>WNFC01009887.1_pt1 | contig 10579 bp, 6 predicted proteins | sample 5400541 | NCBI WGS metagenome assembly WNFC01 (sample SAMN13153342, study PRJNA577476) | soil metagenome | isolation source: 120 cm saprolite under Douglas fir tree site 2 hole 2 replicate 1 | place: USA:California | collected 2015-04-18
GGGAAAGAGAGCGAAGAGATCATCAACGATTGCATGGTGCTTTCGGCGCTGCAATCGACGGAGCTGGCGCTGGAGTCCGCGCTGCGGCCCGAGCAGATCATTATTTCGTGCAAGACTTCCCGGCCGCGGGACCTGATTACCGTGTACCGCGATCTTTCGGCGAAGACCGAGCAGCCTTTGCACCTGGGGCTGACGGAAGCCGGGATGGGAATGAAGGGGCAGATTTGGTCGGCGGCATCGCTGGGCGTGCTGTTGTATGAAGGGATTGGCGATACGATTCGCATTTCGCTGACGCCCAAGCCGGGGGGCGACCGGCGGGAGGAAGTTTACGCCGCTTGCGAACTGTTGCAGGCGCTGGGGCTGCGTTCGTTTGCGCCGAGCGTGACGGCGTGCCCCGGCTGCGGGCGCACTACAAGCACAACTTTTCAGGAATTGGCTGAGGCGATCCAGGACTATATCCGCGACAGCATGCCTATTTGGAAGACGCAGTATGAAGGCGTCGAGAACATGACGCTGGCGGTGATGGGCTGCATCGTGAACGGGCCGGGGGAATCGAAGGCGGCGAACATCGGCATCAGCTTGCCGGGAACGGGCGAGGCGCCGCGGTGCCCGGTATATATTGATGGGCACAAGGATGTGACGCTCGAAGGCACTTACGACGAGCTGGCGGTGGCGTTTCAGGCGCTCGTCGATAATTACATTGCGAAGAAGTATCCCCGAAAGACAGCAGAAGTTGCGCCGACGGCTCGCTAAGGAACCCTAGATGAAAATCAGCCGGGAAGATATGGTGCGGGTGGCGGAGTTGGCCTATCTCGACTTGAGCGAGGCGGAGCTGGAGACGTACCGCGCGCAAATTGACGAAATTCTAGAATATATCGGGAAGCTGAACGAGCTGGACACGGCTAAGGTCGAGCCCATGGCACAGGTGTTGAGTGATGACCAGACGGCCGACGCCACGCTACGAGAAGACTTGATCGTGCCTTGCGCGGTGGCTGAGGACGTCTTGAAGCAGGCGCCCGATCCCGAACCGCCGTATTTCCGGGTGCCGAAGGTGATTGAGAGATGAGGGAAGGGAGGTTAGGGAAGTAAAGGAGGTAAAGGAAGTAAAGGAAGCGATGGCGACGAGTTGGACCATTGACGGGGTGCGAGAAGCGCTGGCGGCGAAGAAGATTTCGGCGCGCGAGCTGGCCGCGGATTTTTATAAGCGAATTGAATCGCAGAATCCGGAGCTAAACGCTTTCCTGACACTGTCGCAGGAGCGGGCACGGCGGCAAACCGACAAAATCGACGCGTTGGTGGCCCAAGGAAAGCCGCTGCCGCCCTTGGCGGGAGTGCCTGTGGCCATCAAAGACGTCATCAGCACGCGCGGAATAAAGACAACGTGTGGCTCGAAAATTTTGCAGAACTATATTCCGCCGTACGATGCGACCGCGGTCGAGCGGCTGGAAGCCGCTGGTGCTGTGATTCTGGGAAAAACCAACTGCGACGAGTTCGCAATGGGAAGCTCGAATGAGAACTCGGCTTACGGGCCAGTGAAGAATCCCCTCGCGCAGGATCGTGTGCCGGGAGGATCCAGCGGTGGCTCGGCAGCGGTGGTAGCGGCGGGGCTGGCGGTGGCGTCCTTGGGAACGGATACGGGCGGCTCCATCCGGCAGCCAGGCTCGTTTTGCGGAATCCCCGCGATGATGGGGAGCTATGGGCGCGTTTCGCGGTATGGGCTGATCGCATTTGCATCCTCGTTGGACCGAATCGGCCCCTTTGCGACCAATGTGAAAGACGTCGCGGCCATCCTGCAAATCATAGCCGGGCGCGACCCGCACGATTCGACTTCGACGACGGCGCCGGTCCCCGATTACCGCGCGGAGCTGCGGAAACCCGTCAAAGGGCTGCGACTGGGCATCCCCAAGGAATATTTCGGCGAAGGCATGGATGCGGGTGTGCGGAGGAAAATCGAGGCCGGCATTGAAGTTTTCAAGAAACTGGGATGCCGATTGGTCGAGATTCGCATGCCGCACACGGACTACGCCATCGCCACCTACTACATCATCGCGACGGCGGAAGCGAGTTCCAACCTGGCGCGATACGACGGCGTGCGCTACGGATTGCGCGTGGATGACGATTCCCTGCTGGCGATGTATCGAAAAACGCGAGGCGCGGGATTTGGCGCGGAGGTGAAACGCCGCATCGTGCTTGGCACGTATGTGCTATCGGCGGGTTATTACGACGCCTACTATTTGAAGGGGCAGAGAGTTCGTTCGCTGATAGCTCAGGATTTCCGCGATGCGTTTACCAAAGTGGACGCGATTCTGACGCCGACTTCGCCGGTTCCGCCCTTCAAATTGGGGGAGCGAGCGGACGACCCGCTCCAGATGTATCTTGCTGATATATATACAGTTACAGGATCACTGGCAGGAGTCCCAGGGATCTCCGTACCTTGCGGCAAGATCGACGGAAAGCTTCCGGTGGGCCTGCAAATCTTTGGAGCGCCTTTTGGAGAGGCGCGCGTTCTGCAACTGGCCCATGCTTTCGAGCAGGCTGGAGGAGCCGCCGCCTGAGCTTTTTGCGCTTGTGCGGATGAAGCCGTGGCATCCCTAGCAACCATCATCGAAAATCTGGCTCGCGCGCAGCGCGACCTTTTGCGCGCCGCAGATGCCGTTCGAGCGGACGAATGGAAAACGAGGCCCGCTGAAGGGCGCTGGTCGGCTGGTGAATTGATCGGCCACTTGAGCGCGGTCGAGAGGGCTATCCTCAACCGGACCGACAAGCTACTGCAAAAACCGCCGAAGCCGGTGCCATTTTTCAAACGGTTTCACGTTCCGATGATGATTGTTGAAGCGCGTGTGATCCGCCGAGGGCATCGGCCGCGCTTGAACCGCGGACAGTCCTTGAGAAAGAGGAGATGCTGGCGGAATTGCGCGGAGTGCGCGAGCAGACGCTGGCGTTCATCGAAGAGACAAAAGGCCGCGACCTGAGTAAGTACAACATGGGGCATCCGTTCCTGGGGACATTGAACGCTTATGAGTGGCTCCAATTCATCGCCTCGCATGAGATCCGGCACATGAAACAGATGCGGGAGATTGCCGGGGCCCTACCGAAAACTGTAACAAGTTTGGAAAAGTAGAAGATTTTTTCCACACTTGGGCCTAGGCTTACCCTTCGTACCAATCCCCTGTAATGTGAAAATATGTGGAAAAAGGCCTGTTTTGCAAGGCTTTAGTGAGAAAGTACTAGACAGTTGGTTTTTGGCTGGCAGAACGGAACGACTATTGCTCAAGAATGGGTGCAGCGCATACGATGCCTTCAGCATCTAAGTATGCGTAGGGCAATTTGCGGCGGAGCAGAGGAGCCGGGTCATGGTTACCGTGAAGTCCAGCCAAAAGATCTTTACCGATTCAGAGGTCGCCAGCTTGACGGGTATTTGCGTCGAGCATGTGCATAATTTTGCGAAGAGCCGTCATTTGGGGTTTATCGCGCGGGCCGCGGAAGCAGCCGGCCTTAGCGCTGATCAATGGCTGTTCACGCTTTCGGATTTGATGGTTCTGGTGACCCTGTTTCCGAAATGCACGCACTGAAGTAATAGATTAAACTGACTTTCGGATGGCTCCCTGGCTTGGCTGGGGAGCCATTTCTGTCTTGGGGAAGTCCAAACGGCAGGTTGCAGGTCCGGAAGGCTCGGGGGTATGCTCGCGACAGAGGCAAACCGGACCGATTCACGTGCATCGCACACCACAGGAAAGACCGATGGGAGCACCGCGAATACTCACGCTAATCTGTTGCGCTTTCCTGGCAAGTTGGGCCGACGCGAAGGGATTCTCCCAATCGGGGAGCGGTACATCGGCCGGGCAAGAACAAGTCCCCGCAGGAAAGCAAGCCAGCAGCAAGGAGGCGCAGGTTGGAGTGCCTACCTTGCCGCGAGGCAAGAAGCTTGTCCTTAAGGACGGCAGCTTTCAATTGGTGCGGGATTATCGGCGGAACGGCGAGCGCGTGCGTTACTTAAGCGCGGAGCGGGGCGATTGGGAGGAGATCCCTGCCGCGATGGTGGATTGGGACGCGACGGCAAACGCTGCGACAGCGGAACAGGCAGAGGAGGAGGCACTCGCCAAGAAGGCCCGCGCGCAGGAGCAAGCGCAAAGGATTGAAACGATGATGGATGTGGACGCCAGCCTGCAAGTAGCCCCGGGAGTCTTCCTGCCGCCCGGTGAGGGAATGTTTCTCATCGACGGCAAGGCGGTAAAGCCGCTGGAGCAGGTGGGCTCAGAGATCAAGACGGACAAAAAGCAGTTTCTGAAGCAGGTGCTTTCGCCCATTCCCATTGTTTCCAGCAAGCGAAACGTGGAAATTCCTGGAACCAGGGCCAGTATCCGGGTGACAAATGGGCAAGCGGAGTTTTATCTGCGCGAAGCACCACCGGATCCAGACCGCACCACGCCAATCGTGAAGAGCAGCCGGCCGGGTGAATCCGGGCCGGAAGTGGAGCTGGTTCGGGCGAGCGTGAAAGGCAACAAGCGGCAGCTGGAATCGATCAGGAGTCTTTTCGGCGAGCAGATAGAGGAAAAGCGCAATACGATCTCGATCCAACGCTGGGAAATTGCGCCTACCGTCTTTCGCTTCACGATAAGCGAGCCGCTGCCACCGGGAGAATATGCGCTGGCAGAAATTCTGCCGGATGGAATGAACCTGTTCGTGTGGGATCTTGGCGTAGACCCGGAGGCGGGCGCGAAGCCTACGACACCACTAAAAAAGAAAGACTAATTCCGCAAGCAAAGCGCGCAGGGGTTTCTGGGGCAAGCAAGTCCTCCGTCCTTCACGGCGTGTCGAAGGAACCTAGGTAAAAATCAGCGGGAATGGTGAGTTTCCGCCGGGGAATCTGACAGGACATCCCTCAAGAGAGACAGCACGTCAGAGATGCGGAAGGGCTTTTGGAGACAAGGGGGCTCACCACGGCCCGCACTCCACTGAATGCTTTCAACCAAATCGCCGGTCATGTAAATGACCGCAGGTCGCTGCGTTCCGGCAGCATCGAGGATGCGGACGGCGGCATCTCGCCCGTCCACGACGAAGCCGCCTGCGGAAAGATGCAGGTCGCAGAGAAACACGTCGTAGCTGGAGCGCTCGAGTCGGGAGAGAGCTTCTTCTGTAGTCGCGGCGCAATCCACGCGCAAGCCCTGGGCAGCGAGGCCTTCCTGAAGAAGCATGCGGAGACTTTCCTCATCGTCGAGAACGAGCACGGCGCGGCCCCTAAGAAGATCGGCAATTGGCGGAAGTGCTTCTGAGGAGGCGCTCGCGGCATCCGGCGGCGCGGAAAGCGCCTCAGGCTGCTGGCCGGTCGCGGCCGGGAGATAGATGGTGAAGGCCGAGCCGCCAGCCGGAAATGTTTCAGCTTCGATGTTTCCTCCGTGTTCTCGAATGATGGACATGCATATGCTAAGCCCGAGACCAGTGCCGCCACCGGGACGCTTGGTGGTGTAAAAGGGATCAAAGATGCGTGGAAACGCTTCGGGGCGTATGCCGACGCCGTCATCCTGGAAAGTGATGGTAAGTTGGTTTTCTTTCCTGCCAAGACGAATCTGGATGCGGCCCGCGTCACGGACTTCGCGAATAGCCTGTTCGGCATTGCTGACAAGATTCAAAAACACCTGAATGAGCTGATTGGCATCGCCAATGACGCCAGGGAGATCTGACTGCGGGCGGAAATCCACTTCCACAAAATTGCGGCGGAGCGAATGTTCATGTAACTGGAGCGTGCGCTCGATCAGACTGTTGACGTCATGGGCTTTTTTCTGCGGCGAGGCGGGCCGCGAGAATTCGAGAAGATTCTGGACGATGCGCGCGGCTCGCCGTGCCTGGCGATGCGTGAGTTCCAGCTGGCGTTTTGTTGAGACATCGGTGCCTTCACGCTCGCGGAGAAGCTCGGTGACGCCAAGAATCGCAGTAAGTGGGTTGTTCAGCTCGTGGGCGACGCCGGCGAGCATCTGACCCATGGCCGCGAGCTTTTCTGCCTGGATGAGCTGCTCCTCGAGACGCTTGAGATCGGTAACGTCCCGGCCGGAGAGAACCACCCCCTCAATATTCCCCTTTTCGTCGGATAAAGGACTGAAATTGAAACGAATCCGGCGCCAGTCTCCCTGTTTGTGGCGCACGCGAACTTCCAGTGATGCGAAAGTCTGCCTCCCGTCGACGATGTCCTTGTAGAGCGCCAGCATGGGGGGCAGATCTTCCGGATGAGTGCGCCCACCAAACTCCATCTGGTGCGCCTCATCCACTTGGTAACCGAGAACCTCAGTGCATCGAGGGCTGACAAAGGTATAGTGCGAACTGGTGTCAAGCACGAGGATGAGGTCGGGGAAGCTGTCAACGAGACGGTGTGCAAATTCCTGCTGCTGATGGAGGCGGCGTTCCATCTCGCGGCGCTCGGTGATGTCCATGAGCGCGCCTTGATATCGAAGGACGCGGCCGCTGTTGTCGCGGACGACGGCGGCGGTATTCAAACAAACGATGGACGTGCCGTCCTTGCGGATGAGAGTGATCTCGCGGCCCTGAATCTTCGGCTGGCTCTCCAGTTGTTCCTTGACGATTTTGCGCTCAGCGCGATCGATGAAGATTTCAGAGACTTTCTTTTTCAGGAGTTCTTCCTTGGAATCATAGCCGAGCATGCGCACGAGGGCGGGATTGGCATCCACGATGGCTCCATCGGGAGTGGTGATGTAGATGCCTTCCTGGAGCGACTCGAAGAGCTCCGTGAAGCGAGTTTCGTTCTTGCGGAGCGCGGAAACATCGCGCGCAAGAACGGTGATGCCGTGGACTTCGCCGTCGCGCAGCATGGCATGCGCGACGCAATCGAAATAGAAGAGCTCTCCCTGCCCTTCCAGCCGCACCTCGGCAACACCAGACCATTGGCGGCGTTCCATGAACCGGGGCATCGCGCGCCGAACTAGCTCGGCTCCGTCGCCGCCGCCACCCTGTAGGAAATCAGTCAGGGGCTTTCCAATAATTTCCTGGAAGGGCGTACCGACGAGGTCGGAAAAGCTGCGATTGGCAGCGCGAATCTGCCCGTCGAGAGAGAGCGCAAGCAGAACGTCATCGAATGAATCGATGAGGTCGCGATACCCCTGCTGAGACTTTGAGATGAGAGAGAATAGCTGATCGAGTTGTCTGTCGCTGGGAGGAGCCTCATCGCGGTGTTCCATCCCGCGCATCAAGCCCCGGAGTTCGGAGATCTCCTGCGTCTTCTTTGACATGTAAATCCCAAACAGGGCAATGACAACGACGAGCAGGACGGGAGGCAGCGCTTCGTACCGGCTGGCAATGGAGCGTATGGAAGCCCAGGAGGTCCAGGCAAAAAATATGGCCAGGGCAAAAAGCACGGCAAACGTGAAGCGCCATAGTTCTTTCTGGCGCCTCTCGAACTGCTCGAAGCGTGAAGAGATGGCGGCACGCTTGTCAGCATGCTGCGTGGACCGGCCGCCGGTCTGGGGTGCGTGTTGGTTGTCTTCGTGCATGAAAGTAGACGGGAGCCCGTAGAATCAGGAATCACCCGCCACTAAGGGCTATATCCCTTATTGTAGGAACTCCAACCAGATTTCAGCAATCAAAGCCATGAGAGGAAGTTCCTGACGGATACCTGTACAGGTTGCCTATGAACAAAAACGGCGTCCCGGTGGTTGCCGGGACGCCGTCTCATTTGATCTTGTGACCGGACTGAGAACCGGCCAAAGAGCAGGTTTAACCCTCGGTAGCTGCGTCCGCCTCGGTGTCCTTTTGGAGGAAGTCCAGAGCGGCCGCTTCTTCAGCGGTGAGCTCGGCGGCTTCCGGAATCTCCTCAAGGGGAGAGGGAGCCGGCATTTCCGTCAGCAACTGAATGCTGCGGTAGTGCTCGAGTCCCGTACCAGCGGGGATGAGCCGGCCCATGATGACGTTTTCCTTAAGGCCGCGGAGATAGTCCACCTTGCCGGCGACGGCCGCTTCCGTGAGGACGCGGGTGGTCTCCTGGAAGCTCGCTGCGGAGATAAACGAATCGGTCGAGAGTGACGCCTTGGTGATCCCGAGGAGGAGCGGACGGCCCGTTGCGGGGCGGCCGCCATCCGCGATGACACGATCGTTTTCTTCGCGGAAACGGAACTTGTCCACCTGCTCTTCGAGGAGGAACTGCGTGTCACCGACGTCCTCGACCTTAACCCAACGCATCATCTGGCGCGAGATCGTCTCGATGTGCTTGTCGTTGATGTTGACGCCCTGGAGGCGGTAGACCTCTTGAATGGCGTTGACCAAATACGATTGCGTGAACTTTTCGCCGAGGACAGCGAGCAAGTCGTGCAGGTTGAGCGGGCCGTCAATGAGGGCTTCGCCGGCCTTGACGTGGTCGCCTTCCTGAACGTTGATGTGCACGCCGCGAGGGATGGAGTATTCCTTAGTGGTCTTGCCATCCTCGCTTTCAACGTAAACTTTGCGCATGCCCTTGGCGATATCGCCGTAGCGGACGCTGCCATCGATTTCGCTGATGACGGCGGGGTCCTTGGGCTTGCGGGTCTCGAAGAGTTCGACAACGCGCGGGAGACCCCCGGTAATGTCCTTGGTCTTGGTGGTTTCACGCGGGATCTTCGCGAGCACGTCGCCGGCCTGCACCTCATCGCCATCCTTGACCATCAAGTGGGCGCGAGAAGGCATGAGGTACTTCTTGCGGACCTTGCCGGAAGAATCGCGGACCAAGATTGCAGGCTGATGCTTTTCATCGCCTGGAGGCAAAGTGACCACGTCCTGCGAGAGGCCGGTCACTTCGTCGACCTGCTCTTCGATCGTCAAGCCGGGGCGCAGGTCGTCAAATTTCACGTCGCCAGCAGTTTCGGTGAGGATCGAGAACGTGAAGGGGTCCCATTCGGCAAGGGTCTGGCCGTGGGTGACATGTTCGCCGTCTTGCACGCGGAGGCGCGCGCCGTAAACCACGTGGTAGCGCTCCTTCTCGCGGCCTTTCTCATCAACGATAGCGATCAGGCCGGAACGGTTCATGGCGATGGCGGTGCCGCCGCGACCCTCGACGTGTTTGAGGTCCACGAACTTGACGACGCCGTTGTTGCGCGCTTCGAGCGTGGAACGCTCGGAAACGCGCGTGGCGGTGCCGCCGATGTGGAACGTGCGCATGGTGAGCTGCGTGCCCGGTTCGCCGATGGACTGCGCGGCGATCACGCCTACGGCTTCGCCGAGCTCGACCATGCGGCCGGTGGCAAGGTTGCGGCCGTAGCAAAGCGCGCAAACCCCCCGGCGGGATTCGCAGGTGAGCACGGAGCGAATGCGCACGCGCTCGATACCCGCGGCTTGCACCTGGTTGGCAAGCTCCTCAGTGATTTCCTGGTTCACGTCAACGATGACTGTGCCCTCGAAGTCCTTGATCTTGTCGAGGGAGACGCGGCCCACGATGCGGTCGCGGAGCGGCTCGACTTCGACACCGGCTTCGATAATGGGCTCGACGTAGATGCCGTCGTTCGTGCCGCAATCACGCTCGTTGATGATCACGTCCTGCGCGACGTCAACGAGGCGGCGGGTGAGGTAGCCGGAATCGGCGGTCTTGAGCGCCGTGTCGGCCAAGCCCTTGCGCGCGCCGTGCGTCGAGATGAAGTACTCGAGCACCGTGAGGCCTTCGCGGAAGTTGGAAGTGATGGGTGTTTCCATGACCTCGCCGGAAGGCTTGGCCATCAGTCCGCGCATGCCGGAGAGCTGGCGAATCTGCTGTTTCGATCCGCGAGCGCCGGAGTCCGCCATGACGTAAACGGGGTTGATGCTGCCTTCTTTGTCCTGGCTTTCCAGGGCCTTGAACATTTCGTCGGCGACCTTTTCGGTGATGTCGCCCCAGATGGAGACGATCTTGTTGTAGCGTTCGCCGTGCGTGATGGCGCCATCGAGGTACTGCTGCTGAACGCGCACGACTTCCTTTTCGCCGCCCTCGACGAGCTTGCTCTTGTCGCCAGGGATGAGCATGTCGTCGATGCCGATCGAAATGCCGGACATGGTGGCGTAATGGAAGCCCACCTCCTTCAATTGATCGAGCAGGACAACGGTGTCCTCCAGGCCGAAGCGCAGATAGGCGTAATAGACGAGCTGCTGAACGCCTTTCTTCTTGAGAAGACCGTTGACGTAAGGGAATTTTTCCGGCAAGTGGGAATTGAAAATGACGCGTCCCACGGTGGTCTGAATGAACTGGCGTTCCAGTCTCACCGGGATCGTGTGCGGCACGTCCTGGTTGTCGTACGCGGTGGTGAGGTCGATGAGTTCACCTGTATAGCGCAGACGAATGGGCGTGAGCAGTTCGACTTCGCCGGCTTCCAGCGCGAGCACGACTTCATCGGTGGCGCCGAAAACGCGGCCTTCGCCCTTCGCTCCCGGCTTGTTCTTAGTCAGATAGTAGATGCCAAGGACCATGTCCTGCGACGGCACAGCAAGAGGCAAGCCGTGAGCCGGCGACAGGATATTGCGCGAGCTGAGCATGAGCACAGACGCTTCAACCTGAGATTCGGGCGAAAGCGGGATGTGCACGGCCATCTGGTCGCCGTCGAAGTCCGCGTTGAACGCGGTGCAAACGAGCGGGTGG
>WNFC01009890.1_pt1 | contig 10578 bp, 8 predicted proteins | sample 5400541 | NCBI WGS metagenome assembly WNFC01 (sample SAMN13153342, study PRJNA577476) | soil metagenome | isolation source: 120 cm saprolite under Douglas fir tree site 2 hole 2 replicate 1 | place: USA:California | collected 2015-04-18
TGATCGCCTCCGGTCACGGTTTCACGATCGAAGGCTTCGCGCTCCGCGACTACACGAGCAACGGGATCACCGTGCAGGGAGCGACCGGCGTGGTCTTCCGGGACCTGGTGGTGGACCGCACCGGCCTCTACGGCGTCTACCCGGTGGAGTGCAAGGACGTGCTGGTGGACCGGGTCGTGGTCACGGGCGCGAAGGACGCGGCGATCTACGTCGGGCAGTCCGCGGACATGAAGTCGCAGAAAGCCCGCCGGCGTCGCGAGAACGAGGCAATCGTGTCGGTGACGGGCGACGGCGCGGAAAGTCTGCCAGAAGGCTGCGACGGCAGCGATCACGTCGGCCCCGTCGGCCGACACTAGCCGGTCGAGCTGGCTGACGATCTCGCCGATCCGGGGATCCATGGGCACGCAAGCAAGAGAGATGAGAGGTTCGCTGCCGGCGCTCAAGTGCTCAGCGACTGGGCAGCTTGCGCAGTCTCTGGACGACAGCCTGGCGTGCCCTCCGCTTCTGATTGCCGCGGAGTTGACAATACATAGAAGGCCAATGTATAAGGGTTCTAGGTATGGACCTCGGAAAAGATCTCGTCGCCGCTTCGGCCACGCCGCTCGTGCTCGCCATCCTTGCCGAAGGTGAGAGCTATGGCTACGCCATCATCAAGCGCGTCGGCGAGCTGTCCAACGGGCATGTGCAGTGGACGGACGGCATGCTGTATCCGGTGCTGCACCGGCTGGAGCGGCACGGCCTCGTCGCGTCGCGGTGGAGATCGTCGGAGAGCGGCCGCCGCCGGAAGTACTACCGCCTGACGAAGGAAGGGCGCACGCAGCTCGACGCCGAGCGGAAACGATGGCGGATCGTCGATCAGACGCTGAACCGGATCTGGATGAAGGCCTGCCACGCATGAGCGCCGCCTCCGACCACGCGCCGCTCGAAGCGCAGATCGGCCAGTGGCGTGCCTACCTGCGCCGGCGCCGCGCCATCACCGGGCCATACGTCGAGGAGCTGGAAACGCATCTGCGCGACCAGGTGGGTGTCCTCACCCAGGCGGGGCTGGCGGAGGATGAGGCGTTCCTGATCGCGGTCAAGCGCATGGGCAGCCTGGACGCCCTCTCGCGCGAGTTCGCGCGGGAGCACTCGGATCGGTTGTGGAAGCAGCTCGTCATCGCACCCGACGCCGACGCGGCGCCGGAGACGGTGACCCGTACCGAAGCGCTCGTCGTGTTTGCCCTCGCCGTGGCCGCGGCGCTCGCGATCAAGATTCCCGTGCTCTTCGGCCTGACGCTTGACCGCGACGCGGCGTTCTATGCGCGCAACGCGAGCCTCTTCGTGCTGCCGTTACTCACGGGGTATTTCCTCTGGAAGCGCCGGATGGATCCGCGCCACTGCGTCTGGCTGGCCGTCCCGTTCCTCGCCGCCGCCGCCGTCGTCAACACCTTCCCGTTCACCCGAGGTCCCCAGCAGGTTGTCAGCCACACCGAGGTGCTGAGTGCGGTGCACCTCCCGATCGCGCTGTGGCTGGTCGTCGGCATCGCCTACCTGGGCGGCCGCTGGCGCGAAGGCGCCGGCCGCATGGACTTCGTGCGCTTCTCGGGCGAGCTGTTCATCTACTACGTGCTCATCGCGCTCGGCGGCGGCGTGCTCACGGGGTTCACGATGACGATGTTTGCCGCCATCGGCTTGAAACCCGACTGGATCGCCCAGGACTGGCTCATCCCGTGCGGCGCGATGGGTGCGGTCATCGTCGGCTCCTGGCTGGTCGAGGCGAAGCAGAGCGTCATCGAGAACATGGCGCCCGTGCTGACGCGCCTGTTCACGCCGCTCTTCGCCATCGTCCTGCTGGTGTTCCTGGCCACGATGGCCTGGACCGGCCGCCCGATCGACATCAAGCGCGAGGTGCTGATCCTGTTCGACCTGCTGCTGGCGCTGGTGGTGGGCCTGGTGCTCTATTCCGCGTCGGCGCGCGATCCGGAGGCGCCGCCGAACCTGTTCGACGGCCTGCAGCTGCTGCTGATCGTGAGCGCCCTCGTCGTCGACACCATCGCGCTGGCCGCCATCGCCTCACGCATCTCCGAGTTCGGCTTCACGCCGAACCGTGTGGCGGCGCTCGGGGAGAACCTGATCCTGCTCGTCAACCTCGCCTGGTCGGCGTGGCTCTACGCCGCGTTCCTGCGCCGGCGCGCACCGTTCCGCGCGCTCGAGGCGTGGCAGACCGCGTACCTGCCGGTGTATTCGACCTGGGCCGCGCTCGTCGTCCTGCTGTTTCCGCCGATGTTCGGGTTCGTCTGAAATGGATCAACCCTCGGGACTGCTTTGGCCGGCAGCCCTCGCCTCGGCGAGCGCCAGCGCCTGGCCACCGATCTCGTCGCAGAGGGCCCGCACGCGCTCGCTCACCGAGGGCACCTCCCCCGGCGTCTCCGCCGCGCGCGCGCGGAGCGAGGTGAGGTGCAGGGCCAGGGTCTTGAGCATCTCGACCCGGCGGTTGCGCTCCTCTCGGCCCTCTTCGATCCGCGCCTGAAGCTCGCGCACCAGCTCGAGCTGCTTCTCCAGGAGCTGGCGGATGGGCGCCGAGGCGCCGCCGAGCGCCTCGATCTTGGCGGCCAGCCGCTCTCCCTCTCCGGCATCCAGGCTTCGCGCCAGCTCCGCGATGTCGCGGTCGGCGTGCTCGATCGAGACCAGGAGCTGCCGGGCCGCCACCGCCGCCTGCGCTCCCAGCGGCCGCAGGGAGCCCGATAGCTCGTCCGCGTGGCGCAGGATCGACTGGAGCTGGTCGTGCGGCGACTCGGCCCGGCCGGCCGCCTCCGCCCGCGCGGCCGGCGCCAGGATGGCCGCGATGTGCGGCCGGGCCCAGAAGCTCACACGGCTCGGAGGCACGGCGAGCACGACGCGTGCGGCGTCGCGCGCGTCCAGGCCCTGGCCCTGCAACGCACGCCGGGCGCGAACCATGAGCACGTACCAGATCACGAACAGGACGGCGCTGGTGAACACGATCCCGAGGTGGAGCGCGACGGGGATGCCCCGCCAATCGAGGACATGGAAGAGCGCATCGGACTGGCCCAGGACGCCGAGGGCGAGGAAAGCCGCCGGCCACGTCCGGACCCGCCGCACGGCGGCGGGCAGACGGTCCCAGACGTTGCCGCGCCGGCGCAGCCCGCGGGGATACCACAGCGGCCACCACGAGGGCTCCGTCCAGATGACGCGCTGCGACTGTCCGATGGACAGGCCCTCGCGGACCAGAAGGGCCGTGATCATTCCGTAAACGAGCGCAAAGCCGCCCCCGACCAACGTGAGCCCCAGGAGCGGCGTGCCCGTTCCCCGTACCAGCGCCAGCGACAGCATGATGATGTACGCGGCCAGGAGCCCCTGGCCCTCCATTCCCCGCTGCGTGTCGGGCAAGTGGGGCTCGTCGCTCACGCCGAGAGCCTGCTTCAGCGAGCGCGCGTCCGGCCAGCGGCGGGCCGGGTCCTTGGCCAGGCAACGCTCCACGGCGAGCACGGTGGAGTCGGGCAGCGTGGGGGCCAGCGAGCGCAGGGGCGGCGGCTCCTGCGTGAGGTGCTTGGTCAGCACGTCGGCCGCCGTCTTCCCCTCGAACGGCAAGCGGCCGGTGAGCATGGCGTAGGCCATGACGCCCAGCGAGTAGATGTCGCTGCGCCCGTCGATGTCGGCGCGCCCGGCGGCCTGCTCGGGCGACATGTAGGACGGCGTCCCCACCACGCTACCCACGGCCGTCAGCGTCTCGCTCCGTCCGAGCGCCTTGGCCACGCCGAAGTCGGTGAGCAGGGCGCGCCCGGACTCGTCGTCGAGGAGGACGTTGTCCGGCTTGACGTCGCGGTGGACGACACCCTGCCGGTGCGCGTGGTCGAGGGCCTCCGCAAGGTCGGCCACGATGCGGCGGGCCTCGTCATCGGGCAGCTTGCCGTCGCGGCGGAGGCGCGCGGCCAGCGACTCGCCGCGCACGTAGCCCATGACGAAGTAGGGCATTCCCTCCACTTCCCCAAAGGCGTGGAGCGGGACGATGTTCGGATGCGAGAGCTTCGCCGCTGTCCTCGCCTCGCGGCGGAGTCGGTCGTGGATCTCCCGCGGGGAGGAGTCGGTCTTGACGACCTTGATGGCGACCTCGCGATCGAGAGCCAGGTCGCGGGCCAGGTAGACCGCACCCATGCCGCCCCGGCCCAGCAGCCGGACGAGGCGGTACTGCGCCTGCAGCTTCGCTTCCAGGGCCGCCCGGACGGTGTCTCCCTCGGCTGCGGGCTCCGCCGGCACCGCCGTGCCGCACCGCGCGCAGAAACGCGCGTCCTCCGCGAGCGTGCTCTGGCAGGCGTGGCAGCGCGGGCGCGGGCCTTCCATCGTCCCTTCGCCTTGCAAGGCCTCCTTCAGCAGGCAGGCGGGGCACAGCCCACCCGCACGCTCCGCCTCGATCGCGGCACCGCAGCTGGGGCAGGTCTTCCGTTCCATCGGATCCTCCTCCTGCCTCCTCATCAAGGAATGCCCGCCGAAGGTTACAGGCCTTCACGCGAGGGGCGGAGGGTCTCGAGGAGGTACCGGATCTCGTCCTCCACGTCCTCGTCCGATCCGACGGTGTCCGCCACGCGCCGGCGCAGCTCTTCGCGGTACCGCCGCCGCAGGCGATGGACGGCGACCTTGACCGCGCCTGCGGTCGTTTTCAGCTCGCGGGCCGCGTCGGCGTGCGTCCCCGCATCCTCGCCTACGATCAGGAACTCCTTCAGGCGGTCGAAGACGTTCTCCTTGCCCGCCGCGGCATACTCTGCTCGCAGGGCCTCGAACACTCCGTCCAGGAGCGTGAGGCACCACTGTCGGTCGTAGAGTCGCTCGGGTGTCTCCGAATGGGCGAGGGCCCGCTCGTAACGGCCTTCGGCGGCGGCGACGTCGATCGACAGCGGCACGCGACCGCCCCCGCGCTTCCACGTGAGCGCCCGGTCGCGCTCGTTGGCGAGGAAATACCTGCAGTTCGTGAGCAGGAAGGAGCGAAACCTTCCTCGGCTGCGGTCGGCCGCGCTCAGATCGCCCTTCTCGATGAGCCGGGCGAAGAACCCCTGCGTGAGGTCCTGCGCGTCGTCGGTCGAGTGGCCTTGCCTCCGCACGAACGCGAAGACCGGATACCAGTAGAGCGCGCACAAGCGCGCGAGCGCGTCCTCGGCCGCCGCCGAGCCGCGCTGGCCGGCGGCCACGACGAGGCTCCACTGCGTCGTCTCGAAGCGGCCACCGGCGCCGGAGCTCGCGCCGCCGCCGTCGCTCGAGGGCATGGATCGCAGCGCAGTGTAGCGCCGATCGGGCCCAGAAGATGTCGGGAATACGCCGCGACCGTCACTCGAGCTGGAGGATCCCTTCACCAGCTCGTGACTCGCCTGACGTTCTAGCTACCATAGGCGCCTCGCTACGCGGAGGTGATCATGCGACGGACACCGGTGCTGTGGCTGGCCATGGCCGCGCTGGCGGTACGGCGGCGGCCAGGAAGGGGTAGACCCGTGGCAGACGATGCACTCTTGTTGGGGGGCGTTCCTCAACGACTCGTCCTGTCAGGAGCCCTTGTCTTGTTCGCCTCTGGTCCCGTCCACGCGCAAGAAGCCAAGACCACGGGCCGTGTCCTGAAGAGCCCCGGGGGAACCGAGCTCCGCGTCCTGGTGGATGCGCAGTCGCTGGGTGGCAGCGAGGTGGAAGTGGCCGAGCTCACCTTCCTCCCCAACAGCGATTCCGGCGACCACCATCACGGCGTGACTGAGACCTTCTACGTGCTCGAGGGCGAGATGAACCAGGTGATCAACGGCAAGACGTTCAAGCTGGGTCCGGGAATGGTGGCGACCCTCCGGCCGAGCGACGAGGTGCGCCACCGATCGGGACCCAAGGGCGCGAAGGTGCTGGTGATATGGGCACCGGGCGGTGAAATCGAGCGCGTCGCGGGACGGTGGCGGCAAGATTCACCTTGACACGCTCAAGCCGCCGGTGGTACTAAGGCATCGATAGCCGAGGCATCGAATGCCTATGCATGACGGCGACTCGCCGAGCTCCGAGCTGCTGCCGGGCACCCTGGACATGCTCATCCTCAAGACCCTGACCCACGGCGCGGCCCACGGCTACGCCATCGCGCGGCACCTGGAGCGCGTCTCCGGGGACGTGCTGCGCGTCGGCGAGAGCTCGCTCTATCCGGCGTTGCAGCGCCTGCTCGTCAACGACTGGGCCCGCGCGGAGTGGGGCGAGTCGGAGCTCAAGCGGCGCGCGCGGATCTACCGGATCACGCCGGCCGGGCGGAAGCACCTCGCGCGGGAGGCGCAGGGTTTCGAGCGCATGACGGGAGCGATCGCCGCCGTCATGGAGTGGGCCTGACCGTGTGGGCCCGGCTCCTCAACAAGCTGCGTTTCCTCCTCCGCCGCGACCGCTTCGAGGAAGAGCTGGCGGAGGAAATGGACTTCCACCGCGAGATGCTCGAGGCCGAGAAGGCCCGCCAGGGCCTCGCTCAGGAATCCGCCGCCGTGAGCGCGCAGCGGCAGCTCGGCGACACCATGCGCGCCCGCGAGTTCTCCCGGGAAGTCTGGATCATCGCCTGGCTCGACACCTTCGCTGCCGACCTGCGCTACGCGCTGCGCACGATGGCGGCCAGCAAGACTTTCAGTGTGCTCGCCATCCTGTCCCTCGCGCTCGGCATCGGAGCCAACACCGCCATCTACAGCTTCATGGACTCGATCCTGCTGCGCTCGCTGCCGGTGCCCGATCCGGAGTCGCTGGTGGTCCTGAACTGGCACGCCAAGGACACCCGGCAGGACTTCGTCATGCATGGCATGAGCGGCACGACCTTCGACGATCCCCGGACGGGCACGACGGCGGGGATCTTCCCCTTCCCGGCCTTCGAGCTCTTCCGGACGAACGATTCCGTCTTCTCGAGCGTCTTCGCGCACTGCGCAGCTCACCAAGTCAGGAAGGTGAACCTCGCCGTCAAGGGACAAGCCGACATCGCGAGCGGCTGGAGCGTGTCCGGCGACTACTTTCCTGGACTCGCCGTTCCCCCCGCCGCCGGACGGCTCATCACGCCCGACGACGACCGGCTCGGCGCGCCCGCCGTGGTCGTCCTCAGCCATCGGTACAGCCAGCGGCGCTTCGGTGACGCCGCCGGCGCGGTGGGCCAGTCGGTCCTGATCGACAATCTGCCCTTCAGCGTGGTCGGGGTCGCGCCCCGCGAATTCTTCGGCGTCGATCCCGCGGCGGCTCCCGACGTCTTCCTTCCGATGCACGCGAGCGAACTGCTGGGCGCGGGGAAACAGTTCGGCTTTCGGTCCGAGGACTACCTGGCCAGGAACTACTACTGGGTCCAGGTCATGGGCCGGTTGCGTCCCGGAGTCGGCATCGCTCAGGCCCAGGCCGCGCTGGCGCCGGCGTTCGCGCAGTGGGTCGCGGGCACGGCCGCCAACGATCGCGAGCGGGAGAACCTTCCCACGCTCGTGGTGAAGGAGGGCGCGGCCGGGCTCGACACCCTGCGCCGCCGGTATTCGCAGCCCCTCTACGTGCTGCTGACGCTGGTGGGCTTGATCCTGGCTCTGGCCTGCGCCAACGTCGCCAACCTGCTCCTGGCGCGCGCCAGCGCCCGGCGGCGGGAGATGGCGCTGCGGATGAGCGTCGGAGCCGGCCGACTCCGCATCGTGCGGCAACTGCTGACCGAGAGCGTGCTCCTCGCGTCGCTGGGTGGGGCGCTGGGTGTCGTGTTCGCGGTCTGGGGAATGCGCGTCCTGACCGTGCTGCTGGCGAACGGGAGGCCGGACTTCACGCTGCATGCGCAGCTCAACGGGCAGGTCCTGGGCGTGGCCGCCGCGCTCTCTGTCCTCACGGGCGTGCTGTTCGGCCTTGCCCCGGCCTTGCAGGCCACGCGCGTCGACGTCATGCCCGCGCTGAAGGACACCAGGGGTGGTCCATCGCCGGCACGCCACTCCTTCTGGCGGATCCGCCTGAGCGACGCGCTCGTGGTGGGTCAGATCGCCATCTCGCTCGTGATGCTGGTCGCGGCCGGGCTCTTCGTGCGAACGCTGTCGAACCTTCAATCGATCGAGCTGGGCTTCAATCGCCAGGACCTGCTGCTCTTCCAGGTGGATGCGCGCAAGGCCGGACACAAGGACCCCGAAATTTCCACTCTCTACGCCGATCTACGGACGCGGTTCGCGGCGATCCCCGGCGTGCGCCGCGCGACGCTGGAGATGGATTCGCCGATCCAGGGATCGCATGGACTGCCTATCGGAAAATCCGGCTCGCCATTCGATCCCGCCAACCGCTTCTTGACCGTCGGGCCGGCCTACTTCGCGACCATGCAGATCCCGATCCTGGCCGGCCGCGATTTCGCGGAAACCGACCGCGCCGGCTCGCCGTCCGTTGCCGTGATCAACGAGGTGTTTGCCAAGGCGAATTTCGGCGACCTCCGTCCGCTGGGCCAGCACTTGACCCTCCGCGAAGCAGGAGAGGGAGACCGCGTCGCGCGCGACATGGAGATCGTCGGTGTCTCTCGCAACGCGCGTTACGGCGGCCTGACCAGGGACATCCCGCCCGTGGTCTACATGCCGTACGACCAGGGTTACCCGCAGCCGAGCGAGATGGTCTACGCGCTGCGCACGACCGGCGATCCACTGCGGTACGTCGACTCCGTGCGTGAAGTCGTCCGACAGGCCGACGCCGGTCTGCCCGTATCGGAAGTCAGGACGCAGTCCACCGACATCGATCGCGCGATCGGCCAGCAGATCACGTTTGCCAGGCTGTGCAGCGGCTTCGCCATCCTGGCCCTGGTCATCGCCTGCGTCGGCCTCTACGGCACCGTTTCCTACAACGTGGCCCGGCGCACCGGCGAGATCGGCATCCGGATGGCGCTGGGCGCGCAACGTGGCGGGGTCGTGCGGATGGTCCTGCGTGAAGTCCTGGTGCTGGTGGAAGCGGGGCTGGCCATCGGCCTGGCCGCGGCGCTGGGCGCCTCGAAGTTCGTCGCCTCGCTCTTGTACGGACTGCAGGCCAACGATCCCCTGACCCTCACCCTGGCCGCGATGACCCTCCTCGGCACCGCGCTCCTAGCCAGTTTCGGGCCCGCGCGGCGCGCGTCCCGGATCGATCCGGTGACTGCGCTGCGACAGGAGTGATGTCGCCCGCGTCGGTCGAGCAACGGGATGTGAGAGGAGCGCGCTCAACAACGACGACTTCGCCGCCGGCCTGCTCGACGCGACGAAGGAGGAGATCAAGGACGTCGACTACTCGTAGGCGAGCTACGACCGCCCCACAACTTCGTGGTCAACTTCATCTACCAGACGCCGAAGCTCGCTAATCGTCCAGGACGAAGGTCACCATCATGTTCACCTGGTATGACGTGACCTTTCCGTCGCGGATGTCCATCCGCTGCTCCTTGACCCAGGCGGAGGTCAGGTTCCGCAAGGTCTTGTTCGCTCGGGCGATCCCGATCTGCACCGCGTCCTCGAAGCTCTTCGTCGAGCGGGCGCTGATCTCCGACACCTTCGCCACGGAGCCCGCCGTTCCGCCCTTCGAGTTGACCGCCATGATCCCCTCCTCGTTTTGAGTTGAGTCTCCAGTCTCTCAGGAAAGGACGGGCAAAGCGCATCTGCGCGAGCGAAGGCCGAACAGGTCGCCAGATGGAGCGGGTGGATGGCCCGCGGCTGGGCTGGCGCCCGCGCTGGCGTTCGGCCTCTGCACCAGCCTCCTTCCCTGGCTGGGGATGTTTCCGTTCGTCAGCAGCCTCGTGAGCCACGCATTTCTTCGGATTCGGCCTCTGGATCGGCTTCCATGTGGTGCGAATCGCGTGACCGGGGGCCGGTGAGGAGTTGGCTCCTCGGGTAGGATTCGAACCGAGAATCAACCGGGGCTTGGTAACATGTGCCCTGTTCGGGCCTCGTGGAGGAGCCAAATGGCCGATTTCACCAGACGTGAATTCATGAAGACCGGGCTTGCCGCTGGAACGCTTGCGGTCACAGGCGGTCTGCCGCTCATGGCACAGCGCCAGACGGCAACCGACTTCGTAACCCTGGGAAGGTCCGGGGTGAAGGTCACGCGTTTGGCGTTCGGCACGGGGAGCTTCAGCGGCAAGGTTCAGCGCGATCTCGGACAGGAGGCGTTTACGCGCCTGGTGCGGCATGCCTACGACCGCGGCATTCGCTTCTTCGAGACCGCCGAGTCGTACGGTGAGATGCACAAGATGCTGGGCATCGCCCTGAAGGGTATCCCGCGGGAGAGCTATCAACTGATGTCCAAGGTGACCACTCGCGACGGTGTGAGCCCGCAACAGAAAATCGACGAGTTGCGCACGCTGGCGAACACGGAGTACTTCGATATCGTGTTGCTGCACTGGCAACATACCGCCACCTGGCCAGCCGACACCCGCCGGTGGCAGGACGCGATCTTGGAAGCCGAATCGAAGAAGGCTGTGGTGAGCCACGGCGCGTCCGTCCACGGCCTCCCGGCGCTGCGACGGGTCCCAGGGAATGAATGGCTCAACGTTGCCATGATCCGGGTGAATCACAAGGGCAAGAGCATGGACGCCGAAGACTACGCCACCCAGGGGTTCGGGAATGTGCCCGAGGTCGTCGAGCACGTGAA
>WNFC01009891.1_pt1 | contig 10578 bp, 12 predicted proteins | sample 5400541 | NCBI WGS metagenome assembly WNFC01 (sample SAMN13153342, study PRJNA577476) | soil metagenome | isolation source: 120 cm saprolite under Douglas fir tree site 2 hole 2 replicate 1 | place: USA:California | collected 2015-04-18
CTGAAGCTCTGCCAGTCCGGCTCGATCCTGCTCTATCTCGCCGACAAGTTCGGCAAGATGGGCGGCACGACGCCCGAGGAGAAGGCGCGGGTGCGCGAATGGCTGTTCTGGGAGTTCGATCGCCTGGCGCCCAACGTCTACCGCCCGCGCGCCATCAAGCGCGGCTTCATGACGGCCGACGACAACGTCTACAGCCTCTACACCGGGCTGGCGAACGATGCGCTGAAGGTGCTCGACGCCGCGCTGACGACGTCGCCCTTCCTGGTCGGCAAGGAGCCCACCGTCGCCGACGTCGCGGTCTATGGCGATGCGGCCTATGCCGAGGAGGGCGCCATCGACCTCGGCCCCTACGCCAACGTCAAGGCGTGGATGGGCCGGATCGAGAAGCTGCCGGGCTTCAAGAAGTACGAGGACGTGCTGCCCAAGCAGGACGCAGCCTGATCATTTCCTCCCCTGTCATTAGGGGGGGAGGGCAGGGAGGGGGCAAGCCACACGATGATCCTCGAAAGTTTCAGATCTGAAACTTAGGAGACCGTTACTGAGGCTTTCCCCTCCGCCCTTCGGGCACCTCCCCCGTATGACGGGGGAGGAAGGGCTGGCATCACGCCTTCGCCAGCGTCTTCCTCATGACGCCGGCCGCCTGATCCATCATTCCGCCGATTGCCGGCGCCAGCTCGTCCGGCAAGAGATCGATCGTCCACACCACGCGGCTTCCGTCGCCTTCGGGAAAGACCTGGACGGCGGCGTTGTAGTGGCTCGCCCGGCCATCGACCACGGCATAGACCAGCCGGCACGCCTCGTCGTCCAGCGTCACCAGCCGCTCGCGCGCCACCAGGCCGTTGAAGAAGGTGACGATGCGATCGCCGCTGTCCATCTTGAGGTCGGTCAGGAAGCCTGGCGCCACCTTGGTATGGACCTGGCCGAAGTCGCGCAGCGCGTGCCACACCGGGCTGGCGCCGCCTGCTACGGGAATTTCCTTTCGAAGCGTTGCCATATCGTGTCTCCTTGTTGGCAACGGACAATGGTGATCGACGCCGTCTCGGTCTGGCGGTTTTCGGACATGGTCGCCTGCGTTAAGGTTCTGAAAACAAGTGCCAAAAACAAGTGCCAGAAACAAGTGGAGGGGACGATGAAACGCAGATCGCTCGTGAAGGCAGCCCTTGCAGGCGCCAGCACTCTCGCCGCACCCGCCTATCTTCGCGCCCAGTCCACCAGGAAGCTCAGCATCCTCACTTGGAACATCGCCGACCAGCAGGAGCTCTTCAAAGTCGAGTTCGCCGACTTCAAGGCGGCCAACCCCGGCGTCGAGATCGAATGGCTCGACAAGAAGGGGCCCGACCTGCCGGCCTTCTACCAGACGCAGATCGTCGCCGGCACGCCGCCCGATATCGTCGACCTGCAGGGCGCGATCTGGGTCGACTATGCGGCCAAGGGCGGGCTGGTGGACCTCACGCCCTACCTTCAGAAGGAGCCCGACGTCGCCAAGCGCTTCAATCCGGACTATCTCGGCGGCTGGGTCTACCAGGGCAAGACCTACCTGCTGCCGTTCTACGTCGCGAAGACGCTGCTCTATTACAACAAGACGATGTTCAAGGAGGCGGGGCTTGCCGGCCCGCCGCAAAGCTTCGGCGAGCTTTTGGGCTTTGCCGAAAAGATGGCGAAGGCGGAGAAGACCGGTTTCCTGACGCTCAACTTCGACTGGCTCTATTGGCCATTGTTCAAGATGAACGGCATCGACCTGCTCTCGCCCGACGGCAAGAAGGCGGCCTTCAACACGCCGCAGGCGATCGACGCGCTGGCGCAGCTCGCCAAGGCGACGGCGTCGGGCGGGATCAACAAGATCTCGTGGACCGGCCGCTGGGTCGAGCCCAATGGCGCCTTCGCCTCCGGCACGGTCGGCATGCTGCACGCGCATTCGGCGTCGTATTTCTTCGTCAAGGGCCAGGGGCCGTGGATCAACGACCAGACCCTGGGCGCCGCCCAGATACCGGGCTTCTGGTCGACCCCCACCAACCACGGCTTCGCCATCTCCAAGGGTTCTAAGAATCCCGACCTCGCCTGGAGCTTCATCAAGTACATGACGAGCGACAAATGCGCCGCGGCCTTCTTCAAGACGAGGAGCGTGCTGACCGCCAACACCGCGGCCGACAGCGAGGGCCTGGCGACCCTGGAGAAGACCGAGCCGCTGGCCGCCGCCGTGCTGCGCACCCAGACCGAGCATACCGACAAGCTCACCGGCAACTGGCCGCTGCCCTACGACGCCGAGCTGAAGGACGCCTTCTGGCCCGAGATCCAGAACGCGGCGCTGGGCCGAAAGGACGCCAAGACGGCGCTGTCCGATGCCGAGCGCGTGGTCAACCGGCTGCTCGCCCGCAAGAAGGCCTGAGGTGTATTTGCTGGGGGCGCGCCACTCCAGTGGCGCGATCTTCTCATACGGAGCGCGGACCTCCTCAGGTCGGGGGGTTACCCCGACCGAGTCCGCTCACGAGCATGAAGCGGACCTGGAGGTCCGCGCTCCACGACGCGCCACTGGAGTGGCGCGCCCCCAGCGATGACCACAACCATCGACGCTGAGCGCCCTCGGACGAAGACGTTTGTTCGTCATCGAACCCGGCGCACCTTGCTGTTCTGGTGCTTCCTCGCGCCGTCGCTGCTGATCTTCCTGCTCTACCGCATCATCCCGGTCGTCTGGAATCTCGTCCTGTCGTTCCAGTACTGGTCGCCGCTCAAGGCGGCCGAGCCCGCGGGCTTCGACCACTACGAGGACCTGCTGTACGACGAGGTGTTCTGGCAGGCGCTGTGGAACACCCTGATCGTCATCGCCAGCGCCCCGCTCGGCATCGCGCTCGCGCTGGGACTGGCGCTCCTGGTCAATGCCGACATCCGCGGCCGCGACGTCTATCGCACCGTCATCTTCCTGTCCTATCCGCTGATGACGGTCGCAGTCGCCATCATCTGGCGCTGGATGTTCGACGAGAGGGTCGGCCTCATCAACTACACGGCGCGCCTGCTCGACCTCGTCGACAAGCCGATCCCCTTCCTCAATTCCTTCACCTGGGCGCTGCCGTCGGTGATCGTCGCCAACACCTGGCAGATCCTGGGCTTCTACATGATCATCCTGCTGACCGGCCTGCAGAACATCCCGCACGAGCTGCACGAGGCGGCGGCGATCGACGGCGCCGGCGCCGTGCACCGCTTTCGGCGCATCACCTTGCCGCTGCTCCGGCCCTCGCTCTTCCTGGCCTTCGTCATCGGCATGCTGAACTCGATCACCAGCTTCGACCTGGTCTACGTGATGACCGGCGGCGGCCCCGGCCGCGCCACCGAGATCCTCGTCACCTACATCTACAAGCTGGGCTTCGTGCAGACCAAGTTCGACGATGCCGCCGCGGTCACCATGGTCTTCTTCGTGCTGCTGCTGGCCACGACGTGGGCCGCCAACCGCCTGGCGGGCGGCAATATCGGCGCGGCGGAAACCGAGTGATGAACCGCTACCCGCGCTGGCCGATCCATCTCGCGCTGCTGCTGGCCGGCTTCGTCATGCTGGTGCCGTTCTACTGGGTGCTGAAGACCAGCGTGTCGGGCGAGAATATCTACGCCTACCCGCCGTCGATCCTGCCGGCCAGGGCCAACCTCTTCTATTACGTCGATGTCTGGTACGCCATTCCGTTCGCGCGCTATTTCCTGAACAGCGTCGCCGTCTCGGCGATCGCCGTGGCGGGCAACGTCGTCTTCAACGCCATGGCGGGTTATGCGCTGTCGCACGGCTTCCGCGGCAAGAACGTCGTCCTCGTGCTGTTCCTCAGCTGCATGATGGTGCCGTTCCAGGCGACCATCATCCCGGCCTATCTCATCACCGGAAAACTGGGGCTGCTCGATTCGTGGCTCGGCCTCGCCTTGCCGCAATGCTCGACCATCATCTGCATCTTTGTCTTCAAGGCGAGCTTCGATGCCGTGCCGCGCTCGCTGATCGATGCCGCGCGGATCGACGGCCTGTCGGAGTGGCGCATCATCTGGCACATCATGATGCCGCTGTCGAAAGCGGCCATCGCCACCAACGTCATCCTGGCCTTCATCTGGTCGTGGAACAATTTCCTGTGGCCGCTGATCATGACGCGCTCGGCCGACATGCAGACCCTGCCGCTCGGGCTGGCGCGCTTCCTGTCCTACCAGGAGGACACGACGGGGGCGCTCTACGCCTTCTGCGTCATGGTGCTGGCGCCCGGCCTGCTGCTCTTCCTGCTGGCGCAGAAGGAGTTCATCCGCGGCCTCACCTCCGGCGCGACCAAGGGCTAGCGCATGTACCGATCAGGACTCTTGCCGGAGCGCGGGCCTCCAGGCCCGCTCATATTCTTTCGGACCGCGCGCGTCCCGCGCGCTCATGAGGCGCGCGGGACGGGCGCGGTCCAGAAGAGGGCGGGCCTGCAGGCTCGCGCTCCGGCAAGATGATGGGCGGCTGGCGAGGCGTGCTGCTGAACCGCTTCGTGCTGGTGCCGGGTGCGATCGTCCTCGCGATCGCCGTCTGGAACATCAACGTCGCCACCCACAATAATGGGCTGCTGACCGGGCGCGTGACCGACTCCTCCGGCCGCCCCGTGGCGGACGCGACGGTGTCGCTCTGGGTTTATAACTTCACGACCTACGAGGAGAAGGAGCGGGTGAAGACGGATGCCGACGGCGTCTTCCGCTTCACCGACAATCCGTCACACAAGATCCAGATCAGCGCCGAGAAGCCGGGTGTCGGCCGCTCCCCGCGCCTACCGGTCTTTCTCTATTTCAGAGCCCAGGACACGACACTCGACACGCCGCTGCGGCTTACCGGCGCGAGTTGAGCATGGATTTTGCATTGCTCTCGACCGGAACGACGAGAGCCCGATATCTCGGCGACGCAAGGAGGAGAGTGAAAAATGTGTGAGATCTGTTATGTCGACGAGGCGATAAAAGGCAAGATCATCGCCCGCAACGCCGAATTTCACAAAGTCGCTTCAAGCCCGTTCGGCGAAGACGACGAGATTGGCATGTTGAACCTGATCGATGCAGACTCGCGAACAGCGATCCTGCGCCGTACCGACCCCACCAAGGTCTACGATCTTTCCGTCGATCATTTTATCGGCATGCCCGGCTGGACCGGCGCCGGAGACCAGCCCTACCAGATATGGATGACGCACACGCCGCAGGGCGAGATCGTCGGCGACAGCATGAAAAAGGGCAAGGACTCCAACGCGCTCGTCGCGTATTCCGGCGACGGCATCTCGATGTATACCCACTGCGGCACTCACATCGATACATTCAATCATTTCGGCTACAATGGCGCCATCTTCAACAACTTCACCGCTCACGATCATCTCGGAAGTCGTGCCTGGCGCAAGTGTGGCGCTGAAACGCAGCCGCCGATCTTTGCCCGCGGCATCCTGCTCGACATCGCGGCCATGCACGGCCTCGCCACGCTCGAACCGAGCCATGCGATCGGCGAGAAGGATCTCGTCGATTGCCTAAAACACCAGAAAACCCAGCTGCGCAGTGGCGATGTCGTTCTGATCCGCACCGGCCAGATGACTCTTTGGCCGGACAACAAGTTCGTCATGAATACGCCCGGCCTCAATCGAGAGGGCGCGGAGTTCCTGGCGAAGAACGGCGCCGTCACCATCGGGGCCGACAATCTCACCCTGGAGCAGACGCCGACCCCCGATCCGATCAATTTCTTCCCGGTCCACACCTATCTGCTTGCCGAAGCAGGCGTGCCGATCATCGAAATCATGCAGCTCGACGAGCTGGCAGCCGACAAGGTCTGGGAATTCGCCTTCTTCGGCGCCTGCATAAAACTGCGCGGGGCAACGGGCGCTCCCATGCGACCGGTAGCGATGCCGTTGGTGGACAGTCCGGTCATCTGAGGGCTGGGCCTGCGTCTCAGGGCGTTGGGGCGCTGGACTACTCGAGTCTAGGAGTCGGAGGTTCGACCTTCACGATGCAAAGCTCTCATCGTCCGGTCGGCCTTCTCAAGCCAGCCAGTTCTCCACGTTTAGGCCGCGGATGCGTCTGAACTCGGCGGTATTGGCGGTCACGATCGTGGCGCCGGTCGCATAGGCGTGGGCGGCAATCAGCAGGTCGTTGCCGCCGATTGGCTTTCCGGCCGTTTCCAGTTCCGAGCGGATTCCGCCGTATTCGGCATCGGCGGGAACGTCAAACGCCAGCACGTTGATCTCGCCGAGCAGGTCTTCGACGGCTTTGAGCAGCCGCTTCGAGCCGCTCTTTGCGCAGCCGTAGCGCAACTCGGCTGCCACGATGATGCTGGTGCAGACATTGTCCTCGCCCACCCTGGCGATCCGCTTCGCCGCTCTGCCCTGTGGGTTCCTGATCAGATCGGAAATGATGTTCGTGTCCAGCATGTAGCGGCTCAAAGCACATTCTCCGGCGCCGGCACGGCATCGTCGACCTCAGGAAAATCTTCGTCGAGCGGCTTCATCGTCTTGAGCAGGGCGACCAGTCCCCGCTTGCGCACCGGCTCGATCACCAGACGATCGCCGTCGCGGTGCATGATCGCTTCGTCGCCGGGCAGTTCGAACTCCACCGGGATGCGGACCGCCTGATTGCGGCCGTTGCGGAAAAGTCTGACGTGCCTCTGTTCAGGCATGAGCTCCCTCCAAGCATATGCCAGAGACATATGCCACAACGTACCCGATCACAAGAGGTCCTTGGCCGGATAGCGCTAGACTACGCCATGGCGTCCGGCTGTGTCTCCGGAGTGGCTGGCCGTACGTCGCCGACATCGCGCCTTTCGGATCGGCGCTATGGGCCGTGCGCGACCCATTTGCGGATCTACGCCAAGGACGCGAACGGCGCTAAGGTCCCCTGATGCAAGACTCTGCGGAGCCGGATCTCTCCCTCTGGAAAAAAGGGTTCGGTGTCGTCCCGACATGGGTTTGGGAGCGAACCGAACTCGAAACCCTCGTCCTGGCCGACAATGGGTTATCGGAGCTGTCCGACCGCATCGGCGGCTTGAAGAAGCTGCGCATGCTCGATCTCGGTCACAACAGGCTTGCCCACTTGCCGGACGCGTTGGGCGATCTCGGCGGTCTTACCGACTTTCTCTATCTGCATGACAACGGACTGACAGGGCTGCCTCAGTCGCTGCAGCGACTTGTGAAGCTGCGCTACCTGAACCTCAGCGAGAACGCGTTCGAAACAATCCCTGAGGTTGTCACCCATATGGAGAGCCTGATTGAGCTGCGGGTGACCGACAATAGGCTGACGTCGATCCCTGATAGTGTCGGAAGGCTGTCCCGTTTGCGGGAACTTCACCTGCGGAACAACAAGCTCACATCGCTGCCAGAAAACATTGGCGCGTTATCGGAGTTGCGGCAGATCGATCTGCGGGGCAACCCGCTGACGCACCTGCCGGCCAGCCTGGCGGCGCTGCCTCGATTGGAAAAGCTGGATTTGCGATGGGTCGCGACGCTCGCGCGCCCTGCATGGTTCGCAGACCTTGAGGCTCGCGGCTGCGCAATCTACCGCTGAGCGGCCTCGGTCCAGTGGCTGGACGGAAGGCGATGCCATCGACGTCGATCTGGAAGACTATCACTGAGGACAGGTTCCATGACCAAGAAGCTCCCGAAGCGTGGCCTGCCGCCTATGCATCCCGGCGAACTTCTGCGCGAGGAGATTTTGCCGGCGCTGGATCGGCCGAAGACTGAGATCGCTAGGCTGCTCGGCGTGTCGCGTCAGACGCTTTATGACATTCTCGAGGAAAAGCAACCGGTGACGCCGGTCATGGCATTGAGGCTCGGGAAGCTGTGTGGAAACGGTCCCGATCTCTGGCTCAATCTGCAGAAGCGGTACGACCTTCAACGCGCCCAGGAAAAGCTTGGAGAGAAGATCAAGGCCATTCCGACATTGGAGGTGGTTTGAACCATCGGGCCAGACGGCGCCCAGCCGACTTTCGGCGCAGTGTTTTCGGAAAGCCGGGATGCCCCTTCGCGGTTCAAGCTAATCCGTCATGGCACCACGGCGAAGCAATAGTGCCCATCTTCGTCGACCGTGGAGCCACGGCTGGTGGAATTGCCGCTATCCGTCGGCGAGCACTATCGAATTGAGCTCGCACCATTCTCGCAACGCTCGTTCCGTCGCTTTCTGCTCGAAATCGTACCATTGCTCGAGCACCTGCCTTCGGGCTAGCAGGTGCTTGAAATTGGCATAAGCGCCTCTCCTGCGGAACATTCGCCGCACCTCGTCGAAATCTCCTGGCAGGACTTGGCGGGCGAAGTCCAACGCGAGCGGCTTGCCGAGATCGAGCTCTCGCTTGTCCGGTATCTCAAGGTATTTCTCATCGTCTTCGACGTCTTCCGGTAGTTCATCGTCCGCCTCGTCCAGGTCGGATAAATCAGAATGCCAATAGATTTTGCCCGACTGTATGCACAGAAAAGCCTGATGCTCGCCAAGGCCGCCCGCGCTGACGAACTCGAAGGCGTTCAGGATTTCCTCGAAGCTGACCGGCATGGGCGCGTCTTTGTAATAAAGCACAGCTGCGGCGAGCGCGGAGCCACCTATTAAATCACAGGGTGACATCGATGCAAGATGGAGCACCGGCGTTCGCGAAGCCGGAACCACAAGCGAGGAGGCCACGGAGGTCGTCTTCACCGCCGCGACAGATGGCACCGACCAGCGCTTACTCTATCTCGTCCCAGCTCGCCGCCACCGTGGCGCGGTCGAGGTCGCGGGTGATGAACACCAGCCGCGAGCGCCGGTCGGAGTCGGGCCAGCGCGCCAGAAGAGTCGGCGGATGGAAGGTGCGGTGCACGCCGTGAATCACGAGCGGCTGGCTCTCGCCCACGACGTCGAGCACGCCCTTCACGCGCAGAAGGCGGTCGCCCCACGAGGCGCGCACCGCCATCAGCCAGCGGTTGAAGCGATCCCAGTCGAGCGGTTCTTCGAAGGTCAGGCAGAACGAGCCGATATGGGCGTCGTGGCGCGAGCGATCATGGTGCTCGTGATGATGGTCGTGCTCGTGCTCATGGGCTTCGGCGTTCAGCCATTGCCGCACGCGGTCGCTCTTGCCGGCGGGGTCGAACGGGCCTGAATCGAACAGCAGTGCCGGATCGATGTCGCCTTGGACGACTTCGAAGAGCGGCGCGCCGGGATTGAGCTCCTCCAACCGTGCGCGCAAATGAGCGCTGGTATTGACGTCGGCGAGGTCGGTCTTGCTGATCAGCAGCCGGTCGGCGACAGCGGCCTGCTTCACCGCCTCGACATGCTCGTCGAGCTGGCGCGCGCCGTTCACGGCGTCGACCGTCGCTAAAACGCCGTCGAGGCGATAGTCGTGGCTGATCATGGGACTATTGAGCATAAGCTGCAGGATCGGCGCCGGATCAGCGAGACCTGTCGTCTCCAGCAGCACGCGATCGAAGAGCGGCGTCTCGTCCTTGGCGCGGCGTCGCACGATGTCGCGCAGGGTACGGTCGAGGTCGCCCTGGATGGTGCAGCACACGCAGCCCGATTGCAGCAGCACCATGTCGCCGCTCAGCGATTCCATGAAGAGGTGGTCCAGTCCGACCTCGCCGAATTCGTTCACGAGCACCAGGCTTCTGGCCATGCGTGGATCGCCCAGCACGCGGTTCAGCAGGGTGGTCTTGCCGCTGCCGAGAAAGCCCGTGATCAGGCTGACCGGCATGCGTTCGGCGGACTTGTCGCGATCGAACAGGCTCATTGCATCGGTGATGTCAGTTTTATGACCGTTACAACGTAACGTTGTTGTCCATCTTGACGCGAACAGGGGACGGCAGGACGCTTGCTTCGTCAATAACAAAGGAGGGATCGTCCATGGACTCGAGATACCTTCAGGACAAGGAAGAGCTCAAACAGGCGGCGCAGACCGTCGACGAGGAGCGCCGCAACTTCCTCACCACCGGCCTGGTCGGCGGTGCGGTCGCGGCGGGCGCATTGATGGCGGGCGCGGCGCATGCCCAGCAGCTTGCGCAGGCAACCGCCACCGCGCCTTTCTGGCCCCATCCCAAATGGGGCAAGGACGACCAGGCGGGTGCGTCGAACTACATGACGCCGGCCAAGGTTCTCGACACGGTGAAGTTGATCAAGGACGGCAAGGTCTACCGCGTTGGCCGCGTCTACGAGAACGCGATGCCCAAGTTCGGCGAGCGCGTCTTCGTCCTGCGCATTCCCGGCTCGCCGACCGGCGGCCCGGTCGGCGCCAACAAGCTCATCTATCACGATGAGTTCCTGAGCACGGAGATCGGCCAGACCGGCACCCAGTTCGACGGGCTTGGGCACATCGGCATCCAGATGGGCAAGGACGGCGACCAGAACGAGATGCGCTACTACAACGGCGTGACGCAACTCGAGATAAACAGCGCCTATGGGCTGAAGAAGCTCGGCATGGAGCAGTGCAAGCCGTTCTTCACCCGCGGCCACCTGTTCGACGTCGAGGCGGTCAAGGGCAAGATGATGGAGGTGGGCGAGGAGATCACCGTCGCCGATCTACGGGCTGCCCTGCAGAAGCAGAACATGCAGGAGGCCGACGTCAAGGAAGGCGACGCCGTGTTCTTCAACACCGGCTTTGGCAAGCTGTGG
>WNFC01028969.1_pt1 | contig 10578 bp, 8 predicted proteins | sample 5400541 | NCBI WGS metagenome assembly WNFC01 (sample SAMN13153342, study PRJNA577476) | soil metagenome | isolation source: 120 cm saprolite under Douglas fir tree site 2 hole 2 replicate 1 | place: USA:California | collected 2015-04-18
GGCCCACGCCTGCGGCCTCCTGGATGGACTTCAGCACGCCCAGGCAGTAGGTCCCGTCTCCCATCGGCATGAGCGAGCCGCGATACGGCGTGCCCGCGATCACGGCCTGGATCTTCGGCATCCCTTTGAGGCCTAGTTCAGACGCAACCTCCCTGGGGATCGGCACCAGCGTCCCACCGCCGCCGCGTGATGTCGAGGTGAGCACGCCTTCGAACTTGACCACGGCGGGGATTCTAGCTACGTGGATACGGGCCCGGATGAAAGGTCGTGAACGCCGGTGGCGTGATGAAGAACCCGGCCACCTCGTTGTAGGTATCTCCGAGCGCGCCGGCGCGAGCGTTGAGTGCGCTCGAAACCAGCGCTGCGTCGTCCCACTTTCCCGTGTCGAGCCGCTCGATCATCTGCTGGATCAGCACCAGCGTCTCGGCCGCCGAGAACGCGCAGTGCCCCGCTCGGTGCACGAAGACCTGGCGCAGCAGGTCCTGCTTGCCGGCTGCTGTGACCACGTCGGCGTACGCGGTCTCGTTCTGCGGGACGACCAGGCCATCGCCCGTCGTATGCATCGTCAGCACGGGCACGGAGAGCTTGCCGTCGAAGGTGATGTTGCGGTTGAGGTAGGCGACCGCATTCGGGTCGGCGGCGATCCGCGGACCGCTGTTCAGCGCTCCAAGGTCCGCTGCGAGGTCGAGTCCCGCCATCTGGTAGAGCGCAGTGACCTCGGCGCGATTGGCCGAGATCGCCAATTGGTGCGCGTAGTCGACACCCGTGTTCCCCGAGGGGTTGCCGCCCGCCCGCTGCTCGAGCTCCGCGCGATAGGCGAACTCGAACGGAAAGTCGACCTGCGACTCCCAGCGCGCCTGCGCCAGCTCCTGTGCGGGGTAATCGGTGGCTGCGGGCTCCGCGCCCGTGGGATCGAACCACCCCGGCAGGTCGCCGAGGGCGGCGATCAGCGCGATGCGAGCCTGACCCGCCGGCGTCGCGGCCGCCACGCCGAAGATCTGCGCCGCGAGCTGCATGTTGGCCTGCGGATCGGTGATCCCGGTCAGCCGCAGCTGTGAGTTCGGAGCCAGGAGCGTCTTGAATGCGTACGCGGCGTCGAGCCCGGTGTTCCAGGTGGCGACGCCGCCGGCGAGCACGCCGCAGAGTGGGATCGCGCCGGCGAAGCGGTCGGGATAGAGCTGGATCAATCCGGCCGTGATGATCCCGCCGAGCGACCCGCCCCATGCGATCACGCGCTTTGGCTTGGTGAAGCGCTGGTTGAAGAGGTCGAGGAGCGCGATCTGGTCCTTGAAGGCGTCTTCGAGCGCCCAACCGGTCGAGCTGTACGACGAGCCCGCGATCGCGTCACCCTGGCTGAGGAGCCAGGTCGAGATTTGGGGTGCCGGCGAATCCGTGGCCGGGTTCACCCTCCCTGGGGCGACGTAGCCGTGGCTGTATAGGAAGAGCGTTCCGTTCCACGTCGGGGGAACCTCGATGCGGTACTGGGCGGCGCCGATGCTCCCGGTCAGCGTTGTCGTGGTCGGGGACGTGGTCGGCAATGGACTGGCTGATGGCGACGCGCCTGTCGGCGACGAGCACGCCGCGATGAGCGCGATGGCCAGAACCACGATTGCGCGTCGCACGGATTCAGATGTTCGACCGCGACTGCCCGCCGTCCACCGAGATGCATGCGCCGTTGAGAAGGCTCGCCTGCTGCGAGCAGACGAACGCCACCACGCCGGCCACCTCCTCCACCTGTCCGAATCGCCCCAGCGGCATCTCCGCGCGCACGAACGCCGCGATCGCCTCCGGGTCCGCCTGCTGCCGGCGGTGCCAGCCGCCGCCCTCCCACAGGATCGAACCCGGCGCGACGCAGTTGACGGTCACGCCCTTCGACGCCACCTCCCTGGCCAGCGACTTGACGAAGCTGATCTCCGCGGCCTTGGCGGCGTTGTACGCCGGAGCTCCACCTGACTCGCGCCCCCAGACAGAGGAGATGACGACCACGCGGCCCCAGCCGCGGGTCAGCATGCCGGGGAGCACGAGCTGCGTCATGCGCGCGCTGACCACGACGTTGCCCGCGAATGCCGATTCGAACTCAGACGGGCCGGTGTCCGCCCACGAGCTCCCCGCGCGCACGCCAAGGTTGTTGATGAGGATGTCCACAGGCCCCAGCACTTTCTCGGTTTCGCTGACCGCGCGCCGGCAGCCGGCCTCGGTCAGCAGATCGGCGACCACACCCAGGCCTGCGACCGCCTGCGCGGTGTGCTTGACGTCGGCTTCGGTGCGCGCCGCGACCGCGACGCGCGCGCCCTCCGCGGCCAGTCCGCGTGCGATGCCGAGCCCGATTCCCTTCGTGCCCGCCGTCACCAGCGCGACCTTGCCCGCGATGCCCAGGTCCATCAGAGCATCGTAGTTGGGGCGCGGGTGCTCATTAGACTGGGGCCATCTCCATCCCGTCATTGCCCTCGAGCGCCCTCAACCTCGAAGGCCCGCCCGTCACACCGCGACCCTCCGCCACCGTGCTGCTCGTGCGCGACGGGAAACCGTGGGAGCTCCTGCTCATGCGGCGGCCGGGCGGCGCGGACTTCGCTCCGGGTGCGTACGTGTTCCCGGGCGGAACCGTCCATGCCGGGGATTCGCAGATGGGCGACGAGATAGCGGCCGCTGCGATTCGGGAGCTGTTCGAGGAGGTCGGGATCCTGCTCGCGCGCCGCAAACGCCGGTTCGCCGTCGATAGCGACTCCGATCAGGTGCGCGCATCGGTCGCCGGCGGCAGCTCGTTCGGCGACGCCCTTCAGTCGTGTGGATTGGAGGCGGCGCTCGACCGGCTGGTCCTGCTGGCCCGATGGGTGACGCCGCGGCAGCTGAGCCGCCGATACGATGCGCGGTTCTACCTCGCCCGCCTGCCCGCCGGCCAGACGGTGCGAGCCCAGCCGGACGAGGTCACCGATTGGCTGTGGACGACGCCCGCCCGAGCCTTGGGCGACCCGGCGATCACCCTCGTCTATGCGACGCAGAAGGTGCTGGAGTCAGTGGACACCGGCGAGGACGTGAACGGTCTCTTCAGGCGCGCACGGGGGCTCGCGAGCGTGCCCGTCGTCGAGCCCCGCATGGTGCAGACGGAGTCAGGCTGGGAGATCGCGCATTGACCCGTCTGGCGCCAAAGATGCGGAATCGGCGCTCACGTTGGGCCCGTCTGGCGCCAAACGAACGGAATCCGGTGAGGGACTACCGCCAGAGTTCGCGCCAGCGGTTGTAGTGAATGACTTCGACGCCGCCCTGGCGCAGGACGTTGAGGCCCGCGGGATCGCGATACGCCTCTCTGTAGTAGACGCGCGCGACGTTGGTGTTGATGATCATCTTGGCGCACATCACGCAGGGTGATGCGCTCACGAACATCACCTTGCCGGGCAGCTGCGCGCCGGCTTTGATCAGACAGTTCTGCTCCGAATGAAGGCAGCCGCAGTTTCCGGGCTGGGTGGAGTCGCACTGGTTGGGCAGGCCCTTGGCATTCCCGTTGTAGCCGATGCCGAGGACCTGGGTCAGGTCGCCCGTGGTGATTACGCTCCCGACCTGCAGCCGGGCGCAGGTGGACCGCTTGGCGAGCTCCTCGGCCATGCGCATGTAGACCTCTTCGAGGGGGATGCGGTCGGGGACCTGCACGGGTTCCGGGATGGGTTTGTTGGCCGCCATTTGTCTCACTTTAAACTTGTCCAATTCCTTCATGAGGGAGCGCAGCGGCGCTTGCCCGGCCGTAGGCCGGGTCGGCTTTGCCGACGCCGCGATGAGGGGGAACCGAAGGTTCCTCCTCATGCTCTTAACAGGCTTGTCTATACCCACTTTCGGGACTACAATGCCCAACATGTCGCTGTTCGAACTGTTGTTCGCGCTCCTCCTGGTATGTGTGCTGGCCGGCGTGTCGGCGGTGGCCGTCCTGGCCTGGAGCCTGGTCCGGCGAGCGGACGGGCAGGCCGCGGTCGTGGCCGAGCTGCGCCAGCGCCTCGACACCGGCGGCCTCACCCAGGAGTCGCAGGCGGCAGAGATTCGCGAGCGGCTCGCCCAGACGCAGTCAGTCGTCGAGCGGCTCGGCTCGGCGCTGGTCGCCCGCCAGTCGATCGAGGATGAGGCCCGCTCGAGCCTCAAGCGGCTGGAGAGCGTCATCGCGGGGAGCTCCACGCGCGGCGCCGCGGGCGAGAACATCCTCGAGGAGGTTCTGAAGCACCTGCCGCCCGAGATGCTGCAGCGCAACGTCTGGGTCGGCGGCAAGGTGGTCGAGCTGGCCCTGCAGCTGCCCGGCGGCAAGCTCCTGCCGATCGACTCCAAATGGGTGTCCAGCGGCGCCCTCGAGCAGCTCGCCGAGCCCGGCCTCGACGCGACGCGCCGCGCCCAGCTGACCGCGCAGGTCGAGCGGGAGGTGGAGCGCCGGGTTCGTGAGGTGAGCCAGTACATCGATCCGGCTTCGACCTCGACGTTCGCCCTGGCGGTCATCCCCGACGCCGCTTACGACGTCTGCCGGGGCGCCATTGTGGGCGCCCACCGCCGGCACGTGATGGTCGTCGGCTACGCCATGGCTCTGCCCTACCTGCTGACCCTGTACCAGCTGCATCTGCAGTTCGCCCGCACCGTCGACATGGAGAAGCTCCAGTCGGCCCTGATCGACGTCGAGCGGCACCTCGACACGCTGGAGGCAATCCTCGACAACAAGCTCCAGAGGGCCCTGACCATGCTCCAGAACACGTACACCGAGGGCAAGCAGGTCTCAGCCAGGATCCGGTCCGCGGCCCAGAGCGTCCAGACGGCCGAAAACGGCCCGGCTGAGGTTTCCACAGAGCCTCTGAGCCTGGCCCTCCTCGACTCCGCTCAGTAGGTCGGTTTTGCCCGGTTTCCCACAGCCAATCCGCAGCCTGTGCCCAATCCGTCACCAGGGATATCCACAGGTAATCCACCCACATGTGGTGGGTTGGCCCTCATCGACACCAAATATCTTGTGTTTGGGTCTTGACAAGCCGAAAACCGCCTCGTATATTCAGCGGCGTTACATCGAGGCCCTGGGGCATAAGTGGCGGGCATGCTCCGGGGCCTCTTGCATCCCCAAGCGAACAAGTTCAACGACCCAGCCCACGTCCTACCCACCAGAAGGCTTTGAAAGCACCCTGAACGGGGATGATTGAAGGAGGCGTTCTTAAAGAAATGGCCAAAAACGCATCTGACCTCGCCACCGGGACCCGCAAGAACGGGAACCACAAGAACGGAACCGCCAGGCCTGGACTTCGGTTTGGCCGTTACTTCACACCCGAGGGCAGCCATGCGTACGACCTGATCGAGTGGGAGCGCCGCACCGCGGCCATCATCGGCGAGAAAGGCCAGGTCATCTTCGAGCAGAAGGACGTCGAGGTCCCGCGCTCGTGGTCGCAGCTGGCCATCAACGTCGTCGCCCAGAAGTACTTCCGCGGCGGCCCCGGCAGTCCCGAGCGCGAGACCAGCGTTCGCCAGATCATCGACCGGGTGGTCGAGACGCTGGCGAAATGGGGTCGCGACGGCTCCTACTTCGCCACCGAAGAGGACGCCGAGAACTGGGCTCAGGAGCTGCGCTACCTCCTGGTCACCCAGCACGCATCGTTCAACAGCCCGGTCTGGTTCAACTTCGGCGTCCCCAACCGCGCGCAGCAGGGCTCGGCCTGCTTCATCAACTCGGTCCAGGACTCCATGGAGTCGATCCTCGAGCTGGTCAAGACCGAGGGCATGTTGTTCAAGTTCGGCAGCGGCACCGGCTCCAACCTGTCAGTGCTGCGGTCCTCGAAAGAGCAGCTCTCCGGCGGCGGCACCGCCTCCGGCCCGGTCTCCTTCATGAAGGGCTACGACTCGTTCGCGGGCTCGATCAAGTCAGGCGGCACCACGCGCCGCGCCGCGAAGATGGTCATCCTCAACGCCGATCACCCCGACGTCCTCGACTTCATCCGCTGCAAGGCGGAGGAGGAGAAGAAGGCGTGGGCGCTGATCGAGGCCGGCTACAACGTTGGGTTCAACGTCCCGGGCGGAGCCTACGACTCGGTCCAGTTCCAGAACGCCAACCACTCGGTCCGCGCCAACGACGATTTCATGCGGGCCGTGATCGACGACAAGCAGTGGACGACCAGGGCGGTCGTCGACGGCCGGGTCATCGACACCTACAAGGCGCGCGACCTCTGGAAGGAGATCGCCGAGGCGGCCGCGACCTCTGGAAGGAGATCGCCGAGGCGGCGTGGGTTTGCGGCGATCCGGGCGTGCAGTTCGACACCACCATCCAGGACTGGAACGTGGTCCCGAACACCGGCCGCATCAACGCCACCAATCCTTGCTCGGAGTTCGTTTTCCTCGACGACACCGCCTGTAACTTGCTTTCGCTGAACCTGATGAAGTTCCAGGCGGACGATGGCACGTTCGACGTCGATCGCTTCCGTCGCGCCGTCGACATCTGCTTCACCGGCCAGGAGATCATCGTCTCCAACGCCTCCTACCCCACTCCGGCGATCGGCAAGAACTCTGAGGCGCTGCGCCCGCTCGGGGCCTGGCTTATGACTCGGACGAGGGCCGTCGCTTCGCCGGCGCCATCACCTCGATCATGACCGGCCGCGCATTTGCGCAGTCGGCGCGCATGGCCCAGACCAAGGGACCGTTCAGCGAGTACGCCAGGAACCGGGAGCCGATGCTGAAAGTGATGGAGAAGCACCGCGCGGCAGCGCACCAGCTGCCCACGTCACCGGAATCGGCGCAGGTCGTGAACGCGGCCCGAGAGACATGGGACGACGCGGTCAAGCTGGGGCGGCAGCACGGCTATCGCAACGCACAGGCCACCGTCCTTGCTCCTACCGGTTGTCTCGTTGGCGACTCCCTGGTCCTTACCGATCGCGGTCTGGTCAGGCTGCGCACTTTGGGAGATCCCGAAGGCGCGAAGTGGCAGGCTCTGAACGCCGAGGTCGCCACCGACACGGGGCCACAGAAGGCGACCAAGTTCTTCGTTAATGGCGCAGAGCCGGTGGTTACGGTTGAGACCAGTCGCGGCTACCGGATTCAAGGCACAGCGACCCATCGCATCAAAGTGGTGGACACCGAGGGCCAGTGGACCTGGCGGCGTCTGAGCGATGTCCGCACCGGCGATCGAGTCCCAATGATGCTCGGCGGCATGGTCGGGGAGCCCAACGCGGTCCAACTTCCGCCGCTACCAGACGCGTACTGGACATCGGATCCGCGGACGTTCGTGCCCCGCCGGATGACTCCTGACCTTGCTGAGTTCATCGGCTACTTCATGGGCGACGGCTCGCTCCACTCAAAGGGCATTCGTCTCTGCGTCTCCGCATCAGATCGCGATGTAGTGCAGCGCATGGCCAACCTCGGCGAGTCGCTATTCGGTCTCACAGCCGCGATCACCGACAAGAAGGGCTATGTCGAGGTGGCATTCCACTCGGTGCGGCTGACACTCTGGTGGGAGGCTTGCGGCTTCGTCAAGCGAGCCCCTGCGCCCGAACACAAGGGAAAGGGATACCTCGCGCACGTCCCCGACGCGATTCTGCACACCAACGATCGGGCCGTGTATGGCGCCTTTGTGCGTGGGCTCTTCGAAGCCGACGGTACGGTGTCATCGGGCTATGTTTCCTTCACAACCGTCTCCGAGCAGTTCAGCCGCGACGTGCAGGCGATCCTGTTGGCCCTTGGTTTCGTCACGACCCGAAAGGCGGACGAGCCCGGAAACGGATCCTGGGGCGGCTCGACGCGATATGTGCTCAGGCTGCTAAACCAGTCTGCAGCTGGGCCGTTCGGCGAGACGGTTGGCTTCATCTCCAGGCGCAAGCTGGCCCTGGTCGTCCCAGCCGACCACCCGCAGGCCGCCCGTTACGATCACATTCCTTTCTCAGCCAGGATGGTTGACGAACTCGCCCCGAACAACGACCGCCTGCGAAAGATCCTCATGATGTCCATCCGGCGCCACGGGGCAGTCTCGAGGCGATCTGCGACCCAGCTATTGGAACGGACGGGCAGCCTGGAGCTGAAGCAGATTCTCAGCTTCTTCTACGACTCAGTCGAGAAGTCTGAGCTCGGGGAGGAGCAGTTCACGTACGACCTCTCAGTTCCTGAAAACGTCACGTATGTCGCAAACGGGTTCGTAAGTCACAACACCATCTCTCTGATGATGGATTGCGACACCACGGGCATCGAGCCGGACCTGGCCCTCGTCAAGTACAAGAAACTTGTCGGCGGCGGCCTTCTCAAGATCGTGAATAACACCGTCCCCGCCGCCCTGCGCAAGCTCGGGTACGACAGCAAGGAAGTCAAGGAGATCGTCGAGTTCATCGACGAGAACGACACCATCGAGGGCGCCCCTCAGCTGCTGGAAGAGCACCTGAAGGTGTTCGACTGCGCGTTCAAGCCCGTCAAGGGCATGCGGTCGATCGCGCCCATGGGCCACGTGCGGATGATGGCGGCGGTCCAGCCGTTCATCTCCGGCTCCATGTCCAAGACCGTGAACCTCCCCACCGACGCCACGGTCGAGGACATCCAGCAGACCTACATGGAGTCGTGGAAGCTCGGGCTCAAGTGCATCGCCATCTACCGCGACGGCTGCAAGCGCTCACAACCGCTCTCGACCTCGCTCGAGAAGGAGAAGAAAGCCGTCGAACCCGCCGGACCCGACTACCGCGCGGTGCGGCGCCGGCTGCCCGATGAGCGCAAGTCGATCACGCACAAGTTCGACATCCAGGGCCACGAGGGCTACCTGACGGTCGGCATGTTCGAGGACGGCCAGCCGGGCGAGCTGTTCGTGACCATGGCCAAGGAAGGCTCGACCATTTCGGGCCTCATGGATGCGTTCGCGACCCAGACGTCATACGCCCTGCAGTTCGGGGTGCCGCTCAAGTTCATGGTCGACAAGTTCAGCCACATGCGGTTCGAGCCCTCCGGGTTCACGAAGAACAAGGAGATCCCGATCGCGAAGTCGATCGTGGACTACATCTTCAGGTGGATGGCCAGCCACTTCATGCCGGTCGAGGAGCAGGACGAGGCGGGCGTGGTGCGTCGCGATGCGCCGGCGGCGACGGTCCCTGCTCCAACCGCCGAAGCCAACCCGTTGCAGGAGTTGAAGGTGATCGCGACGCCGACGAGCGGAGTCCAGAAGATCGCGTTCATCAACACCGACGCGCCCGCGTGCCCGGACTGCGGCGCCATCACGGTGCGGTCGGGCTCGTGCTACAAGTGCTTGAACTGCGGAGCGACGACGGGCTGCAGCTGACGAACGCCCCTGGCGTTTGCTGATCTGAGGCGGCGGCGGTGAACGACTTTCCCGCGGAGGACCGCTTGCCGTTCTCGCGCGAGGCGGACGTTCGGGCCAATCGCGAGGCTCGGATCAGCGCTCGCCAGCAAGTCGGTCTGTGGTACTCAGGCCTATGGCGCTTGCTCACCGGCCTACCCACGGCGGGGATTGCCGTTGCAGTGGCCTGGAACCCTGACTTCGGGGCGATGCTGATCGGGATCGGTTTTGTCGGTGCCGGCCTGTACCTGGCGTGGCGAGGATTCAGCTTCCTTGCCGACGCGATCACGGGCAGCTTGTCGTACATCACCGGACGCATAACTCCCGAAACCCGCACGTACCGAGGCTCCACCTCTTACTACATGGTTGTCGGGCCGGTCAAGACACAGATCTCTCGACGGACTTATCGCGCCCTGCCGGCCGGATTGAACTGCCACATGTACTACGGCTCCGGCAGCCTGCACCTCCTGTCACTCGAACCCGCGACTGCGGAAGAGCCCCACCCGTCTTTGCGTTTTGGCGGCGACACAGCGCATTCATGGGACCGGCTTCGCTGGCGAGTGATCGTCGGGGCCGTGGCCGCATTCGGCCTGACGGCCGGTGCCCACGCAATCGCCACCGCCCATCCGGCGCAGACATTCTTGGTCAGCGGCCCCATCAGCGACTACCAGGAAACAACGGGTAAGGGTGCCTATCGCCACATCTACCTGGAGGGCGTCTCACAGCAGTTCTCGCTCGACCACCTGAACTCCTACTCGCCTCCGATTCCCGATTTGGGGTCCTATATCGGCAGCCAGGTCGACCTCTACGTCGATGCCGACACACGTGACCAGGTGCTTGCGCTTCGACTTCGCGAGACCTTGTACGCCGGAGACCACTATCTCCATCCGGAGCACCAGAAGGACGAGATGATCTCAGCGGGGTCAACCATCGCGCTGCTTTCGGGCATCGTCCTTGCCGTCGCGATGTGGTGGCGGCTTCTCATGCGCGTGAAGTCGGCGGTGGCCCCCTAGCAGCCTGAATCGCGTGCGATAGAGTCGCGTGCGGCCGCCAGCGATTGGCGTTGCCGGCCGTCGGCGTCGAAGTTCGCCGGCGCCAACCAGGCTTCGAAGCCGGCGCGGACAAGCGGCCACTCGCCGTCGAGGATCGAGAACCATGCGGTGTCGCGGTTCCGGCCCTTGACCACCAGGTGCTGCCGGAAGACACCCTCGAACGTGAAGCCGAAACGCTCCGCTGCGCGGCGAGAAGGCTCGTTCAGCGCATCGCATTTCCACTCGAGCCGCCGGTACCCGAGGTCGTCGAACGAGTGCCGCGCC
>WNFC01009894.1_pt1 | contig 10577 bp, 8 predicted proteins | sample 5400541 | NCBI WGS metagenome assembly WNFC01 (sample SAMN13153342, study PRJNA577476) | soil metagenome | isolation source: 120 cm saprolite under Douglas fir tree site 2 hole 2 replicate 1 | place: USA:California | collected 2015-04-18
ACTTCGCGAGCCGTTCGGTGAAGACGTGGAAGTGCTGCTGCGCCAGAACCGTGGTCGGCGCGAGCAGCGCCACCTGCTTGCCGCTCATCGCCGCCTTGAACGCCGCCCGCAAAGCCAGCTCTGTCTTGCCGAAACCAACGTCTCCACACAGCAACCGGTCCATGGGCCGGTCGGACTCCATGTCGGCCTTGATCTCGGCCAGCGCCGCCAGCTGGTCGGGCGTCTCTTCATAAGGAAAGGACGACTCGAGCTCCTGCTGCCAGGCGGTGTCGGGCGCGAACGCGATGCCCGGCCGAGCCTCGCGAAGCGAATAGATCTTGAGCAGCTCCTCGGCGACGTCCTGGACGATCTTGTGGGCGCGCCCCCGGGCCCGCGACCAGTCACCCGAGCCAAGCCGGTGAAGCGACGGCTCCGTATCGCCGCCCAGGTATTTCTGAACCCGATCCAGGTTCTCGACCGGGACGAAGAGCTTGTCAGCCTCGGCGTATTCGAGCTCGAGGTACTCGCGATGCGCGCCGTCGGACTCGAGCAGGCGCATGCCCGCGAATCGGGCGATCCCATGGTCGACGTGAACCACCAGCTCACCCGGTGCGAAGTCCAGCGTGAACTCGCGGGTCAGCTTGTCGGCCCGGCCGCGCGACGAGCGGGTGGGCCGCCCGGGCCGGCGCAGCCGGCCAAAGAGCTCCGCGTCCGTGATGAGGTGAAAGCCGATGTTCCGCTGTGAGACGCCTGCCGCGACATCGATGTCGGCCTGTTGCAGGCCGGCCTCGAGCTCCAGGTCGAGGTCGAGCTCGACCTCCCTCGGATGCTCGTGGACGCCGCCTTCGTCCAGGAATGTTCGCAGCCGCTCCGATTGCTCGGTCGCGAAGACGACCGTCGATGAAGCAGCGAGCGCCGTCACCTGGGCGGTCGCCTGCGGTCGGCCCAGCAAGGGCTCAGCCTCCACCCAACCGAGATCGATGGCGCCGTCAGCGCCCTCGCTGGCCGTGAACTCCAACCGCGCATGGCCCGGAATCGCCTGCAGCCGCTCCGCACGGACGACCGGCAGCACGAACCCGCGTGGAAGCTCCGCACCTCCAGACTCGGCGGCGGCGAGCATCTCCGTCTCTTCGACCAGCACCCGCGCATCCGCCAGCTGCCGGCCGGGGTCGAAGTCGAGGACCGCGAGGCCTTCGGGCAGGTGCTCGAGCAGCGATGGCAGCGATGGATCCAGGTAGGCCGAATAGAACTCGACGCCGGGAAACGCGCCTCCCGCCGCGAGCCGCTCAAGCTCCTCGTCCCAGTCCGCGCGCACGTCAGCACGCAGCGTCTCGAGCGAAACGCCCTCCCTCACCCGATTCGCGGCCGCAGCGCCTCGGCGAGCGCCCAACAGCAGCTCCCGACCCGGATGGACCGAAATTGAGGCCACCGCCATCACCGAGCGCTGGTTCTCGGGATCGAACAGGCGAAGGGTCTCGATGGCCTCGCCCGACCACTCGGCGCGCACCGGCGAGTCGGATGCCGCCGGAAAAACGTCGAGGATGCCGCCGCGCACTGAGAACTGCCCGTGCTGCTCCACCAGCGGCTCACGCGAGTAACCCATCTCGACCAGCCGGCCGGCAGCTTCGACCGGGTCAGGGCCTCCGCCGGGCGCAAGGACCAGCGTGCCCTGGGCGAGGTCAGCGGGAGAGATGGTCGCCCGCGTGATGGCACGGCGGGACGACACGACGATGGTCGGGGACGTCCCGGCAGCAAGCGCGTTCAGAGCTTCCATCCGCTTGCTGACTGCGTCGTCGAAAGCGGGCGGCCGGTCGAGGAACGAGATCGCGACCTCGGCGAAGACGTATGCAGGAGGCCGGCCGGCGAGCCACGGCCGCAGATCGTCGGCGAACCGGTCCGGGGTTGGCACCAGGATCAGGGTCGAACGGCCGGCGTCCGCGAGGGCGCGTGCAACCGCACCCGCGACGATCGGCCACGCGGGCCTCGGCAGCCGCGCGACCTGGAGTTCGCCAGTGCCCGGCGACGACGCCCACCGCCGCAGCTCGGGCGCCGCGTCAAGCGTCCGCTCCGAAAACGTCGTCACGGCAACTCCTCGCAGCCGAGCGCGCCGGCGCGGTTGAACCGATCCATCGCTCTTTCCATGCCCGCGTCAAGGGCAACCTCGAGCGCGTCAGCGACTCCGTCGACGATTTTCGGCAATCGGTCGGCCTCGGCCTTGGTGAACCGGCCGAGCACGTAGTGGCGGCCGGCCTGCGATCCCCTGCGAGAAGGCTTCCCGATGCCGACCCGAAACCGAACGAAGTCAGGCGTGCCGAGAGCACCGATGATCGACAGCACGCCGTTGTGGCCGGCGCCGGAGCCATCGAGCCGAATGCGCATACGACACAGCGGCAGGTCGAGCTCGTCGTGCACCACGTAAAGCTGCTGCGCGGTGAGGTTGGTGTCGCGCAGGGCCTTCGCCACCGCCTGGCCCGAGAGGTTCATGTAGGTCTGCGGAAGGACGAACCACACGTCACGCGACTCCGAGTGCCCAACCAGCGACTGCCATCGCTTGCGCTCGACCTTCACGCCCATACGCCTGGCCAGCTCGTGCACGCACGCGAAACCAAGGTTGTGGCGCGTGTCGGCATAGTCGGCCTCTGGATTGCCCAGCCCGACGATCAATCGCCCTTCTTGACTCAACTCGCTCATTTCAAATAGACGCGGAAAGGCCCGCGGCGAGTGCCGCAGACCGGACCGTTGAGTTTAGAGGCGGCGTGGGGCGAGCGCCAGGCCCGAAAGCTTGAGAGCAGCGCGGGTGAGCCGGTTCATCTCCTTGCGCTCGGCGGTGGTGGCATGGTCCCAGCCGAGCAGGTGGAGCAGGCCGTGGACAGCAAGGAGTGCCAGTTCGATGTTGGCGTCATGCCCGTATTCACGTGACTGGCGGACGACCGCGGGCCAGGAGATCGCGATGTCGCCGACGTGCTTTCCTGTCCCGGCGAACGAGAGAACGTCAGTCGCGTGATCTTCGCCTGCGTACGCGCGGTTGAGCCGAGCCATCTCCTCGTCGCTGGTGATCCGGACGGCCACGGTGCCCCCGTCATCGGGGAGCCTGGCCGCCACCTCAGGCACCGTCGCGGCCATCATGAGCACGCCTCGGACGAACGCCGGCGCCACGTCGGCGCTCACAGCCTTGACGACTTCCGCTTCGATTAGAGTCACCCTCATGAAGATTCTCGTCACTGGAGGCGCTGGTTTCATCGGCTCCCATGTTGCCGACGCCTACATCGCCGCGGGACACAAGGTCGCGATCCTGGACGATTTCAGCACCGGCAGCGAAGCCAATGTCAATCGCGAAGCCGAGGTGCTTCGGCTCGACGTCCGCAACAAGGAAGGCGTCGCCGCCGCCATCGACGCTTTCCGTCCAGAGGTCGTCAACCATCACGCCGCGCAGTCCGAGGTCCCGAAATCGGTCGCCGATCCTGGCTTCGACGCGACGGTCAACATCGTCGGCGGGCTCAATGTGCTGCGTGCGAGCGTCGATGCGGGGGTGCGGAAATTCATTTTCATCTCGACGGGTGGGGCTCTTTATGGAGAGCCCGACGTGGTGCCGGCCGACGAGGACCATCCGGTTCGTCCGCTGTCCCCATACGGGACCAGCAAGTTCTCATTCGAGCAGTACCTCGGCACGTTCCACCGGACGTTCGGGCTCGAATACACAGTGCTGCGCTACGCCAACATCTACGGACCGCGCCAGGACTTTCACGCTGAGGAAGGCCGCGTGATCGCCATCTTCGCGAGTCGCATGCTGGCCGGCAGGCCGGTAACGATCGATGGCGATGGCGAGCAGGCGCGCGACATGCTGCACGTCGCCGACGTGGCGGTTGCCAACATCGCGGCGTTGGATCGCGGAGCGAACGGCACATATCACATCAGCACCGGTATCCCGGTGACCATCAATGATCTGTTCCGCAAGCTCGCCCTCCTCACCGACTACAAGCTCGAGCCCACGTTTGGTCCGAGGCGCGAGGGCGACGTTTTCCGAATCGCCCTCGACAATTCGCGTGCGCTCAATGAACTCGGCTGGGAGCCGAGGGTCGAGCTCGAGGAAGGCCTGAGCCTGACCGTCGACTATTTCCGCGAACAGGTGCTGAGCCCCCACTAATTGACGGACTCGCTCGTCTTCCTCCACGTGCTGTTCGCGCGAGCGCTGGTCGGGTTCGCGGTCGTGCTCGGCATCTGGGGCACGTACGGGTATTTCCGGCACGCGCACGTGAGCGGCGGATTCCGCTCGACATTTCTGATCATGGCCGGCCTCACGGCGGTCCAGGGACTGGCGGGACTCGCCGTCTTCGCTCTTGGTCACCCGCCCGCTCGGAGCCTACACGTGGTCTACGGGATCTTCGCGGTGATTTTCCTGCCAGGCGCTTATCTGTACGCCCATGGCGGTTCGAAGCGGCGCGAGGCGGTCATCCTCGCCGGCGCGGCATGGATCGTCGCGATCGCATATTTGCGCGGAATCTCCACAGGCTGAGGTAGCTCGCGCTGGCCGTTTCCGCACGTTTTGATGGTCGGCTCAAGGGGTCAACGCATGAGACCACCATCCAAACGTGCCTATTCGCATGGCGAATTCCGCACGTTTGGCGCATGGCGGGCGAATCGGCTGTTAAGAGGCCCTGAAGAGGACACCCACCGCGTACGTCAGCGCTGCCACCACAGTTCCTACCGCCAGCATCTCCAGCCCCGAGCGCACCCCGCCCTTCCCCGTGAAGAACGAGCGCGCGGAGCCGATGAGAAAAAGGAAGACGGCGCAGATGACGAAAGCGATCGCCAGCGAGCCAACGCCGGCGAATGCGGACCCAAGAAGAAGCCGGCCGAACAGGTAGCCGAGGACCGGGATCGCGCCGCCGATCAGCGTCGAGATGCCGGCGACGAGACCCTCACGCGCGGGGTTCTCGAACTGCGAAGCATCAAGGCCCAGCTCCTCGCGGGCCTGCGTCTCCAGCCATACCTTCTTGTCCTGAGTGATCCGATCGACGATCGTCTTCGCCTCGGAGGCCGTTAGGCCTTTGGATCGGTAGATGTCGATCAGCTCCGCCTTCTCGAGCTCCGGCATGGCTTCGATCTCCGCCGCCTCGCGCGCGAGCTGACCTTCGAACACCTCGCGCTGCGACTTGGTGGCGAGATAAGCGCCACCCGCCATCGAAACACCCGACGCGACCATCGCTGACAGCCCGCCGATCAAGACGACGCGCGGATCGATGCTCGCCCCACCCACGCCCGCGAGCACACCGAGTGTCGCTGTGAGCCCGTCGTTGACGCCGTAAATCACGTTTCGGATGCTCTCGGCGCCACCCCCATGCCACTCCTCGTCGGCGGCCACGGGCGATCGCTCGTCCTCGGGCCGCTCTGCGACCTCGTCAGGCGACTGGTGGTCGAGCTCCTCGGGCAGCACGCGCCGGAGCACCCCCTGCGCTTGCTGGTTGGACACGGTCGAGACCTGGCTGAGATAGGCCCGCAGCACCTGTCCCTCGGCGAGGCCGGCGAGTGCGAGCGCGGGCCCGATGCCCACGAGACGCGCGAACAGCGCCAGCACGCGCGCCGTCCTGGTTGGACGGCGGTCCGGGACCTTCACGCCGCAGGTGGCAAGCAGCTCGGCCCACGCGCGCTCGTGGCGCTTCTCAGTTTCGGAAAGCGCGATCAGGCGATTGCGTGCGCGAGGATTCGAAGCGACCTGCGCCAGCGCTTCGTAGACGCTGGCCATGCGCGCCTCCCCGGCCCAGTTGGAACGCAGCGACCTGGAATCGGAGTCGGACAGACGAGAGACCGTGGTCGGAGCCGCCACGCGTCTATGTTAGGGATCGATCTCGTGCCGCCCTGCAGTCTGCCGCCGAGGGACGCGGCGCATTTACACCTACCACTGTCCAGCCCGTCGCGGCCATCGATCCAAGCCGCACGAACCAGGACGGGTTGTAGCCGAGCAGCAGCCCGTAATTGGCGTTGTCGTTGCGAAAGGCGATCATGCGCGTGTCTGTCTCGCCCAGCCAGCATGCCACCAGGGTGCTGACCGTGGCCTGGTTGTCGGCGAACGTGGCACCTGCCGGCAGGTAAGAAAACGGGTCGTACATCTCGCTCACCAGGTGCTTGCCCTCGACCCCACCAAACCTGGCCAACCCGTAGGTGATGTCGGGGCGGTCGGCCGGAACAGCAAGGGCGTGCCCGACGTAGGGCGGCAGGTTGTACCAGGCGCCGAGCTGGCGGCTGTCAGCCATCGAAGCCCGCCACGGAGCCTCAGTTGGACCGAAGGCTTCGGCTATCGGAAGCCAAGCAAGCTGAGCGCCAACCAGCATCGCCGCCGTCACGATCCAGCCCGCCGCGAGCGCCTTCTTGCCAAATCTGCGCGGCGCCCACGACAGCGCGAGCACGACCAGGAGCACGGCGGCGAATAGCACCGGGAACTCGAAACGGCGCGTGAACGGAATCCACCACTGCCAGCCGCTGAGGGCGGCGGTCAATCCATACGTGCCGGTGATGAAAACCCAGTACCCGAAACCGAAAGTGAGCAACATGTAGGACGCCGGCCGCTTCCATAGCGTCAAGGCGAGCCCGATCAGCGACGCCAGGAGCAAAGCGATCAAAAACGGCCTCACGCTCTCCTGGCTCGCGCTGATCGAGCCCGCTCCCCATTGGCCCGCGGCGACGCCAAAGAAATTCCAGTAGAAGGGATAAATCGGGTTTCCCGTTCGGTCCAGAAGCACCTTCATGTAAATGAGCATCACCGCGGCAAAGCCGGCGACTAACGGGAAATACCTCTGCCACGAGCGCCTGCCAAGCCATGCGGCGAACAACAGTCCCGAGCTGAAGATCCATTCTTCAGCCCGCGCCACGGCCGCAAGCGCCAGAGCGACGCCCGACCAGAACCCCTTGCCCCGCGACCATGCCCACAGGCCCAGCAAGGACAGCGCCACAGCGAGCGGCTCGACCATCCCCGACGCGTCGGTCATGACACTGGTCGGCAGCAAGGTGGCGAACAGCGCCGCCACGATCGCGACCCGTGCGCCCCAGTAGCGGCGGCACAGGTGGAAGACGAGGACCACTACGACCACGCCGAAGACCACGCTGACCAAACGGTTGAGGACGATGTCGACGGAGCCCGTCACGGCGAACACCGCCACCATCAGCAGCGGATGTATCGGGCCCCACACATACTCGAGACCCTTGAGGTCCCAGAGCCGTGGCCCTCCCGCTGCGTTCAGCCCGACCTCTTTGGTCAGATAAGCGATCTGCCAGTGATGCCACACGTCGTCATAGACGCCGAGGCCCGGATTTTCCGGATCGCTGAAGACGAACAGATAGAGGAGGCGCGGGATGGCGGCCGCCGCCGCGAGCGCCGCGGTCCAGCCCCAATTCAAGCTCGGGAGTTCGGGCTCGGCCTCCACTGCCGCCGGCTTTCTATGGTCGAGCCGCCGATCCTCCTCCTCTTCGCTGGGAAGGATCTTCGGCAGAAGTTTCAAGCCGTGGCGGCCTCGGCTGCCACCTGTTCGTGCGAGCGGGCCACGTCGACGATGCACCGTTCGAGGATGTCGAGATGACGCTGCCAGTCGAATCGCCGCGCCCATTCGAAGGCACGCTCGCCCATCGCCTGGTTGGCCGCGGGATCGTCCAGCAGAGAGGCGACGTCTCGCGCAAACTCCCCCACCTCTAGCGGCTCGGCCAGGTAGCCCGTTCCCGGACCCACCGTGACCGTCGGTCCGGCCTGGTTCCAGGCCACCACCGGAACACCCCGCGCCATCGACTCGATCACGCCCAGCCCGAAGTCCTCCTCCGGCGCCGGGTACACGTACACCGCCGCGCCCTCGTACAGCTTCTGCATCTCGGCCTCGGTCACAGTGCCCAGGAAGACCACGCCCTCACTCAACTTCAGCTCAGCGACGAGTGATTTCAATGAAGCCGTGTGCGGCGTCGGCGGACCCGTGACCACGAGCTGGACCTTCGGATGACGCTTGCGCACCTCATCGATGGCGCGGATCGCGAGGTCGAACCGCTTCTGCGGATAGTGGCGATTCGTCAGCAGCACATACGGCCGCCGGATCGGATAGCCGTTGATCGTGAAGCCGCCGGAGAATCGTGCGTTCACGGGCAGCGGGAAACCGGACGGCGACACGTGACATCCGGCCGGGCAATCGATCGCCTCGCGCCGGTAAATACCCCGAATGATGTCGCCGATGTAGTCGCCATCGACCAGCAGCTGGTCGGCCTCTTGCACCGAGCGCCGGTCCGCCCACGCGACGAATTTCGTCGCCCGCATCACGATCGCGGCGAGCAGGCGGTAGTCGTCGTTGACCACCCACCCGGTCTGGCGATCGATGCCACGCGGGTAGACGAGACGGTTGGGCTGGTTGAGGTAGACCACGTAAGGCACGTCGATCAGGCGCGCCGCCCACCACGCGATCCATGCGCTGGGCTGGTTGCAACCGACGATCACGTCGACCCCGCGGAACCTCCACGCGTACAGCGGCATCAGCAGCGAGGTCGCCGCCATCTGTACGGCCTCTCGAAACGGAAACCAGCGCGGGAGCTGCGGCAGGAAGGTGCGCACGTGAACCTCGCCGATGAGGTCGGGATAGCAGCGCGATGCATCGACGGTCGGCGCGAAACATTCGACCGCAAATCCGCGCCTGCGCAAGCCGAGCACCTCTTCGATGACGACACGCTCGCCACCGCCTGAGTAGGTGAACCCGCAGTGAAACACCGCGATGCGCCGCGGCCCGGCCGCCCGCGCCCGGCGGCGTCCGCCGATGAGAAGAAACCCGATGAAGCCGAGCACCAGCGCATAGCCGGCTGTGATCCCGTGGTAGAGCACGATCGTTCCGGCGGCGACCGCCGAGCTCAATCCCAAACCTCCGCCGAGGACCAACGAGCCCGCCACCTCGAGGCTGCCGACGTATCCAGGTCCGGCCGGCACCGCGAACGCCAGCAGCAGGGCGGGATAGGCGGCCATCGCCTTGAGCGTTGGCACTGGGACGCCGACCGCCCAGAACAGGAGGCTGAAGTTGAAGGCGTCGATTAGAAGCGCCACGGCCGTAAGGCCGGCCAGGCGGCCGGCAAGCGACGGCGTCCACAAGCCCTTGGCCCCGGCCCGAAACGCGAACGCCTGACCCGCGAGGCCCGCAGCGAGTCGCTCAGGAAGCAGACGGCGAGCCAGCGGTGAGCGCGCGATCCGCGGCCCAAGCAGTGCGGTGCCGAGGACCGCGGCCAGCAGTGCAACGGCCAATGCGGCCGCGCCAATGAGACCTCGGGGCGCGCTCACGACCCCGGTCGCCGCGATGCCCGCGAGGATCGCGAGCACGATCGCCACCCCGGCAAGGTCGCATGCCTTGTCGATGACGATCGTGGCGAGTGCAGATCCCGGCGGCACACGATGGCGCCGCCACAGCCACCAGCCTCGCATCGCGTCGCCGGAGCGAATCGGCAAGACGTAGTTGAGCAGCGTCGATCCGGCGTTCATCGCGAACGCGCGCACCATGCCCACCGGCGCGAGCGGGCGCAGCAGAAGGAGCCAGCGCCGCGCTCTGATGAGGCTCGTCACGAACGCCAGCACGATCATCAAGATGACCGCAGCCCAGTTGCGCACCGTCGCGTGGTTCAGTACCTCGCCCAGCGAGACCGTCCGCAGCCACAGGACCAGCAGGGCCAGCGCGAACACCGTCTGGAGGATCCCTCGCAACCACCGGTTCATGAGTGCACCACCACGTCATCCGACGCCGGGGGCACCAGAATCCAGCGCTGCACAACGATCCAGAACGCGATAAACCAGCCGATGACCAGGATTGTGCCGCCGTAGTCGTGAAATATCAGCGCCGGCAGGTGACCCCAGGTTGCCTCGAGCGCTGCCACCGCCGCGACACGCATCAGGTTCAGCAGCATGGTCCCTGCCACCCCGATCACGATCACCTGAATCCGGGCCGTCAGCGGCTGCCGTCCGCGAAGGCCCGAGAAGAAGCTGACGCCTAGCAGCAACAGGCTCTGCCAGCCGATGCAGTTCCAGGAGATGAAGAGCGTATGCATGCTTCCCGCCGCATCCCAAACCACGATGTGGCTGCCCGACGCTGCGGCCCGGAGGCCGACGAGACCGAGCAGGCTGACCACCATGCGCGCCTCCGCCGGCACCACAGACTGCAGCGGGTTGTTGGCGCCCAGCGCCAGCGCCCATGACGTGAGGAGATCGTCGAAGGTCGTGACCAGCGGTAGCAGCATCAACAGCGCGCAGCTCATCGCCAGCAGCGTCATGTTGAGAGCCTCCCGATCCTGACGTTTCATTTCCAGGTCCTCAGGAGAGCGAGCAAGCGGCGGCGCTGGGTGACTAGGGGAATCGCGAAAGCCAGCCCGAGCCAGCCCAGCAGCGACTCGGGTACCACAGTGCTGGGCGGGACAAGCCGCGTGTCAGCAATACCGGCCAGGCCGTCATAGACCATCGACGGCTTGCCGCCGGTGCTGTGGGTCAGAACGACCTGCAGGCACAACGATCCCCCCGCTGGAATGACCACCGGCAGCTGGCCGGCGCTCGTGCTGACGGTGAACGGGCTCGTTAGATTTGCGCCCGACGAGCCGTACGTCGC
>WNFC01025323.1_pt1 | contig 10576 bp, 9 predicted proteins | sample 5400541 | NCBI WGS metagenome assembly WNFC01 (sample SAMN13153342, study PRJNA577476) | soil metagenome | isolation source: 120 cm saprolite under Douglas fir tree site 2 hole 2 replicate 1 | place: USA:California | collected 2015-04-18
CACGCCTGGCATTCACCGGATCCGAGGTCTAACGGACCGGGAAAACTCCCTAATCGAAAGGAGACTTACTGCTCTGGGGCATAGGCGGCTCCATATTCAAGACTGGGGTTATGCAAACAAGCCAACTAGTGCATAACTCGCGAGGAGCCGTCATGAACGCCAATGAGAACTTCGAGACCGCAACCTCCCAGAACCACACCCACGCCGACCGTCGCCGCACCCGGGCACGGCGGGCGCGCAGCAGGTTCCTCGGCATCACCGCCGCCGCCGCTATCTCGGCGGGCGCCCTCCTGGGCCCGGTGCTGGCCTCAACGGCCCCCGCCTCCGCCGCCACCACGCCCGGCTGGCTCATGGGCGCCGGGACCCTTGCCGGGATAACCGCCCAGGACCCGTCCACCGCGTCTCAGCTCCTCAACACGCCGACCGCCTACGGTGCCGGGTCCAGCCTGGTCGGCAACCCCATCCAGACCGGCCTCGCGACCACCCCCGTGCTCTCCTACACCTCTTACGCTCAGTTCAGCTCGGACATCCAGAATGCCCGTATTAGCTTTCCTTACCAGTGGGTCATGTTCGACCCGGAGAAGTGGAGCCAGACGCCGCTCAACGAGCAGCAGAGCCCGGCCAGGTACATGGCCCTGTTCGGCCAGCTTGCCCACGCGAACGGGCTGAAAGTGATCATGGCCCCGGCAATGGACCTCGGGTACGTCCCGGGCTCGGTCAACCCGCGCCTGCCTGGCGAGCGGATCACCCACTGGTACCTGCGTGCCAACATCGCCGGGGCGGCCGCCGCCGCGGGTGACATCGTCAACGTCCAGACCGAGTCGCAGACCACCAACCTGCCGCAGTTCGACTGGCTGTTCAACAACGCCGCGGCGCAGGCGCGGGCAGCCAACCCCAGCGTCCAGGTGTTCGCTGAAGTCTCGACCGTGAACGGAACCCCGCAGCAGATGGCCACGGCGGCCCAGTCCGTCAGCCCCGACGGCTACTACGTCGCGGCACCGGGCGCCATCCCGCAGGCGGTCCAGTTCCTCGATGTCATGCGGGCCGCAGGCTACTGAGGCGGCCGCAGGTGGCGCCACACACGCCCATCGCCCCGATCACCACAGGTACGGGTCCGCCGGTCCACGGCGGACCCGTACTCATGTGGTCACCGTAGCGCGGACGGGGTGGGGGCAGCCTCAGCCGCACCGCGTGAGTCCCCCGGCCCCCGCAGAGATCTCACCCCGGCACGGAATGCCGCGACCGCGGCAGGGTTGTCGTCCAGCCGCCAGTCCTGATGATAGAGACCATCGTGCTGGGCAACGTCGAAGTAGATCAGGCCCAGCAGGCGGTTGCGGCGGATACCGGCGAACAGGCCGGGAATCTTCTTGACCTGGCCGGCGAGCGGCCCGATGCCGACCTCCGAGAGCAGGATCGGCTTCTTGGTGAACCTCCGGACGGCGCTGATGGTGTGGCCGATGACGCTCTTGAAGGTGTCGGCCGGGGTGACGTAGTAGCCGTCGATGCCGATCCAGTCCACGTACTGGGGGCCCGGCCACCAGTGACGTGCCCGCCCGGCGCCGCGCCTTCCCCCGCTGATGTCCCACAGCCACGTAACGTTGCTCGCGCCTGACTGCCGGAACAGGGTCACCACGTGCCGCCACGCGGCCCGCCACTCGGCGGGCTGCGCGTGATGCCAGCCCCACGGATACCAGCCGCCATCCGCCTCGGGGGCGAAGCTCATGATGACCTGGCCACCGTAGTGACGGACCTGGGCGGCGAACCGGTGCAGGTAGGCGTCCCAGCGCCCGGCCGCGATGCCGGCCATGGATGCGTGCCAGGGCTCCATGTGCACCAGCACGACGGCCCCGGCCGCCGCGGCCGCGGTGACAAAACGAGCCCGGAACGACGCGCCCCAGGGGCTGTAGTAGACGGTGATGTTGGGCTTGCGGCCGGCCACCCCGGCAAAGCGTGTCACCGGCAGGTACGTGGTGGGCGTGTTGGGCTCAAGGGTGCCCAGGTAGTGGAAGGCACCACGGTGGTGGATGGCCGCGTGCGGGTAGGGCGCGGAACTGGCCATGGGCAGCACCGGGGCGGCGGCGACGGCGACCGGGGCGCGCCGGTGGACCGGCTCGTGCCGGTATTGCCAGATCGCGGCCGCGGCGCCCCCCGCCGTGATGGACACGCCCGCAGCCGCTATGACGGCGGCAGCGTACCTGGCCTTGTTCATCGGACCAGCTCCGCGGTGTGGGCCGGCGGACCGGCTATGGTTACCTCCACCTTCTTGCGGGTCACCCAGCCCTGGCGATGGCACGTGGCCATGCCGTAGAAGCGGATCTGGCGCAGCACCAGGAGGTACCACAGGGCGGCGAACGGCAGCAGCAAGGTTGACGCCAGCCAGGAGGGCCAGCGCTGGTCAGAGCGCTTTACGGTAATCAGGCGCAGGGCGACCGCGAACGGCCAGGCGACCAGTGCGATACAGCTGGCGAAGACCAGGTTGCGTGAGGCTGGCCAGACGAGCGGTACCGCCACCGACACCGCGGCCGAGGCGAAAAAGGCGTACTGCTGATACACCACGAACCACCAGGCGTATGAACGCGGCGACAGGTAGCGCATCCGCCACAGCGTCCGGATCGTCGAGGCGCGCATCCAGCGGGTCCACTGACGCAGATGGTGTGACAGGGTCTCCGGGTACACCGGCATCGCCACGGCCGTGGGCTGATGAACGGCCCGCCCGTGCAACAGGGCGAACATGGTCAGTGCGGTGTCGTCACCCAGGATGACCGGTACCCCGAAGAAGGTCTCTGCCAGGTAGGCGGGCAGGATCCGGTGGATCAGCCATCCCCGGTACAGCGAGAAAGCGCCCGGGTTGATCACTACGTTCCCGCCTGCGACGCTCTGCGCACTCATGGTGAAGAGCTGGAAGGCCAGGGATCGCAGCCCCATGGCCCGGGTGAGAAGGTTGGTGTTCAGGTTGTAGGCGAACTCCAGGCCCGCGACCGAAACCACGTCGCGGTCGGCGAACGGCTTGAGGCCCTCCTCGATGGCACGGCGGTCCAGGGCGGAGTCCGAGTCCATCGTCGCGTAGATGTCGGCGTTGGGCACGGCATGGAACGCCGCAGCCTGCGCGTGCTTCTTGCCCTTGTTTTCCTGGCGGATCCAGATGAGCTGGGTGGCGGAACGGTGGGCCTGCCAGCGGGCCCGGACATCGGTGTAGTCGACGTTGGAGCCGTCATCGACCACGATGATCCAGTCGACCTTGCGGGTCTGCTGGAACAGCGCATAGATAGTCCGGTCCAGGATCGCGGGGTCCTCGTTGTAGCAGGGGACCACGGCAGCGACTCCCAGGCGGTCCAGCTTCAGGCTCTGGATCTCGCTCACCTTGAACGGGCGCTGGAACCACGACAGAGTGAGCTGCAACAGCACGAAACCGAGGCTTATCGCCCACAGCACGTACATCGAGCCCGCGGCGGGGGAGAAGTGAGCCAGAACCGTCCGGTGCAGGAAGACCGACCCGGCCACGACCAAGGCAATGGGAACGACCACGAATCCCCGGCGCGGCCGGAAGGTGACCCGGGGGATCTGAAAATTGCGGTGCGCGGCTACAGATCGGTGGGCGCCTTGCTGCGGCGGAACAAAAGCCGCACGGCCAGGGTCCAGACGAGGGTGGACCACGCCGAGATCCCGAACATGACCCAGATCACGCTCCCGAATCCAGGTCCCTGCATCGATTTCTCCCCCTTTGATCGTGCTCGTGCTCTGATCATCGTTGTGGATCGTCATTGTGCCGGAGATCCTCCTGCTGCGTGACCGACTTTGCGAATGAACGTCACGTCATTCCAGACGTGGATTCAGGTGATTACATTATGACCATTTTTTAGGCACTTGCTTCCGTTACCGTGGTGCCGGGAGTGTCCGGGTGACTACGCCATATCTCGGGGGCTTCTGGCATAAGCCCAAATTCCACTGAGTCCTGGAAAATCGTGCACGGCGCCGAATTCATCATGGCGTGCCGATCATCTCGGTAGGCACGCATGGACGGCATCCAGGCCGTCGCGCTGCCGCTCGCAGCGCTGGGCCGCGCGGGCCAGTACCCGGCGGGGAACCGCCGCCATGGTGGCGTCGAACAGTGCCCAGGAAAGCTCCGCGAGCGCGGCGCGCACCGGCCCCGGCTGCTTCGTCCGCGCGCAGGTGGCGGCCAGTGCTTCCATCCGCTCGTCCAGCGCGGGCGCGGATGCGACCTGGAGCGGGAACGCGTCGATGTCCTGGCACCAAGCCTGTTCGGTGCCGGCGCTCTCGAACGCGCTGATCAGCGGGCTCATGTCGCCTGCGGTCATAGGGTCGTAAAGCGCGGGGAACGGCACCGATTCATAGCCGTGGTCGTAGCCGCTGAAGTAGATGGGTGCCGCGGAACCGGCCCGCGCGAGCGCGCCGAGCGCCACGTCGACGAGGGCCACCGGCCATCCCAGGTCGTTGATGGCATGCACCCGCAGCGAGCCGCGCTGAGCGCCGGCCGCGGCCGCGAGCAGCAACCGCGCCGACTGGAGAGCAGACTGAACGTAGAACGCGATATCGGCGCTGTGCAGGCGGATCACCCCGCCGTTACACCAGTCCAGCAGCCGGGCATGGATAATCGAGTTGTCGATGACATGGGTGAACCTCGCTGCTGAGCAGGCGATCAGCCCATCTGCAGCCGCCTGGCACAGCAGCCACTCGGCGGCCCGCTTGGACGCGGTGTAGATCTCGGATGAATACGGGCGGAAGGCCTTGCCGGTCGACGCGGCAACCACATGAGAAACCCCGGTCACAGCGGCGGCGCTGATCACATTGCGTGTGCCGAGCACGTTGGTCGTTACCGTGCGGTGCACCTCGTGCTCGGCGAGCCCGGGGTCCCGCTGCCCCGCTACGTGGAAGACAATGTCGCATTTGACCTTGCCGAAGACCGCGGCGAGCCGATCGGTGTCCCGGATATCGGCATGGACATACTCGGCGTCCGGAAGCCGCGGCCATCCCTGAGTGACGCCACGGCTTACGCTCACCAGGCAGGCGGGCTGGAACTGCGCCAGCTGGGCCATCAGCACCGCGCCGATGCAACCAGTGCCGCCGCTGACCAGGATCCGCTTGCCGTTCAGGCAGGCGGCAAGGACCGGATACGGCAGGTCAATGTCTTTCTCGGCCGCGGCCAGGAATCTGCTGTACTCCTCTTGAGCCGCTGTCTTGCTGGCGAGCAGCGCATGGGTGAGGGTAGCCAGTTGCCGCAATTCCTCGCCTTTCAGGAATTGCCTGCCCGGCGGTACTGCCTGCTCCATCCGCGCGATGATCTCTGCGGGAGTCTGCACCTTGGTCTCCATCGGCTCGGCCTTTGATGCCCTGGCCGCCGCAGTGGTCAATGTCCTTCCGTCCGGCAGCACCGCAACCAGATAGGGGAAGGCCGCCAAGCCCGTATCGCAGCAGCGATCACATCCGAACCTGACGCAGGGGAGTTACTATTCGTGTTCGTCCGTTGACCTAGAGTAACGCACATTGACAGCCGTATGCAGCGGGACCGGAAAATTTGATTGCGACCGGGACCATCTCGCCAGGAGCATGCGAAATTTGCGAAACATGCGAAACTCGAACCATTCAATGGCGCACGCGAGCAATTCCCGCATCGGGTAATTCGCGGGCCGGCGAGTTTCGCCGATGGCGCCGCCCCGGCAGGCCGGTGCGGGCCCGGGCGCCGGCGGCCTTCGTCGAGAGTGCCGACGCGGTCACGGCCCAGACCCGCACCACCGGGCCCGCCAACAGCCGGGGCCCGGCCAGCCCGCTAAGCGCCGGGCGCGTAGCTGCGGAGCACGCCGTCCAGCCCTGTTATGTAGAACGCGCCCTGGGAGACAGCCGGAGAGGCCCAGAAGTTCGGGTTCAGCTGCTGCGTCCACACGGTCGCGCCGGTCGCCAGATTGAGCGCGAAGAGGCTGCCGTTGTTGTCGTCCGCGATCAGCAGCACCTGCTGACCGGGCGGCCCGGTGACCGCAGGAGACGCGTAGAAGGTATCCGAGGAGAGGACATGCCAGATCAGCGCCCCCGTGTTGGCGTTGAGCGCGTAGACGCCAGTGTCCGATCCAAGGTAGATCCGGTTGTTGACCAGGGCGGCTCCGGACAGGTCGCCATGGGTGCCCACGGCAAGGGCGTACTTCCAGATCAGGGCGCCGGTGGTGAGGTCGATGGCATAGACGACCTTGTCCTTGCCGGTCACGTAGACGACGCCGTCAGCGAAGCCGTTCCGGCCCGGCGGGGAGATAACCGGCGCAGCGCCCACGTCGTTGTAAGCGGCGGTGTTCGTCTGGTAGCGCCAGACCAGCGCGCCGGTGTTGGCGTTGAGCGCGTACACCGAGTCGTCGCGGTCCTTGCTGCCGAAGACGAGCAGCGGCGTGCCGGCCGCTCCGGTGCCGTAGGCAGGGGACGACCAGGTACCGCCGGGGGACACATGGAAACCGGTGAACTCCCAGTCCTGGGTGCAGCCGCCGTGCTTGTTGCCGGGGCCGTAGACGGCCCATTCCGCGCCACTCGCCGCGCCGTTGCCCGGGATGGTGCCGTCGTAGACCACCGGCCCAGACCCGTCCGGGGCATTGACGACGACGGGGGAGGCAAGGATCGGCGCCGTGGTGTTGAACGAGCACTCCAGTGCGCCGGTGGAAGCATTCACCGCATACAGGGTGCCGCTGGTGGAGCCGAAGTACACCACGCCGGAGTACACCGCGGGTGAGGTCTGGACCACCCCGCTGGCGAGCGTGTAGGTCCAGACCCGGGCACCGCCGGAGGCGGGGTAGGCGTAGAAGTGGTTGTCGGCGCCGGCGAAGACGAGTGCCTGGCCGGGCGAGCCAACCGTGACCACGGCGGGCGAGGTGTAGCTGGTGCTGCCGAGCTTCGCGGTCCACGTGCTGGCCAGCGAGGGTGCGGTGACGGTGCTGATCGCCGTCTCCGGCGAGACCGCGTAGTGGGCGGCGCCAGCGCGGAACATCGGCCAGTTGTAGAACGTGGTGTTGAGTACCCGGCGCCTGCTGGCATGGTGCCTGATGGCGTGGCCCGCGCGGTCCGGTCCGGCCAACTTCGCCCGCACGGCAACGTGCACGGCGCCGGAATGCGGCGCCGCGCTGGCGGTACCCGCAACCGCCAGCGCCCCCGCCAGGGCGGCGCCGGCCGCGGCGACGGCGAGCGCGGGCCTGGGCTGAATTAACTTCGACATCTGCGTTCTCCTAGCTTCGGCTGCTTTCCTTTTCGGCGACCGCATACCGGGCTGCTGCCCGTAGCACCGTCCGCCCGGCATTGTGCCTTGGGAGTGCAGGCAGGATAAGTTGCGGATCCTGCCCAAAATTAGGCAATGTTCGCGCTCCGGTCATGATGGGGCGGTGGGGTGGCCGGCTGACAGTGTACTAACATTTCGCAGCCTTTGGAAATTGGATGCTGCAGCCCTCTCTACCAGGTTCTTCGGCTCAGGTATTCGCAGGACACGGCAGGCCCGATAACTACCGTATGCGAGCGTTATCTAAGCGGCAGATAGGGCGTTCCGGCTAGTTACAGGACAGTAGCGGCTAACCTAATGTGGCGTAGCCATGCTTATATTCCGCAAAATATGAATTCCGGCCTAAATCCACCAGGTAAAACCCGGCGGCTTGGCCGGGCGCGCTGACGTGCCCGCAATAGCCGCGCGGCCGGGCCACGGGTGTCCCGGCCGCGCTGAGGTGCCGGAGAGAGCTGGCTGGGTCAGGTGGAGATGTCGGGGTAGGGCACGCTCCAGTGGCTGAGCCGGGCCGCGTACTCCCGCTGAAATCCCAGCGGCTCGTCGTAGTCGCGCTCGAAGAGGGCGATGAACAGGGTCAGCGTGAGGAAGTTGTGCGCGCCCAGTTCGAACAGCGTGACGTAGTCGTGACCGGCCAGGGCCTCCCGTTCCGGGTCGGTGAACTTCAGCCAGGTGCTGCGCTCGGCGCCGGGGCAGTTGAGGATCCTGTTGGCCTGCTCGGCCTCCCACCAGGCCACCGTGCCGTGCGGGTCGGCGCGGTAACGCTCGACCAGTTCCGGGTCGCGGTCGATGGTGTACAGGAACTTGTTCAGCAGGTACTTGCTCACGCGTCCGCCCCGTTCGGGTACCAGGTGAAGTAGGCCTCCATGGTGTGGAAGAGGTCCAGCGAGTCGGTGTAGTCGGCCTTGGCGTTCTCGCCCGCGACGCCCATCATCAGCATGAAGTCCATGAAGCCGTGGGTCGCGTTGCCCGGTTCCCACAGGCTGTCCAGGCTGACCTCGGCCAGGGCCGAGTCCAGGTCGCCTGAGGCGATCCAGCCGACCGCCTTGCGGTCGAACTCGGGGTCCGGGCCGTGCGGGCCGAACTGCCGCGGCCCGCCCAGTTCCAGCGAGAGGTGGCCGGTGCCGATGATCGCCACCCGCTGCTCGCTCGGCCAGGCCTCGACCAGCCGGCGGATGGTCTTGCCCAGCTCCACGAAGCGCTTCGGCTGTGGCATGGGCGGGGCGAAGATGTTGGTGTACACGGGCACAATCGGCAGGTCCGCCGCGGGCCGAAGGGTGATCAGCGGGCAGGTGATGCTGTGGTCAACCCTCAATTCGTTACTGAACGCGAGGTCGAAGCCGGCGTCGATGCCCTCGCGCAGCAGATACCCCGATAGTTCTTCGTGCCCCGGCATGAACATCCGCGGCAGGCCGAACTCCCGCTCCTCGTTGTAGAAGTTCCCGTCGTAGCACGGTGCCTTCCCGATGAGGAACTGCGGCATGTTGTCCAGCCAGATCTGGTGGAAGTGATCGGAGCCGACCATGACGAGCACATCGGGACGGGCCCTGGTCAGGGTCTGCCGGAACGCCTCGATCTTGGCCACCCACTCGTCGGCGAACGGCGGCCGGTCGGCCCCGGTGGCGGTGCTCGCCCGGTAGTAGAACGGGTGGTGGGTGGATGCGATGACCGCTGCGACGGTGGCCATGGCGGCTCCTAGGGTAGACATGACCGCTCTACGGACACCTGTCCGATCCTAGGACGACCACGGCCTGACCCGGAGGTAGGACATGACAACCCCACCCAGCGCGGCGCACACCGGTGTGACGCCTGCGGCTGCCGAGGACTTCGCGCCGGGGCGGCCGGTGGTGTTCCGCAACGCCACCGTGCTGACCATGGACGAAGGGCACCACGTGTTCCGCGGCGCGGACGTCCTGACCGCTGGCGAGCGGATCGCCGCGGTGGGCCATGCCCTGGAGGCCCCGGCGGGCGCCGTCGAGATCGACGCGACCGGCGGCATCGTCATGCCCGGCATGATCGATACCCACCGGCACATGTGGCAGACCGCGATGCGCGGGTACGGCGCCGACTGGACGCTCACCCAGTACTTCGTCTGGTACTACCTGCAGTGGGGCAAGAGCTTCCGGCCGGCCGACGTCTACGCGGGCAACCTGCTGTCGGCGATCGAGGCGATCGACGCCGGGGTGACCACCAGCGTGGACTGGTCCCACGGCCTGCAGACCACCGAGCACGCCGACGCCGCGGTGGACGCGCTGGAGGAGGTCCCCGGGCGGTTCGTCCTGGCCTACGGCAACATCCAGCAGGGCCCGTGGGAGTGGTCGGCGACGCCGGAGTTCCGCGACTTTGTCAGCCGCCGGTTCACCGGCGGCAACGACATGCTCGGCCTGCAGATGGCGTTCGACATCACCGGTGGCGACGAGTTCCCGGAACGGGCGGCCTTCGAGGTGGCCCGCGAGCTGGGCCTGCCGGTGACCACGCACGCGGGCGTGTGGGGCGTGACCACCGACGAGGGCATCCGCAAGATGCACGAGGGCGGGTTCATGACCCCGTCTACCATCTACGTCCACGCGGCCAGCCTGTCGGCCGACTCCTACCACCGGATCGCGGCCACCGGCGGCTCGGCGTCCCTGTCCACCGAGAGCGAGCAGAGCGCCGGCCAGGGGTACCCGCCCACCTGGAAGCTGCGTGAGCACGCTATCCCGGTATCGCTGTCCATGGACACCAGCGTCTGGTGGAGCGGCGACCTGTTCTCGGCCATGCGCGCGACGCTGAGCGCGGACCGGGTACGCGAGCACCTGGAGGCACACTCCCGCGGCGACACCGTGACCCATCACCACCTGCGCGCCGAGCAGGTGGTGAGCTGGGCCACCCGGGGCGGGGCCAGGGCGCTGGGCCTGGACGGGGTGGCCGGCAGCCTGGAGCCGGGCAAGAAGGCGGACGTCGTCCTGCTCAAGAACGACAGCTCACCCGCGATGGTCCCGCTGCTGCACCCCTACGGGCACGTCGTCTTCCAGGCGCAGCGCGGCGACGTGCACACGGTCGTGGTCAACGGCCGGGTGGTGAAGCACGACCACCGGCTCATCGGCGCGGACCTGGGGAAGGCCAGGCAGGCGGTCGAGCAGACGGTGGAGTACCTGCGGGGCCAGCTCGGCCCGGAGGCCTGGACCGAGGGGATGCACCCGGAGATCCCGGAGGCCCGGGTGCTGCACAACCCGTACACCTACACCTACTCCGACGGTGGCCAGGCCGGACAGGAGCAGACCGGCGGCGGCGAATCCTGATCCCGGCGGGGACCGCAGGAACGCGGGTGACCGGCGG
>WNFC01009899.1_pt1 | contig 10575 bp, 9 predicted proteins | sample 5400541 | NCBI WGS metagenome assembly WNFC01 (sample SAMN13153342, study PRJNA577476) | soil metagenome | isolation source: 120 cm saprolite under Douglas fir tree site 2 hole 2 replicate 1 | place: USA:California | collected 2015-04-18
AGAAGTCTGCGCCATAGCATTCACCCGCAGCGACGCAGCGCGTTCCGTCTCAGACCCTACGGCAGAAGCGCGGATCGCTTCCCGATAATGCTCGGCTCCGACTTTCTGCCGCTGCCAATGCATCCCGGCAGTGCGCTCGTCGAACACCTGCATGCGGTACATCCCGACGTTGCGCTTTCCGGTCTTGGGATCGCGCGTGACTACGCAGGGCAGGGTGATGAACCTTCCTGCATCTTGCGGCCAGCATTTGAGCACGGGAAGGTGGTTCAGGTCGATTCGGTCTTTGCGAATGTTTTCTTTGCACGGGCCGCTGGAAACAGTCTTGGGAAAGAACTTACCCATTTCCGCCAGCATAGGCAGCATTTTCACTTTGTCGAGAAAACCCTGCGGAGACTTCACGTCCATGAACTGACGGATGCGATCGGCAACTTCATCCAGCGAATCCACCTCCAGCGCCATGCGCATTCGGGGCTCGGAGCCGAACTGATTGATCAGCACCGGAATGTCGTGCCCTTTGGGATTTTCAAACAGCAGCGCCGGGCCGCCGCGGTTGCCCTGATTGTCTTTGCTTTTCGAAACCCGGTCAGTAATTTCAGCAATCTCAAGAATCGGATCCACTTCCGTCTTGATCCGCTTCAATTCGCCGGCGCGTTCAAGCGCGGCAATCCATTCACGTAGGTCGTTATAGGCCAAGTCTTTCCTCGAAGTACGGGCGGAGCAACCGCCGATTATATAATCTCGCAGCATGAACGACTTTCCTCGATTTGACCTGCAGGGGAAAACTGCCCTGGTGACCGGCGCGGCACGCGGTTTGGGGAGGGCGATTTCGCAGGCGCTGGCCCATGCCGGGGCTGATGTCGCCCTGGGACTCCGCTCTCTGGACACGGGTGGCGAGCTGGTTCGGAAAATCGAAGCCATGGGACGCCGAGCGCTGCCGCTGCAAATGGACGTCTTCCGGCTGGATCAGATCTTCGCGGCGATAGATAAAGCAGTTGCGCAGTTCGGGCATCTCGACATCTTGATCAACAACGCCGGGATTGCCCCGGGAAACTTGGCTGAGCACTTTACCGAAGAAGATTTCGACGCCACACTGGCCGTGAATTTGAAGGGCACGTTCTTCGCAAGCCAGGCCGCGGGACGAGCCATGATCCGTCAGAAGTATGGGCGCATCATCAACATGAGTTCGCAGGCAGGTTTTGCCGCGCTTCCCACTGAAAGCGTTTATTGCATGACCAAAGCCGGCATCGCACACCTGACGAAGTGTCTGGCTGTCGAATGGGGAAAGTACAACATCACTGTGAACGCGGTTGCGCCAACCTTCATTCACACTCCGGGGACGGAGGAATATCTTTCTGTGCCGGAAAACCACGCAGATACCGTAGATCGAATTGCCGCCCTGCATCGGATTGGCGAACCGATGGAGGTGGCCGGAGCGGTGGTGTTTCTCGCATCCGATGCAGCGTCTCTGATTACTGGCCACACCATCCTGATCGATGGCGGTTGGACCGCACGTTGATCGTCTGCTGAATCCCGTATTTCAAACTAAGGAGTAGCCATGCCCCAGAATTTGGGTGAAGGGAAAAGTGTCCTCACCGTTTCTCCCTGTGGACTCGACCAGATACTTTCCACATTTGGAGACATATTTCAATATGTTCTCCCCGACCACTCCCTCGACCCGCGCTGGCAAACTGAATTCTTGTCGCGCATCACGCTGCCGTTTCCGCTGCCACTCTCCTGGGACAAGTCCAGAACCGTCACTCAAATGACTTGCCACAAATTGATGGCGGCATTTTCACCGATGTATTCGGACGCCTTCAAGTCTCCGGGCTGCGAGAAAAAATCATCACCTTCGGCGGATGCTTCTCCTTCCGCCCCCAGCGCACCAGAACCAAGCTCTCTGCCCACTCATGGGGAATCGCAATTGATCTGAACCCTGAGTCGAACGCGCAAGGCACAATCGGAGACATGGACTCCAGCGTGATTAAGATTTTCCGCGAAGCCGGATTTGAGTGGGGAGGCGACTGGCAGGGGAAGACGCGCGATCCCATGCACTTTCAATTCTGCACGGGCTACTAGGGCCATCTCATAACATAGTTGACGGGTGCCCCACTTCTCGTGGTTTTCGAGAAGTGGGGCTTTTCATCGTTATCCGTCTCCTACCTCAAGCCGCCGGTTTCGCCGCCACCGCCTCCAGTTGCCGTAAATGATTAATATCGTGCCCGGCACTAATCTCAATCAGAACCCGAAACGTCTCCTGCCCGCGCTCCGGATGCATCACTGTCTTCGCCATCTGCTCCGGAGCAAGCTTCTGAATCAAGGCCAGGTTCCAGCGCCGCAGTGCCGCAAACGTGTCCAGCGCCTGACGGGCATCGTAAGCGGCGTAGGCGCCGGCCCATTTGTCCTGGTCAAAGGGCTGGACCATGTGATTGTCCTCCGCCAGCGTTTGCCGATAACGGAATCCAAAAGCCAACTCGCAATCCGCCAAATGGATGAATATCTGCCGGGGACTCCACTTGCCGGGACCGATCGGCTGTTCAATCCGAAAATCGCCGAGCGACTCCGCAAGTTCCTGCAGCCGCGAGGCGGTTGCGGAGAGCACACGAATGGGGTCCTGATTGCCAAGCTGAGAGGCGTAGGGGTTCATATCAAAAAGGTAGCACGCGGAATGTAGAAGTGAGAAGTTAGAAGTGAGAAGCCAGAAGTGAGAATGCAAAATCGGGAATCCCCTACCAACCCGGGGTTACTTCTGCATTCTGACTTCTCGGTTCTGCCTTCCACAGATTAAGATGGGCTGAACCCAACCTGAAGGAGTAATCATGGCAGAGCCGACTTATGAAGAACTGAAAGCGCGTCTTGCGGACCTCGAAAAGCAGCAGGGAACCCGTCGCACCGGCAGCTTGGAATTCCGCGTAGGAGAAAAAGGTGGAGTCAGCGTGTACGGCCTCGGCCGCTTCCCAGTGACGCTTTACTACGAGCAGTGGAACCGCCTGCTCGATACCGCCGACAAACTGCGCGAGTTCCTGGAAGAAAACAAGTCGAAGCTGAAGCTCAAGGAGTAGCTGCCCCTACCCCACGGTTTGTCATTCCGTGCAGCGCAGCTGCCGAGGAACCTGCTGTTTGCCGGTGGCACCGGCGCCCCACAGGAAAGCAGGTTCCTCGCCAGCAAAGCCGGCTCGGAATGACAAAGGGTTTGGTGGTGCAAAGAAATCAGAACAACTTCATCTGTTCCTCCTGCGGCACAACCTTGTCTCCCCACTGCCACCGCGACTCTTTCGCAATCCGGTACTTCTCCCGCAACGTAGAAATCAGTTCCGAGATGCGTTTACGATAAGCCGCGGGCAGAAATGCACGGTCTTTGAAGCGCCGATCATAGTCCGCGACCAGCTGCGGAAAATGCTCTCTCAAGAACGGCAGAAACACCGCCGCGGAACACGGCTTCAAGAATAGGGGATTTGCATATATATAGCAGGCACGCGCATCCGCCGCCGCCCGCACCACCGCCTCGAGCTGCTTTGGCGAGTCGGTAATTCCCGGCAGCACCGGCGCGCAGATCACTCCCGCGCGAACCCCTGCGTCCCGCAGCCTCTTCACAGCCTCAAGCCGCAGGTCAGGACGGGGAGCGCGCGGCTCCAGAATCCTGGCGAGATCCGGATCAGTGGTCGTCACCGTTAGGTTCACCGAAATTCGATTACTTCGCGAAATCTCCTGCAGCAAATCAATGTCACGCACCACCAACGCCGATTTGGTCACGATCCCCAGTTCCAGCCCCGAATGCCTCACAAACTCCTGCAGGATGGCGCGGGTAATTTCCAGCTTGCGCTCGATCGGCTGATAAGGATCGGTCGCCGTCCCGATAGCGATCTCCTCCCCCGGCTTCACCCGCCGCAGCTCCTGGCGTAGCAGCTCGGCGGCGTGTTGTTTGGCGTAGATCTTCTGCTCGAAATCCACGCCATCGCGCATTTCCATGAACTCGTGGGTATAGCGCGCATAGCAGTATTTGCAGGCAAACTCGCATCCGCGATAAGGATTGATCGTCCAGGTAAACGGCATGCGCGAGCCGGTGCAGCGGTTCAGCAGCGAGCGCACCGGCAGCGTGAAGTACTCGACCTCATGCCCCTGCCGGACGCTCTCGCCATGCGAAGCCAGCCGGGCAATGCCGACCAGTCGCGGGCCGGAATCGGGGAGCAAGGGAAGGGAAGACATGAGTATTCGCCTTTTGTTCGCTATTATAGCACTTGCAGCGAACGAGAAAACAAGCGAATACCGGACTATGCAGTGGACGCAGCGTAGGTGGTACGCTCGTCTGCATGGTCTCCCGTTTATTTGAACTGCTTCTAACCATGAGTCTCGCCCTCACGATAGTCCAGCAAGCTGAAGCACAAACGGCAACCTGGTCACCCCCCCAGGAAGCCGATTACGTCATCCACAACTTCCATTTTCAATCCGGCGAGACGCTGCCGGAGGTGCGAATGCACTACAGAACTCTGGGTAAGCAGATCAAAGACGCGGCTGGACACACCACAAACGCCGTCCTGATTCTTCACGGCACTGGGGGAGCCGGCTCAACATTCCTTCGGCCGATATTCGCCGGCGTGTTGTTTGGGCCAGGCCAACTATTGGACGCCACCAAGTACTACATCATCTTGCCGGATAACGTAGGCCATGGAAAATCCAGCAAGCCCAGTGACGGCATGCACGCCCGCTTCCCGAAATACGAGTACGCCGACATGGTCGCGTTGCAACACGAGCTGCTCGAGAAGGGACTGGGCGTGGATCACTTGCGTCTAGTCATGGGGACGTCTATGGGCTGCATGCATTCCTGGATGTGGGGCGAAATCTATCCCGACATGATGGACGCCCTGATGCCGCTCGCTTGCCAGCCAGTAGCTATTGCGGGCCGAAACCGCATGTGGCGCAAGATGCTGATCGACGGAATTCGCCAGGATCCGGACTGGCGCGACGGCGAGTACACCACCGAGCCACGCGCGGGCTTGCAAGTCGCCGCCGATATGTTCGTCATAGCAGGGAGCGCGCCACTCCACCTGCAGGAGGATCACCCCACCCGCGAATCTGCGGACCAGTACCTTGAGGAAGTCACGAAACGAGAATTGGATGGGCTGGATGCCAACGACATTCTCTATGCGGTGGCCTCTTCGCGGAACTACGACCCTTCGTCCAAACTCGACACCATCAAAGCGCCGGTAATGTTCGTGAATTCCGCGGACGATTTCATCAATCCTCCGGAACTGGGTATTGCCGAGCGTGAGATCAAGAAAGTAAAAAACGCCAAATTCATCCTGCTGCCCACGTCTGAGCAGACGCACGGTCACGGCACCCATACATGGGCCGCCGTCTGGCAGCAGTATCTAAAAGAGTTGCTGGACGAGTCGCAGCATTGAAACCGCAGCTGGATACTAAATTTTCTCCACTTTTATGTCGCCGTCCCCGGTTCGCAGCTGGATGGAAATCCCGCCGCCGTTGATCTTTCCACGCATGGAATTCTCATTGCCAGTGCTGGAGGCGCTGACCGGGAAACCGACGTGCACTGCTCCGTCGCCCGAGTGAGCATCGAGATCGGCGCCCAGATTGTCAGGCAGTCTCAGACGAATGTTACCGTCTCCGCTGCGCAGCATCCATCCCGATTGAGGTGCGGACGCAGCGCTAACCTCAGCGTCAATGTTGCCGTCGCCAGTGTGCAGATTTAGCACATCAAAGCGGCCATTCACGTCAACATTGCCGTCGTGGGTATCGGCGTGCAATGAGCCTTCCACGTCGCGCAGCCGCACATCGCCATCGCCAGTTTCAAATTGCAGGTTGCCTGTGACATTCTCCACGCGCACATTGCCGTCGTCCGTGTGAATATTCAGGTCGGATTCGCGGGGTACCCGAACTTCAACCCGTAGGCTCTGAAAGCACACTCCAAAGCACACGTGAGAAGTCTTGCGCAGCTTAATCTCCACATGATTGCCAGACTGGTTTCCCGTGACCTGCACATCGTCCTTGATTTTCCAGCCGCGCGTGATCACGCGCACGTCCACCTGCTGGCTGGAACCAACCAGGACCTCAACGTCGCCGTCGTTGGCGTCAACCACGACCGCGGGTTTGCCGGTGACAGGATACGTGTGGCTCCATTCGTCAGCGCGGGCGGAGATAGAAGACAGGGCAAGTACAGCGATTAAGGCAAGTTGGCGCACACGTCACCTCCGGTGATAAGACGATAGAGGTACGGAAGAGTGAGCGGGGAAGTTCCCCGAAGGGGGATTTCCCGAATTGAAAATCCATGACAATTTATTTTAGTCAAACTCGTATCGGAGTCTCGCTTGACAATCGCGCAATGAGAGATAAACTAAGGATGCTTGACAGGCTGTGTCCGAAATTTGAAGTACCCCAAAAGCCCCGCTCACCTAACGGGGCTTTTGCTTTTCCAGCCTATTGCGCCGGACTCGCCGGCTTCTCAAAAATCTTCGAATCCACCACCGGGTTAATTTGAAAGCTGGTGAACTGCACTGAGCTCGAATCCTGCCCGTTCTGCTTGTTGGCACGATGAAACGGCAGATTCAGTCCGTCCACCGTCTTCCACTCGGAAAACGCCGTCTCGCCGTCGAACGGCCCGGACTGGCCCACAGCCTTGTACGTCTCGCGCACAATCTTGCCGGTCTGCGGATCAACGAACCACCGCATGGTAACCCCCGGTCCGGAGACATCCACGATCGTTGTCTCGGCACCCCCGGTCTTGTCAGTCCCCGCAGAGGTGAACGAGAACGCCGGATCATTCACCCGCTGCGCGAGGTAGATCGGGTCACGGTGTATCTGCGCCAGATTCTCGTTCTTGCGAGACGCGGGAAGCTCTCGTGCTCCGTCTGCCGCTAAGCCGAAGGCGGCGTCCGGCGTTGTGATCATCGAAAACGTCCCCTGTGGCGCTTGTATATCAACTCTCGAGTGGTCGGGATAAACCGTGGTGCTCTCGATCTGAATGGTGCCCTGCATTGCACCGCCCAGTTGGGTCACAGTAAAGGCCGACTTTACCGACTTCACGCTTTGCAGCTTGGTCTCGCCCCCCAATGCCTGCGCAACTTTCGCAGCCAAGGCCTTGCCTTCCGGATTCGATCCCTTGGCTTCGGGCGGCGTAGCCTCTGCGCTCTTCTCCTGTTTCTCTCCCGGCGGAGGCGGAATCGTGATGTCCACATCGGTCACCGTGCCCAGAGACGAGAGCGGTTTGTCGAACTCAGCGGTGTTGCCTACAACCAGCACGGCCAGTTGGTCTTTGTGCAGATATTTCGCCACTACCCGAGCCACATCAGCGGTGGTGACTTTTTCAATTCCAGCGCGATAGCGTTCCAGGAAGTCGGCCGGATATCCGTAATACTCGTAAGCCATCCGTTCGCGCAGGACTTTGTCCGGAGCATCGAAGTTGAAGACAAAGGCGTTCAAAATGGAATCTCGAGCGCGTGCGATTTCGGCGTCGGTGATCGGGCTGGTGTTCAGCTTGTCCATTTCCCCATAAAGTGCGTGGATGGACTCGACCGTGCTGGCGCTCTTCGTGCTCATCGTGAGTTGCAGTACGCCAGGATGGTCAAAGCGGGTCCCGATGCCGCCGCCAACTCCATAAGCCAGCCCCTTCTCGGTGCGGATGCTCTTGAACAGACGCGACGAAAATCCGCCGCCGAAGGCCTCATTGAAGACTTCAATCGCGTAGTAGTCAGGATTGTTGCGTGTGGTCCCCAGCCCAACCATGTGGATGGAACTCTGGTTCACGTCTTCTTTCTTGATCTGGTAGTAGCCGGGCTTGGCGGATTCAAACTTCATTTCTGGAGCCTTTGCCGCCGGGCCCTTCGCCCAGTCTCCGAAAGCCTTGCGCAGCGCTGCTTCCATTCGCGCGGAATCGAAATCGCCGGCAAATCCCAGAATAATGTTATTGGGTTGAGCATACGTATGGTGCCAATCCACCAGGTCCTGGCGAGTCACGGCGGCCACGGTCGCGTATTCTGGCACTCGCGCATAGGGATTTGCAGCGCCATACGCGAGCTTGGTAGCCTCTCGCCCGGCAATCTCGCCGATTTCGTCATTACGCCGCGAGATGCCGTCGAACGTCTCCCGCTTGGCCAGATCGAGTTTGTCGTCACGGAATTCCGGCCCGCGCAGAAGGTCGGCAAAGACTTTGAAAGTGTCGTCAAAATCTTGTTTCAGGCACGAAAGAGAAATGATGGTTGAGTCGGCGTTGCCGCCGGTCTCGACTTTCGCCGCGCGGATTTCGAGGTAGTCGTCAAGCTGGTCGCCGGTCTGGGTCTTGGTGCCGCCAGTGCGCCACACTTCTCCGTAGAGCGAAACCAGTCCCGTTTTGGCAGCCGGCTCGGAGCGCGATCCTCCTCGGATGCGGGCGATGCCATCAATGGTCGGCAGTTCATGGTCTTCCTGCAGAAAAATCACCAGGCCGTTGGGAAGCGCAATGCGCTTCGGCTCCTGCGGATGGAACACTGGCAATGGCCCGATCGGCGGGATTGGCAGTTGCCTCTCCGTCTGAGCTGCGACCGCCGAGCAAAGTACGAACGCAAGTGCGAGCAATAGGCTGAGCCTTTTCACTTTCATTGCGCACCTCCGTTCGCCGCCGCCGCATTTTCGATAATCCCCACCGTCCTGTTTGTCGGCACGAAAACTTGGTTCGCAATCCGCCGAATATCGGCCTTGCTCACACCCTCGATCCGGTCCACGGTGTGGAACAGCTCGCGCCAGTCTCCGTAAAACGTTTGGTAAATGGCCAGGTCTTCGGCCAGACCTGCATTGCTGTCCAGACTACGAATCAGGTTGGCTTTGGCCCGGGTCTTCACCATCTTCAGTTCCTCGTCGCTGATGTCTTCCTTCTTCAGCCGATCGAGTTCGCCGTGAATGGCGTCGGCGATTTCATCCGGACTGTGCCCGGGCATAGGTAGGGCAAAGAACCAGAACAGGTGCGGATACTTGGCGCCGGGAAATCCTGTGCCGCCCTGCGCTTCCGCGGCAATCTTCTTGTCGCGTACCAGCACCCGATAGAGACGCGAAGTGCGTCCCTCTGAAAGCAAGTCGGCCAGCGCATCGTACACCGCGTCATCTTTGTCGTGGTAATCGGGACGGTGATAGCCCTCCAGATACATGGGCTGCGCATGTTCGTGCAGGATTACCCGCCGCTCCGAATCCTGCGGTGGCTCGCTGGTCACGCGCGGGTCAGGCTTGTCGTGCGCGGGAATGCGGCTAAAATATTTATCGATCACAGCCATGGTTTGCGCTGGATCAACATCGCCAGCCACGGCCACCACCATGTTCGATGGAATGTAGTACGTGTTGAAAAACTCCTGCGCATCGGTCGCCGAAAAAGAGTTCAGGTCGCTGATGTATCCAATCGTCGGACGGTGGTAAGGATGAGCCGCGAAGGCCTCTGCCAGGAACTGCTCCAGCAGCCGGCCGACAGGGCTGCTGTCGGTCCGCATGCGCCGCTCTTCGATCACGACATTGCGTTCTTTGTAGAACTCGCGAAAAACCGGATGTGTGAACCGCGAAGATTCGAGATAAGCCCACAACTCCATCCGATTCAGCGGAAATGAGTAGTGATACTCGGTGGCGTCCACCGCAGTGGAAGCATTCATGTCCTCGCCGCCGTTGCGCTCTACCAGTTCGCCGAATTCGTTGGGGATAACATACTGCTGCGCGTCCTTGATCGCGTCCTGCCATGCCGTCTCCAGCTGCTTGAGTTTCTGCTCATCGCGATCCACCCGCTTGTCGCGTTCGAGCAGATACGCGGCGTAGGCGTCTTCCACCTTGGCCAGCGCCACTTTTTCGGCCGCATAATTCTTCGTCCCGATGGTGTCTGTGCCCTTGAAGGCCATGTGCTCGAACATGTGCGCCAGGCCAGTCTTGCCCATCGGGTCCTGGACCGAGCCCGCATCCACATTGGTGTAAAACGAAAATACGGGAGCCGTGTCCGGACGCCGGCAGACGATTGCGGTCAGGCCATTGGACAAAGTCTTCACCGTCACTTGCTTTTCAAATGCAGCCAGGTCCTGCGCCAACGCAGCAGCGGCAAGAACCAGCACGACAGCCAGGGATTTCAGAACACGCGACATCAAACCTCCAGGTAGGGCAAGGCAGCAGATTGGTTGAAATACGATTTGAAGGGACGCATAAGGGGTTTGTCAAACTCACATGGTGGACGCCTGATTTGCCAGCCGTGATTTGTTAGACGGACAACGACCGCTGTTGTTTCGCTTGCGGCGCCTGACTTGCCAACGCCAGCAGATCTGTCGCCACCCGATCGGTGGCATGGCGGGCGACCGTGTCTTCCGACAGATAGTCGCCAAGAACCGGACACACCCCCTTCGCCTCAATGGCTTCGAGATCAGCCACAATCTGCGACGCTCCTTCGAGCGCATATTTCGCCTTCAGTTCGCTGGAGAGAGGTGTCCGGTTGACCAACGCATAGTCGAAAATCTGGCCCCCGGCGTGATCGTTCAAGGCGCGGATATGATCGGCGGCCGTGCGCCCCAGGCTTTCGTTGGCCTGCGTCATCAGATTGCACACGTATACCTTGATCGCGGAAGATTCGCG
>WNFC01009900.1_pt1 | contig 10574 bp, 9 predicted proteins | sample 5400541 | NCBI WGS metagenome assembly WNFC01 (sample SAMN13153342, study PRJNA577476) | soil metagenome | isolation source: 120 cm saprolite under Douglas fir tree site 2 hole 2 replicate 1 | place: USA:California | collected 2015-04-18
GTCTCACCATCGCGGCTGGTGTTACGGCGATCCCGCGGACACTGTCCATCATCGTTCCCGCCTACAACGAGGCAGACAACATCCTTGGCACGCTCGCCAACGTGACCGCGGCACTGGCGTCTCTCGCGCTCGACGCCGAAGTCCTCGTCATCGACGACGGAAGCGCCGACGGCACGGGAGCGCTGGTCACGGCGAACGCGGGGCGGTTTCCTGGCGTACGCCTGCTCGTCAACGAGCGGAATCTCGGTTTCGGGGCGACCTACCGCCGCGGTGTCGAAGCCGCGACGCGGACGCACATCGTCATGGTCCACGGCGACAATGCGTGGGGCGCGGAGACGCTGCGGGAATTGTTCTCGCACGTCGGCGAGGCCGACGTCATCGCCGGTTATACCCGCAACATGTGGCGCTCGCGGACACTCACGCGGACCATCATCTCGAAGGTCTTCACGATGCTCGTCAACGGGATCACGCGCCGCCGGCTGCGTTACTACAATGGCCTCCAGATCCATCGCGCCGACGTCCTGAAGGGCTTGACGATCCAGTCCGCCGGCTTCGGCTTCCAGCCGGAAGTGCTGGTCAAGGCGCTGCGGCAGACGAACACGCTCATCGAGGTTCCGATGGACCTGCGGGAACGGGAGCACGGCGGCTCCAAGGCGTTTCGCCTGAAAAACGCCATCGACGTCCTTCAGACGCTGCGCCGGCTGCGCGCCATCACGGCGGGTGCGCCGGAACGATGAGCGGCGGCTTCGCGCGCGCCCATCTCGACGAGACGGTGCGAATCGCCACGTTGCTCGACGCAGACGCGATCGAACGCGCCGCGGCGGTCTTGCTCGCCGTCCGCCAGCGAGGCGGCCGGCTGTTCATTCTCGGCGTCGGTGGCGGCGCGGCGCACGCGTCCCATGCGGCCAACGATTTCCGCACGCTCGCGCGCTTCGAGGCCTATGCGCCGACCGACAACGTCGCTGAGCTGACCGCCCGCACCAATGACGACGGCTGGGAGACCGTCTTCGCGGCCTGGCTCGCCGGCAGCCGCCTGACGTCGAAGGACGGCATTCTGGTCTTCTCGGTCGGCGGCGGGAGCCGCGAGAAAAACATCAGCGTGAACCTGGTGAATGCGCTCGAGTACGCACGCCAGACCGGCGCCTCGACCGTCGGCATCGTCGGCCGCGACGGCGGCTTCACCGCCACCGTCGCCGACGCGTGCGTCATCGTGCCGACCGTCAACACGGCGGCGGTGACGCCGCATACCGAGGCCTTCCAGGCCGTGATCTGGCACCTGCTCGTGTCGCACCCCTCGCTTCAGGTGCTGAGCGCGAAATGGGAGTCGACACGGTGACCCCGGCGGCGATCTTTCTCGATCGGGACGGCGTATTGAACGAGGCGATCGTCCGTGACGGGAAGCCCTACCCGCCGGCGTCGCTCGACGAGCTGGTGATCGCGCCCGGCGCGCCCGCAGCGCTGAAGCGGCTGAAGGCAGCGCGCTACCGGCTCGTCGTCGTGACGAACCAGCCCGATGTGGCGACCGGCGCGCAGCGGCGCGACATCGTCGAGGCGATCAACGCGCACCTGGTCAAGACGCTGCCGCTCGACGAGGTGCGCGTTTGCTATCATGACGACTCGGCAGCCTGCGGGTGCCGGAAGCCGGCGCCCGGGCTGCTGCTGCAGACCCCGGACCACGACCTCCCGAGGAGCGTCATGATTGGCGACCGCTGGCGGGACGTCGAGGCGGCCGCCCGGGCAGGTCTCGGCGCATGCGTGCTCATCGATCGCGCCTACCGCGAGCCGATGCGGATCGAGCCGGACGTCCGCGTCCGGACGCTCGGCGAAGCGGCCGATTGGATCCTCAGGCAAAGGATCGGCGATACCCCGTGACCACGTCTCGTCTGCGAGTGAAAATCTTTGCCGACGGCGCCAGCCTGGACGAGATGACGGCCTGGGCGAGGCGGCCGGACATCCGCGGATTCACCACGAACCCGACGCTGATGCGTCAGGCCGGTGTGATCGACTACGCGCGCTTTGCCCACGACGCGCTGCGGGCGATTCCCGATCGGCCGATCTCATTCGAGGTCTTCTCCGACGAGTTCGACGCCATGGAGCGGCAGGCGCGGCAGATGGCCGCGTGGGCCGGGAATGTGTACGTGAAGATCCCCGTGACCAACACGCGAGGGCACTCGTCCAGCGCGCTCATTCACCGTCTGTCCCATGCGGGGCTGAAGGTGAACGTCACGGCCGTGCTGTCGCTGCGACAGGTCCGTGAGGCGGTCGACGCGCTCGCCGGAGGGGCGCCCTCGAACATCTCGATCTTCGCGGGGCGTATCGCCGATACCGGGCGCGATCCGGTGCCGCTGATACGGGAGGCCGTAGCCATGGCCTCCGCCACCCCCTCCATCGAACTCATCTGGGCCAGCCCCCGCGAGGCGCTGAATGTCTACCAGGCGGACGACGCCGGCTGTCACATCGTCACGGCGACCGGCGGCATCCTCGACAAGCTGGCGCTTGCCGGCAAGGACCTCGAAGCGTTCTCGCTCGAAACGGTCCGGATGTTCCACAACGACGCGATCACCGCCGGATTCAAGCTGTCGGGAGGCGGACAGCCCGCATGATTGGCGCAGCCGATCGCGCGCGGCAGCGTGACAAGGTTGTCACCGTCGGCGACCTCCCGAAGATACGCGAGCGCTTCCGCGATCGGCGGATCATCCACTGCCACGGGGCGTTCGACCTCGTGCACCTCGGCCACCTCACGCATTTCGAGGAGGCGCGCGAGATGGGCGACCTGCTGGTCGTGACGCTGACCGGCGATGCGCACATCACCAAGAAGCGCTCCGTGACGTTCTCCGAAGATCAGCGCGCGCACCAGGTCGCGGCGCTCGAGATCGTCGACTACGTCGCGGTCATTCACGAGCCGACGGCGTTGTCGGCAATCGAAGCGCTCCATCCCGACGTCTACGTCAAGGGTCCGGAGTACGCCGATCTCACGCTCGACAAGAGCCGGAGCATCTACCACGAGATGCGCGTGCTCGAGAGCTACGGCGGGAAGATGCATTTCACCGCCGGCGAGACGTTTTCGTCGACCAAGCTCTCCCACTTCCTGCTGGCCGCGCCGGATGCCGCGCAGCGCGATCCGCTGCTGCGCAACGACCGCGTCCGCTTCAAGGACATCTCCGACCACGGCTTCTCGCTGGACCAACTGAAGCAGTTCGTCGCCCGCGCCGTACCGCTGAAGGTCTGCGTCATCGGCGAGACCATCACCGACGAGTGGGTTGACGTCGAGCTGACGAACCTGTCGACCCAGTCGCGCTGCGTCGCCGGGATTGAGTGCTCGCGGGTGAGACAGGTGGGCGGCGTCGGCATCATCGCTCGCCACCTCGCGAATTTCGTCAGCGAGGTGCATTGCTTCACCAACGGGCCCGCGACGGATGCGCCCGCCAACGTCCGGCACACCGCGCTGGACCCCGGTGCGCTGATCGAAACGCGCTTCGTCGATGCCGGGCGGCCCGTCTTCAAAACCAAGAGCATCGGCCTCTCGCACGTGGTCTTCGCCGGGCTGCCGCGCTTCGATGACTACGACCTCGTAATCATCGCCGACTTCGGCCACGGCCTGCTCGATGCCGCGACGCTCAATCAGCGGATCGCGGAGCGGACGTCGGCGACGGTCGCCGCGATGGCGCAGGTCAACTCGAGCAATTATGGCTACAACCTGCCGATCAAATACGCCGGCGCCGACTATTACAGCCTGAATCGCACCGAGGCCGAGCTGTGCCTGCACGAGCGGCACCAGACGCTCGAAGGCCTGGCGACCCATTCCGCGCGGCTCCTCAAGGCCGACTGGATATCGGTGACCGACGGCGACAACGGCGTCATGATCGTGCATCGCGACGAACAGTACGCGCTGCCCTCCCTGAGCGTCAGCGTGGTCGACACCATCGGCTGCGGCGACGCCTACCTGGCGCTCAGCAGCGTCGGCGTCCGGCTGAACCTGCCGCCGAACCTGGTGGCGCTCGTCGGCAGCATCGGCGCGGCCGCGATGACCCAGCGCCGCTGCAACGAAAGCCCAGTCACCGAGACGGAGTTCATGACCATCGGGAAGATCGTCATCTGATGTCGTTCCTGGTCACCGGGGGATGCGGCTACTGCGGCACCCGCCTCATCGAAGCCCTGCTCGCCCGTACCAATGAGGCCGTCACCGCCGTGGACACGGCCTGGTTCGGCAACTACCTGACGCCGCACCGGCGGCTGACGGTGCAAGTGGCCGATATCCGCGCGACCGAGGTGATCGATCTGAAAGGCGTCGACACCATCTTCCACCTCGCCGGCATCGCGAACGACCCGGCCGCGGACCTCAATCCGCACGCGTCGTGGGAGGTCAACGTGCTCGCGACGATGCGGCTGGCCGACAAAGCCGCGCGCGCGGGGGTCAAGCAGTTCATCTTTCCCTCGTCGGGCGCCGTGTATGGCGTCCGGTCGGAGCCGGACATCACCGAGGATCTCGACCTGATGCCAATCTCCGACTACAACAAGACGAAGATGGTCGCCGAGCGCGTGCTCCTCAGCTACGGCGATCGGATGACGGTGACGATCTTCCGGCCAGCGACGGTCTGCGGCCTGTCACCGCGGATGCGTCTGGACCTCTCGGTCAATCTGCTGACGATGGCGGCGCTGAGCAAGGGCGTCGTCACCGTGTTCGGCGGCGAGCAGGTCCGCCCGAACATCCACATCGATGACCTCGTCGATCTGTATCTCTTCGCGCGCGAGCGCCGGCTCGCCGGCGTGTACAACGCGGCGTTCGAGAACCTCACCATCCGCCAGATCGCGGAAACCGTGACCGGCCAGGTGCCTGCGACCATGACGGTCAAGCCGGACAGCGCGGACCCGCGCTCCTATCGGCTCAACTCCGATCGGCTGCTGGCCACCGGGTTCGCGCCGAAGAAGAACGTCGCCGTCGCGATCGGAGAGCTGGCGCAGGCCTACCGCGACGGTACGCTCGTCGATCGACCCAACTGGCATACCGTCAGCTGGATGAAGCAGCAGCAGCTGGGATAAACGCGCGTGAACAAGAGGATTCTAGTCCTGGGCGGCGGCGTCGCGGGCGCCTCCACGGCCTACTACCTGACCGAAAGAGGTTACGACGTCACCGTCCTCGAAAAGAACTCCAAGGTGGGCGGCCTTGCCCGGACATGTTATTACAGCGGACATCCCTACGAGTTCGGACCGCATATCTGGTTCTGGCCGGGGGGCCAGGAGTCGCCGATCAACGCGACGGTCGTCAAGCTGACCGGCGACGAGCTGTTCTACATCGATCGCCGGCTGCTCACCTTCGTCGAAAGCGACCGTCGGACCTATCGCTACCCCGTCCACTACGCCGACGTCGCCCAGATGCCGGAGCGTGAGACGATCGACCGCGAGCTCCGCGAGAACCGCGACGGACAGTTGAAGCTGATCGAAGCGCGCCTGCCGGAGATCGGCCAGTGCAAGTTCGCCGACTACTTCACCGCCGCCATCGGGGCCACGCTCTACGACAAGTTCATGGCCAACTACACATGGAAGATGTGGAACATCCCGGGCGACGAGCTCGAGACGTCGATGGTGTGGGCCGACCGGTTCCAGGGCGAGAAAGGCGGCGCGCCGACGACGCAGAAGGTCACCGGCTACGACCCGCTGAAGTTCGACGACCACACGCTCGGACAAGGCATCCGGTTCCAGGTCTATCCGAAGCACGGGTGGAACGCGGTGTGGGACGCGATGGTGGCTAACGCGACCGTCGTCCGTGACCGCGTCATGGGCATCCGCGACGAGCAGACGAAGCCGTACGTCGCGATGGAGAGCGGCGAGAAGTACTATTTCTCCGACTACCACACCGTCTTCAGCTCGATTGACATCGATCGGCTATGGGGCGAAGACACGCTGCCGTACACGGGCCGGATGCTGGTCCCGCTCCTCATACCCGGCCTGCCGCACGCGTTCCCGGACGGCGCCGAGTCCGTGCACTACTCGTCGTGCGAGTTCCAGACCCGGGTGACGGAGATGAAGGTAATTACGCGGCACGAGAGCCCTGACACCATGCTGCTGATCGAAATCCCGGTCCTGCCGGGCGCGGCGACGACGTTTCCGAAGAACACGCTGGACTATGCGATCGAGCACAACCTGTTCGCTGAGAAGGCCTACCCGCAGCAGTCCGAGCAGGCGTTCGCGACGTATCACGGCTACCTCGACCGGTGCCGGAAGATCCCCAACCTGCGGCAGGTCGGACGCCACGCGGAATTCAAGTACTGGGGCATGGCCGAGACGGTGAACTCCGCCTACCAGAAGAGCCTCGAATTCGAGCCGGTGTAGTGGGCGCGATTCCGCCGTTTCAGATCCTCCCGTCCACGACATCGCACAAGGCTGAGGCCCTGATCCCGGCGCTCGAGGTCTTCGCCTGTCTGGGATTCACCGATCTCGACCTCAACCTCAATCACATGATTGAGCGGCAGACCGACGCCGCGGCCGTGCGCGCGGCCCTTGGCGCGAATGGCCAGCGGGTCTGGATCGCTTCAGGCGGCTGGTGCGACTTCTTCGACGAAGAGCCGGCGATCCGGCAGACCCTGGACTCGGTCGACCGCCAGATCGCGCTCGCAACCGGGTTCGGCGCCGACCGCCTCCGCCTGTTCTTCGGACGGATGCCGTACGAGCGCTGGACACCCGGGGCGCGGGCGACGGCCGCCGGCAACATCGCACGACTCGCAACGCGGCACCCCGACATCACGTTCGTGTTCGAGAATCACGACGGCGCCTCCTCCCATCCCGACATCTGCGCGGCGATTCTCGAGGACGTCAATCACCCGAACGTCCGGCTCGCCTTCGATCCCATCAACTTCGAGCATCGCGGCGTGAAGACCATGGACGCGCTGCGGAAACTGCAGCCGCTCGTTGGCCACGTTCACCTCAAAGGCTATGCCGGCGGAGAATTCCGCGGCTTTGGCGAGGGAGAGGTCGATCTCATCCCGGCGCTCGACGCGCTCATCGGCGGCGGCTACCGCGGCGCGTTCACGGTCGAATACGAAGGCGCCGGCGATCGAACGCTGCGGCTGTACGAGAGCGTCCAGCGGGCGCGCACGGCGCTGGCCGCGCTGGTCCGCGCGCATCAGAAGATCACTTCGTAAATCCTCACCGCCGCGTTCTCGTACACGAGCCGGAACGTGGACGGATCCGTCCTCGCCCACTCGTCCTCGATCGGAAATCCCTGGCCGTTGTGCCAGACGTAGTCGATTTCGTAGGAATCGAGCGTTGACAGAAACACGTACGCGATCCGCTCGCGCTTCAGGTTCATCCGCCAGGCATCGCGATTGCCGAACCGGCGCTCGAATCGCGGCCGTTCGGCGTCGTCCGGCTGGAGCGCAGGAACGAGCGCACCCGACGGCCTGGCGAGCGGTCCGCCGGGGGTCAGCGGTCCGCGAGCCCCGCCCAACGCGGCCGCGTACTGGTCGAATCTCCACGACATGTGGCTATCGATGTTGACGTAATACACGACGTTCGAGAGATGGCTCCCGCCCAGCGGATACGGCAGATTGATGCCGGAGTACGCAATGTTTGCCCCGCGCACGTGATCGTCCAGCCACCGCACCCCGTAGAGGAAGGTGAGGCGGAGGTGCGGCGACTCGACCTGCAGATAGTCGCACCGTCCCGGCAGGCACCAGGTTTCCGCGCCCATCGCGAGCGTCACCCCAGCCACCGCGGCCAGCCCGGTCGCGGCCACGACGCGCCAGCGCGACGCCAGCAGACAGAAGAACGTGCCGACTATGATCAGGGCGCCGAACAGAACGACAAAATGGTCGCCGACGATTCCGTGCCAGGCCAGCCAATCGGCCATGAACCAGGGCACGTCTGGCTGTAGCTGGCGGTCGAGGCCCACGATCACCCAGGCGACTGCGAGGGCCACGTAGACCTGCAGCGCGCGATTCATCCGGCTATTGGCGCCGAACGCAAGCGGCACAAGTGCGGGGACCAGCGCGACTGCCGGCAGCAGGAAGCGCGGATCGGTGTTGTCGCCGAGCGACGCCCAGCAGAGGCCGGTGCCGGCGGCGACAGCCACCATCACGGCCCCTGCCGGCCACCAGGCGCGTCGGTTGACGATCATGGCGATGGTGACAACCGCCAACGGCGCGGCGGCGACGACAAACGGCGTCCCGAACGCATGGACGAACGACACCGCGAGGAGGCGCGGGTCGGAAGTGTGCATGAACGACTGCAGCATCGCGCGGTGGCTGTAGGCGCCCTTCGCCACCGTGACGCCGCCGACGGTGAGTGTCGCGGGATAAATCGGACTGCCGGCGACGAGCCAGTTGCGGAGGTACCAAGGCGCACCAAGGGCGGCAATCCCCGGCAGGCCCCACAGAGTCCGCAGCCGCACGCCGCGAAGGCCAGCCAGGACGAGCAGCACCGGCAGATAGGCAAGCGCGAGGTACTTGGTCCCGAGGAACAATCCGACGGCTACGCCCCACATCGCCCAGTCACGTCGTCGGTTCGACTCCGCGGCGACGATGCCGAAATACACCGCGGCCAGGAACATTACGGCCGCGATGAGATCGACGTTCGCTCCGACTGCCTGCTGGACGATCGCCGGCGTAAGCAGAAAGAACGTCGGAGCGTAGACAGCGTGCCGCGGCGCGGCGCCGCAGCGCAGCGCCAGGAGATACGTCGTCGCCGCGCCGAGCAGGTAGAACGGCACCTGGCCGATCCGGGACAGGAAATCGCCGTGGAACGGCAGCATCAGCCAGAGGAACCAGAGCTCGCCATTGCCTGGCTGATACGCCTGGGCTTCGTCGCTGAAGGGCGTGGGGATGATCGCCACGCGATGCGCATGGAGCCATCGCGCCGGGAAATAGAGGTGGTAGCTGAGCGCGTCGTAGGCCGTATACGGCGAATGGCTGATGCCCGTGCCGACGACGAAGGCGATGAGCGCGATCCAGAGACCGACCAACAACACGGGGACGCCCGCCGCGGGCCGATGGATGCCGGCAGTTGATCGGCGTCCGATCAGGAAGACGCCGATGAGAGCCGTGGCCTCGGCGATCGCATATGACGCGGGCGTGATGCGATGCGCCGCACCCAACGCCAGGCCGATGACGACGACGATCGCGAAGGCGATTACGCCGCCGCGGATCGCGAGCTCGACGGAATCGTGCGGCGGGACCCCGTGCATCGCGATGCACCACGCGAGCGCGAGAAGGGGGAGCGCCAACGTCCACAGGCAGAGCTGCGGTACGAGGCCGACGAAGCCGAAGAACCGCGCCGTCCCGGCCTCGCTCGCCGCCAGCGCCAGCGCCACCGAGATCACAACCGCTCGGCGGCGCAGCGGGCGCGCGTCGGACCCTGACATGGGAGCCTCAGCTACCGAATACTGCCGGCGCGGCGGGTGATCGTGACAGAGGGCACGTCGAAGCAGCCCAGCGAGTCGACCGGAACCGCAAGCGGCGCGCCGCCGGCGACACTCGTCGGCTGCAGTGTTTCAAAGCGCGCCCGGATGGCTGCGAAAAACTGCTCGGCAATCACCTGATTGCCCGCGGCGTTGGGATGGAGACCGTCGGTGTCGATGTACTCCGGATGCCCGGCCATCACGGCGTAGTTGTCGACGAGAATCGCCCCTTGCCGGATCGCCAGTGCGCGGATCGAGTCGTTGACGGGCACCAGTTCGCCCACGTCGTGCGCGCGGAGGCCCGGCCCCGGCGGACTTTGCGGCAACAGCGTCGAGAGAAACACGCCCGCCAGGCCGCGCCTCTTTGCCGCGCCGATATCGTAGGCCAGCGCGCCGATGATGGCGTCCCTGTCGGCGGACAGATCGCCCGACAGATCGTTCACGCCTTCGAGCAGCATCAGCACGTCCGGCTTTTTCTGGTCCAGTACGGCGTCGATCCGGTCCCTCCCGTCGCGGGCATGTTCACCAGGAATGCCGCAGTCGGTGACGAGCGGCGACTGGGTCGTGTAGCGGGCGGCGAGCAGCGCTGAGAGGAGCCACGCATACGAGTGCGGCTGGTCGATGAACATCGGCGCGGCCTCTCCGTTCTCCCCCGCTGTGATGCTGTCGCCGAAGGCCAGGAACTTCTGGACGGCAACCACCGGCTGCGGCGGCACGAGCGTCACTTTGAAGCTGCAGGTCGCCAGCCGGACCCCGTCGGTGCCGGTGCACGCGACCGGTGTGGTGCCCAGCGGAAAGGAGTCGTCTGACTGGGGTGAACAGGTCACCGAAATCGGCGGCTTCCCCCCGGTCGCCGTCGGGAGCGCGAACGTGACGGTCGCGGCCGGGGTTGTGACGCTGCCAACGCGGACGTCGGCCGGACACGTGAGAGTCATGTCTGGAATGGGAGTAGGACGGGTCTTACTGCCGCATGTGGTCGATAGCAGCAACGCAGCGACAGCCGCCCCCCGACGGATCTTGGATGTCACGAGCGTGTTCATAGTAGCAGAAGCGAACCCGCGGTCCGGTCAACATCAGCAACCACGAATGGGCGTTCCGAGGATCTGTTGACGGCAGCCGCTTCGCGCAAAATAATCGTGCCGTATGTGGACCGCCTCAGACCGGCCGGCCGTGAGCCGCCGTC
>WNFC01009902.1_pt1 | contig 10574 bp, 10 predicted proteins | sample 5400541 | NCBI WGS metagenome assembly WNFC01 (sample SAMN13153342, study PRJNA577476) | soil metagenome | isolation source: 120 cm saprolite under Douglas fir tree site 2 hole 2 replicate 1 | place: USA:California | collected 2015-04-18
GCCGCCTCGGTGATCCGCGGACCGACCTGCACGCTGACCTGGAGCGCCGAGTTCGGATCCCGCACCCGCAGGCTCCCCGCACCCCGCTCGAACTCCACCCCCAGCCGCCGCAGGCCCGCCTCGACCCGGCCCAGGTCGTCGAGATCGTCGGCGCCGATCCCGATCTCCAGCAGCCGGCGCCGCTCGGACGGCCGCAACGCCAGCTGCTCGCCGCCCTCGGCGGTGGCGAGAACCAGACCACGACCCGGCCGGTCACCCACCCGGCGCAGCCCGAAGTCCTCGTAGTACGACGCCACCGTATCGACGTCCGGGACGCCCAAGGTGATCGACGTCAGACCATGCATGCTCACCGCGCTGCCATCTCCCTCCGGGCACGATCCCGATTCGTGGTCGCCGGCGCACCGCCGGGCACCACTCTCAGGTTTACGCCCATTCATATCGACAAGTCAATAAAATATCGATAAAATATTGCCTTAGCGACGGTTCGATGCTTTGATGGAACCAAATGCCGAGCACCGGAATCGCGACGGTCCCCCGTAGGCAGTTGCACGTTTCGCGGCCAGCGACGGGAGCCGTGCCGGTCGTCTTGATCACTGCGCCGCTGCCTGGCGCCCGACAAAGGAGTGGCCATGACCACCAACGTGGACACGACTGCCACCCGGGTGGTAGGAGAAATCCTCGCCGCCGTGGACAGCGGTGACGTCGATGCGCTGCTCCGGCGCGTCACCGATGACGTCCGCTTCCAGTTCGGCAACGCCGAGGTGACCACCGGCATATCCGCTTTCGAAGAAGCCTCCCATGCCTTCTTCCAATCGATCGCGGCGATCCGCCATGAGCTCCTCGATCTGTGGGAGGTGGAAGGCGGGACCGTCATCGCGGTGATGACCGTGCACTACGAACGGCTCGACGGTCAGAAGCTGAGCCTTCCCTGCTGCAACCTGTTCAGCACTCGCAACGGCCGGGTGCACGACTACCGGGTCTACATGGACATCAATCCGGTGTTCGCGGCATAACGGATGGAGCGGTGGGCTTGCGGTCCTGGACCTCACCCGGCGACGAGGCATTTGGACCCTCGGACTGGAATTTGGACCTTAAACCCACGCCCCGGCCGCGCCAAGAGGTTGCCGCATGCGCCGCAAGGCACGGAGCCTCGTTGCCGCGGGCTTCCGGCCTGGATACCTTGGATCTAAGGACTACAGAGACGACCAAGGTGATGGCCATGGGACAGCCGTCCGCGCGGCTGGTGCCAGTGACGGTCCCGGCAGCCTACGAGCACGTCGTGCAGCGCATCCGCCGGATGATCACGCTGGGTGAGGTTCTTCCTGACGAGCACCTGCCCACCGAACGCGCGTTGGCAGAGTCTTTCCAGGTCTCGCGCGTAACTGTGCGAGAAGCGCTGCGTATCTTGCAGGGCGAGGGGCTCATCGAGTCCCGGCGCGGGCCCGGCGGCGCGAGGGTGCTCGGTCCCGCTCACAATCTCGCCGAGTCCAGGCTCCGGCTGCGCGCAGCGTATGACCAGATGCGGGAGAACCACGAGTTCCGGCTGGCCGTGGAGCCGATGACTGCGTTTCTCGCCGCCGGGCGACGAGACGCCGACGACATCAGCCGGATGAAGGACGCCAACCAGCGGATCCGGCTCAGCCGCAGCGTGGCCGAGTTCCGGCAGGCCGACTCGGCTTTTCACCTGAGTGTTGCAGCCGCGGCCAGGAACGCCCGCCTGTCCCAGGCAGTTGAGGACGCGCGCAGTGCGCTGTTCGTGGTGCATGACGCGCAGGAGCACTCGGTGCTGCAGGAGACGTCGGGCGACGGGCACGATGCCGTCATCGAGGCCATCGCCGCGCGCGATGCCGAGCAGGCCAGGCGCGCGATGGACGAGCACATCCGGACCGCCTGGCACGAGATACTCGACGCGATCGGCGGAGAGCCCCCAAGCCCCGCCGGGGTGGCAGATGTGAACAAAATGGCAGGCCCGTGACGTGGCACCAGCGACTCCGGGGCTAATCGACCGTGGTGATCTTCTCGCGGCCCTGGACAGGGCGGCGGCGAGGAAGGTCACGATCATCTCGGCTCCGGCCGGCAGCGGGAAGACGTCGCTGTTGCGCGCCTGGGCTGATCGTCCGGGTCAGTCGCGACGGCTCGCCGTCGTGCAGGTTCGGCGCGACCAGCAAGACGCCCAGCAGTTCTGGCTTGCCCTGCTCAACGCGGTCCGTCAGTCAGCTGGCACTGTCAGCGGCAAGGAAGCACCGGCTGCCACACCGGATTTCAACGGGCAGGCCATAGTCGGCAGGGTGCTCTCGGAGCTCATCGATGCTCGGAGCGACCTCACGGTTGTCATCGATGACCTGCACGAGCTGACCTCGCCGGAGGCCCTCGGCCAGCTCACCCGGCTTCTCGAGAGCCTCCCCCCGGCGTGCAAGCGGTGCTGATCACGCGCCACGATCTACGGCTGCGCCTTCATCGGCTGCGCCTGGATGGTGAGCTGGCCGAGATCCGCACGGCCGACCTGCGCTTCACCGAGCGCGAAACACGCATGCTGCTCGACGCCTCAGGTATCGCACTCTCTGAGGCCGGGGCCGCGCTGCTGCACCAGCGGACCGAAGGATGGGCCGCCGGCCTGCGGCTAGTGGTACTGTCCCTGGCCGGTCACCCCGACCCGGAGCGTTTCGCCGCGGAATTTTCCGGCAGCGACCGTGCGGTCGCGGAGTACCTGCTCGCCGAAATGCTGGAACGCCAGCCCGGCGATGTCCAGGACCTGCTGCTGCGTACCTGCCTGATCGACCGGGTCAACGGCGAGCTAGCAGACGCGCTGACCGGCTGGACGGGATCGGAACGGATCCTGCTGGAGCTCGAAGACGCGAACGCGTTCGTCGTCTCACTGGACCGCGAGCGGACCTGGTTTCGCTACCACCAGCTGTTCGCGGACCTGCTGCGACTGCAGCTGCGCCGGACGCTGCCCGATCAGGTGCCGGAGCTGCACCGCCGCGCTGCCGGATGGTTCATCCGGCAGGGCCAGGTCGTCGACGCCATCCGGCATACCCAGGCGGCAGGCGACTGGTCCGAGGCCGCAAGGCTGCTCGCCGACCATTCGTTCAGCCTGAGGCTGGACGGGCAGGCGCAGACCATGCTGGCGCTGGTACAGGCCTTCCCGCCAGGCGAGGAGCACCCTGAGCTGGCGCTGGTGCGCGCGGGGGGTGATCTTGTCCAGGGCCGCCTGGACGAGGCGGCCGCGCACCTGGCGGTCGCCGAGGCTCACGCCGAGACCGTGCCCCCGGATCGGCAGCGCCGCCTACGGATGGCGATCGCGTCGCTGCAGTTGTCGCTGGCCAGACGGCGGGGTCACCTGGCAGGGGTCGTCGGGCAGGCCAGGTTCCTGGCCTGCCCGGTGACCGGGCAGTCCGACGAGGACATCGCGCTGGACAGCGACCTGCGCGCAGTGGCACTGATGAACCTGGGAACCGCCGAGGCATGGACCCTCGGGCTTCCAGACGCCGAACGCCATCTGCAAGAGGGCGCCGACCTGGCCCGGAAGATCGGTCGGCCTTACCTGGAAGTCGGCTGCCTCGCCCAGCTCGGGTTCGCGTCGAAGATTCACCCGTTCGCCACAACCCAGCGGCGCTGCCGCGAGGCGATCGCACTCGCCGAGCGGTACGGCTGGGGAGCCGAACCCGTGATTGCCCCGGCGCTGCTCGCGCTGGCCGGCACAATGGCCTGGACGGGGGAATTTGACGAAGGTGAGCGCTGGCTGTCGCGCGCCATGCAGGCCGTGCAAGCAGATACCGGGGCCGACATCAGGCTGCTTGTGCACATGGCGAGCGGCATGCTGCAGGCCGGCCGCGGGCGTCATCATGCAGCGCTCGAGGAGTTCAGCGCGGCCGAGGATCTGCGATCGCGGCTCGAGGAATCGCACGCGGTGGCGAGCCAGGTGACCGGATGGATGTTGGCCGCCCAAGCCCGCGCACGGAGGCCTGGCGAGGCCCGGGCCACGCTCGCGGAGCTCGATGACGAGCGGGCCGGCTCCGGTGAGATCCGCAATGCCTGCGCCGCGATCTGTCTCGCGGAAGGCGACCCGAGCCAAGCTCTGGGCGCGCTGCAGAGTGTTCTCGACGGGACGGCGCCGGTGGTCGGCTACGTTACGGTCGTTGAAGCGCAACTGCTGGCCGGGCTCGCCCATCTTGAGCTCGGCGACGAGCGCGCGGCGAACCAGGCGGCTGAACGCGCACTCGCCTTGGCGGAAGCAGACCGGCTGGTCCTGCCGTTCGCGACGACCGGCTCCCGGGAGCTGCTCGAGGCGGTGCGACGGCACGAGACAGCCCACGCCGCGCTGCTCGCTGACATCCTCGAGATTCTGCGCGGCACGTCTCCTGGGGCCGCCGACAGGTCTTCATCACCGCTGCCGGAGGAGCTGAGCCCGGGCGAGCTCAGGGTGCTGCGGTATCTGCCGACCAACCTGTCCCGGCCGGAGATCGCACGCGAGCTGTCAATCTCCCAGCACACCGCCAACACGCACATCCGCAACATCTACGTCAAGCTGCAGGTCCAAGACCGCTCCTCGGCTGTACGGCGCGCGCGGGAGCTGAGGTTGCTGGCGACAGCCCGGACAAGTTAGCCCAGCGCTCACCAAATCCGCGCGCGACTCGCACGATTGAGCAGCAATTGAAGAGGACCGCATCGCCCGAATCAGGCGAGTTGCGCACGCTGGCCTAGTCAGGCAGTTGCACGAGGGCATCGGTATTTTGAGCTTGCCATCGACGGTCGGCGACCGGCCGGGCCAGTCGCCGGCTTTCGGGTGTCCGCGCTCGCCGCGTACCGCTGGTCTTGTTGCCTTGCTATACCGCTGCTTCGAAGCTCACGATCGAGGCTGCCGGCGGCGCCCGCGCGCGAGAGCGCGGGGATCGCCTGATCCTGGCGATGTGAGCTTACCTTCTAGCGCCGATCGTGGCTTCATGGACCCAGCGCGCGCCCGGTACACGATCAGGATCCAAGGCCACCTCGGCCCCAACGTCCTGTTTGCATTCCCGGACCTGGTGTCGCATTGCCACGGCACGCAAACCGTGCTCACCGGCAGCCTGGACCAGTCGGCACTCTACGGCGTCCTGGCTGAGATCGAAGCGCTCGGCCTGGACCTCATCGAGGTCCGGCGACTCGCATCTCGTTCCGAACCGCCAGGAACAGGCGACATCAGCTCGCCTTGATGACCGCCGATCCCAGTGCCCGCATATTCATGAACCATGTCACGAAAGGTTGGAAAAGATGAACGTTTCGGACAGCACGGTGGCCATCATCGGCACTGGCAACATCGGCAGCGCGCTCGCGGCGAACCTCGCAGCCGGCGGTCAGAAGTTCCTCCTGGCCGGCCGCGAGCAGGAGAAGGCCCGCGAGCTCGCCTCAGGGCTCGGCGACTACGCGGAGGCAGTGAGCCTCGACGAGGCGGTCGAGCGGGCCGACATACTCGTACTCGCCGTCTGGTTCGACGTCTTCAAGCAGCTCATCGCCCGGTACGGCGAGCGGCTCGCGGGCAAGGTGATCGTCGACCCTACCAACCCGATAGGACCTGACGGCAGCGGCGGCTTCCGGAAGGTTATCGGCGAGCAGGAATCCTCAGGCCAGATCCTGGCCGGCCTGCTCCCGACCGGAGCCTGGCTGGTCAAGGCGTTCGGGACGCTGTCGGCCCAGACGCTGTCCGCGGCCGCCCGGCGGGAGCCCGAGCGCGCGGTGCTGTTCTACGCCGCGGACGACGACGCTGCGGGTGACGTGGTCGCAGATCTAATCGGCGCCGGCGGCTACGAGCCGGTTCGCGTGGGCGGCCTGGACCAGTCCATCCGCATTGAGGCATTCGGCGACCTGCACGAACTCGGCGGCCTAGGCCGAGCTGTCACCAAGTCAGAGGCACTGAGTGCGATTTGAACCGGTGCCAACCGCCATCGGCGCCGGCGCGGCGCCCACGGCCAGGCCGGTCTCCAGGAGGGCCGAGCACCGTAGATGTAGCACGCCGGCAGAAGCAGCCAACCCGGAGAACCCAACGGATCGAACATGAAGGAGATTGTCATGAACAAGCTGCAGCGCGTTGCCCTGGCCGTCGCCAGCGCCGCCACCGTCGGGGCCGTCGGCCTGGGAGTCACGGCCGCCACGGCGAACGCCCAGCCCGCGGCCGCCAGCCACGCCGCGCCGGCCTCCTCGCTGGGCGGCGGGCAGGTGAAGGCCAACGAGCGCGTGGTGGAGGCATTCCTCCAGGACGTCATCAACGAGCACCACGGCAACGACGTCGCCGGGTACCTGACCCCCGATATGGTGTGGTATGGCGGCACGGTGGGCGCGGTTGCGGGCCGCGCCAACGTCGCCGGGCTGTTCGCCAGCGTGGTCGCCGCCTTCCCCGATTCGCACATCACGATTGACGACATCTTCGGCCAGGACGACCAGGTTGTGGTGCGCGTGGTCGTGAGCGGCACCCAGCAGGGCGCCATCCTCGCCATCCCCGCCAGCGGACGCCACGTCCAGTGGGACGGCGTCGACATTTACCGGCTGCGCGACGGCAAGATCAGCAACATCTGGGCCGGCGACGACTGGACCGCGATCCTCAACGACACCGGCACCTACAAGGCACCCTGGATCAGCTGATTCACATCCGGCGCCGCCACACGACGACCGCGGCATCCGGTCGCAGCACAAGCGATCCGATGCCGCGGTCGTCCGGTCGGCACTGAACTCCCGGTCGCAGTCCCTCCTTGTGTCACCGCCGCACCGCGAGGGTGCACAACGGCAGCCATGATCCGGCCTACGAGCGGTCACCTGCGCCTCGGTGCGGCCGTGGCTGCTGGCCGTCATCCAGGAAGTTCATTACGCCTCCCGTGGCTCATCGATCAACATCGGAGGCCCGGGCCGTGACGGTGAATGGATCAGCGGCAGCAGCCTTCCCCCGGTCCCCTTCCGGCTCATCCGCTTGGCCCGCTGAGCCGCTACTCGAACCTTGCCCCAGCGCGGGACGGACATGCGTAGCGACGACGTATCTAGGCCGTCTCGGCGAGGCGGCTGAATCCGCTGTGGTTGAAGTCCAGCGGGCTTCCCGACTGCGGGTGATCCACGGCATGCAGGTTGAGCAGGACGATAAGGTGGTCGCCGGCTTCGCTTCCCGGTAGATGGTGCAATCAAAGCGGGCGAGCCCGTCGTCGAGCGTGACCGCGTGCCTCGTCGGTCGCCTTGACCGCGACGCCGTCAAAGCGGCGATCGACCGGGCCCGCCAGCTGCCGGCACGCGGCGTCGTGGTGGTGGGCTAGGACGGTGACGCCGTCACCACGTCTGAGTAGGCACGACTGAGAGAGGCCCTGGCCTCTGGAGCCGGGCGGTGCGGTTCGGGTCCGAGGTCGTCGATCTTGACGTAGGGCGGCGAGAAGGGCGTTCAGGCCCGCCGGCATAAACGGACCCGAACACCCTTCTCCTGTCTCGGCGCACCGTCCCGACTTAGGAACTCATCTAGCGCGAGGGCTGCCAGGCCTTTCGCACGAACTCTAGGCGGTTGCCGTCGAAGTCGGCGACGTTGGCGGCGTAGTAGCCGGGGGCGAAATACGTGCGGTCGGCTGGCTTGCCCTCGTCAATACCGCCGGCGTTGATCGCGGCGGCGTAGGCGGCATCAACGGCGTCGTTGGTGTCGCACACGATGCCGAGGTACAGGCCCGTCTCACCGCGCTTGCGCTGGCGCAGCCAGATGCTGGATCCGACTCCGGTGCTGGAGACGTAGGTGTGGTCGCCAATACCGTAGAGATCCGGGACGGTGTCGGGGCCGGAGGCGGCGTCGTACTTCCCGAATTCGCGCCAGCCGAGGGGCTCGAGTGCCGCAAGGTAAAAGGCCAGCGACTTCTGGATGTTGTTGACCGAGATGTAGACGTGATCGATCATGACGCGGGCGCGCTCCATGCTGCGGCGTTCTTAAGGGCGAAGTCGCGGAACGTGCGGCCTGGCCTGCCGGTGATCTGCTCGACCACGCCGTTGGGGCGCGAGCCGTTACCGGACGCGACTGTCTCGGTGAGCGGCCGAAGCACAGCAGCGTACTCTGCGGGCACGCCGGTCGCGATCGCGCCGGCAATCCAGGTCTCGCGATCCAGATCGAGATGCGTGATCGTCTGTCCGGTGGCCTCGCTGATGAGTGCGGCAGCTTCGGAGACGGTCAGGGCTTGAGGGCCCGTCAGGCTGTAGGCCGCGCCTGCATGCGCGGCCGGATCGGCGAGCGTGGTCGCGGCGACTGCTGCGATGTCTTCGGCGTCGATGAATGCTTCAGAGCCGTTACCCGTGGGCACCATGATGGCCCCGTTGATCGGCTGGAGGAACGTTTCGCTGAAGTTCTGCATGAACCACGCAGGACGCAGGATGGTGTGGCTGAACCGCTGGCGCTGCAGCAAGTCGAGTTCGACGCCGCGGATGGCGACCTCGGCCGGCGCGTACTCCATGCCGTAAGCGCTCAGGAACGTCACGTGCGCCACTCCGGCGGCTTCGGCTTGGTCGAGGAACGTCGAGATGTCCCCACCAAAGTCGATACGGAGAATCGGCGCGATCAGATAGACGCGCTCGATGCCCTTGAGGGCGGGGGCGTAGCTGTCGCGGTCACTCCAGTCGAAGGCGACGTCGGCGCCTATTCGGGCGGCGGTGCGAACCGGCAGTCCGCGGTTGACGAGGTCGGCGGCGACGCGGGAGCCGGTCTTGCCCGTGGCGCCGAGTACCAGGGTAGTGGGGTGTTGTTCGCTCATGAAATGACAGTATGAGGGCATGATGAGTCAATCAATGGTCATTACGCTCTATTTGCAATGTGATACTCTCACTGCATGGACTTGTTGCATGACCATCTTGTAAGGGCTCGCGCAGCGGGCGCAGTCTTTGCGCGCTCGGTCGCCTGTCCGCCCTGGGGGGTGACGCTGCCTGGTTCCATCCAGCTCTCGCTCCACACGGTGCTGCGCGGTCACGCATGGTTGTGGCTTGACGACCCGGCCGGCGCCGAACGCCTGTTGCCGGGTGATCTCGCGATCGTCGTCGGCGGCCGCGACCATCACATCGCCGATGAGCCGGACCCCGACCTGTGCATGACCCACGAACAGTTCTGGGCAGCGGGTGCGCGCGATGACGCCGAGGATCCCCACGCGGCCGTGTTCTTGTGCGGTGCCTACCGCCTAGCCGGCGACGTGGGCCGGAGCCTTATCCAGGCACTGCCGCCGATGCTGGTCATTCGCCCATCCGCACACGGCCAGGTGCACGACGTGGTCTCCCTCATCTCGCGCGAACTCACCCAGCCAGCTCCCGGTCAGCAGACCGTGCTCGACCGGCTGCTCGACGTACTGCTCGTCCTGGTCATGCGTGCCGCCTACGAACACAGCTCAACCGCACCGCGCTGGTACCGCGCCGCCAAGGACCCCCGGCTCGGCCGAGCGCTCCAGGCGATGCACGAAGGTCCAGAGCACGGCTGGACCGTGCCTGAGCTCGCGCACCTGAGTGCGATGTCGCGCCCGTCCTTTGCCCGCAACTTCGAACGCGCGCTCGGTCAGACACCCATGCAGTACCTCACCGACTGGCGCCTGACGCTGGCGCGTGAATACCTGCTCGCCAACGAACTCACCATGGAGCAGATCGCCCACCGCACCGGCTACAGCTCGCCCAACGCCTTCGCAGCCACCTTCCGCCGTCACGTCGGGCTACCCCCCGGTCGCTGGCGACAAGAAGCAACAGCCCAGCGGCCAGAAGCAACAGCCCAAGCGTAGATGCCCGTCTAGTATCCCGCGTCGACGAGGCGATCACGCGCACCCGGCAGGAAGGGCAACGCACCAGGCCGCCGCCGCCCGGGTGGCGTATTTCGTGCTCGCGATCCGCGGCAGTTCCGGTGTGCCGCCCGTGACTGGCCGCGGGCGGCACACCGGGTTCTCCTGCCCCGCTGCCAGCGGCTCAGAAGCGGCCGAGGGTGATGACCCACCTTGCCGTGCACGTGCCCGGCGCTCTGCAACCCGACCGCATCGCGGACCTGCTCGACCGGGAACGTCGAGGCAATCGGCACGACGAACTGCCCGGCAATAATCGCCGCCGCGATGCGTTCCAGCGCCCCGGCGTCGCGTCCCAGTCCCCGGTCACACCATCGCCAACCTCATCGACCACTCCGGCGAAGTCACCCCCGGACCCGGCCGACACCGTGACGCCGAACCGCCGCGCAATCTCGGCCGACGCGGCGAGCTTCCAGTCAACCGGATTCAGGGCGGCGGCCGACACGCGGACGCGCACCTCCCCCGGGCCCGTCTGCGGCTCCTTCACGTCGCGAACCTCGAGAACCTCTGATCCACCGAACGAATCCTGGATAACAGCCCCGCCCATGACCACCCCACACCGTCGTCAGCCGCCACGCCCGCCTGCATAATTTCCACTAATCCGATATTTTTACCGACAATGCTGTTGACGGGCGGGGCCTGTCAGGAGTCTGCCGGGACAAGCACGAAGACCGGGATGAGCCTGTCGGTCTTGGTCACGTATTCGGCGTAGTAGGGCCAGGCCTCGACGGCGCGCTCCCACCAGGTCTCTCGCTCGGCTCCGCTGAGCTCCCGGGCCCGGTA
>WNFC01012353.1_pt1 | contig 10573 bp, 6 predicted proteins | sample 5400541 | NCBI WGS metagenome assembly WNFC01 (sample SAMN13153342, study PRJNA577476) | soil metagenome | isolation source: 120 cm saprolite under Douglas fir tree site 2 hole 2 replicate 1 | place: USA:California | collected 2015-04-18
CACTTCCGCCCCGGCGCCGCTCATGGCTCGCGCCGTGGCAAGACCGATCGTTCCGGCTCCACCGGTCACGACTGCGATTTGGCCGGCGAGCGGCTTCTCGCTGGCTTGGCCGAGCTTTGCCTGCTCGAGCGACCAGTATTCGATGTCGAAGAGGTCGGCCTCGCTGACCGACTCGAACCGGCCGATTGCCTCGGCGTCGGTCACGGTCTCGATCGTCGATTGCGCGATGTCGGCGGCGATCCGCGCGTCGCGGGCGCTGCGTCCGAGCCCGAAGAGCCCCAGCCCCGGCACTAGGATGACCCGCGGCATCGGGTCGAGCTCGCGCTTTGGTGCCTCCTGGCGCGAATTGTGGCGGGCGAAATACGCGTGATATTCGGCGGCGAAATGGTCGACCGCGTCGTGTGCCGCCTTTTTGAACGCATCGAGCCTGCTTGGTTCGGGTCCGGGCACGATCAGCGGGTAGTTCTTTGTGCGAATCGTGTGATCGGGGGTGGCGACCCCGGCCTGGCCGTAGCGATGAAGCTCGGCACCATTGACGTAATCGAGCACCGCCGGATCTGAGCGGAACTCGAGGATGAACCGCTTATAGGCGCCCGACCCGGTCGGATCGGCGATGGCGCAAGCACCACGCAGGATCGGCGCCACTTCGGCCGCGCCGGCCACGGCGGCGGAGAGATGGGCGGCGGCAAACACGGTCGTGCCGCGGCGCGCGAGCCTTTCCTCCGCCAGCGAGACTGCTGCGATCATCCGCTCATAAGCCTCTTGCGCCGTCGCGCCGAAGGTGAAGATGCCGTGCTTCAACAGCACCAGCCCCTCGACCGCCGGATCGGCCTCGAAGACCTCGGCCGCCTTCTTGGCAAGTAGAAAGCCCGGCATGATGTAGGGCACGAGCCCCATCCGCCTGCCATAGAGATCGGCGCAGCGCTCGGCCGCATCGGGCTGGTCGGCAAGGCTCAAGACCGCGGTCGAGTGCGTGTGATCGGCGTATTTGTGCGGCAGGAAGGCGTGCAGCAATGTCTCGACCGACGGGTTGGGCGCACCGGGATCGATCAGGTTCGCGCGCTGCATGCGCACCATCTCCTCATCCGTAAGCGCCGCACGCTCGCGCAATTTGCGCAGCGGGGCGAGCCGCACCGCGGGAAGGCCCGCGGGCTCGATTGCCGCCATGTCCCAGCCGCTGCCCTTGACGCAGAGCACCTCGACCTCCTCGTCGACGAGGTCGTTCACGACGGTCTTGACCGAGGTGTTACCGCCTCCGTGGAGCACAAGCTTCGGTTCGCCGCCGAGAAGCCGCGAGGTATAGACGCGCAAGGCAAGGTCGCGCCCGACCCCTTGGTGGGCGTAGCGCTCGACCAGCCGCTCGGCATCCGCATCCGACCACAGGCTACGCATTGGCAAACCTCCTCGCAGAACCCACCCTCCCGCTGTCGCGAGCCTCTCCCTACCCGCTTGCGCTAAGCACCTTACCGGACCGTCTCGAAAGCGTCCTCGCTGTTTCTGCTGTTTCTGCCTGAAATTATCAGCGCCCGATCATTCCTTGTCCGCAGGAATCCTCGCTTCCCAGCAGCGTGCCCCCGCTGTTTCTGCTGTTTCTGCAGGAAATTATCAGCGAACGATCGCTCCTTGTCCGCAGGAATCCTCGCTTCCCGGCAGCGTGGCGAACGAAAGAACAGCGAGATGATGGCCCACGCCGGGATGATGCGTCGTCGAGATCCAGATCGAGCATGTTGCCGAAATAGCACTATATCGGCAATTTGTCAATCATAATTGCATTTACCCGATATCCGGTCGTTAGGGAGGGTTGGGCTGGGGCGGATCAATCCTCGGAATGGGCATAACGCTCCTTTTTGAAGAGGCCGCGCTGGAAGGCCAGATAGGCCTCCTTGGTCATCGCCGGCCGGAAGCCAGCGAGGATTTCCTTCGCCGGGGCGGCATCGCCGTGGAGCAGGTCGATCGCGGTCATCGCCAAGAGCTTGGCCGGGGTCAGATAGCCGTGCTGCGGCTCGTTGATCCGCCAGTCGGCTCCATGGGCCTTGCCCTCGGCGGCGACCACATAGGGATGGATCACCGGCATCATATGCGCGAGGTCGCCCATATCGGTCGATCCGGTGCGATGCCCGCCGATGTGGAACTCGCCCGGCCCGAACAGGGCCTCGATGTTCTGGCCGAAGACCTCTCCCATCCGTCTGTCGTTGCGTTGCGGCAGATAGCCGGGGATCGTGTGGATCTCGACTTCGGCCCCCATTGCCATTGCTCCGGCGCGCAGACAGCGGTCGACCTTTTTGTTGGCGTCGATGATCGCCTCGAGCGAGCCGCCGCGCACAAAAGTCTCCATCGTCACCTCGGCCGGGACCACGCTGACCGCATCGCCCCCCTTGGTGATGATCGGGTGGATGCGGATCGTATCCTTCTCCCAGAAGGTCTCGCGATGTGCCGCGATGGCGTTCATCGCGATCATCGCCGCGTTGAGGGCATTGATCCCAAGCTGCGGCAGGCTGCCGGCATGTGCCGCCCTCCCGAGAAAGCGGATCTGCTTGACCAGCGCGCCATTCGAGGATTTGGCAAGGATAGACCGAGTCTTCGAACCGTCGCGCGAGCCGGTATGGATCATCATCGCCATGTCGACATCGTCGAAATGGCCCTTGGCGACGAGCTCGGGCTTGCCGAGCATAAACTCGATCTCGCCCCTGGAGACGCGCCCCATCCGCTCCTCGACGTCGATGAACTCCTCGGCGGGCACCGCGAAAAAGATGATCTCGCCGGCAAGGTGATCGGCGGCCCTGGCGTCGCTGAGGCCGATCGCTGCTCCGAGCATGCCGGCGATCTGGGCGTTGTGACCGCAGCTGTGTGCCGCACCGGTCGTGGGATCAGCGAGTGGGTGTTCCGAGGTGCGTAGACTGTCGAGCTCACCGATGAAGGCGAACCGCGGCCCGGGGGTGGTCCCGGCGAGCCGACCCTTGACACCGGTAAGAGCTAGCCCGGTACGCGGCTCGAGCCCCAGTGCCGACATGCGCTGCGCGACGAGGGCAGCGGTTTTCACCTCGTTGAAGCCGGTCTCCGGATTGCGCAGGATCGTTTCGCCGAGGTCGATGATTGTGTCGGCGTGGCGATCAATCGCCTCGCAAACCGCGCGCTTCAGTTCATCTTTGCTGCTCATCTCTCGTCCCGCCCTTCCACTACGGAGGCATCCTCAGCCGACATGTACGACCGGCCCTTTGGCTCGACCCGGTAGCCGTCGACGTTCCAGCCGTCTGATGCGCTCAGCCTGATGCTCTTGCACATGGGCACGCCCCCCTCTTTGGCTTCGGCGGCGCTCACCGTTGAGTATCCGGTCTATTCGGCCGCGCCGCAACGGTGCGCGACGGCGCCAAGCGACCCGCCCCGCGCTGCGGCGCGGCCGAACCCGTCAACGCAATGCAGAAAATTTCACTCGGGTCGAACTGTGAGAATTCTAACAATAAATATAAAATTTTAGGTATTACCCAAAACTTGGACGAAAGATTAACGTTTACCTTCTTTTTATTTGACATTTTGCTGACGAACGTTAAAATTCTATCAACATCTTAACAAATGTTAAGATGAAGCTAATAAGATCGGAGCCGTGTAAGTTCTAATGTTCCGATACAGTTCTAACAGGCGAAGATTCTGCTCTTGGTTGCTTGCGGAAAGACGGCGCGGCCAAACCGGCTGCCGCCCGGCGCCCGCCAATGCAGACCCCCGGGCCGATCTTCGCCGAATGACAGGCCCTTACTAGGGGAGTATTCCGATGACTTTGACCTATCCGAATATAGTTCCCGAGAACAACCTCCGCCTCCCGGATGCGCTGACCATCAAGCATGGCCCGGCTTCCCTACTGGCTAACTTTGTCCTGGAGGGCGATAAAGCAGCAAGGCAAGTCGGCATCCGCTTGCGCCTTCGCTATGATTTTCAAGAGCTGGTATATGTAAATAAGGAAAGAACCTCGCGCGGCGACTGGTTTCGCCTCGTCGACATGTTCAATCCTCAATATTGTGACTTGTCTGCAGCAAATTCATACTGGATCTCAGGTGAGGATAAGAACGGTGAGATCGCTCTGACACAAGCGGGGCGCATTTTTTATTGGCCAGAGACGACACTTGAAGACGAAGCCCGTTTAATGTTCTATGGCGGCCACGACATCGGTCAGAGATGCGTGGTCACGGCACCGGCTGCAAAGTCGATTACCGGCGTTGTGTTTTGCGCCGGTTCGCATTGGATTCGCCCGGATTTCCGCGGTGTTCATTTTTCCCAGTTGCTCGGCCGGTTGGGAAGGGCTTACGCAGTTGCCCGGTGGCCGGTCGACTCGGCCATCGCCCTTATCACCCCGGCTCTCGTTGAAAAGGGGGTTGCAGCGGGTTACGGCTACCAGCATCAGAGCCGCAGCATCTTTTTCCCGGGCTCGCCTCTCGGCGATCTCGAACTCGTTATCAATTACCTGTCCGCGCCCGAGGCCTATGCCGACCTAGCCAATTTTCTAACCACGAAGCTTTCCGGGTCGTCAGGGGCGGAAGGCTCAACGGCGGGGCTCGACAACCCCCTCGACCAAAGCGTCACCAGGACTTCATCCGAAGGCGTCTTCCAGGGCAGCAGCAACCTCTCATAGCGGGTCACATACGTATCCGGGCGCCGTTGGATCGATGCCGTGACGTAATCGTACCGCGGTTCGCCGGTACTCGCGACGCTCTTATAAAAATTCGAAGCCCAGCCTCCGTAATCCTTATCGGGCAAGTTTTCGAGCTTTTCTCCGATGACGTGTAAGTGCTCATTGGTGTCGAGCCAGTTCGCATGTCCATCGCCGATGAACCGGAATACCGGCTCGGCGACGCGCGGTTTGACACCGACGATCACCATGCGTGAGAGGAGTTGATGTTTAATAGCGAACGGAATTACACTAGGATCGAAATGCCCGAAGGACATTCTCCACTTCTGAATCATGAAAACAAGCGGGTTTTCGCGCTGATGGAATAGCTGAGAATAGTCCTGAGGTTCGACGAGGAAGCGATCACTGGACGGCGGCGCCGCTTCTCGCGCGCACAATTCACACAGCCGCGAGATTGTTGGCTCGATAGATGTCATGATTTCTGAGCGCCAGGCCGTATCGAAATATTTAATCCGAAACAACCTGACTTGAGACGACAACAACTGCTGTTGCACCGCGAGCAGCGCCGGGAGCTGCACGTTACGAGGATGCAACTCAATCTCGACGATCGAGCCGTCGAGGATCTGGAATTTGATAAAGCCGAGGTTCTTAACGGCGAACAGCGCGGCGTCGTAATCCGGATCAGGATCGCCCAGCGCCGCCAGAAACTCGGCGCTGTCCTCGAGCACCCACTGCCCGTCGGATGTGACCAACATGGTAAGGCGTTTCACGTAAGCCCTCGCACCGCTAAATCTCGAATCCGCTGTTCCGGCATCGGCGATCGTACCCGTTGGGTGTTAACGGGATGTGAACCAGCGAATGGTTTGTAACTCGGACTATCGTCGACTAGGTCAGTTCAAAGAAGTACGAGATTTTATCTTGTTTTGTATTAATTGTCTTCCAAGAAACATTGACAGTTTGACCACGTTCTGACGGGAAATGGACGATCCGCTGACCTGATGCGCCTAGCCTGCCCCAGACCCGCGATTGCAGAAGCGCGGACGATCGCGCAACACGCGGCCGACGGCCAAGTTTCAAGCGAGTGATAGAACAGCCCGGCTTGGACTGATCCCCATAAGGTACGTGAGCGGTCCATGCGATAGGATTGGATGACCGTCGAAGCCACCATTCTCCCGAGATCGGGCCGACGGCAGGCGGCTGTGGCCTTGATGATCGCCACCGCGATGCAGGCCTTCGACAGTACGATCGCAAACGTCGCCTTGCCTCAGCTCGAACAGAGCCTGGGTGGCGGGATCGATCTCGGCTCCTGGGTAATAACGAGCTATCTCTGCGCCTCCGCCGTGATGGCGACCCTGACCGGCTGGTTCCGCCGCCGCTATGGCGCGCGGCAGGCCTTCGCCGGCGCGATCGTTCTCTTTGTTGTCGCCTCCTTGCTCTGCTCGATCGCCCCATCGCCGGCCGCGCTGATCCAGTTTCGCCTGGTCCAGGGTGCCGCCGCGGGCATCATCCAGCCATTGGCCCAGGCAATTCTGCTCGACATCTACCCCAAGCGACAGCACGGCCGCATGCTGGCGATATGGGGAGCGACGATCATGGCCGGCCCGATCATGGGTCCGGTGCTCGGCGGCATCATCACCGACCTCGCCTCGTGGCGCTGGATCTTCGTCCTGAACCTCCCGCTCGGGGTGATCGCCATGGCGGGTCTCGGTCAGGTTCCGACGACCGCCGGGGTGAGCCGCGAAGGGCGCATCGACGGCTTGGGGATTCTGCTGCTGATCATCGGTGTGGGCTCGCTTCAACTGTCCCTCGAGCGCACCATCGGCCAAACTTGGCCTCCCTCGGTAGAGATAATCGTCGAAGCCACGATCGCCGTCTTCGCCTTGTCGGCCATTGCGATTAGAAGCATTCGCTCACAGTTTTCGTTATTCAGGTTTGAGGTGTTTCGCAACATTAATTTTGCCACCTCGGTATTTTACAATTTCATGGTGGGCGCATTGGTGTTTACGACGATCGTCTTTCTGCCGTCACTGAGCGAAGGCCCACTTGGTTACGATGCGACGCGGGCCGGGCTGGCCATTTCCCCGCGCGGCATCGGGACAATGGCGACGATGCTCGCCGTCGGATATCTGATCGACAAAATCGATCATCGAGCCCTGCTCTTCATGGGGATGGTCATCACCTCAGGCGCGTTCGAGCTAATGTCGCGAATGCCGCCCGACGGAAGCGCAATCTGGTTGGCCGGAGCGAGCGCGATCCAGGGAGTCGGCGTCGGGCTGTTATTCACACCCCTCAGCACGCTAGCCTTCTCGACCCTCGCCGCCGAGCTGCGTACGGACGCTGCGGGGGTCTATTGTCTCTTACGCCAGCTCGGCTGCGCGACCGGCGTCGCCGCGATGACGGCCTTGCTGCAGGCGAAGATCCAGCACAGCTTAGCGGTCATCGCCGACAACGGCACGATTGGCGGCGGGCCGCCGTCCCGCCTTCAAGACATGGCGATTTTCGGCGCCTACACCGGCTGTTTCCGCACCATGGCGGTCGTCACCGCGGTCATCATTCCCGGGATCTTTCTGTTTCGTATCCTGCGGCCCGATCGGGCGATTCCGACGGTCGTCTGAGTCTCCTCCCCCGCCCGCACCTGGCGGATGCGCCGACCAGGGCAACCTAAAGCGACGCCGATGCAACTCGTTTCAGTTCTTTTGGCAGAACAATCCGGACGGTTGTTCCAACCCCGGCACGGCTGGTGATCGTCAGCGTGCCCCCGTGCGCCTCGACCAGGCCTTTGGTAATGGGCAAGCCAAGCCCCGTACCGCCATAGGTGCGCGTCGTTGCCGGCTGCGCCTGCCCGAAAGGTTGCAGCGCCCGCTCCTGCTCCTCCTCGTTCATGCCGATGCCGTGATCTTCGATTTCGAAGACGGCGACGTCGGATCGATCGGCAATGGCACGAACGCAAACCGTACCCCCCTCTCTCGAGAACTTGATCGCGTTAGAGAGGAGATTGAGGAAGATCTGCTTCATTGAGCGCTCGTCGGCCCAGATGTCAACCTCCTGCTCCGACATCTGCGAAGTGAGCTCAATATCGCGACTTTGCGCGCGCTCATGAACCATGCGCATGACCTCTCTGATTAGACTCTGTATAGGCACCAGCTCTTTGGCGAGCTCCACCTTGCCTGCTTCGATCTTCGACATGTCGAGGACATCATTGATTATCGATAGCAGATGAAGGCTACTGGCATGGATATCGGTTATGTATTCAAGATACTTCTCGTTCAGTATCGGACCGAAGAGCTCGTTGGAGATCACCTCGGAAAACCCGATTATGGCATTCAGCGGGGTGCGCAGCTCATGGCTCATATTGGCGAGGAAATCGCCCTTCGCGCGGTTAGCCAGTTCGGCTTGACTGCGCGCTTCGATCAATTTTCGCTCCGATGCCTTAATGTCCGTAACGTCCGAGTAGACCGAGACCACGGCGCCGTTAGGCATGGCTCTCCGGCGGATCTGCAGCAGCCGGCCGGCCGGCGTTATTCGCTCCTTTATAGTCGGCACATCGCGATAAAACAGGTCGAGACGCCTGGCAACCTCCCCTTCCGGTTCGCCCTCACCAAAATCTCCGCGAACCGCCTGCAGCATCAGGATGTCATGAAGCGTCGCATCGGTGCCCAGGTCGGCTGGCAGATCGAGCAGTTCGCAAAACCGCGAATTCCATGCGATCAGCCGTCCCCGGCCGTCGAACACGCTCAGGCCCTCCCCGATATTTTCGAGCGTGCTCTGAAGCAGCGAGTTCTGGCGCTCCAGCCGCAGCTTGGTGCGCACCAGACGCGCCGCGGCAAGCTGCTGGCGCCCCAGGGAGCGAGCTGAGAGCCAGATGGGGATCACCGCCGACGACATAAATGCGACGACTAGGGGCGTAGCTTGCCCGGGCCAGATGAACGTCGCCGCCCCGCACCCGATCAGAAGGACCGCACCGAAGACGATCGCGGCATCCCGGGACCGAAAGGGCCGCCTGCGGCCGGGAGCGCGGGGCGGGGACCGAGCTGGGCCTGCCGCGGCGACCAGTCCGAACAATCTCCCGGCGCTCTCGTTCCAGCGACTCACGCACCCTCCCTGTAGCGATCGGTCAAACCGGCGAGCGGCTGACTGGACAGTGCCGGGGCTCCTTGGCTCACCGGCACGAGTGTAGGCCGGCCCGGCGGATGAGGGGAACAATCCCCCCTCCCGGCGACGCTCGCTGCGGATCCGACGTTTCCTCAATCGGCAGCAGCTCACCGCCGTTGGTATAGTTGGCCGGCATCGTGATCAATCACCGGTTCACCCACCCTGATACGCAAAGTCGAGTGATGCGAAATTGCCGGGATTCGGTAAAAATTTTCTTATGATATGGCGCGCTTGCGACCTCGGCGAGGGTCGCAGCTCAGGTCTGCGGCGTAACGTGCTGACGATAACCGGTCGCGGGCAGCTTGATTATACGCTATGGTCCAAGGGGCAACAGATTTGCGGAAGCTCGCGGTTTAGCGGGCTTGCAGTCGGCGGGCAAAGGCAATATTGGAGAGCGCGGCGATGGAGCCGAGGTCGATTATCGGCAAGTCAGCGAGCACACCCGTATCCGGGACCGCCCCCATTACCGCAGACCTCCCGGTTGGTCGCACGGAACTCGGGGAGCTGGGGCGTTGGGTGCCAGCCAAGGAGATGGCGTTGCTGATCGAGATCTGCGATCGCGCCGGTAGCGATCCCGATCTGATGAGGCCAGCCCTGCTCCTCTGCTCGGCCTACGCCCAGCGGGTCGCGCGCATGCTGGATCAGGACCCGCTGCCGGCCCTCACCCGGAAGATCAACGACCGATTGGATCAGCTGCGCGAAAAGCACGGATTGTGAGACGCATCCCAATGTGTCGGAAACTCGGCCGGGTGCTTCAGCCGCGCAGACCGGCAACGCGCGCGGACAGCGCGGGTGGAAGTGGCAGCCCGGCGGCGGTCGGATCGGGCTCGGCACATCGCCTTCCAGCATGATCCGCCGGCGCTTGACCGAGGGATCCGGAATCGGGACTGCCGACAGCAGCGCCTCGGTATAGGGGTGAAGCGGTGCGGTATAAAGATCCGACGCTGAGGCGATCTCGACAATTCTGCCGAGATACATCACTGCGACACGGGTGCTGATGTGTTCGACGACCGACAGGTCGTGCGCGATGAACAGATAGGTTAGGCTGAATTCCTGCTGCAAATCCTCCAATAGGTTGACGACTTGCGCCTGGATCGAAACGTCGAGCGCCGAGACCGGCTCGTCGCAGACGATTAGTCTCGGCGACACCGCGAGCGCGCGGGCGATACCGATCCGTTGCCGTTGGCCGCCAGAGAACTCGTGGGGGTAGCGCCGCATGTGATCGGCGCCGAGCCCGACCCGTTCCAGCAGTTCGACAACCCGCTCCTCGAACTCGTGCCGGTTTTTCGTAAGCTTATGGATAATCAAGGCTTCGCCGATGATGGCGCCGACGGTCATACGCGGATCGAGCGAGGCGTACGGATCCTGAAAGATGATCTGCATGTCGCGGCAGAGCGCGCGCAGGGCACCGCCCGACAGTGCGGTGACGTTCTTGCCGTCGAACCAGACCTCCCCCGAGGTGGGTTCGATGAGCCGCAGAATGCAGCGCCCGGTCGTCGACTTGCCGCACCCGGATTCGCCGACAAGACCCATGGTCTCACCTGCACCGATCTCGAAACTCACCCCGTCGACCGCGTGCACGCGCTCGGCCTCGCGCGACAGCAGCCCACCCTTGAGGGGGAAATGCTTTACGAGATCGGTGACGCGCAGCAATGGCTCGGGCATGGCGCCGGGGCTTACAGAATTGCTCACAGGATGCAGGCGGCCTTGTGGCCCGGCGCGACCTCGCGCAGCTCCGGCGTCGCCCGAATGCAGGCGTTCATCGCAAAGCGGCAACGCGGCGCGAACCGGCAGCCCGGCGCC
>WNFC01058925.1_pt1 | contig 10573 bp, 8 predicted proteins | sample 5400541 | NCBI WGS metagenome assembly WNFC01 (sample SAMN13153342, study PRJNA577476) | soil metagenome | isolation source: 120 cm saprolite under Douglas fir tree site 2 hole 2 replicate 1 | place: USA:California | collected 2015-04-18
TTGTGTCATCGCCGCGTATCTTGCGTCATCATGCGGCGCATCAAAGTAAGAGGCTTGTGCGTTTTTGTTCCGGCATGGATTTCGGCACTCGGCAGCCGGAAGAAACTAGGTCCTTCGCTTCGGTGAAGAATTCGGCAGGGGCTCGGACGCTGCGAGCGCGCCTCAACTTGACAGCGCATTCGCCAGATGTTTAAGTTGTTGTTTATTTTCACTCAGTTCAAATGGTAAGTAGGCTTGCCGCTTCGCAGGCGCGAGGAGCCGCGTTGCTGTTTGCGCCGTTCTTCTTCCTCTCCACGAGATTGAGCAATCGGAGGAGTTCGTGAAATTGAATTGCCTTGAGTTGGGACCAGGTCTATCCCGGAACCGTATTCTTATGGCGGCCATGCTTCTGGTAGCGATGGGGGCGATGGCGCTGCGGCTTGTAACTCATGTTCATGCGGACGGCGGCAACGCGATAGGGCAAGCGTCGTTTTTCGCCTCGGACAAAGATGTGGCCACGGTTTCGCCGAGTCTTAATACGGCCCGGGTTCGAGCCATATATGGCCAACTGCCCCTGATTTTTGAGACAAACGACGGGCAAAGCGACCCAGACGTGAAATTCCTGGCGCGTGGAATCGGTTACGGTCTATTTCTAACAGCGGATGAGGCCGTTCTGGTACTTCGGCATTCCGGAGCCAGTAACCGGCATGTCGCTAAAAAATCTTCCGTTGTCCGGATGAAGCTGGCGGGTGCGAACCCTTACCCCCGAATCAGCGGCCTCGAACGGCTTCCCGGCAGAAGTAATTATTTCATCGGGAATGATCCTGCTAAATGGCATCGGAATGTGAGCCAATTCGGCCGGGTTCGCTACAGCGAAGTCTATCCGGGAATCGATTTGGTCTATTACGGCAATCAGGGCCGGCTTGAATATGACTTCGAAATTGCGGCTGGGGCGAATCCCGAAGCCGTCGCGCTGACATTCGAGGGGACGGATCGAGTGCAGCTAGACTCCGCGGGCGATGCGGTGCTGCAAACTGCCGGCGGAAATGTTCAGCTCAATGCTCCCCGCGTTTACCAGACGACAGGCGAGACGAAGCGGTCAGTGGACGCTCGATTCGTTTTGCTGGCAGAGAACAAAATCGGATTCGAGATCGGCAGATATGATCGAACGCGACCGTTGGTTATCGACCCAGTTTTAAGCTACTCGACATTCCTGGGCGGCAGCGGTGACGAAACTTCTCCCACCATCGCCGTGGATTCCGGCAATAACTTCTACGTGACTGGCTCGACTACGTCGCCTAATTTCCCGACCCAAACACCGCTTGCTCCGAACGGGGCGGCACTCAATGGTCCGCAAGATGTGTTCGTTACCAAGTTCAGTCCGAGCGGCGCGGCGCCGCTATTGTTCTCCACCTACCTCGGGGGAAGCGGTAGCGACTCAAGCGCGGGGATTGCGGTGGATGCCGGCTTCAACATGTATGTGACGGGAACCACGGATTCGCCGGATTTTCCCACCATGAATGGTTTTCAGTCCACCCCGCTTTCCGGCGGCAAACACGTTTTCGTGACGGCCATAAAGTCTGATGGCAGTGGATTGCTTTACTCAACTTATCTCTCTGGAAATGGCACCGACATTGCCACCGGCGTCGCGATTGATAACCGGGCGAATGCATATGTTAGCGGAACTACAACGTCAACCAACGTTGCGTCTGGATTTCCCGCCACCGCCGGCGCATTCCAAACGAGCTCGAAGGCTGCGAATCAGTTCTTCTTCAGCAAAATTAATACGCTGGCGTCGGGGACAGCCAGCCTAGTGTACTCAACCTATGTGGGCGGCAGCACACCCGCCGGGGGAGTCACGCAAGGTGGCGGCATCGCGGTCGACAGCAACGCTAAGGTCTACATCACAGGGGGAACCGATTTCACCGACATGCCAGTTCTGAACGCGAACCAGGCAACCCTGGCGGGTGGAAAGGACGCTTTCGTCGGAAAGTTTGATCCCGCCGCGCCGCCGGGCTCGCAAGAACTTTACCTGACTTACCTGGGCGGGACCGGCGATGACATCGGCAATGGCGTCGCGGTGGATTCAGCGGGCAACGCCTACGTGACGGGTTCGACGACCTCGACCGACGTCGTGCAACCAACTACTCCAAGTGCCCCCGCATTCCAGAGATGAATTATTTTTCTTATCTTGGCGGCAGCGCAAGCGACGTCGGACTGGCCATTGCCGTGGATTCAATCCAGAACGCGCACGTCACCGGATCAACCGCATCGAGCAATTTTCCGAGCGTGAATCCTCTTCCAGGTAATAGCTTTGGTGGCGGTACTACGGACGCATTCGCCGCCCTAATCCCAACGACAACTACGGGCGGATACTCAACCTTCCTCGGAGGCACGGGTACCGATCGTGGTACAGGTATCACGGTGGATGCCAACGGGACGACCTACGTAGCCGGCGAAACTGATTCAGTAAACTTTCCAACCGTTAGTCCATTCCAGGGTGCGCCAGGTGGCGCCACCGATGCTTTTGTTACCAAACTCGGAGCGCTAAGCAATGTCACGGTCACGGTAGCGGTCACACCGACGCCATCGGTGAGCGTTGGTAACCAAGCCAGTTTCGTCTACACAATTAAGAACAATGGCCCCGATCCGGCGGCCGGTGTCACGTTTGTTGACACCCTGCCCACCGGCAATGCAACTTTCACTTCGGCTAGTGCGTCAACCGGGGCCTCTTGCACCGGAGCGACCGGGACTCCGCCGACTATCACTTGCGCGATCGGATCGCTCGGCGTAGGAGCAACTGCTACCGTGACGGTAATTGTGACGCCAACCACAGCAGTGGCGCTTGGTAACAGCGCTCAAGTGACGGTGAATGGTTCATCCACCCCGATCAGCGCCTCGACCAGCGTTCAAGTGACGGACTTCAGCGTCAGTGCGGCTCCAAGTACTGCCACAGTCACTGCCGGCGCACCCGCCACTTACACCGCCACGGTCACGCCTATTCCAACATTTAATGCAAATGTCTCACTGAGCTGTTCTTCAGGTTTACCGTCTGGAGCCACTTGCCAGTTCTCCACCAATCCCGTAATGCCGACCACGAGTCCGGTCCAGACGGCGTTGGTGATCAACACGACGGCTCGTCCGGTACCAACCACTACTCTCCAGCGCGAGAGCATCCCGCCTAAGAGCACGCCATGGAAAGGACCACTCTATGGAACCTGGCTGCCGGTTTCCGGATTGGCATTGCTAAGTTTAGGAATTAGCAGAAGGTCTTCGATCAGCAAATCGGGCCAGAGAGGCTCGAGGAAAGAAAGGTTGCTCGGCGGGATTTTATTCGGCGCTGTGCTGGCTTTGGCGCTGTGGTTACCTGGATGCGGCACTACTGCAAAGACCACCAGTCCGCCTTCGGGCGGTACGCCCGCCGGGACGTATACCGTGACTGTCTCCGCAACTTCGGGAACGGCCTCGCGTACGACGACAGTGACGCTGGTCGTGCAATAGCGGCGAAGCCTGGGCACTTCTTATTAGTGGCGCAGAAGGTTGAATTCCGCACCATGTCGGCCTAACATTTGCGTACACTTGTGCATCGGTTTTAGAGGTGACGAAATGATAGCCTCCAAAGTAAGCATTCTGCTCCTTTTTGTAATGCTGCCCGGCTGGTTGCCGGCCGATGAAGGGCACGATCACGGCCCTGCAATTGGGGAGGTAGGAAGTGTTCACTTCCCAGTGTCCTGCTCGCTGGCCGCGCAGAAGGCGTTTTCCCGCTCCGTAGCGATGTTGCACTCCTCGGTCGCTGACGCTGATCCTACTTGTGCCATGGCATGGTGGGGTGTTGCCATGAGCTATTACCATCCACTCTGGGAGCCCCCAACAGCCGAAGCTTTACAAAATGGCGTGTCCGCGATTGGAAAGGCGAAAGCGCTCGACGCCAAGACCGAGCGAGAGCGCGCTTACATCGCTGCTGTTGGTACGTTTTATGACGCTGATACGAGCCTCGACTATCTCAGCCGTAATCGTGCGTATTCCCAAGCCATGGAGCGCGTCTATCGAAGCAATCCACAGGATTCCGAGGCGGCCGTTTTCTACGCGCTCTCGCTGGTGGCTTCGGCTTCACCTAAAGACAAGACTTACGCCAATCAACGCCAGGCCGGCGCGATACTGGAAAAGATTTTAGCGACGCAGCCTGACCATCCCGGTGTGGCGCACTACATCATCCACAGCTATGACAATCCGGTGCTCGCCAGCCAGGGGCTCGACGCCGCTCGGCGATATGCCAGGATTGCTCCAGCGGTACCGCACGCATTGCACATGCCATCACATATTTTCGTGCGGGTGGGTCTGTGGGACGATGCCGCGAGTTCGAATCTTGCCGCCATTCAGGCAGGCAAAAAGTACGAGCGAGACGTTCACTTGGACGCGGCCTGGGACCAGCGGCTACATCCGACCGACTATCTGGTGTATTCATTGTTGCAAAGCGGGCGGGATGAAGATGCTGCAGCACTGGTTAAAGAGATCAATCAAATTCCAAAGATTCAACCGGACAACCTCACCGGCGGTTACGTTCTGTCGGTGGTGCCGGCGCGCTACGCAATGGAACGCAGAAGCTGGGTGGAAGCGGCTGCACTCGTTCCTCGACCCAGCACCTTTCCGTACACGGAAGCTGTTACTTATTGGGCTAAGGCCTTGGGGTATGCCCACACGGGGAACCTCGCTGGCGCTCGTCAGAGCTTGAATAAAGTTCAGGCACTAGAAGATCAGCTCAAGCAATCCAAACAGGATTACTGGGCCGATCAGACGGAGGTGCTGGTACGAGAGGCCTCCGCATGGCTGGCTCATGCGCAAGCAAAGCACGGAGAAAACGAGGAGCAGACAATCGCTTTGATCCGCTCCGCCGCTGACCTTGAGAACTCGATGGAGAAGCACCCCATCACTCCTGGCGCAGTGCTTCCGGCCGGTGAATTGTTGGGAGACTTACTCGTCGAGCTGAACCGTCCAGCAGAAGCGCTGGCGGCGTACGAAACATCCTTGCACAATGCGCCGGAACGCTTCAACAGCTTGGCTGGAGCCGCCCGAGCTGCCGAGCTCTCGGGCGATGCTGCCCGCGCGCGGCAGTACTACAGCAAGCTTGTGAATAACTGCGCTCACAGTCAGACTGCTCGTGGCGAGGTTTCCGCCGCGAAGACCTACTTAGCGAAGAAGTGAAGGCAGTGGATGACCGATGGGTCCTGATTTTCCCCTCGCCGAACCAAAAGCAGGAAAACGGGCGGCCTACGCACCGGCGGTTAATTTGTGGTGGCTCTTGGTCTGCGCGATTCCGTACTGACGGATTTTGTACAGCAGCGCCTTGTAGCTGATTTGCAGCAAGGCTGCGGCTTGCTTCCGATTCCAGTTGGTTTCCTCGAGCGCCTTGGTGATAGCTTCCGCTTCGGCTTCATCTTTGGCGTTACGTGCTAACGACTTCAAACCACCGGCTTGATCCGCCGATACTTTGGCGCCGTATTCCCCGTGGGCGCCTCCGGGACTGTCGTTCTTGGGATTCAATTCGGCGACGGCCAGCTTCTCATCACCGAGGATTAAGTAACGCTTCACAAAGTTACTGAGTTCGCGCAAGTTGCCGGGCCACGAGTATTCGTGGCATGCGGCAAGTAATGCCTGGGTCAAGGGAAGCGGAGAGCGGGCGTAGCGCTCCGACATGCGCGACATAAAGTGTTTCAGCAAAATGGGAACCTCCTCTTTGCGCTCACGTAACGGTGGGACTTGCAAGGTGAAGGCATTGAGCCGGTAGTAGAGATCCTCGCGCAGGCGCTTAGTGGCCAGCGCCTCCGGAATGTTGATATTGGTGGCCGCAAGGATTCGTACGTCTACTTTGGTTACGACGCGGCTGCCAAGGCGTGAGAATTGGCCATCCTGCAAAACGTGCAGCAGCTTGGCTTGCAGAAGCGGCGGCATCTCGCCGATTTCATCGAGTAGAATCGTTCCCTTGTTGCAGATCTCAAACTTACCCGGCTTGGGATGAGTCGCGCCGGTAAATGCTCCAGCTTCGTAACCGAACAATTCGCTTTCCAGCAAATCGCCGGGAACCGCGGCACAGTTGACTTTCAGGAAAGTACGGTGGGCGCGCGGAGAAAGTTTGTGCAGCAGCCGGGCCAATACTTCTTTGCCGGTGCCACTTTCGCCCAGCAGCAGAACTGGAATGTCCACATTAGGGCAGCGACAAAAAACACATCATCGCAAAGTTCTTCGACTTCACCGGCATAGGCCTGCTGTGTCGTGCCCAGACATTGATCGATAACCGCGTCGAGTGCAGCCTTTTCAAACGGTTTGGTTAAATAGTCATGGGCCCCCAGACGCATTGCCTGCACCACTTTGCGCGTGTCGTTCACGCACGAAAGCATCACAACCTTGACGCTGGGCTGGAGTTGCCGCAATTGTTCGAGGGTTTGCAAGCCGTCAATGCCCGGCATTAGCAGATCGAGAAGCACCAGGTCGGGCTGGAGGCCTTTCTGCACCCGACCTACGGCCTCTTCACCGGTGGAGGCAGTTTCGACTTTATAGTCATCCACTTCAAGCAGGGTGCGGATGTAACGGAGCATCCCCGGTTCGTCGTCGACCAGTAAGATATTGGCCGCATCGCTCATTTGCTTTTTCCTCGAGTGGAGACATTGGCTGCGGGCTGGAGCGGAACCAGAAACGAGAATTTACATCCCGCGCCTGGCTCACTTTCGACCCAAATCTTGCCGCCCATGCCATGCACCAGGCGGCGTGCAATCGCCAGGCCCAACCCCATCCCTTCCTGATTTTCATTGGTAGGCAATCGGAAGAAATCGTCAAACACTTCCAGATGATATTCAGGCGGAATACCTGGTCCAGTGTCCGATACGCTGACTTTGGTCGAGTTTGGTTGAGACACATTCTCGCGGCGCCGTTCACCGCGCACCCCGGGCTTGGCTATATTTCGACGTTCCCACATGTGGGGCTCGGCATGCAGCCACACCGTGCCTCCCGCGGGCGTGAACTTCGAAGCGTTCTCTAGAAAATTCGAAACCACACGTTGGACTTTGGCAGAATCGAACGGAAAGGGCTGCAACTTGTCGTTGGCGAGAAAATAGAGGGCTAATCCCTTCTCCTGAAAACGCGGAGACCACAGCCGACACACCTCGGAGAGGCAAGTATTCATATTGCCGGCCTCGTACTGCATCTTCAAACCGCCGGTTTCAAGAACACTGAAAGTCAGAAAATCCTGGATGAAGTGTTGTAAGCGCTGGCCGCTTACGTGCATATCGCGCAAAACTTCGCGCTGACGCTCGTTCAGCGAACCGAGTTTTTCACTCTGCAGCAGTTCCATGTAGCCATTCAAAATCGACAACGGAGTTTTCAGATCGTGGGCGGCCGAAGCGAGGGCGTTCGTGGTGCGCTGAAAACGTTCACGAAGCTGGGTATATTCCTGAAACAGTTCCTGCGGATTCGCTGGTTGCGCATAACCTTGTATTGCAGGATCCATGCGAGGATGATCTTCCGCAACTTTGGATTCAGACGGCTGCGAGAGACACGTGTTGTCAGGTGTTACAGACATAAACTACGACGCGTGGTTTGGCACCGCGGGGAGGGGGACAACAACTATACACGAGGATACTGAAGCATCTTAAGTATGCCATACTTTTTCCACCTGTCAAACGGAAAACGACACTTAGTTGTCACTGAGTGGTAAAAGGTTGCACTCTTTCCTCCATACCAAAGACCGTTTGGCAGTCTATAAAGTTCAATCGGCGGAAGAATCTCCAATAACCAAATGCCTTTAGCGATGGGGCATTTGATAATTCTATACCTGTTTATCGAGGCCAAAGGGGGTAGGCTGGTGCCCGGTTATACCATTTGGCCCCCGAGGTGCGGGAAATAGGGGGTAAAGCTAGCTTTTTGAGGGGTGTTCTTGATTCGCAGGGGACCAGAAACTGATCGGCGAAGGTGGATGCGTTTGCCGCTGGCAATCCCCGTTTTCGTGCGCAGCCGTGACGAGAAAGGTAAGGAATTCCTCGAGTTCGCAACCGCACTAAACATAGGCGCTGGCGGTGCCCTGGTTGCCGTGCGCCGCGCCTTGCCGTATTCAGCACAGGTTCTGCTGGAGATCCCCAGCGCACCTCTGGCGGCTGCAGCTGCCCTCCCCAAAGCCTCCCGAACATTGCGTGCCAAGGCGGTGAGGGTAACCCACGCCGAAGGTTACCATCTGCTGGGTCTAAAGTTCTCTCGTCCTCTCCTGAACCATTCCAGCGGCGGCAAGGCCCCCGTGGTAAGACGGAAACTTGCTTCTTCTGTGTGAAAATCTTTTCCCACCACGAGAGCCTCGCAAACGCCCAAACTATGAACGTTCGAAGACCAGTAGCTATTCTGGGACATACAGCCTAAGTTATTAACGATATTGTAGTTAATAGGATTTTCTCTCCTCCTGTCAGGCCACTGTTTGGTTTGGTTCTCGGGATGCACAAGTAAGGCACGTAGCAATGAGAAATTTATGACAACGACCAATTCTGTTAGCGCCCTAGTACAAGCCCTTGGTGAGATTCCGCCCGAGGCGGTCATATTTGGCCATTCCGAGGGCATGCAAGCCCTCCGGGAGCGCCTGGACAAGGTCGCTGGGGCGAATGTCCCCGTACTGATCCAAGGGGAAAGCGGTACTGGCAAGGACATCATTGCGCGCATGATCCACACCTTATCGCCTTGGAAGAGCGGCCCATTCGTTAAAGTGAACTGTCCCGCGATTCCTGGCACGTTGCTCGAAAGCGAACTTTTTGGTTACGAGAAAGGTGCTTTCACGGGTGCGTTTGGAATGAAGCCCGGGCGCGTGGAGCTGGCCCATCGGGGAACCCTATTTTTAGACGAGATCTCGGAACTGGATCTGGGCCTTCAATCCAAGTTGCTGCAGTTATTGCAGGATGGCCAATTCTGCCGTATTGGCGCGCAAGAAGACAAGAAAGTCGAAGTGCGGGTAGTGTGCGCTACCAATCGCCATCTGGAGCACGAAATTGAAAATGGAACATTCCGCCAGGACTTGTTCTATCGCATCAACGTGGTAAATCTGTATTTGCCGCCCTTGCGGGAGAGGCGGGGCGACATCGAAGACCTGGTCCATTACTTCCTGGAGTATTACAACCGCAAATACAACTGTCGCGCCCGCACGTTGTCGGGCGAGTTGATGGGACTTCTGCAGAAGTACCATTGGCCGGGAAACATCAGGGAACTTGAAAACCTGGTGAAACGCTACGTGATTCTGGGTAATGAAGAGGCGATCAGCAGCGACCTGGTAACGCGTGAGCAGGAGATGTTCAATCCTGACATCAATCTTGACGGTCCCATTTCGCTAAAAAAGCTGACCCGCCAGGCGGTGCGCGAACTGGAACGCAAAGTAATCCTCAAAGTGCTGCAGGCCAATCACTGGAATCGGAAGCAATCGGCTCGAGCTTTGAGCATCAGTTATCGTGCGCTACTTTATAAGATTCGCGATGCGGGACTGCCTTCCAATCGCACGCGCCGCCGACAGGCCGAACTGGCAAGTTCAACCGTGGCAGCTGACTAAGCCTTGACCGGCAGAAAACCTCAAACGACCACGTCAGAATCCGAGCCATGAGAGCGTATAAAGCGTCCCCTCGACCCTACAGGCGCAGGCGCACAGATTGGTTTTTATTTTTCTTCCTCGCGTTCCTCGTGTTGAATCTGGCTGGTTGCGGCGGCGGTTCTGCCACCAATAGTACTGATCCAGTCGCTCCAACCATCACAACCCAGCCTGCCGACCAAACAGTGACCGAAGGGCAATCAGCGACATTCATTGGTGTCGCGGACGGCACGCCTCCGCTCAATTATCAGTGGCAAAGGAACGGCACCGCCATTTCTGGCGCGACATCTGCGAGTTACACGACCAGCGCGACGACCTCCGCCGATGATGGATCGCAGCTTGCGCTGATAGTTAGCAATTCCGTCGGCAGCGTAAGTAGCAAAGCGGCCACCCTTCATGTCAATCCCGGCCCACCATCGATTACAGCCCAGCCTGCGAGTCAGACCGTCACGGTGAGCCAAACGGCGACATTCAGGGTCGTGGCCAGCGGAACCAGTCCCTTAACGTACCAGTGGCAAAAGAACGGTGTGGCCGTTTCGGGCGCGACCTCTGCCAGTTACATCACGCCGCCCGCGATCTTGACAGATAGTGGCTCGCAGTTTGCTGTGGTAGTGAGCAATGCTTCGGGTTCAGTTACCAGTCACACCGCCACCTTGACGGTGAATGCCAGCACTGGAACACCGGCCAGCGTACTCACCTATCACAACGACAAGCCTAGCATACGCCCAGCCACTCTACGTGCCGAACGTGACCATTCCCGGACTGGGTACGCACAATGTGGTGTACGTGGCGACGGAGCACGATAGCGTCTACGCATTTGACGCCGATCAAAGCGGGCCGCCGCTGTGGCAAGAGAGCTTTATTGACCCACCCCATGGCATTACGACCCTTTCCGCGGCGGATGTAAGCTGCAACGATCTAGTCCCGGAGATTGGGATAACCGGCACGCCTGTAATCGATACGGCCAGTGGCACTTTGTATCTGGTGGCG
>WNFC01009907.1_pt1 | contig 10571 bp, 13 predicted proteins | sample 5400541 | NCBI WGS metagenome assembly WNFC01 (sample SAMN13153342, study PRJNA577476) | soil metagenome | isolation source: 120 cm saprolite under Douglas fir tree site 2 hole 2 replicate 1 | place: USA:California | collected 2015-04-18
CGTCGCGTATGAGTTCGAATTGCCTGCACGATTTGAGCCATGGCCCGGGAGAACGCGACTCGAGCGCACGTTCGTGCTGCTCGACGTGGGTGTGAGCTTCGCCAACCCGTGCTGGGTTCGCGCTGGAAACCCCGACGGCTCGGTGTTCGAGGTGGACTCGAAGGGCGCACATTCGTGGTACGTCGACCTGGTCACAGTCGATGTGCAAGGCGATCGCTACACCTTCCGCGACCTCTACATCGATGTGATTATCCCGACCGACGGACGCCACCACCGCATGCTGGATCTGGATGAGTTCGCTGATGCGATGGCCGAAGGGACATTGTCCCTCGAAGACGCCATCGACGGCCTGCGGCGATGGCAGCGATTCCTGGACCGCTATCTTCATGCCGACCGTTGGCCGCCAGTGGGGTGGTCAGATTTTCCGCCAGCGTCCATTCGCAGCTTGTTCGAGCTGCCGGCGCCATTCGCAGATCCAGTGCGGTGGGACGGATGACGCTGCGACGACTCTCAGGGAAGGGTGCGGCGTGGTTCGGCCCCAGCAGCGTCACATGCCGCCGCAACTCATAATGAGCCGCGAGGCATTGGGCTCTGTGGAGTTCTCTCAGAGAAAGCGATCGCAACTACGACTTGTTGTTTTCACAGGCCCACCAGGCACAGGGAAGTCGACAGTTGCCGAATATGCCGCACGGCTATTGCGGTGCCGTGTGTTCAGCAAAGACTGGCTTGAAGCAGCTACCAGAGCGTCAATTCAGTCACCAAGAGCATCATCTCGGCGCTGATAGGCATCGCCCTCCGCGATGGGCTGCTCAGCAGTGTTGATCAACGACTGACCGACCTCTTTCCACAGCACACTGTGGATAGTCGCATCACGCTTCGGCACATAATGAGCATGACGGCCGGGTTCTCCGAGGACTCGCTCAACCTCCGGAGGGTGATCGACAGCGACGACCCTCTTGGCGTCTTGCTGAATCGGCCAATCGCACACACACGCCGGGGTCGTTCTACTTCTACGATGATGGCGCCATCCATCTCCTGTTCATACTGCTGAGCAGGCTGACGGACGTATCCGCAGCGGAGTTTGCACTCGAGAAACTCTTCAAGCCTCTCGGTTTGGCGCCAACCGGCCGATCCGAACACCGGAACGACGGCGCCAATTGGGCGCGAACCCGCCCGATACGCCGCCCAGGCCGGCTCGAGGCAGGTTTTATGATGATCCTTAGCCCAGTTGAATTTCCGGAACGCCCAGCTCCGCGCACACGCCATTCGTGAGCGCCTGGTGCTCCACCGATGCGTGATGCTCGGCGTATTCGAGACACCAGAGTAGCTGCAAAAGCGGTCTCCGCACCAAGTACTCGGCAGCTACGGCGGCGACATCGGAGTAGCCCTGGCGGATGGCCGTTCCAGCCATCATCCACCAGAATTCCAGGCGCGCCAGGTCCGACTCGCCCGTGCTCGCCCATGCACTCTCGAAATCCAGGATCCCCACCAACTCGGGCTGTCCATCGCGGATGGTGAATACAAGGTTGTTGGGGTTGAGGTCCTCGTGACACAGGGTTGGGGTCGATAAGCCGGCGAACAGGTCCTTGTGTGTCTCCAGCGTCTCTAACATGACCGCGAGATGGCGCGGGTTTGTCAGCCGCTGCTGCGCTCTACGCCTGAGAGCCGGTAACACCGCGGTTCCGTCGATCACGGATCCGTCTGGTCCGATCTGTCCAAACGATTTGAATCGAAGTGAATGGAGTTGACCTGCCGCCCTGCCGATTTGACGTTGACCTCCCTCACGTGCTTCGCTCTGGAGGCGCGGGTACAGCTCCATCCAGGTCAAGCCAGCGAGCTCCGTCACGACGAGATACTCCCAGGGCCACTGTTGGCGGGTTGTGTCCACAGCCACGACATCGAATGTCGGGACTGATGTTTGGCTGCGCACCAGTCGCGCAATGGCGGCCATGGCGTCTAGATGACGGTTGGGTCGTTCTCCCGGCACCTCCAGCTTGACGATCAGCCGCAGCGCCGGCTGCTGCGTTTCGACGGAAGCGACGACATAATTCTCGCGACGAACATGCCAGTGATTCACACGTATGACTGTGCGGGTGCCAACAACCTGACGCACGACTTCAATGACAGCCGTCTCGGACGACAAGGATGGAGTTCCGGAAGTAAGCGGCAGGTTCACCAGTCCTGAATCGTATGGCGGCGAGACGTGGCCCGTCGGCACAACCAGGGGGTGATGTAGTCGGCGCGGACCGCCTCACGGCCATGCAGGACTTCATGGGTCTCGTTCGGGAAGCCGAGGAGCGTGTCCGGGCCCGCCATCCCCGCCTCTATGCCGAGGCCATTGGCTACGTGGAAGTGTGGGCCGATGCTGAGCGACTCCGTGCGGAGGCGGAGAAACTGGACGCCTGCGTGCGCGCCACGGGCTAGGCGGAGTCGACTTCCTCGTGCGGCCCTACGACGCGACTGACGATCCGGAACTGTGGCGGACCGCCTATCGCTGGGCCGAACGCGCCGCGTCTGCCGGACTTGGCGTCACCGTTCACGTGGGCGTGTTCGCCACGACCAGTATCGCCGCCGCGCTCCGCACGCCCGGTTTGAGGCGTATTGGTCACGGCACCCACGTGGCCGACGACCCGCACCTCCTGGACGATCTCGCCCGCAGCGGGGTGACCCTCGAGTGCTCGAGGGGGGCTAGTGACCCGAGCTCTGATAGTGCTGAATTTGGCTTCGCCAGAAGAGATAGGCTACGCCGAACATTGCCGCGGCAACGAGCGGTGCACCGTAGGCCAGCGCGGGGTGGACGCTGAGCTCGCCGGTCCTGCCCAGGAGCACGGTCGCTGGCAGGTAAGCGATGAAGGCGACCGGCACGCCGAAGGTCAGGACGAAGCGCGCCAGGTCGCCGAAAATGTGGAGCGGGTAGCTGCCAAAGCGGTTGTTGACGTCGTTGACAAGCGCGAAGAGCGCGTGAGCGCGGACGATCCGAAACGTGAGCGAAGCCAGCGCCAGCTCCAGTGCCGCCTCGACGAGGCACCCGCCCAGCACCGCCAGAACCAGAAACGCGATGGCCGCCGGAGACCAATCAATGGCAACCGCCATACTCGCGACGACGAACACGCCCAGGCCGCCGATCAGATTGCCGAAGTCGTTGATGGGGATCTGCTTCACGGCGACCTGCACGAGCGGCGACATGGGGCGGACCAGCATGCGGTCGAACTCACCACGACGCACCAGCCATTCCATCTCACGGCCGACGTTGCCAAAGCAGATCCCGCGCAGCGCGTGGACCAGCAGCCGCAGCCCGTACAGGAATGCGATCTCGCCGAGCGTCCACCCGCCCAGGTTGTTGAACCGCGCGATCAGCACCCAGACGAACACGAACCCGGTGAGTTGGAACACGAGCCCCATAACCACCAACACCACGAAATTGAAGCGGTATTCCATCTGCCCGCGGATGTAGGCAGCTGCGAGCACGAGCGCCAGTGTGAGTGAGTGTGTCACCCGCCCTGCACCACGACGCGTCGCATGGCGTGGCGCCAGACCGCTTGCACCGCCACGTAGAGCGCGAGTATCCAGAGCATCTGCAGCACGATCGCGCGCGCCGCCTCGCCGCCCGTGAGTTGACCGAGGTAGATCGCGATTGGCACAAAGAGCATTGACTGGAACGGCAGCCAATCAGCCACTGCGCTCAGCTGCGACGGGAAGAACCAGAGGGGTATCAGCGCACCACCGAAAAACGCGCTCACAAGGCGGTAGATCATCACGAAGCCATAAATCTCGATCGTCCAGAACGAGGCCAGCCCGATCATGAGACCGATCAGCACCATAATCCCGTAGCCCATTCCGAAGCTCACCACGTAGAGGCCCGCGGCAGCAGGCGAGGCAGGCGGCAGCATCCCGCCCAGCAATACTGCCAGCGGGAAGGTGGCGATCGCGAATGGGAGCGCGAACGCCGTTTCACCCCCCTGCTGCGCAAGCAGACGGCCGAGGAAGGGTACGGGGCGTACCAGCTCGATGCCGACGTTGCCGTCGCGCACGAGCTCGGCGAGGAAGTACGCCAGGTTCGGCGAGAGCAGCCAATTCTGGATGGTGGCGATCGTCACATACGCGATGACAAGCGAGAGCGGGCGCCCATCAAGCTGGTTCTGGCCTGCATAGACCGCCTCCCAGATGGCGCGCAGGAGAAACACCTGCAGGAGCATCGAGGCGGTTTCGAGGATCGCCTGAACCCGGTAGGCGGCGATCATCTGGATGCCCATGTTCACGATCTGAAGGTAGGCGGCGAGGCTCCTCAACGGTGGGGCTCTCGCTCGCCATAGATCTGCTTGATCACGCCCTCGAGGTCCGGCTCGACGATGGACAGGTCGGTCACCGGATACCGGCTGGTAATTGCGCCGATTAGGTCTGCGACGCGCGTCTGCTCCGGATCGAACCTGAGCGAGACACGCCCCTCCTCACGTCCAATCTGCTCGGCCCCGGGCGCCTCGATCACGTCGAGCTCGCTCGCGAGATGGACGACCAGCACCCGGTGCGGCGCGTACTTCGCCTTGAGCTGCGAGACGGAGCCATCGTAGATGACGCGCCCCTGATCGATCACCACGACCCGCCTGCAAAGGCGTTCAACGTCGCTCATGTCGTGCGTCGTCAGGATCACTGTCGTCTGGTTGGTGTGGTTCAGCTCCTGGACAAAGCCGCGGATGCGCTCCTTGGCCAGGACGTCGAGCCCGACGGTCGGCTCGTCCAGATAGAGAACCCGCGGCTCATACAACATCGCCGCGGCGAGATCGCCGCGCATGCGCTGGCCGAGGCTGAGCTGACGCACCGGTGTGTTGATAAAGGCGTCGAGTCCGAGCATGTCAACGAACCGACCCATGTTCCGCGCGTACAGCTCGTCGGACATCCGGTACATCTTTTTGATCAACTTGAACGACTCGACCAGCGGCAGATCCCACCAGAGCTGCGTGCGCTGGCCGAAGACCACGCCGATGTTCAGCGCATTGTGCTCGCGATCGCGCCAGGGGACGAGTCCCCCGACCACGACCTCGCCGGCCGTGGGCACAAGGATTCCAGTGAGCATCTTGATCGTGGTCGACTTGCCCGCACCGTTTGGCCCGAGGTAGCCAACTAGTTCGCCCTCGGCGACCTCAAAGCTGACTCCGTCGACCGCTCGGGTGACCGTCTGCTCACTCGTAAACAGCGTACGGAGGCTGCCCAGCAGCCCCGGGTGGCGCTTCGGGCTGCGGAAGTCCTTGACGAGATCGCGGACTCCAATCATCGGTGATGCCAATGGGCTGCGATCGTACTCGTGGACATCGTTCAGCACCAGACAGCACGCCGCTACGACCGCAACCAGGGACTTCGGTGGATCTCCGCTAGCGGGCACCGACTCGGTTACCTCATTAGAAGAATTTGAACAGACACTGGCCGAGCTCGAGCGCCGACCGCCTCGACCAGCTCGTTCACACCTGTGAACATCTCGTTCCTGTCCTGGCTAGGTCGCACGTCCGCCTGGCGCTGGAAAATGTGTTGCCGCGGCCGGCAACAGAGCTGATTTGCCGAGCCCTCGCAGCGCTCGATCCAGAGTGGTTCGGGTTTGCTACGACTCGTCGCACGATCAAATCGGCGGGCCGCACGCGATGCACCTGCTGGCGCAGCTTCGGCACCGGTTGATCGCCGTCCAACTGTCGGATCGGATCCGCGACTTTGTGGACCACGTGATTCCAGGCGAAGGGTTCATCTACTGGCCCGCGGTGTGCGCTGCGCTTGCCCAAGCACGGTACGACCACCCGTTGCTGCTCGAAGTGTCGACAACGCACTCTTCGGTCAAGGAACCGCGCGAGTTCTTGCGACTTGCGCACCAGCAGAGCCGTCAGCTCGCGGCTTGCGTCCAACGCCCAGGAGATGACTGCTGGCGCCCAGCAGGCTCGGTTCGGATTCGGTCCGCCGAATGACCTCCAGAAGCGCTTCCCGCAACATGGGGTCGGCCCACTGCGCGTCGAAGTCCTGCAGCAGCCAGCCCGGGCCTTCAATTGCAAGTACGCTCGTCTGGCCGAAGCCGGCCTCGGACATCTCGCTGGCCAACTCTCGGGAGCCTAGCGTGAAGCGGGTCCAGATGTCCAGGGAGCGCGATACTTGCACCTGACCACACCAAGGATGGTACCCATGCACACAGCCGAGGATACGTCGGGGATCCACCAAGCGCTGATTAACGAACTCGCGGCGGCGGGTACCGTGCACAACCCCGCGGTCGAGGCAGCCTTGTAGGGCAGTGCCGCACACGCGGTTGCACATCGTTCAGCCTGCAGCTTGCTCGAGAATAGCCCTGACTTCTGCTTGCACAGGCCGCGCATCGAACGCGGCCATTCCGAGCAGGTGCGCAGTACGCGTGCTCAAGCGTTCAAAGAGTTCCAGCGAAGCAAGTAGCGCTCGTGCCGTATCCGAGCCGTCAAACCCGGCCCAGCACGCGTCCAAAGCCCTGAAGAGGTCCGCATCGATCCATTGCTTCAGCCGCTTGCCCCTGGACCAAGTGTCGTACGACCAGCCATACCGCGCCTTGTGGTCCCACTCGATCATGCGGAGCAACTCTTGCTTGAGGTCCCAATCCCGGAACTTCGCCTGCCACGGATCATCGCGCACGACGCACTTCGCGCACATCAGCGCCCCCGCGTAGAACCAATGGATGCACTCGCGGAAGCTTGCCGCGGTTGGCGGGTCCGTCGCCAACGGCTCAACTGGGGGCAACGCGTCCGCCGCGCGATCCTTGTCCAGGAGCACACGAAAAGAACGCACATACCTGACCGTTGCCAGCGCATCAACCGGTCCGACCATGAAGTCGATCTTGCCATCGATGTAGTACACCAACCTCGTCGGATACCAGCCGGGATTCGGCAGCGATTCGACGACGAGAACCTCCCCAAATTGTGCGTACCAGGCGTCGTCTTCTAACAGCATGATGGGCTGAGCCACATACAACTCGACGTCGAGATCGCTCAGGGCGTGCACCTGCTCAGGCCCGAGTGCTGCCGAACCCGTCAACACGACAACCCGGATGTTGTCGTCTGCGGTGGCCCAGCCGACGATCTGCTCAAGAACCCGCTCGTGATCCATCAACTCCGTACGGTACCCGCACCGCATTGGTCTGCGGTGTTTTTGCCCAACGCGTCGCGGGGCCCGCGTTTCTGACGACTCAACCCCGTTCGCCGCTCAGAAACAGTCGGCACACCGATGTGTAGGTCAATGTCCCGTGATCCGCAAATACCTTGGACACCATCAACACTGGCCCCGTAGTGGTGCCGCGGCGAGACGATCCGGGGTAGCCCGAGGTCCTATTGCGGGCTAGTTGCGGCTCGCTAGACCGTATGTTCTAGAAGTGGCTCGAGACCGGCATCAGCCTCTAAGAGAGAAGGTCATAGGGAAAGTCGATCATGACTGTCGCCGCGTCACCGCCGTGCCGGTGGTCGGGTCGAGCCAAGCGATACAACTCGCCGCAAGAACGCGGTGCACGCCATCGACTACCCTTGGACAGTGCGCTCCAACACGAACGCTGGCGACGGACCGGAGGTGTTCAGGCTCGCACAAGCGCACAGCACACAGGACGCAGTGGAGGCGCTCGAACGATCGCTCAAGGTGACGGTCGAGGGAATCGACCGGAGCGGAGTCGGATCAAGTCATGCGGTCTATGTGGTGGACCTCGAAGATGGGCGCCGCTGTGTCGCCCGATTCGCGACCCACCCCGAGCACCGCCTGGCCCAGGAAGTCTGGGCGAGCGAGCGCTGCAGGCAGTCCGGTCTGCCTGTCCCTCGCTTGCTGGCGGGAGCTTTCAAGCCGGCGGACTCCTCACCGCCGTTCGCGGTGTACGAATACCTGCCCGGCGTCGCAGGTGACAGTGTGTCGCTGACAACGGATGAGCGCGCTGCCGTACTCGTGCAGATGAGTTGCATCGCGGCACGGATCCATCGCATCACGGTCCCCGGAACGGGCGCGCTCGCTCCGCAGGGCGACGGCCATGTCGGTACCAACACGTCATGGGCCAAGTATGTGCAAGATACCCTCGAACGTCGAATGGACCGATTGTCGACGGCGACATTACCCGATGACCTGGCCGTGCTCATCCGATTACGCTTCGAGACGACGCGGCCCATGCTCGAGGCCGCCTTGCCGGCGGGTGCGCTCACGAGCGCGCTCGTCCACGGCGACTTTCGTCTGCAGAACGCCCTGCTGACACGCGAGTCGGACAACCGGATTCGCGTCAATGCGGTGCTGGACTTCGAAACGGTGCTCGCCGGCGATGGCGTGGTCGACCTGGCGTGGCTGGACTACCAGGATGGCCGGTGCGAAGCCGATCTCGTCGCCATTCTGGACGGCTACGGTGCGGCGGCGTGGGATAAGTCGTTGCGGCGGCGATTGCGGTTGTATCAATTGAGCTACGCGCTTGAACACCTATGGTGGATGGAAGGATTCGCAGACGAACTGGGAGTGGCACGGGTGCAGCAGCGGATACGGGCTATTCTCGCGGACGATTCGACCGCCATGCCCGTCATGCCGCCGCCTGCGGAGCGCGTGTAACGGTCCGCCAATAGCTGTCGAGAGGGTTGGCAGCGGTGCATCCCGTAAGTGCATTTGGAACGCGAGGCGATCCAGAGTACTGCGCCGCCCTCCATGGCGAAGTGGACCAGGTGACGGACAGCGTCGAAGGACAGCCCTCCAGGTCGACGACTGCAGTCGCGCCGTCCACTTCTATCCTCGCTTGCGTGACGTCGTGCTCCAGAACACTGACAAGGTATCCAGCACCGATGGGACGCCCGCCAACGGACGTGGCGCGATTGATGACTGCTGTCCCCGGGCGCGACGCGGCCACGACCTCGGACCGGAACCGCAGGTCATCGAGTCCCGTCTCCTCGAAGGCTTCCCGCCGGGCGCCGGCGTAGACGTCCTCGCCCGGTTCCAGGGTGCCAGCTGGCAGCTGCATACCAGCTCGCGGATGGTCGAAAACGCATACTTCTGGACCGTTGGCTCCAAGTCTCGTGACGAACGCCGTCACCTTTCCAACTGCCCCCACGTCGCCTAAGTCGCTCACCCGGGCTGGTAGGCCGCGCGTAGACGTTGCAGAAGGGCTGGACGTTCCAGCACGTCGGTGGCATCCGCCCACTGATTCACCGACCCGGCACGGCGCGGCAACTGGCGAACAGCTTCGTCAACAATCGCTCGCTCGGCGGCTTCGGCGAAGCGCTCGGCATGGATCACCAGGAACGGTCGACCGTGGAACGAAGCCGCGGTCTCGGACACGGGCTCGGTAACTCCCAGCGCGTTGTGGAGCGCCGCCACCTGCTCATACGCGGGCACCAGGTGGCGCTCCCGATCACGCGAATTCGTTGCCGCCAGGGTGGCGTCGAGGTGCGGACCCAGAGTGGGGGCACACGCCAGCCGAGCGAAGGCTGTTCCGAACCATTTGCTGTATGGCACATACGCGCGTTCGAGCAGGAACGCCAGCCGCATGACGTCGCGCACCAGACGCGCGGCCAGCAGACGTGAGCCGATTTCGTCGCCGACTTCGCCAGTCCGCCCCAGGAACGCCTCCTCCTGGCCGATGCGCGCCCACTGCGCCGAGAGGAGATACAGCCACACATCATGCGGATAGTACGCCAGCGCTGTCCGCGCTCGGGCCAGGTCGCCCGGGCCGTCGTGCATGACCCGCCCTCCGGTCAACGTACGCAGGTGCTGCTCGGACATGACCAGCCAATCCATCGGCTGCAGCTCTCCAAGCGGATTGATACCCAGGAATGCTCGAAAGTAGCCCTGCACGGTGCCCAGCATTACGCCGTGATTGATCGGGCGTGTTTGCATTGGCGCCATGTGGCCCAGATGGCCGAGGTGCGCTTCGGTGCCCCCAAATGGACGGAAATTAGTTGGAAAACCTAGCACTTCGAACGGCAACTTGTCCGCGAGCACGTGCCTGATCTGCTCGCCGTAGCTCTCGAGGTCGTCGTCTGAGAGAAACAAGTTGAGCAACGGACCCCAGAAGTGATCGGTTGAACGCTGGTCGTCGAAGCCGAGCACGTCCGAGCCTGGCCCGATGCGCGCCGCGGCGTAGGCCAGATCCGGAAAGGTGCGGCTCAGGATCGGCTCGACCGCCTTCTCATAGAAGGCGACGCTCAACTCCAATCCAGGTATGAACGTGGCATGCGGGCCGACATAGTTCGCGGTATCAGACACGCGGTGCACCCTTATCAAGGCAACGGCTTCACCGTTGAAGCGGTGACGCCGGGCGGCAGCCAGACGGCCGCCTTCTCCCGCTTAAAGGCAGGCTCAGCTTGAGAACAGAAGGTTAAAGGATTGCCTGCCGAGTGGGAGGTGCGGCCATGGAAGACGTTCTTGTGGGCTGCATATTTCAACCTCCTCGACGACGGCTTTTGTGGAGCCTGAGCCCAATGCCGCACACTAGACTAATCGGGCGCCGCGCCCGGTGCAAAGGGTGCGACTTCCACTCAGCTGGTCGGGCCCAACTCGGGTCCTGGGATCGACGCCTCGTCAGCCGCAGTCCATTCGAACAGGAGGTGCCTGTCGGTGCTGCCGATCTG
>WNFC01009908.1_pt1 | contig 10571 bp, 6 predicted proteins | sample 5400541 | NCBI WGS metagenome assembly WNFC01 (sample SAMN13153342, study PRJNA577476) | soil metagenome | isolation source: 120 cm saprolite under Douglas fir tree site 2 hole 2 replicate 1 | place: USA:California | collected 2015-04-18
GGCCTTTGGTCGTAGCGCGCGCACGCCGTGATGCCCCGCTCGGGTATGAGGGAGGAAAGGCGTCAGTTCGTCTTCCGGCAGCGACCGGTCCAGCAATCCGAGCTTGACCGGAACATCATAGAGCCGGCCCGGCCCAAAGCGCTTGTAGAAATGCCGTAGTCCCGGAACGAGCACCCTGACGACGGAGACTTCGACGTCGGGCCGGGTCTGATCGAGTACGAGGAAATCCATGCCTGCGCGGCTTGCGATCTCCACGCAGGCATTGACCTGGTCGCGGGTATTGTCATGGACCGTGAGGCCGGCCGCTGGCGGCAGGATCGGGTTCGCGCTCGGGATCAGGAATGGATAGTCTTCCAGCTTCAGCGGCGTGATGCCGTCGAGGCTCGGCTTCTCGCCGCTGGCGCCGCCCATCATGCCGATGGAGAGGAATTGGCTGAGCTCCGTCAGCGCGCGCAACAGCGCGATGCGCCGGTCGAAATGCGCGCCGGAGCCGAACTCGATATTTTCCTGGCCGCCCTGCATCCAGTGCATGATCGCCACATAAGTGGGAATGCCGATATCGTTGGTGATGTCGAGAACCCAGATCTTCCGTCCGGCATCGGCGAACTGGGTCCGCATGTCGCGTACATAGGCGTCGTCGAACTCACTGAGGTCGAGTTCGGCGCGTTGCGAGCGATTGTACCACCAGATCGCATAGGCATCGCGTTCGACCAGCTCCAGAAATCCCTGAACGATGGCTTCTTCGCGTGTGTTGCCGGCCGCACAGCCGTTGGAATCAGTGTGAAATCCGCGATAGAAAAAATATAACAGGCCGGTCGGAAGATGCCGGAAGCGCCGGTCGCGCAGCGACCAGGCCGGTGACCACTCGATCTTGTCGGAAGGGTCGAGTGGGTCGGGGACGGGATGCGACCCATCCGGCTGGGGAATGTGTCGCGTTTCGAATTGCGCCTGGCTGAAGAGCTGGACGTCGTTGGGAAGGATGGCATCGCCCGGGGCGAAATCGGTGAACTTCCGCGTCATCCGGATTTCGTCGCCCTGGAAAATTCCCGAGTAGCGTTCGATCGCTTCCATCAGCGCGCTGGCTTCGCTCTGTTCGGCGGTCGAGCCCTTGCCGAAGCTGCCGCCGCTTAGGCCCGAGCGGAGCTGGTCCACGCTATGCGCCGGCCCGGAGAAATTGTGCTGGGCGAAAAAATTGGTGTTCATCGGCAGGTCAGCCTCGATCCGCTCGAGCCGCGTGACCACGCCGGTGAGAGGGCTCACATGCTTTCGGAAACGGGCGACGGTCGTGCGTGACGACACGGTGCGATAGCCGCCGCTGGTCATGATGAGCTTGTTGCCCTCGGCCAGTTCGATCGGCTGCGGGGCTCTGCTCGGATTCTGCAGCTTCTTGCTGCCGCAGGTCGGACATTGCGGCCGGTGCGCCACGTAATGCTTTGCGATGGTCGCGCCCATCAGGTCGAAGCTCGCGACGTGATTGCTCAAATCGGTGCGAAAGCCCGACGCGATCGCCTTGGCGATTTCCATCGCCGCGAACTGGATCGCGCCTTGCCCCAGCGTGTTGCGCACCAACGGTGAAATCGCGACGGGTCGCGCCGACCCGCGGTCGAGAAATCCCTTGACCTCGCGATTCCTGATCATGCGATCGAACAGACAGGTCCAGCAGGCGCTCTCGCCGGGCTTGAATACCGGTCCGACCAGCGGAAACACGCCGGATGGCTGCACCAAGAGCCACGGCGTCTTGTCGGCGACGCGCTGCCGGTTCAATTCCGCCAGCCGCCGCTCGAGATAATCGTTCACCAGGGTGACGGTGAGATCCTGTGAACGCTGCACCACGCGAACGCCGAGTTCGCCCAAGGCGGCGGTCAGTTCCTTGGCGCCCGCCACGTCGAACGATTCGACGCGCACCTTGCAGTTGCCGAGATTCTTCTCCGCGATGTCCGGCGGCAGTCCGAGGCTTGCCCAATAGCCTGCCACGGCGCCAGTGGAGTCAGAGGTGGCTGCCGTGACATAGCGGCGCTCGATCAGCCGCTTCAGCGCCTCTTCGATCTTGTCGGACGGAAACTGTTTCTTCAGGTCGCAAACGAGATCCTTGGCGCTCTTGCCGCCTTTCGCGATCTCGGATGCGAGCGTGCAATAGAGTTCGCCGTGCAGAAAAAATTTCCGGTCCTCCGAATAGAGGCACACCACATCGGGCGGCAGCACATAGGCGGTGAAATTCGGGGCGAATTGCAAGGCGTCCTTGCCGGCCTGCCGCTTGGCGGCGGTCTTTGAGCCGACGGTCTTTGAGTCAGTCTTGCGCCGGACGCTGGTCTTGCGATGAAGTTTCATCGTCTTCGCACGCACATTTCACCTATCGTTTGCGGGCTAGGCGGCACATGTCGGATGGTTCGGCCACTGGAACAATCCGGTCCGCGCGCTAGCATTTTTCAATAGAGTTGGGAACCATGGCCCCTGGAATTTGGCCCACGCCGGGACGGAAACCGCAGCGCCATAAAGATGACACGAATTGGCCGGGTCGACTTGGTCTGACCCGGCCACAATATCTCGCGCTTTGATATGGAGGACGCGCTCCGGCCTTAGCAGAAGCGGCAGATACCCCACGACGCACAGCAGCCTCCGCCGCCGCAGCCGCCACAACCGCAACCTCGGCAACCCCGGCCACCACCGCAACCTCGGCAACCGCGGCAGCCTCGGCAACCACCACAGCCGCGGAACGCAACTTGCACGCCGTTGCCGGCATTTTCCTTGTCGAAAAGATGGAACGTCGCCAAGCTCACGTCGGCGATTTCTTCTTCACCAAGCGTGACCGCTTGCGACGGCGAAAAATTCAATTTCTGCGGAGTGTCCACGGCCGGCACGGCCGATGCTGAAGCGCTCCCCGCCAGCGAAAAAGTCAATCCAGCGGCACCTAGAGCCGGCATTGCGACTTTTGCCACACTCCTCCGCTTCGAAGCCTGCTTCACCCGTGACATTATCGCATCCTCCATACTTGTGGGAACGGTTTCGATTCCAGCCGCCGCGATCCTACGCCGCGTGCGTATTTCGTGCAAGACTGCATGCTGTCACTAACGTGTTGTTTGTTATTCAGTTTCCATTCATCTTGATGAATGACACTGAATGACAATGAGTGACTTGTGTGAGCTGGAATTGTGATCGATAGACAATCTCGACGCGTGCGCTGCGAATGCGGCGGTGCAGTATGGGGAGTAAAGTAAACGCCATGGTCGATCGTCAAGCCCGCTTCGCTTGGTATGAGCTGTTGACCACCGACATGGCTGCAGCGAAAGCGTTCTATCGCGATGTCGTCGGCTGGGATGCGCAAGATGCGTCGACGGCAACGATAACCTATAGCCTGCTGACCGCAGGCACTCCGGTAGCGGGACTGATGGAATTGCCTGAAGAGGGAAGAAGAATGGGCGCGACGCCGCGATGGGTCGGCTACGTCGCCGTCGATGATGTGGATGCGACGGCCGACCGGCTCAGGCAGCTTGGCGGTGCGGTCTTTGTGCCTCCCACCGACAGCAACATCGGCCGCGTGTCGATCGTCGCCGACCCGCAAACGGCAACGCTGGCTTTGGTTGGAGGACTGAAGCTCGACCGACGATCCGAGCCGTATGAGCCCGGGCAGGTTGGCTGGCACGAATTGCTGGCAGCGGATGGCGCGAAGGCGTTCGCATTTTACCACGAGCTGTTCGGCTGGCAGAGAGCACAAGCCGAAACCGAAACAGTGCCGATGGAATCCTATCTGCTGTTCGCGGCCGGCGGCGTCATGATCGGCGGCATCTTCACCAAGCTTGCGAGGGTGCCGGTCCCGTTCTGGCTGTACTATTTCAACGTCGCCGACGTCGCGCGATCGGCCGAGCGTGTGAGAGCTGGCGGCGGCAAGGTCGCCCAGGGCCCGACAGAGCTGCCTGACGGCAGCTGGATTGTTCGGTGCGTCGATCCCCAAGGCGCGATGTTCGCGCTGCAGGGCGAGTCAAGCCACCGCAGCGTTGAACAGCCGCCGGCCCAGCTCGGCTGGTCCGCCGAATGGGGCGGCTTTGCCTCGCGCGGCAGGGTGATCGCCGCGGCCAAGCCCAAGCCTGATCTCAAGCCGAAGCCTGATCCCAAGCCGAAGCCCTGACGCGACGATCAAGCGGCCGACGCGACCTTCGGCGGCGCTTTCGGCAACGGCTTGTCCTGCCGTTTCGACCAGGAAATGTAGTAGGCGACCGTGGTCATGATCGCGATGCCCGCGACGCTGACGAGAACCTGCGCCAGCACCGAGCCCGAGCTCAGCAACAGCGTGAAATGCGCGACAAAGGACAGGAACACGCCGACGCAGAATACCGCGAGCGATTGCTGGCCGCACACGATCGCCGGATCGAACACCTTCCACTCGAGCCCCGGCCAGGTCTTCGGCACGAACCTGACCACCATAATCGCGACGACGATGAAATGCAGCAAGCGATAGGGCGCCATGAACGTCTTGTCATTCGGATTGAACGCCGCGTACAGCCAGTCCGGGAACATCGCGCCGAAGTCCGCAAACTTGCCGGCCATGGTCATGATCAGCGCGAAGATCAAATAGGCGATGCAGAAATAGAGCGTGATCCTCGAATTGATGAGTGCCGCAGCCTTCCTGGCGCCGCCAAGCGCGCACCACGAACCGAATAAGAAGATCACCTGCCAGCAATAGGGATCGAAGTACCAGGTACCGGCGGGATAGGCGGCGAAATTCCAGCCGAAATGCCGCGCCAACAGCCATAGCACGATCGAGGCCAGCATCGTCAGGTCGGGCTGGCGCAGCATCAGCCACAGCACCGGCGGGAAGACTCCCATCAGCACGATGTAGAGCGGAAGCACGTCGAGATTGACCGGCTTGAATTTCAGCAGCAACCCTTGGCCGAGCGTCTCGGTGGCGTGGTCCACCAGGCCCGCCACGTTGAACTCGTTGATGATCTCGGAATCGCCGAAGCGCCGTGCCAGGAAGCTGATCGCAACGATATAGATGACGAACAGAATGATATGGGCGACGTAAAGCTGCCAGACGCGCTTGAACAAGCGGGTGGCGCCGACGACGAAGCCGCGTTCGATCATCATCCGCGCGTAAACGAAGGAGGCGGTATAGCCGGAAATGAACACGAACAGGTCGGCGGCGTCCGAGAACCCCCAATTCCGCGTCGTGATCCAGTTCACGACGTTGTCTGGGATGTGGTCCAGAAAAATCGCCCAGTTCGCGATCCCGCGAAACAGGTCAAGCCGGAGATCGCGTCCTTTGTCCGGGAGGGTTGCGTTGATTTTCATGGGTGCCGTTTCGAGGTGATGCCTTCGCGATAAAACGATCGAACAGACGCCGGCCGGTCGGGCCCACCGGGCATTGTCATAGCGCAGCAATGACAATTGTCACCGCGCGGCATAATGACTATACCGGTCGGCAAGGGGGACTTCCGAGACAGGAATCGCCGATTCTCAGTCTGATAAGATACGGCTATCCTGGCTTGGACGTTTCCTTTCCGCGCTTCATTATCGCATTTCTCAGAGGATCCTGCCATCCATGACCGCTCGCATTTTTAAGCCCGCCAAAAACGCGATGCAATCAGGCAGAGCCATCACCCGGGAGTGGCAGCTCGACTACGAACCGGAACAGCCGCGCGCGATCGAGCCGCTGATGGGCTGGACCTCCTCGGGCGACATGAAACAGCAACTCACCCTTCACTTCGACACCAAGGAGGAGGCGGTGGCCTATTGCGAGCGCAAGGGCATTCCCTACCAGGTCATCGAGCCGAAGGAGTCGGCCCACAGACAGATCGCCTATGCCGACAATTTCGCGTTCCGGCGCGGCGAACCGTGGACCCACTAGAGCCGGCCTTCTCAAGAACCCGCCTTCTCACCATCTGGGCGGAGCCGAGGGATCGAAAGTGAGGGTTGCCTAAGGCTGCCGCGCAATGACACCATAGTGCGAGTTTCAAGCCCCGATTGCGGCGCACCATAAACCACCGAAGGCCATGCCGCTCCATTCCAGCATTGATCCCGCCTCGTCCGACTTCGTGCGCAACGCGGAGGCCATGCGCGCGCTCGTCGCGGAGCTGCGTGACAAGCTCGATCTGGTCGCAGGCGGCGGTGGGGAGGTATCGCGCGCCCGCCATGTGTCGCGCGGCAAGATGCTCGCGCGCCAGCGGGTCGATCTCCTGGTCGATCCGGGAACCGCCTTTCTCGAATTGTCGCCGCTCGCCGCCCATGGTCTCTACGGCGGCGACGTGCACTCGGCCAGTATCGTCACCGGGGTCGGGCGGATATCGGGGCGCGAATGCGTCATCGTCGCCAACGATGCGACCATCAAGGGCGGCACATACTACCCGATGACGGTGAAGAAGCATCTTCGCGCACAGGATATCGCGCGGCAGAACAATCTGCCCTGCGTCTACATGGTGGATTCCGGCGGCGCGTTCCTGCCGATGCAAGACGAGATTTTTCCCGACGAGCGGCATTTCGGCCGCATCTTCTACAATCAGGCGCAGATGTCGGCCGCCGGCATTCCCCAGATTGCCATCGTGATGGGATCCTGCACCGCCGGCGGCGCCTATGTTCCGGCGATGTCGGACGAGAGCATCATCGTGCGCAATCAGGGCACCATCTTTCTCGGCGGCCCGCCTTTGGTGAAGGCCGCGACCGGCGAGGTCGTGACGGCGGAAGAGCTCGGCGGCGCCGACGTGCATTCGCGCCAGTCCGGCGTCACCGATCACTATGCGCAGAACGATGCCCATGCCATCGGTATCGCGCGGCGTATCGTCGCAACGCTGAAGCCGTCGGCACGGGCGGCGCTGAACATGCGCGAGGTGCGTGAGCCGTTGTTCGCGGCTGAGGAAATCTACGGCGTCGTGCCGGTCGACGGCCGAAAACCCTTCGATGTCCGCGATATCATCGCACGCGTGGTCGACGGGTCCGAGTTCGACGAGTTCAAGAAGCTCTATGGCCCGACGCTGATCTGCGGCTTCGCCCATATCTTTGGGTATCCGGTCGGGATCATCGCCAATAACGGCATCCTGTTCAGCGAGAGTTCGCTGAAGGGCGCGCACTTCATCGAGCTGTGCTGCCAGCGCAATATTCCGCTGGTGTTCCTGCAGAACATCACGGGCTTCATGGTCGGCAAGAAATACGAGGCGGGCGGGATCGCGCGCGACGGCGCCAAATTGGTGACGGCGGTCGCAACGGCCGGCGTGCCGAAATTCACCGTCGTGATCGGGGGCTCCTACGGCGCCGGCAATTACGGCATGTGCGGGCGGGCCTACGGCCCGCGCTTCCTCTGGATGTGGCCGAATGCGCGTATTTCGGTGATGGGCGGCGAGCAGGCCTCGATGGTGTTGAGCCAGGTGCGTCGCGACAACATCGAAGCCAAGGGCGAGAGCTGGCCGGCGATGGAGGAAGAGAAGTTTCGCAAGCCGATCCGCGAGCAGTATGAAAGCCAGGGCAATCCCTATTACGCGACCGCGCGGCTCTGGGATGACGGCGTGATCGATCCGGCCGATATGCGATTGATGCTGGGCCTGGGTTTGTCGGCGGCGTCGAACGCGCCGATCGAGCCGACCCGATTCGGGCTGTTCAGGATGTGACGATGGATCGGGCCAAGCCGTACCGGCGCTTTCGTACGCTTCTGATCGCCAATCGCGGCGAGATCGCCTGCCGCGTGATCCGTACCGCGCGCGCGATGGGTCTGCGCACGGTCGCGGTCTATTCCGAAGCCGATCGCGGCGCCATGCATGTCGCGATGGCCGACGAAGCCGTCTTGCTGGGACCGGCGCGGGCGCGCGACAGCTATCTCAATGTCGAGCGGCTGATCGAGGCCGCGCGACGGACCGGTGCCGAGGCCGTGCATCCCGGTTACGGTTTTCTGTCCGAAAATGCCGAGTTCGCGGATGCCTGCGCGAAGGCTGGTCTGGTGTTTGTCGGCCCGACCGCCGCCATGATGACCGCGATGGGCTCGAAATCCGGCTCGAAGGCCTTGATGGAAAAGGCCGGCGTGCCGCTGGTACCCGGCTATCATGGCGAGGCCCAGGACGAGGCGACGCTGGCGAAAGCCGCCGGCAAAATCGGCTTTCCTTTGCTGGTAAAGGCCTCCGCGGGCGGCGGCGGACGCGGCATGCGCGTCGTGCGCTCGGCGGCCGAGCTTGCACAAGCGATCGTCAGCGCCAAGCGCGAGGCCAAGGCGGCCTTCGGCGACGACCGCATGCTGATCGAGAAATATGTCGACAATCCCCGGCACATCGAGGTGCAGGTGATCGGCGACAGCCACGGCAATCTCCTGTCGCTGTTCGAGCGGGAATGCACATTGCAGCGGCGGCACCAGAAGGTGGTCGAGGAAGCGCCATCGCCGACGCTCAATGCCGCACAACGCGAGACCGTCTGCGCCGCGGCGCGCAAGGCGGCCGGCGCGGTCGACTATGTCGGCGCCGGCACCATCGAATTCGTCTCCGACGGCAAGGACGTGTTCTTCATCGAGATGAATACGCGTCTGCAGGTCGAACACCCCGTGACCGAACTCATCACCGGCATCGATCTGGTCGAATGGCAGTTGCGGGTCGCCTTTGGCGAAGAACTGCCACTGAGGCAGGACCAGGTCCGCATGAACGGCCATGCCATCGAGGCGCGGGTCTATGCGGAGAATCCAAATAAGAATTTCATGCCGTCGGTCGGCAAGATCCGCACCTGGCGCATGCCGACCGAGGCCAATGGCCTGCGCATCGACGCCGGCTATCGCGCGGGCGATACGGTGTCGCCCTATTACGACGCGATGCTCGCCAAGGTGATCGCCTGGGCGCCGACGCGCGAGGCCGCGATCGAACGTCTCGACCGCGGTCTGGAGCAGACCGACATTCGCGGCATCGTCACCAACATTCCTTTCCTGTCGGCGCTGGTGACCCATCCCGCGGTTGCCGCCAACAGGATCGATACCGGCTTCATCGAACGCGAATTGAAGACCTTGACGCCGGCCCAAAGCGCGCCCGGCGATCTCGAGCTTTGTGCCGCGGTGGCCGCGATCCTGATCGAGGAGCAGAAAGCCGCGCTGGCCGAGGCGCATTCGCCATGGCAGACGTTCGGCTGGATGCCGGTCGGCCGAAGGCATCGGGTGTTTTCCTTCCGCCAAGGACACGACGCCGAGCAGAAGGTCGCGCTGACCTACGGCAATGGGCCTTCGACGCTGGCGGTCGGCGAGCGCGAGATCGCGTTCGCCTTGTCCGTGACCGAAGATGACGGGTTCGATCTCACGCTCGACGGCGTCAAATCCCGCGTGGTTGTCGTGATCGAAGGCCACGAGCTCTATGTGCGCACGCGCAACGGCCGATTCGATCTGCATTGGGTCGATCCGTTCGGCGGCGATGACGAGGAGCAGGTCGGCGAGGACAAGATCGCGGCACCCCTGCCGGGAACGGTCGTCGCGCTGTTGGCGGAAGTGGGCGCCATGCTCGAGAAGGGCGCGCCGATCCTGACGCTCGAGGTCATGAAGATGGAGCAGACCCTGCGCGCGCCGTTCGCGGGCGTCTTGAAAGCCATCAAGTGCAAGGTCGGCGACATCGTGCAGGAAGGCGTTGAACTCGCCGAAGTCGAACCCGTCGGGTCGTGAGTCGAGCCATGAGCGATACCGTCCACATTGTCGAAATGGGGGCTCGCGACGGCCTGCAGAACGAGAAGACGTCCGTCAGCGTGGCCGACCGCATCGCTTTCATCGAGGCCCTGGTCGGCGCCGGCCTGCATACCGTCGAGGTCGGGGCGTTCGTCTCGCCGCGCGCGATCCCGCAAATGGTCGGTTCGGACGAGGTGCTGCGCGGCGTCAGCCATTTGCCCGGCGAGTTTCACGTGCTCGTGCCGAACAAAAAGGGCTATGACGCCGCGCGCGCGGCGGGCGCCAAGGTGGTGTCGGTGTTCGCGGCGGCATCCGAAGGGTTTTCCCGCGCCAACATCAATTGCTCGATTGCCGAATCGATCGAGCGCTTCAAGCCGGTCGTAGCCCGCGCCAAGTCGGACGGCGTCAGGGTGCGCGGTTATGTCTCCTGCGTGCTTGGCTGCCCCTTTGACGGCGAGATCAGGCCGCAAGCGGTCGCCGACGTCGCGAACAAACTTTGGGACCTCGGCTGCTACGAGATTTCGCTCGGCGACACCATTGGCGTCGGAACGCCGGTGAAGGCGAAAGAGATGCTGCGCGCGGTCGCCGCCTACGTGCCGGCTGGACATCTCGCGATGCATTTTCACGACACCTATGGCCAGGCGCTCGCCAATCTCTATGCAGGAATGGAGGAGGGCGTGCGCGTGATCGATTCCGCGGCCGGCGGACTCGGTGGTTGCCCGTTCGCGCCCGGCGCCACCGGCAACGTCGCGACCGAGGATGTCGTCTACATGCTGGAGGGCATGGGGATCAGGACCGGCGTCGACATGGATAGACTGGTCGCGGCCACCAACGAGATCACCCGCCTGATCGGACGTTTGCCGGTCAGCCGGGTCGCGACGGCGATGAATGCGAAGAAGCGAATGGCGAATAGGGAGTAGCGAGTAAGAAGCCTACTCGCCACTCCGCACCCACGATTCGCTCATCTGCT
>WNFC01009910.1_pt1 | contig 10570 bp, 8 predicted proteins | sample 5400541 | NCBI WGS metagenome assembly WNFC01 (sample SAMN13153342, study PRJNA577476) | soil metagenome | isolation source: 120 cm saprolite under Douglas fir tree site 2 hole 2 replicate 1 | place: USA:California | collected 2015-04-18
CGCGTCATTGCTGTCCAGCAGGTAAAGCTTCACTCTGCCGACCTGGACCTGCCAAGCACGCAGCCAAACCGAGTACCCAGGCAAGGCGATCTCCAACCGCAGCCACTCGCCGTTCGCTTGGCGCAAAGGCGTAATCGGCAGCTGTCCGGGGTCGTTATACGGAAAGAGGGCCTGTTGCACTCCATCCTTGTCGATCACTTGGCGAAAATAGCCTTGCTGGTACAGCAGTCCCACGCCAACCACGGGCACGCCCAGGTCGCTGGCGGCCTTGAGCTGATCGCCGGCGACGTTGCCCAGTCCGCCCGAGTAAATGGGCAACGCTTCGCTTAACATGAATTCCATACTGAAATACGCAACGCTGTGGAGCGGAGATTGCGGGTACGTTTGCAGAAACCACCCACTCGCCTCCGCAGCATCCCGTCTGGCTTGCACCAGTTCGTCGACGTTCTTGCGGAAATCGGGATCGGCTAAGACACGCTGGAGTTTCTCCCGCGAGACCGTCTGTAGGACGACCCACGGGTTATGCGTGAAGTCCCACAGCACAGGATCCAGCTGCCGCCACAATTGATCGGTCGCATGATTCCACGACGAACGCATATCCAAGGCAAGCTCGGCCAGGATATGGAATCCCTCTATGTCCTTGGACAAAGGACCATCCTTCGACTGAGCAACCCGTGTCTGTTCGTTCATAGCCAGAGTTTACTCGGCCCAAGTTTTGCGAGTCGCGCTCCCGACGGTCTATGGTGGCTGGTATTGTCTCCCTCGACGCGAGCGATGCGCTGAGGGTAACCGGGTGTCGTGCGCGTCGTCGAGATCCGTGGTAGCACCGGTGAAGGTCACCTGGACGCGCGAAGATGACATTCAAAATTCCTACTGCCGTACGGTTTCGGTCAAGCATCTCGAGGCGGGACTCGACGCGTCGGGCAAGCCGATCCCCTGGCTGCGTCGCAGTGCCGCGCCGACATTCGGATTGATCTTCGGACCCAATCCCAAGTACGAGCGAGCCTTCGATCTCAGCATGGGATTGGTCGACGTACCGTTCGCTATCCCCAACCTGCGCATCGAGAACCCGGAAGGCGCGGTGCACACGCGCGTCGGCTGGTTTCGCTCGGTGCCGAACATTCCGCATGGGTGGCAAGCCAAGCATGGCCACTTACGTCCGTTCAAGCCGCGCCAGGTTGCTTGCCTCGACTGACATTGTCTCCATCGTCTGGGCGCAGTGTCCAGAACGAGAGCGATGACAGTATCGTCAAACCACCGACCGTCAGAAACGTGCGGTGCAGCGCGTTTGTCACGGCCACCTGTTCGGTTTGCGGCACGCTGCCCAGATACCATGCGGCGATGATCGAGCCGCACGCCAGTCCGAAACTCAATGACAGCTGCTGGCAGGTACTGGCGATCGATGTGGCCATGCTCGATTCGGCAGGTTCGATATCCGCATAAGCCATCGCATTCATACTCGAGAATTGCAGCGAGTTGAAGAATCCCTGGGCTAGCCCCAGGACCACAATCACCGTTAACGGCGTGCTCGGCGTCACAAGCCAGAACATGCAAATGGTCAACCCCAGCAAGACCGTATTCACGATTAATATCTGCCGGAATCCCCGGCGTCGCAGGATCCACGCGCTTAGCAATTTCATGCCCATCGCCGCAGCCGCGATTGGCATCATGAGCAGACCCGACTCCCAGGGCGGCAGCCCGAGGCCGAGTTGATAAAGCAGCGGAAGCAGGAACGGCATGCCGCCGACGCCAAGCCGTGTGACGAAGCCACCGACGACCGAAACCCGGAACGTGCGCACCTTGAACAGTGATAGGCGAAGCAGCGGATAGGCTAGCTGGCGCGCACGCCATGCGTAGGCTGCCAGTAGGCTCATCGACAGCAGGAAGAGCACACCGGCCGATGTTGCGTCGATGCTGTGCTCGCCGAAAATTTCCAGTAGCCAAGACAGGAGAGCGGTACCGCTGCCGAACAGGACCAGGCCGACGACATCCAGCGGTCGCGGCGCGTCGCCGTGATAGTCCGGCATGTGGCGATAGATGATCAACAGTGCCACGACGCCCATCGGCACGTTGACGAAGAAAATCTCGCGCCAGGATAGCCAGTGTACGATCAGCCCGCCGACCGTCGGCCCAAGCAGCGGTCCGATCAGCGCCGGGATAATGACGAAGTTCAGCGCCACCAACAGTTCCGATTTCGGAAAAGTGCGGATGATCGCCAGACGGCCAACTGGCGTCATCATGGCGGCTCCAACACCCTGCAGAATGCGCGCGGCCACCAGCATCGGGACATTGACCGACAACCCACAGAGCACCGATGCGAGGGTAAAGATCGCGACAGCTAGCGCGAACACGCGGCGCGTCCCGTAGCGATCGGCGATCCAGCCGCTGACCGGGATGCCCACGGCCAGACTCAGGATGTAACTGGTTACGACTGCCTTCAGACTGAGCGGTGCCACACCCAGATTCACCGCCATCGAAGGAATCGCGGTATTGACGATGGTGGAGTCAAGCTGCTCCATGAACAGCGCGGTTGCGACGACCCAGGGCAAATACCTCTTTACCGTTAAGTCAGTCGTCTCCGGTGTCATGCTGTCGAGCGGCGGCGGCATTGGATTGGACGGCAGGCGACGTGCAGGCAAGGAATGAACGCGAATGCAACAGAGACTACGAATACCACGCGTAGTCAGGCTGTGGCAATCGACGTTGTCCACGCGATCGGCGCTCCAATCACCGAAGCGCGGCTGGCCACAGGTTGGCCGGGTGCTGCGGAGCGCCGGCTACCACAGTGGCGACAAGTGGTCTTCTTCGTAGTCACGGATGTCCGCCAACGACTAGCCATACTTTTTCATGTGCAGTTTCTTCCAGCGAATTGGTGAAGCCGATCGATAGGTGGAACTGCGGCGTCCAGCTTTGGCATGGCATTACGCGCGGTGCTGCTGCCCCAAGCCTCACTGTAGCAATCGAATGCAGTGCAGCGCAGAGGTATGCAAAACGGTGCAGCTAGATTTTCGTATACGAGCGGCGGATTTTGAGTTGGTATATTTCCGCATGGATGGCATGAGTTATGGCCCCGTGCGATCCGCTTGGTGACTGCTGATATACCAAGCGAAGCTCGAACGAGAATATATGTCCGCTGTACAGGCGAAACCCCCATTTATGCGCGACTGGCTGCAGGCGCATTCAATGCACCGGGAAGAAGCGCCTGTAGAGATCCTCTCCGAGCGCGATCATCGCCTGATCTGCCTTCTTGCCACCGACATTAGTCATCATGACGATCCCGAAATCGCGCTGTGGCTGCAGCATGATGTAAGCGACGTTCATTCCGTTCGAGCCGCCGTGGAACAGGAAGGCTTCGTGCGCATAGGGCGGCGTAACGGTGACCCAACCAAATCCATAGCTGCCGATCGATGGCGTGCCAACCGGCGCATCCGGCTTTGGTGGCATGTCGATCACTTTGGTGTGCAGCTTGCGCAGCGTTTCCGGCCGCGCCAGAGAGGGGCCGCGCTTGCCCTCGCCAACGTTCCATGCGGCCCAGGTCGCGAAGTCGAGCACTGAAAGGTGCGCCGTGCCGGCTGGCCCGAGCACCTCGGGATTGTCGCCGTTCGGGCCCGCTAGCATCGGCTTCAGAATTCCGTCCGGCAATGGTTCATGCCCCAGCGGAGCGTCGACGCGACCCAGGGTCGATTGCGGACCCAGCCCGGCGCTCTTCAATCCCAGGGGATCGAACACGCGCTCGACAATCAGCTCTTCCCAAGTCTTGCCGCTCACCCGTTCGAGCATCGCGCCTGCTAACGTATAGCCCATATTGGCGTACGCAAACTTCGTACCCGGCTTCGATTGCAGCGGCTGCCTGATTAACTCCTCGATGACCCAGTAGCGGAGCTCATCGAGGTTCTTGTGCTCCTGTGCAAAGGACTGCTGCAGGAGCTTCCCGTGCCCATCGTTGTCGCTCGGGATGCCACTCGTATGCGATAGCAGCTGCTCCAGCGTCACAGCTTTGACGTCCGAATCCATCGTCGCCATCAGCTCGGGAAAGATTTCCGCGACCGTTGAATCCCAGCGGATCTTTCCCCCTTCCACCAGTATTGCCGCGAGCAGCGAGGTCATTGCCTTGGTATCCGAGCCGATGTGAAAGCGATCATCGATCGTAACCGGAATGACCGTGCCGGTGCGTCGCGTGCCCACGGCCCCGGATGCAACGATCTTGCCATTCTTCACAACGGCCGCGGCCAAGGCCGGAAGTTCAAACCGCGCTCGTATCGGATCCAGAATCGGAATGAGAGAAGCACCGACAGCGCGGCGAGGCGTTTGTGCCGACGGTGCATTGATCGGCATGGCGAGCAATGCAACAAGCGCGGCTGTTGCCATCAGGCCCTTACGAAACATGGATTTTTCCCTCATGATATGAGCGTCCGTCCTCGATCGAGGCAGCTGCGTCCACTATGACACACGACAGGCGGGACGACTATGACCAGGATGCGGACCATTGTCACGCTGCTGCTCTTATCCGGCCTGTGACACCAGCCTACGTTGCACGTGATCAGCCTTGATCCCGGTAGACAGCCGCTCGATGCGTCCCGGGCAGGAACGCATAAATCTTATTTCCCTGCACATCGAACCCGATCGTGTGCGCCCCCGCCTCGGTCTTAATTGTCTCGACGAGCCTCATCCGCTCCGTATCCACGATATCGATCACGCCGGGATCACCTATCGCCACGTAGAGATGGCCGAGTTGGGCATTGAAAAAGATGACATCGGGCGTACCGCTCAGCGCTAAGTCATGTGACACCTTGCCGGAACGGGCGTCGAGGCAGATCAGCCTCTTCGCATCGCAGGCACAGAACAGCCTCTGAGCTGCCACGTCAAGATCCAGTCCATGAGGACCCGCCGCTGGGATCTCGAAGGTCTTTGCGATCTCCGTCGGATTGCTTGCTTCGATCACGACGATGCAGGGCGGGTCCGCGATATTGATGAAGAACACATCCTGTCCTTGAGCAAACAATGCCCATCTCGTACGCCCTGGCATGGGTACACTCGCGACCACAGATCTCGCTTCGACATCGACGATTGAAGCAGTCGCTGACCCCGGTATGGCCGAGTCGCCGACGTTCGCAGCCAGCAGAACATGGCGCAAGGAATCGTGGGCGAGCCCGTTGGGGCGGTGGCCGACCAGCACCTTCGCCAAATGATTGTGGTCGTCCGATGCGAAGATGCCTACCGTGTCCTCTGCTCGATTCGAGGTGAAAACCAGATCCCGTTCCTGCGCCGTGAGCACGCCCGCTACACCGGTCAGCCCGGAAATCGAGTGAAGGTAGCGATCGGCAGCACAGTCGATGACATCAACGGCGTCATTCGCAGTATGGGCAACATACAAGCGGTCGTCAGCACAGCGGTAGGCGGCATGATCGAATCCGCCCTTCCTTGCGTGCGGCGGCAGTTCGATGTACCCGAGATGTTGGAGGATCATTGGTTTGCCGGTCTCTGAAATCATTGTCCGCACTGAATTAGTCTTTAACCGTCAAAATGGGCTACCTGAATGAGCCCTCCGGCTTGCCTCGGCGGGTCATTTCCTGGCAATAGGCGTACAACGCATCGTAGACAATCCACTGCGCGGCATTGATCTCGTGGTCGTCCTGCTACCCAGCCTCAGAAAGTACAGCGCAATCTGGCCGAGCGAGTACGACGCCTGCGCGCTCATCTTTGTGATTCCTCCAAACTTTGCAAATCGATGCGCACAACTTTCACAAAGAACGACGTGGCATGTTTCCAAAGAGCGTGATCACGCATACCGCTGCCGAATATAGGCGTAGAGCGCGCGCATTCCCGTCGCCTCGCCGCCCTCGGGGCGGCCCGGCTTTGACGTGGGATTGGCCGCCATGATGTCCAGATGTGCCCAGGGGGTCGACGCCGACACGAATTCGGCGAGATACAGCGCGCCGATGATCGATCCTGCAAAGGTGCCCTGCGCGACATTGTTGAGGTCGGCGCATTTGCCGTCGATGAGCTTTCGATATGGCCGCCATATCGGCATGCGCCAAAGCGGGTCTCCAACCTTCGTTCCTGCTTTCAACAATCCATCGGCGACTTCATCGTCGTCGCAGAACAACGCCTGCAGCTCCGGTCCCAAGGCGATCCGAGCCGCGCCCGTCAGCGTCGCGCAATCGAGCAGGAGCTCGGGGCGCTCGCTGTCGGCCTCGGCCAACGCATCGCAGAGCACGAGTCTTCCTTCTGCATCGGTATTGCCGATCTCCACCGTTTTTCCGCTGCGGGTGCGCACGATGTCGAGCGGTCGATACGCGTTTCCGGCCACGGAATTCTCAACTGCGGGAATGAGGAGTCGCAGGCGAATGGGCGTGTTCGCAGACATCAGCGCGCTGGCGAGCCCCAGCATGACCGCGGCGCCACCCATGTCTTTTTTCATTTCCAGCATCCCTTCGCGCGGCTTGAGGTCGAGGCCGCCGGTGTCGAAGCAAACGCCTTTGCCCACGAGCGTCACCTTGGGAGCGCCTTCGTCGCCCCAGCGCAAGTCGATGAGCCGAGGGGCGCGCGAGCTCACCCTCGGATTTCAGAGCATAGGTTCCCTCGGGAAGCGCCGTCGGCAACCCGGAAAAACCCCAAACAGCCTCGCCGTCTGCAGGAGACGCGACCACCGCGCTGGGTCGGCCGCCGTTGCCTGCCAGAAAGGCAAATGTTCCGGGCTCGGCCTTGAAGCCCACCGCCGAGATCCATTCGCGGGATTCGGGATGCGCATCGAGCCACTGCGGCAGCGCTGCCTCGCGAATCGGTGTAATTGGGATCGCGCTGCCTTGTTGCGAGGTAAAGAATTTGAGCATCAGAGAACTCCGTGGGAGCGCCGCTTACGCAGCACCGAGTGAAATGGGCGTGCCGATATTCCTGGCAACTGCCCGTTGATAGACCCATGCCGCACTGGCGGCGTCCTGTATCGCGACACCCGTGGAATCGAACACTGTGATTTCCTGCGGGTTTGTTCGGCCCGGCTTGCGCCCTACGACGAGATCACCGAGCTCCGCATGGACATCGGTGGAGCTAAGCAGTCCCGCATCGAGGGCGTGATGGAGATCACCCATCACGGCGCACTGGGCAAGCACGTCCACGACAACCTTCGACGCAGCCAACAGTTCGGCTGCCAATTCGCTTTTGTTTGGACTATCGGCACCGACCGCTGCAACGAACGTTCCTGCTGAAACACAATCCTTGGTTAAGAATGGCCGTTGCGCGCTGGTTGCGGTCACGATGATGTCGCTCCGCCGTGTTGCTTCGTAGACATGTGGCACCGCCGTTACTTGAAGCCCTAACGCGCCGTGCATCTCGTCTGCGAAGTCATGCGCCTTGTCCATGGAGATGTCCCAGGCGAAGGCGCGCTTCAGCGTTACGACCTCGGCCAATGCCTCCAGTTGTGAGCGCCCTTGATCGCCGCAGCCGCAGATCGCAATGGAATCGGCGTCTGCACGCGCCAAATACCGAGCAGCTAGCGCGCTGGCTGCGGCCGTTCTTCTCAAAGTGATCTCGATCGAATCGATGACGGCAAGCAGCGATCCGGCGGCCGCGTCGAAGAGCAGCACGGCACCCTGGATCGTCGGCAATCCTGTACGGCGCGGATTTTCCGGGAAGTTCCCGTTCACCTTCACGGCGACGTAGGGTCGATCAAGCACAACGAGAGCGCCCTTGGCGTGAAAGCCGCCGTCGTGCGCTGGAATGTGCATCGGCATCGGAACGCAGGCATCACCGTTCGCATAGCTGCGAAAACCGGCCTCGACCGCCGTCAAATACGCGGCATGATCCATCAGCGCGGCGACTTCGCTTCCGCGAATGGTCAGTGCAGACGGCGGGACCGAGCTCATTGCATGCGCGCTAAGCGTGAGCCCGGATCTCTATCCATCAAGCAGCAAACGGGACCGTGCGATGGCCGCTGGAGAGTCGACCGTGCCACGGCTCTCGCCTTCCCGCCGGCGTGGCTCAGAACAAGCCCGATTGGAGCCAAACACGCGCTCTGACGGACTGATTTCGATACACGGATTTTTGCGGTAACGTCCAACATTCGCGCTCCCCCACGGATTTATCATCCAGGGCCAGGAGCAGAACTTGGACGCGAGAGGCGTCTTGAGAGACGGGGAGTCTGCTTACAATCCCCGAAGAAGCAATTTCGTCTTGATGCTAACTCATCGGATAACCATATTCAAGTGACGCTGCATTTGCTATCGCGTTATGTCGGCGATCTCGAGATTCGCAGAGTACATGACGAAACGTTGCGGCCGCTCATAGAGGCACTTGGCCATCAGGAACAACGTTGCGGGCGCCCCGCGCCGGGCGACGCTCGCCCGACGCGGGATGCGGCGGATTCCCGCAAGTGGCGCGCGCCCTTAGTCTCCAGCGGAGTGCGCCTCGACGAAGCAGTTCTGCGAGTCCTCCTTGCACGCCTTGTCGAAGGCGACGAGGGCCTTGCGACGAGCGGCGAGCTGAGCCGGCGACTTGAATGGCGCGATGATCTGGTCGAGTGAGTACACGACGCCGTTCTTCACGACATAGCGTACCGCTGCCGCGTACTTGAGATTGTCCAGCGGATTGCCGTCGACGATCGTCAGGTCCGCAAGCTTGCCCACCTCGACGCTCCCGACATCCTTGTCCTTGAAGCGCGTCTTGGCGGCGTTGATGGTCAACGCCTGGAGCGTCTGGTGATTCGACATGCTCAAACCCAGCGCCATCAGGCTCGCGCGGTGCGTATTCAATCTACCGGACGACGATGCCTTCGCGCAAGTCGAACAAGGCTATCGAGTGGCCACGGTCGCCGCGTCAGGGAGACCCCGCGCGGGGAGTGCTACCATTGAATCCGCCGCTGTGAGAGGCTATGCATTAGCATCATCGCGCGACAATCCGGGAACAAGGCATGAAGCATTCCAGTGTAGAGAACGACCTCCGATTCGACCCTACGCGAACCATTCGCGCGCCGCGCGGCAGCGCGCTGACCTGCAAGAACTGGCTGATCGAAGCGGCGTACCGCATGATCCAAAACAATCTCGATCCCGACGTCGCGGAGGATCCGCACCGTCTCGTCGTCTACGGCGGCAGCGGCCGGGCAGCGCGCAACTGGCCTTGCTACGACGCCATTCTCGAGTCGTTGAAGGCGCTTGAGGAAGACGAGTCGCTGCTCATCCAGTCAGGCAAGGCCGTCGGCGTCTTCAAGACCCATGCCGACGCGCCGCGCGTGCTGATCGCCAACTCCAACCTCGTGCCGTATTGGGCGACGTCGGAAAAGTTCAGCGAACTCGACCGCGCCGGGCTGACGATGTACGGGCAGATGACCGCCGGCTCGTGGATCTACATCGGATCGCAGGGCATCGTGCAAGGCACCTACGAGACCTTCGTCGAGGCCGGACGCCAGCACTACGGGGGGAATCTCTCCGGCAAGTGGATTCTCACGGCGGGCTTGGGCGGCATGGGTGGCGCACAGCCGCTCGCCGCCGTGCTGGCGGGCGCTTCGGTGCTGGTGGTCGAATGCCAGGAATCGCGCATCGACTTCCGACTGCGCACCCGCTACCTCGAGCACAAGGCGCATACGCTGGACGAAGCACTGGCGATGATGCGCGACGCCACCGAGCGCAAGGCGGCAACCTCGGTCGGGCTCCTCGGCAATGCCGCGGAGGTGCTGTCGGAAATTCTCGCCCGTGCGCAAGCGGGCGGCATACGGCCCGATATCGTCACCGATCAAACCTCCGCGCACGATCTCGTGCGTGGCTACCTGCCAGCCGGGTGGTCGCTCGAGCGCTGGCGCGACGCGCAACAAACCGATCCCAAGGGTCTCGAAGCCGCAGCGCGAGCGTCGATCGTGAAGCACGTGGGTGCGATGCTAGGCTTCCTGCGCATGGGCGTTCCCACCGTCGACTACGGCAACAACATCCGTCAGGTAGCGTGGGAAGAAGGCGTCGCCGACGCATTCGATTTTCCGGGTTTCGTCCCCGCCTACATCCGCCCGCTCTTCTGTCGCGGCAAGGGGCCGTTTCGCTGGGTGGCGCTATCCGGGGACCCCGAGGATATCTACAAGACGGACCGCAGGATGAAGGAGCTTTATCCCGAAGATGCATCGCTCCATCGCTGGCTCGACATGGCGCGCGAGCGCATTGCGTTCCAGGGACTCCCCGCGCGCATTTGCTGGATCGGCTTGGGCGAGCGCGATCGCGCCGGTCTCGCATTCAACGAAATGGTACGCAGCGGCGAGTTGAAGGCGCCGATCGTCATCGGCCGCGATCACCTCGACTCGGGATCCGTCGCCAGCCCCAATCGCGAAACCGAATCGATGCGCGATGGCTCGGACGCGGTGTCGGATTGGCCGATCCTCAACGCGCTTCTCAACGCCGTAAGCGGCGCGACGTGGGTGAGCTTCCATCACGGTGGCGGTGTGGGCATCGGCTTCTCGCAGCACGCGGGGCTGGTGATCGTCTGCGACGGAACGGCAGAGGCCGACAAGCGCATCGCGCGCGTGCTCTGGAACGATCCCGCGACCGGGGTGATGCGCCACGCCGACGCCGGCTACGCCGCCGCCATCGAGTGCGCG
>WNFC01021767.1_pt2 | contig 10570 bp, 12 predicted proteins | sample 5400541 | NCBI WGS metagenome assembly WNFC01 (sample SAMN13153342, study PRJNA577476) | soil metagenome | isolation source: 120 cm saprolite under Douglas fir tree site 2 hole 2 replicate 1 | place: USA:California | collected 2015-04-18
CTGGTATACAGGCGTCTCGTACTTCTTGCGCCGTACGAAAAGATCGGCCGGATAGACCTGACGGACATATAAGATTGTATGGATTGCCACCTCAACTGTACGTCGGGGATTGATTGAGAATGCAGAAGAAATATAGCATGGGTGCTTGGGGCCTACTGAATTCGGTGATGCCGCGCACGGCCTCTAAGCGGAGATGAGCCACAATATTAATCCGCTAGTCAATTGGGAGCATGGCTCACGGTTGAATGTCAGCGTCCCTTGAGAAGACATTTCAACTTATCCGCGAGGCTGTCGCTGCTCCTAAACGTCCTAAACGCGTAAACAACTGTCCTCGGACCGGGTTGGCCGAGTGTTCGACACAGGTAAGAAAAATATCTACCTTCAATTACGCATCTGTTCACCCCTCCTCGTTGGAGCTGCCTTTTCTTCTGCGTTTTATCACTCTCGTCGTTCTTTCTGAATACATTCATCGAGGTGTTTGCAACGAGTCATGGCGATCAATGTTTGTGTGTGCGTAGGACATACATGGTCTTGCCCTCCGAGCTCTGAAGGCCGGTGAAGTTGTCTGCCGGATGGGCCAGATGACGTGCGAACATTGCTCACCACGGAGGTTTGGTAGGATGAGCGCATCAAATATTGACCCGTTCGTCCCGGTACATGTCCCAATGTGAACTGACGGGGATGTAACAAGGGGGACTTACCACCAAAAATGGTAAACCCGCACAAGCGAAGGGCGTGCTATCGGTTACTGGTTATCGTGGAAGAGATGACGACCACGCACGATAAGTTTCTTTGGACCCCTTTCTGGTATTCGGAATCCTTCGGACGCACCGAACCACCGGGACATTTCGACCAACCCAACTTAGTTGACCGGATTGCGCACACCGTGACGTGGGCGCGTGGGCGCGAAGCAACCACGTATTGCGAATTTGAGCCGAGTGAGTGCTTGAAACAGTAGTCACTTTCTGGGAGGCTGACGTGACTATTCTTCGGATGAATTAGACCTTCCTTGCCTACGTATGGTGGGTGTTGTTTCTTCGGGGCATTCTTTCTTCCGATGCTGGCTTATTCCAAGATAACCATCGGCGACGTGCCCGCTGGGGTCCGTTTTGATGACCCTGATGCGCGGTGTCTCCATGTTACAGCGGTTGTTGTCGTCGAGGCACTTCCAAAGAGGTACAGTACAAATCCCTCGCTTCATCCGGCTCTGCTGCCTTGGCGCCGGGCTAAGCGTGAGCCAGTGGCCCACTCTATTGTTGCCCCGCGGTCCTTGATGAACGTTGATCTTCAGGTCTATAGGTTCCGTTAGAAAAGCTTTGGGAAATGTCAGAGACGTTTATGGTCTTGGGATTCTATTTATCCAGCCAATCAGCCGTCCCCTCTCCCTGTGATTATTCAAGAATTACTCTCTTCCACGATGTCAGAATATCGGGATAGATGTATATGTGTTTATCAGGCACGAGATCTGGAAAAAAATTTCCCTTCCCCACAAGCGCAAATTAGCGGATCTAACAGCATTGGCGAACTTACCTACACAGGGCAGACAATTGACTCCACACTTTGCGCCAGCTTGTCTCCCTTCCGCGCACGGAACTGCAAGTCTTTCTAGTAGACTCGGAGTCGCCGCGAGGTCAGGGTTGGTCCAATAGTTCGAGTGTCGCTGACGCGGTCTGTGGCAAGTCGAAGAGCTCCGAAGCAAATAAAATGGACCTATTCGAGTCGTGGTGCTGACCCCCATCATTTGGCGTCTATGCATCGCTCCATAAAAAGCTGCTTTCCTAGATTGCGTTTCAATGGTGCTGGGTGTGAAAAATTATCTGACGGACATTGCCTCATGCTCCTCATGCCGGGATTTGTCTTCCCAAATTCTCTCTGCCGTCCTGTTATCGAAGCTTCTCCCAGTCACCGAATTCATCCGTTCGGTTGATAAGTAGCTCGGCGACCCACCTTACCTCTGTAACATCATGTCTCAGGACCCGCAAGACAACCAGTCATATCCTCTTCGCCTTCCTAATTATCGCTTCCTTCACCAAGGAAGATACCACCCGTATCCTACTTTCAATCGACAGCAAGGAGCTTTGATGAGCGGAATTGAAGACGGGGAAATCGTGGTATGTGATATACTCGTAAGCGTAGTCTCACTTGCTAAGAGACGGTCCCTAGGACACGCCGCCGGTTCAGCCTGACGAGGCTGGGCCATCGGAACTCCCGGTCACGGTGCTTCAGTATTTCTCTTTATTTCCTATCTCATCGTCTTCTCCTCTCCAGCCGCAATCCCAACCAGCCACCGATGAACCAGCGGCTGTTGATCTCGCAAACCTTGCTCTCATAGTCGACGAGCTGGAAGGCACAACTTCCAGGAGTAGCGCACCCCTTGACTGGGTGGATTTGGTCGTTGCATGTCTCTTCCGGTTAATCAGGTTTTCCTTTACTGACAACCCTCACTCTCGCAGGCTTTTGTTTCGGCCATGCGGCGTCGAGCTTTGGCACCCAGGACGGGCACATGATGCTGAGGAAGAAGAGATTTCGCATCATATCTCCCCCCCTCCCCCCCTCCTCCCACATACACATATGGCGTATACATCGTGCTTCTTCGTCCCCTCCGGGTTTATTTACCGGGTTCCCAGTTTCCTGTAGCTTTTCGTCTTTCCCGGCTGACCGCCGAGTGGCCCCGCGTCGAATCCGGGCGGCTATCGCATGTCTCGCCACCAGCCCGTGTCATCCGTACGGTTTCATACTGGACTGTTGGTTAAATTCCCAATTTCAGCTCGTCTGGTTCCTGTGGACACAGCGCTCTCAAAAAGCGCGCATGTCGTGAAATCTCATCGCTACCTCCATTTGCTAAGCCATCGATGTCTTCCATTCAACCCGTTCATGTCCATTTTCCGGCGCTGCTGCAGCAGCCGCCCATTGACCGCGTCAGGAAGGTGCGTCTCGCGCAGGTGGCTCCGTGGTTCTTATGTACATGCGCTTATCAACGAAAAAAACACGCCAAGCGAGGGTTGGTCTATCCAAAGCTGGCGCAGTCCAGAGGCAGTGGCGATAGGATGCATTCACCCGACCTGTTCTGGGGTAGTCGAAGAGTGTCAGCTGTCCCCTCCGGGCCCGGACCCAGGGAGTCGGTGCCTCCTCGAGGAATGATTCATCTGTCAAAGGTACTGTAAATTTACACGACGTCCTCCCCCCCCTCGCCCCATCCACACCCACCCCTACTTTCCGCTCCCGTCCCGTCACTCTCCCACCCCGCCCTCTAGCCCCTTCGCCGCCCTCTAGCCCCTTCGTTTTAGGGGTACAATCCTAGCGCTCACCACTCGTTTTTTTTTTTCTGTTGCCGCTCGTTCCAGCCCTACAAACTCGCATCCGGGATCCTCGCATCGTCGATTCGGAGCAGGACGCATTTCGAAGATCTCACAGGTGGGCCGTCCTCGGAGCACGCGTCGCCCCCGCTCCTCAGGTTCGTCGGTGTTGGAGGGCCGCTGGCTGGCTGCCGATACCCGCCGGCGATCGAAGACGATGCCGGCCTGTTCGTCCCCTCTTCTCCCCCTTTCCTCTCGAGGCCGATTTCCTCTTACTCCTCTGGGACATCGACATCCGGCCGAGATTCGGAGAATTCTTCGGTTGCATTTGACGTAGGAATTTGAACACCTGCTGGAGTGTTGCGTATCGTGTGTGCGAACGCGAGCGCATGAGGACATTCGCCGCGGGCAGCCTAAATGCTGGTTCATGTACAACTGTACCCGTGTCTTTGTTTCCGACTTCAATTTTGTGATTGGGCAGCGGTCTTCTTCATACAAATACATCTCTCGGATCTAGCCAATAAAAGGTCAGATAAATACACAAAAAAGAAGTATTGGGTTATGGCACTACTAAAGGTAAGGTAAAATGAATATCAGTCGACCTGCGCAACCAAGCCAGCCTTTCCCCTCCTAAGCCGTTCCTCAAGGCCGCCGTGACCCCCAAACACTTTCTTCTGTTCATTACTCAAGAACCCACCCGTACCCTTGGACTTTTCGCGTGCGCGCTCTTCCGCCTCCAACTCTGCTTTTTCTTTCTCCAGCAGAGCATTCAGCCTGTCTTTTCTCTCAGTCGACATCTCAGCGGCATTGGCGGTCATGGAGGCCAGGCGAGCTGCACGATCCTCGCTAGCGCTCGCCGCTATTGGCTTAGGTGATGAGTTAGGACGCGGGCGCTTTTGATATGGGGTGGCCTCGACCGCGGGCGAACGGCTGCGATGGCGCTTGCCTGAACTACCATCACCATCATGCCGTATTCTCCCGTCAGGGGAGCGACTGCGACTTCTGCCCTGTCGCTCGCGGTACGTGTCGGGTTCAGATTCATCCGAGCGCGGCCATCGAGGCCGCCGTTGATCAGGAGCATGACTCCGACCAGTGTCGATGCCGTAATTCTGTTCTCGTCTCCCGTAACGGGAATCTGGGCTACGACTACGACGTCTATCCCGGCGCGGGGAGTAGGAAGGATGTCGACGGTCGTCACGATCGCGGTAGCGACGAGAATCAGGAGAGCGGGAGTAGCGGTCGCGAGGACTTGGAGATCGTCGTGAGCGAGAAGAGCGGCGCCGGTCGTAGTCACGTTCGTCGTAGTCAGAGAGCGGCGTTGGCGAGCGGCGACGTTCCTCCCTCTCCTGACGTCGCTGCTCCTTTCTCTCCCGTTTCTCGCGTCTCTTTTCTTTCTTCTCCTTCTTCGACGGCTTGATACCATTGCGCTCCTGTAATTCGCGCAGACGCAGGGGATTAGACATGAGCGCCTCATAAGCAGCGGCTTCCTGCTGTTTGATAGCCAGGAGAGGGTCCTCGCGGACTTTAGCTGCAAGATCGCGCGATGTATTCGCATTCTGAACGGCGATGAAGTTCTTATGCGAGGCACCGATCTGAGGAGAACGTTGAGATGACTCAGAGTTGTGCGCGATGGGAAACGAGTTTACCTTTTCATTCTCATTTCCTATCAAAATCTTGTCAACACGTTTCTTACCCAAGAGGTAATCTTCCAAGTCGTTCGGGTTTTGACTGGACCCTGTGGCAGGCGTAGCATACATCCATTCGAGCTTCTCCTTAGTCTTTTTCCCGGTCTGCTCCTCTTGCAGACGCTGGAGCTCTTGCAGTTGGCGTTCTTCCTCTTTCTCTTTTCGGAGCTGATCGAGTTTCTTCTTTTCTTCGAGCTATTACAAAGTGGATGTGAGGACATGGGATTGTAGACGTGGAGAGGGGTTGCGACGTACCGCTTTCTTCTCTTCCAACCACACCCGCTCCTGATTCTTCATCAGGAGCGGGTGCCATGACTTTTTCATATTCAAGTCACCCCCACCCATCTTTGAGAAAACGCTTTAGCAGAAGGATCGAATGGGGTATTTCGTAGAAGGATGGATCAGAGTGGCGTTCAATGCGGCGACGCCGGATCCGTGAACGAAAACGAGGGACGTATGTTTGTCATTATTTGTGGTTCCCGGGCTTCCCCGGGCCGAGCTGTGTACACATCACACATCACTTCCCTCCACGCAAGCCGTTGTGCTTATCCTTCAAACGCAACCAACTCAGAGTTATGTCGCGGCGGCACGATGACGACGATGACATTGAAGCAGGAGAACGGGATCCACTAGCTGGGAGTCACAATGATTCTCCACCACACCCGAGGTGCGTTCCTCCGTTGTGCTGTGGAAGGGTTCTAACGATATGTTCAGCAGACCAACGCGTTCGATCCATGCCATGACGCGGGACGAAATCAGGAAGGGTATTGCCAATCGTGTGATACACTCCCGGACATACATTTTTCTCTACCTTGGCATGACTGCACTGTCAATATCGACTGTGGTACTTAGCATACGGTGATATGGTGACCCCGAATTAGGACGTTCAGCTGATTGGCGGCGGGACTTGGGCAGCAATTCTGGAAACATCCTTTCAACGTTTTCGATCTTGTCGTGACGGTGTTTTGCGTATTAACGTTGCTCGTTATTCTCTTTGCCGGCTGCGGTACGACAAGCAAAGAGGAGGAGATTTTCGATACGTTACTTCTCATCACCCGCAATGTGCTCCAGTTTGGGCGGCTGGCGAATATAGTGCGACAGTAAGCGTCCTCGTTCTTATAATGGCTCAATATCATGACTAGTCTCGGTAACAGGTCTGGCCAATCAATATTCGCGCGTCCAAAGCCGATAGACTTATCAGCTGCGCGTCGGGCCGGGGTCAGTCTCGATATGGACTTGGACCTTTCTGATGACGAGAGCGACGGTCTCCACACACCTCTCCACCGCAACGCTGTGTTATTTGACGCGCAGGACAGTCAACAACCCTCCCAGCGTGGCCCGATGTCTGATATGCCATGAGCGGCACAAGCTGCAAGGGAACGAGACGAAGAAGATATGTGGGCGGAGCTGGGGTGATGATTGATTCCGCAGTTGGCACGTGGCATATGTATTTTTTTTTTCGGTGTCGCGGATACGACTCTGAATGGGCGGGCGAACTGTTGTTCGGTTCGCAGTACTGAATGCTGACCGATGACATGTCAAAGCAGAGGGATGTAATTTATGGGGGTAGATGAGAAAACCGAAATGAAGCGTCGCGCAGGAAGAAAATGAGGGTTCGCGGTTGCGGCTTCGGAAGGAAGGTACACAGTACAATTAATCTGGGGCGGAGTGAGGGTGATCATATGAGCGGCGAACCGAAAATAGCTGGCTCGCAGCCCGTGCTTGAGGGGATGCCGTGAATGAAACTTTCGCGGACCAATAATAGTATCAGATAAAAGGATGCCCATATTCAAGCGAGGTGACGAGGGTGTTGCTACTGTACTCGAGCTGGACTCCCAACTGGGGCTTGGTGCCTAGACTCCTTGGCCATGGCCATGAAACATGATACATGGGGCCCACCGACGGGAAGGTTCTTTTTACATCGGGTTAAAAGCAGCTCTATGTCCACTGGGGACCTAAACCGGAAATGGAATGATGGTTGGGTGAGATTGGCGGGTGCTGTGCGATTTGAATTTCGCAAAAAAAAAACACGTAAGGGGGTTGCCGTTCGGGCAGGGGAAGGGGAAGGGGGCGAGCGAAATGAAGACACTCTTTGCCAGCCGGCAACATTGCAAAGCAAAACTGCACCCTGAGCCGGCTGGAATGGCCTGAATTCGACCCCACTCGACCTCCTCACGAGCTGTAGTAATTGTTCCATTCATTCTGTATCTCTTTGCTCACTCTCGACGCCGCCCGCGCCCTAGCCCAGGCAGGGTAAATTGTGCTCCATTTCTCTTCCACTCCTTCCATATCTTCACCAATTCACTCCTTCTCTGTCTCATCTCCATGATTCCTACTCCCTCCTCTTCCCGTCCATGGTGGTCTCGCTCCTCCGTCCTCTCAAAATCTTCTTCCAACTTGAAGTTCGTGTCTTCTCACCCTCCCCTCCCTTCCGAAATTAACCTGTAAAGCAGCAGGCTTTCAGGCTCAAAAAAGTTCAATTCCATTGCAGCTGCCATCGGACTCAAGCCTAAGAAGAACCCCACTCCCGTCGAAGAGCCCGCGTCCCCTGTCCTTCCTCTTCACACTGCAGATGTCGAGTCTCCTCGCTCTACAAAATCGGTGGTCAAGCCGGTCTCTGTTGCCGTTGGATGGGCCGACCCTCGGGCCATCCAGCCTGATGATTTTTTAGAAGCCTTTCCCCAATCTGTTTTCAGCACAGATCTAGACCCTTTCGCCGCTGCTGCCAAGTACCCGCACGGCCCTCCTAATGTTTCCGACTCGCTCCGCTTTTCCACTTTCTCTGACCTTTCTACTTTGGAATCTCCTGTTCGTAAAGATGTGCCCCATGCTCACAATCGGTCATCTTTTGCCTCCTCTTCTTCCCAGTCTCACCAACGGAGTGATATCACGTCCGATTTCTCTCCCATCAGCTCCCCTCTCTTGTCCCCTGTAACGTCGGGTCGCCATTTGTCACGGTGAGAGCTATCTACAGACATGGCTTTACTTCTCAGTGCTGAAATGCGTCCCTTTCAGGCTGACTGTCGAAAGCGAACCCATGCTCATGCGGGACAACAATTTTCCTTCATCTCCCGTTTCTCCCAGGTCACTTGGAGGTAGTTGGGATGACCGGTCTTGCATCGCGGCCTCAGCCTCTCCATCATCAGTGACTCTGACAGACGTACATGGCAATGGCTCCACTGCGCCTCGTCCCAGGACACGGTCCAGAGGGTGCATTGATACGGGCAGTTCGAGAACTGATCCTTTGGTCTCTGACCATAAGGTGTCCTCAGCATCGCCAAATAATGCACCTTCCCCTCGGGTTGTTATCCGCCAGCCTTCGTCTTCGTCTAGCAAATTGCAACTTTTGCCGCCACAAACAAGTCCCCCATCCTCTGAGCTTCCCCCTGCCCCAGATGATGTTCAGCAACTAGACTTTTCTCTGTTGCCGGCCTTCGTGGAGCGCATATCTCCATCCGCAACATCTTCTTCTTCTAGTTTGTCGTTCGCATCGTCTTTTTCGTCGAAGCTTGATGCTTCAGAGGCTGAAGGGCGTCGGCGAGACGTACGGCGACTCAAAGACGCCAAAATGTCCGGCAAGAGTCGACCGTCTTCCCCATCGGCGGATACCACCCTTGATATTCATGAGTCGACGTCAAAGCCCTCCAATAGCCGCCAAGAGTTCAGCCCAACACGTTCCTTAAAGAAGGCTATCTCTATCCAGAACATGCCAAAACGGACTGTGGGGAACAGCACACCACCGAGCCTGCCCTCTGCCGAAGACACCAAGTCGGTGAAGAAACAACGTTCATTCCACCATACACGTATCCCGGTGCCTCCTTTACCAGCCTCACTGAAACAGCCGAGTTCTTCGACCTCCACTTCGGGGCGAGACGCTCTTTCGGTACCTGAAGATATCACTCAGTTGTCACAGAAATCCCCGTTGAGTTCGCCAGTGTTGAGTCCGACCAGCGTTCGCAAACGCCTCTTTTCTGGGACGAGCTTGCGGCGATCCACGTCCTCGCAAACCCCGGAGCCTGATGACGACACCCCGTCAATATTAAGTCTACCCTCGGTGACTTCTACTCTGACTCGCCCTCACACGGCTATTCCAATACACCAGTCGCTCGTCTCGAATAAGCCGGAGTTGTCATCCTTTTGGGACGATGAAACGCCGAATAACCCTGGCGCTGGAGGTGAATCATGGGACCTCGGGCCACAGCATATCTTATCGGCCGCGGACATTCTCAAATTCGAGAACATGATTCGAGATGGGGAAAATATAAATGGGTTTGTGCGCTCGCGTGAGAATTTCACCACCTCCCTTACGGCGTCAAAACAATCTGTGCGTACCGCCCACGAGCAACCAACCTCAGTCAGGTCGTTATCTCCACCGTCCGCTGCGCGACAATTCGACTCTCTTGGGACAGCAAGTAGCAAGTTCCTCACACCAGGTCGGCAAAGAGCACGCGGCAATTCACTGCAAGGAAAAGTGGGCAACGTTACTAACGGCGGTCGTCCCCAAACCGGATTTACTTCTCTAGGGCAGTCCATACGTACCATGTCCATCCAGTCCCTTAATGCCGTATCTGGACTCCCGCCGCCTCCTCGCCAACGTTCGCGACCATCGACATCCTCAGGAGCCAGTTGTCAAACAATCCAGGATGTACCTTTGCCCACAGCTGGAGATCGCTCTAGCGTCGTAGCGCTCACGCCCCTGTCACCGCCGCCAGTCCGACGAAGTGTTACACGTCGCACGCTGGACCCCCCTTCGACTCCTCCGATTTTGAGACCTGGGATTTCTCGCACACCGTCATTTCTTGATATGAGAGATGACGTGGATCGAGAAGTGCCGCCACCTGAGGACAGCTTCCTTGACATGAGCAAGGTTTCATTGGATACGGTTCGAAGTAGCATGGAAGAGGACCCGGTTCTTAGTTGACCCCTGCCTTTTCGCGTCACCATTTGCATAGCTTAACCCTTTCGTTCGTTTCAATTTCTCTTCTTATGTTATTGTTTATCGTATGTCAGTACTCTCGTGCTTTCGATCCTTACCTGTCCATCATTTTTTTAATATCCACTCTCACTACTGTATATTGTTTCGTTCGCTCTTATGCCACTCATACCCACCGCTCTCTTACTGTATACCTCCGTCCACCCTCTCCCCCCCAATGCACGCATTTAAACACCCATCGATTCAGACATCCATACGCTCCACTCCCTAGCTTTACTACAGTACGGGGGACCAGCACAATATTCAGGCACGGAGTCAGGCACCCAGCTTATCGTATGTTTCTGGGACGTCAAGTTGTAGCCAATCAAGTGTATGGCCCTTGCGCCCAAGGATTACGCTGTCGCGGCTTGCGTATCACAGCGCTCGTCATTTTCGCTCTCTAAATTCCCCTCTCTTGATGGAGTATGATATTTTCCGTGAAGAGCTTGCTCTCAAATATCCCGCCTATGGCCACGCTCTCTGGCAGCCCAGCCCTGGGGGATGTTATGCTGCAGTAGACATCGGGGACGTTGGTTTCATTCGAGAAGGCTATTTCCACCGCCTTTTTAATGTTCTACTCCCTGAGGATCATGAATCCCATCGAGATGGTGTCCCAC
>WNFC01039316.1_pt1 | contig 10569 bp, 10 predicted proteins | sample 5400541 | NCBI WGS metagenome assembly WNFC01 (sample SAMN13153342, study PRJNA577476) | soil metagenome | isolation source: 120 cm saprolite under Douglas fir tree site 2 hole 2 replicate 1 | place: USA:California | collected 2015-04-18
CACCAATCTCCGCGACCGTGATCCTTGCCGAGCTCGCCGAGGAGCTGGTGCGCGCACTCCTCGCGGATCACCCTCACGAGAAAACCATCTCGCTCCTGGCGATTTCTGTGTCGCATCTCGAGGAGCACTGGGATGTGGAGCTGGAACTCCCGCTTGGACTTACAGATGAAGCACGCCGCCCCGGCACCAAAAAAGGCATGGCACGTTGGGCGGCCGACCATGCCGTCGACAGGATCCGCGATCGCTTCGGATGGGATGCCATCGGATACGGATCGGTGGCGCTGGGCATCTCTCATTCCGTTCCCGACGAGTTTCGCAAACTCGCCGAAAAGGACCTGTGACCGTCACCAGTACACGTGCGTCCAAAGATGCGTGCTTCTGAGGCAAACCGGGGCGCCGGCGACCATCGTTTGAGAACGCCGCAACGAATTGGGTGAAACGACTGTGAACAAAACGTGGCGGAAACACCTGCGGCAGCAATAAAAATCAACAACTTAGAAGATATTCACTGCGTTCGGGACGCAGGGTCGCAGGTTCTGATCTGTTCATGCAACGAGCCTAGGAATTTCTTGTTCAACCAACCGAGGTGAACCTGCTCGACATCCTTCTCACCGTAGTCGATGAGCAGCCGACCAATTATTGCCATCTGTCTTGGAAATCTGCCGTGTGTGGGGAACATCAGGTCCCTCGACCTCTAACCCTGCTCCGGAAATGCCCCAGTTTGAAGTCAGGTATGTGGTCCCGCTCCATCGAGCTCGCCAGCCGGGGTCATGCTATCATCATCGCCGACAGAGAATGGTGAATACCTGGAAGGGACGATGATCAAACGTCGCGATTTCTTGAAACTGACAGCCAGGCTCGGCGCCGCGTCGCTGATCTGCGCCGGCAAACCCACGCGGGGGAGGGCGGGCGAATTGCCTGGCGCCTTGCCGGCGCCGTTGCACGATAATTTGCCGAAATCTGTCGAGGACATACCCTTCATCAATGGCGCGCTCAATATTCCGACTTTCCCGCGCGGACCGAATAGCCGCGGCGTGATCACCGATCAGACTCTCCCGGGCATGACCCATATCGAGATCTATATGAACTGGGCGCGGCTTGAGCCCGAGCGCGACCAGTGGAACATGCAGGAGTTCGACGACATGCTGCGCCTCAGTCAGCAGCATAGCCTAAAGATATTGGCGTTTCCCAATGTCAATAATACCCCGGACTGGCTGAAGCAGACCGCCGGCTTCCAGCCGGTGGTCAATTTGCGCACGGGCGATACTTATCATTTTCCCTCGCCATGGGCGCCGTCGACCTATGACGGGCTTCGATCATTTTTATTCGTATCTCGCTGCGCACCACGAAAACAAAATCGATATCATCAAATATTTTATAGAAGTCGGGCTGATGTCCGGGGTCGGCACCGATTTCTGGTGCGGCGATCGTTTCGCCAGGGTCGATTTCCGTCAAAGCATGGCGGAGCGATATGGCGGTCTCAACGGGCTGAACGCGGCCTGGGGGACCCGGCTCTTCACGGCGGACGAGATCTCTTTTCCGCCTTCCGCCAAGGCGGTGTCCGTGCGTCATTGGATCGATTTCGTCAGTTGGTACCAGGAAAGCCAGGTACGGGCGCTACGCCGCCACCTGACGGTGATCCGCAAGCATTTTCCCGAGACACATATCGACGTGCCCATGGGATTCGGCTCGGATGTGCAGCGCGACGGCTGCGACCGCACGGCGGTATGCGCTGCCGTCGCGGCGTTTCCGCCGATCTCCATCAGATCGACGCATGGCAGCTTCAATCGGGATCAGCCGCCACGCGCCTATTGGTTCTACAAGCGGATGGCGCCGGTTTGCCACGTCTTGAATGTCGGCTTCGGCACCGAGCGACCCGGCGGCGACCTCAAATATCCCGAGATAGGCCGTCAATATTTCGAGGATGCGAGTGCCGGCGCGACGCTGATCTTCCAGTATTATCAGAATTTCCACCTAAGGCCTGACTCCGCCCCGCGGGCGCAGGCCATCTCGGATTACAAGCGCATCCTCAGGCCCGGTCGACGCGCGATCGTCGACATCGCCGTGTTGTACCCGACCACACAGATGATGCTCGACATGACGGGCTTTCCAGCGGGGCAGATTGCTTTCTGCTCTCAGGGGGCGAGCCTATTTCGACTATGACCTTGTGGATGAGAACATGGTCGGCTGGGATCTGTTGCGGCGATACAAGGTCCTCTTGCACACCAGCGGCAAGATATTCCGCCAATCCACCTTGACCGGCATCGATCATTGGATTCGTGCCGGCGGCGTCATGATCACCTATGGCGCTCCAAATTGGCAGTCCCTTGAAACGCAACGCATGACAGCGGCAGCTTGGATGGTCCCGCAGAAACGGAACGCCGCGCCGCCATCGATGGTCCACGCGGCAGCGGGCGTTCAGGTCTCTGGCCTGGACAAAGGGATGATTCTGGCAATTCCGGCCGGCAGCATCCCCGACTATCTGACCAAGATCGTTGCCCTGCTGGCAGTTCTCACCTCAACCCAGGGAAAGCTCCAAGCGCTGCAATGTTTCAAGGCGCGAAGCGACGGCAAGTACGACACCATTTTCCCTGATGGTCGACTGACATTCGACACCATTACTTTCGACACAAGCTTTCATTCCTGAACTGAAGGCTGCGAAGCAGCACTATGTCGCGCCTGATCCCACCACAATATGACTTCCCTGGATGAGATGGTTCTCGCAGACTCAATAATGCCAGTCTGAGACTCGCGGGTCGTTGCTGGTCTCCACGGGGGTGGCTGACTGGTGTGAAAAGCGCCCGGCTGCTTGATCAGTGAAAAGCTTCCTGGTCAATCCTTACGCTGCTAATTGCGGGATGGCCCTTTCGATCCATCGCAAGAATCGGGTGTTGCGAGTCCCCGATTTGAAACTAGTCGGCTCCCCCTGGATCGACATCGCGGGCGGCTGGACTTGCTCCTTCATGCCGACAACCTATGTGCCGCAGCGTGGCGTCGGTAAGAAAATAGAGCATTGTCGTGGGTGGGTATCGCGCTGTAGCGGTCCCCCGACTCGAACCCCCGAATGTGCGGTTCGACCGGATCGCCCGTTCACACCTAAGGCGGAACGGGTGTTTCGATCAATTGCAGCTTCCAACGCTCAGAGAGCCAGTGAGCTCATTCCACATAGGACCTTATATCGTCCCTTGGGAGCAGCGCCGCCTAGGTCCTGCAGTTCGTGGTGTGGTTGGCAGGAGCCATTTTCTCGGGCCGGTCAATCTGACTGCGCTTCTAACCTATTGATGAATCCAGGAGCAGAATCCGCTGTTTCGCTTCACGGCAAGTGAATGGGTCCGCACTTTGTCACGCGGCAAGCTTTGGAATTGCGCTTTCGACCAATCGCAAGAATTGGGTGTTGCGGGTCCGAAAACCGAAATATTCTGTAGATTTTCAACGAAGAAACAGCGCAATTCGTACTTATAAACTGATCCCGCTTTGGTGCGATGCACAAAGGTCTTCTATGTTGACCCTTCGCCAGATCGAGGTCGTTCGCGCGGTCATGGTTACAGGATCACTGGCCCGCGCAGCGCGACTCCTTAACGTGTCCGCGCCCGGGATCAGCCGATTGATGAAGTACACCGAGCAATCGCTGGGCATACGACTCTTCGACAGGCGCGGCGGCCGGCTGGTGCCGTCTGAGAGGGGTCGGGATATCTTTGATCAGATAAATGTGGTTTTCGGCAAGATCGAAGACTTGCGCTACATTATCGACAACGTCAAAACCGGCGTCTCGCAGGAACTCCGAATCGGCGCCGCCCCTTCAATATCACAAGTAATGGTCCCTGTTGCGATCGAGCGGCTTCGGGCACGATTTCCGCAGCTCGTCATCGATGTCAACATGCTTAAGATCGAGGAGGCGGTCGACTATCTCCTGCTTGGCAAGGGCGAGGTTGTCGCAATGAGCTCCCGCTTCGATCACCCTGGGCTCACCTGTGAGCCCCTTGCTAACGGCCGTTTTGTCTGCATCGTCCCCGAAGCCCATCCGCTTGGTGCACGGAAAACGATATCGGTTTCTGAAATCGTTCAGCACCCGCTCATCGGAATCGACCGGAACGATCCCTATGGACGTATGGTGTCTGACATCTTTAGCCAGCGAGGCCTCGACTACCAGCTAACTATCCGGGCGCGATTCGGATTGACGGTCTGCTCGCTGGTGAAGGCTGGGCTCGGAATTGCCGTGATTGACCAGTTCACCGTTGCAGACGGGGCGTTTCCGGGCATCAGGCTGATCGAAATCGACGGTCGCCCCTCTCTCAAGACTTGGATCATCACCAAAGCAGACTCGTCGCAAAGCGTTTTCGCGGCGGCGTTTGTTAAGTTTCTTCGGCAAGCAATGGCTATTTAAATCGATCCCGACCCGTAGATGTTCTCCACGACAGCAATAACTTGAGGTTAGGTTCTCCGCTTGAAATGGTATTAGCGGGAACGGAGCATCAAGCTTAAAGATCGGGCGAGGGCTCAAAAATCAGAAGTGATTTTGCCCCGGGGGATCCGTCTGGACGCGCAGCATGTTTCATGATCGAGGACCGTACCTTCTGCTTGGCCTGCGCGCCACTACGATCGCAAGCTCTTTGTTGACTGGAATACACGAGCGCGCCGCCACGTCCAGTTGGACCAGCGACCAATACCACTCAGTCGACATTTCCGTTCTCGACACCGCTTCGTTCGAAGGCGTTAATCACCTTCGTTCCGAGCGCATGACAGCCATTGCCTTCGATCAACGGACTCGCGCCGCATGAAGAGAGCGCTTGCAAGCTCGACTAGCGAGGGACAATCTCGGACGGAATGCGACGTACTGGTCGCGGGCTCGGGAGCTGCTGCTCTGTCGGCCGCTGTCACCGCCGCCTTCCACGGCCTCAAGGTCATCGTTGCCGAAAAGGAGCCAGTGCTCGGCGGCACAACGGCTTGGTCGGGCGGGTGGATGTGGACGCCACGGAATCCTCTCGCGCAGCGAGCCGGAATCGTCGAGGATGTTGAAGCGCCGCTAAACTACCTCCGCCACGTACTTGGCAATAACTTTAGCAAATCCAGGATAGATGCTTTTCTCGAAGCTGCACCCCACATGGTTGCCTTCTTCGAGCAGAAGACGGCGCTTCGATTCGAGGACGGCAATCGAATCTGTGATACCTATGGCAACGTTCCCGGCGCTGGTACAGGAGGACGTTCGGTCATCGCAGCTCCATTCGACGCGCGATTGATGGGTAATCTGATTCAGGCTGGTCCAGACCTGTCTGCGTTTATGAATATCACACGTTCTCCCCGCGCCTTTGCTCACGTCGCGCATCGCTTCAGCCGGCATCTGTTTGATGTCGCGATTCACCGTCGCGGGATGCAGCTGCGCAACGGCCTCGCCTTGGTGGGAAGGCTGCTCCGATCAGCCGCCGATCTCAACGTCGAGTTGCGGACATCCTCTCCGGTCGTACGGCTCATTGAAGGCGGCGGGCGCGTTTGCGGCGTCGTACTCGCGACCGAAGAGGGTGAGATCGAGATCGGCGTCAGGCGTGGTGTCGTGCTTGCAACCGGTGGCTTCCCGCACGATCCGAAGCGACGGCGCGAGCTTTTTCCCGCCGATGAGGAGCATCGGACACTTGCGGTTCCTTCGGCTACGGGCGACGGACTTCGCTTGGGCGAATCGGTCGGCGGACAGGTCGATGCGGGGCTGGCTTCAATCGAACGTGGCAAACCGGGCATAATCGGCGTGCTCTCGAACGGCCAGCGATTCTGCAATGAAGGTAACGGCTACCATGACTACGTTACTTCGATGTTGGATGCCATCCCGCGAGGACAGGAGGCCGCGTCTTGGCTAATCTGCACACGGGCGTTCCAACGTCGCTACGGGCTGGGTATCGCGAGGCCCACGCCTATTCCCGTCGAGCCTTATATCCGATCCGGCTACATCAAGACGGGCCGGACCATCGCAGAGCTGGCCCAAAAATGCGGGATCGATTGCAGAGGATTGGAGCGAACTGTCGCAGACTACAACCTTCACGCCCGCCAAGGCGAAGACCCGGCCTTTGGCCGGGGCTCAACTCCGTACAATCGTCTCCAGGGAGACGCAGGGCGTGGACCGAATCCTTGCGTGGCGCCTCTCGATCCCGGTCCTTTCTTCGCTGTAAAGGTAATCCCCGGCAGTTTCGGGACCTTCGCCGGGCTTAAGACAGATGGTAGCGCCCGCGTACTTGACGAGGCAGGTGTTCCAATCCCGGGGCTCTACGCAGCCGGTACCGACATGGCCAGCGTAATGGGAGGCCACTACCCCGCCGGTGGAATCAATCTCGGACCGGCCATGACCTTTGGCTACATCGCGGGGCGGCATCTGGCTGGTGAGGCCGATTATGAAACGCGTCCAGCATTATGAGACGTTTCTCGAGGATTCCTGATGAACGAGTTTTCGCTTGCCCACCTGACAGTCCTATCGCTGTCACCGCCCGAAATGGTGAACGTCGCGGCTTGCACGGGCTATCAGGCTATCGGGCTCCGGCTGATCGCGGTGACGGCAGACAGTCCCGGATACCCTCTGATGTTCGACCCACCAGCGATGCGGGCCACCAAGGCGAGGCTCGACGATACCGGAATACGTGTCGGTGACATTGAGTTCATTAAGATCACGCCCGAGATCGATATCATGTCGCTCGAACCATTCGCGGCAGCGGGGGCAGAACTCGGAGCAAAATACATCATCGCGGCGCCGTATGATCCAGACCTCGGTCGACTTGCCGAACGGTTCGCTGCTCTTGCCGATCTCGCAGGCCAATACAACTTGTCAGTTCTGCTCGAGTTCTTCCCTTGGACGGTGGTGCCGGATGTCCGAGCGGCCACAAGGATTGTCGAAGCGGCGGACCGCAACAATGCGGGGCTTCTCGTCGACACGCTCCATTTCGCCCGTTCTGGAAGCAGGCTCGAACACCTCGACCTCGTTTCTCCAGCCCGTCTGCCATTTGTACATGTGTGCGACGCGAAGGCAGGTGGACCCTTTACGACCGAGCAACTCCTGCATACCGCACGTTCCGAGCGACTGCCGCCAGGCGAAGGTGACATCGACATCCGCGGTATCCTCGAGCGGCTACCGGCCGGCATACCAATCGGGCTTGAGGTGCCAATGGAACGCTTGACCCGTGAACGCGGCCCCGAGGAGGTCGCGCGCCATGTTCGAGCGGCAGCTGGGCGTTTGATCTCCGGAATATAACGGCCCATAGCTGCTTCTCCGTCAGATGAGCGGGCATCGCGTTGGCTCATCGTGGCCGATGTTACAAATTTCCAGCGCACGTCGCCTACACAGAAGTGTTATTTTGGGGGCCAGTCGTTAGCAGCTGAAGCAGATATCAGCTTCGGATCGTGTGCGGACGGCGCACTGGCAAGAACTTCTGCTCTGCGCTTCGCACTACGACTTCGAGAAGCCTGTAGCCCGCTGACGATAACCCGATCCGAACTCTTTGCAATGGTCTCAAGCAACCGTTCCATCCGAGCCGAATAAGCTCCGGTCACGCGTCCGAGAGAAGTACCATGATGTTATGCCCGCCTCATAACACGGTATTATGTGTACGACCGCCGAAGAACTATTATGGCGTTGTTCTTGATAGGTTTCGCTAACCGACAACGTTCCGGGACGTGGCCTCAGTCGCCAGCACCTTGGAAAGCCAAAAAAAGCGCTCGGTTAGCTGCCCAAGATTTTCAAAGAAGCCCGCCAAAGGGACTGTCAGCAAACGCAATTGGGAGGAACCAACGTGGCAAGTTCAATAGCTCAAAGCGAACATGATAAGCGTCAGTCAAAGAAGGCCGCCGCCAGCGGTTGGATCGGATCGGCGCTCGAATATTATGACTTCTTTATTTATGCGACGGCAGCGTCGCTGATATTCCCGCAGATATTCTTCCCATCAGGCAATCCTACCGTCGCCATCGTCGCTTCGTTGGCGACGTACGGTGTCGGCTATGTTGCCCGGCCTATCGGCGCGTTCTTTCTCGGGCATTGGGGCGACACCCATGGCCGGAAAACCGTGCTGATCGTCTGCATGTTCCTGATGGGCATCTCGACGATGGCTGTCGGCCTCCTGCCAACGTATCAGCAAGTCGGTGTGCTGGCGCCGGTGCTTCTTGTTATCTTGCGACTCATCCAGGGGTTCGCCGTTGCCGGAGAAATATCCGGGGCCAGTTCAATGATCCTGGAGCATGCTCCATTCGGCCGGCGCGGATTCTATGCAAGCTTTGCGCTGCAAGGCGTACAGGCTGGGCAGATTCTTGCGGCGGCGGTTTTCCTGCCACTGGCTGCCTACATGCCTACAGAGGCGTTCAATAGCTGGGGTTGGCGGATACCCTTCTTGCTCAGCTTCTTCGTCATCATCGCCGGCTACATCATCCGTCGTGAAGTTGACGAGACGCCGGCCTTTGCCAAAGAGGACGAACAGGGCATGGTTCCGAGAGCGCCGATCGTTCAGGCCTTCAGGCTCAACTGGAGGGACATGCTTCGTGTCGTCTGCATGGCGCTCATGAACGTCATTCCTGTGGTAGCCACGATATTCGGTGCGGCCTACGCGGTCCAACCAGCATACGGAATCGGCTTAGAAAAAGATGTCTACCTGTGGATTCCCGTTCTCGGCAACATGCTGGCCGTGTTCGTTATCCCGTTCGTGGGTAACCTATCGGACAAGATCGGTCGCAAGCCTCCTATCATCATCGGCGCCCTGTGTTCCGGATTGCTTGCCTTCGGCTATCTCTACGCTATCAGCATCAGGAACGTGCCGCTGGCAATCTTCATGTCGCTGTTGATGTGGGGCGTCGTCTACCAGGGCTACAACGCCATCTTCCCGAGCTTCTACCCCGAACTATTCCCGACGCGAACCCGGGTCTCGGCGATGGCGATATCCCAGAACATCGGGACAACGATCACGGCTCTGCTTCCGGCACTGTTTGCAACCGTGGCGCCTCCCGGCTCGACCAATATCCCCCTTACCGTCGGGGCAATCGCCTTTGGAATCACCGTGATCGCGGCGATGGCGGCTGTGACTGCCCGCGAAACCTATCGGATCAATATCAACGATCTCGGAAATCCCGACGCCGTTCCAATGGCGAAGGCAGACTATGAGAAGATGCGGGCCCAGGCCGCGGGTGGAGCAGCCGTCGTTCCTACATGACAGCTGAATGAGACGCGAAGAGCCGATGAAGAGCCGCAACTTCGATGTGATTGCGCGGTGTAGCTCGCCTAAATGTGAAGCTGCCGCCATCGAAGCAAACCGAACGAAGGCGCCAGCAGGCTCCCGATGGTGAACCAGACATAAGAGGTTGCGGCAGCATGACACCCCAAGCCGAGTTTCACCAACGCGATCGCGATCTTCATCCTCCGGCGCACACGCCTGTTTACAAGACGAGCGCACTGCGCTCACCGCGCATCCCTCTTTGGTCTCTGCAAAACTCGCTATCGGAGGTAACGGGGCCGATATTTTCGCCTAACGAACTCGGTCCGCTCGATAACGATCTGGTCCTAAATCATGCCAAACAGGGCGAGGCGATCGGCGAACAGACGATCGTCCACGGCTACGTACTCGACGGCAATGGCCAACCGGTATCCAACACGCTCGTCGAAGTATGGCAGGCCAATGCCGGCGGACGCTACCGCCACCGCAACGACACCTATATTGCCCCGATCGACCCGAATTTCGGTGGTTGCGGTCGGATGCTAACCGATGAGCAGGGCTATTACTTCTTCCGGACGATCAGGCCCGGCGCATACCCGTTTCGGAATCGCATCAACAGCTGGCGGCCGGCGCATATCCATTTTTCCGTGTTTGGGACAGGCTTTGCGCAAAGACTGATAACCCAGATGTATTTCGAGGGGGATCCGCTCATACCCCACGATTCGATCATCGCAACTATCCCCGACAAGTCAGCAGCGGATCGCTTGACGGCAAGACTAGACCTCAATGCATCACGCCCGCTGGAGTGCCTCGCCTACCGCTTCGATATTGTGTTGCGGGGACGCCGCCAGACCTTGTTCGAAAACAAGCTTGAGGGAAGCTGACATGACACCACCCCCCTTCATTCCTTCCTATCTGCCGGAAACGCCGTCACAAACGGCCGGTCCCTACGTGCATATCGGTCTCATACCCGAGCAAGCGGGCTTTGAAATCTTTGAGAACAATTTCAGCGGCGATATCGCCGGTCCTAATGTCGGGGGCCAACGCATCACCATTGAGGGACGAATCTTTGATGGCGCGGGCCATATGACAAAGGACGTGCTGGTCGAGACATGGCAGGCAAATGCGGCCGGCCGATACAATCATCCTGCGGACACACAGAACAAGACACTCGACCATGGCTTCCGCGGGTGGGCTCGGACCGGGACGGACTTCGTCACCGGACTTTACATGATCCGCACCATCAAACCGGGAAGTGTGGCAGGCCGTAAGGGCCGCAAGGCGATGGCGCCTCACGTCAATTTTTGGCTGGCCTCTCGCGGCATCAATATCGGCCTCGCTACGCGCATGTATTTTGGCGACGAGGAGGTGGCAAATTCCGATGATCCCGTCCTGAACATTA
>WNFC01025536.1_pt1 | contig 10568 bp, 12 predicted proteins | sample 5400541 | NCBI WGS metagenome assembly WNFC01 (sample SAMN13153342, study PRJNA577476) | soil metagenome | isolation source: 120 cm saprolite under Douglas fir tree site 2 hole 2 replicate 1 | place: USA:California | collected 2015-04-18
GGCACCAGCATGTGAAACCAAGTCAGAACACGTTGCCGATGGCCAACGATGCTGGCATCCACCAGGCGGAAAAAAAGCAAAAAAACCGCTCAGAGGATATCTTTGTCCCTTGACAACCGGGGGCCTCATAAGGGTTAGGTGTGGGATGGTAGGGGGTCTCACCCCGCACCAGACCTGCCTCTCTTGCCTGCTACATGAGAAGCCCGCTTACACTGTGGGCTTAATGTTCTGGTTGAGCCGAAACAGGTTCGTCGGATCATATTTGTTCTTCAGGGCAACGAGCCGTTCGTAGTTGTCGCTATAGGCGGCTCTGATCCGTGTGCCTTCCTCTGCATCGAGGTGGTTGACATACACTTCGCCCGTGGCGAAGGGCTCCACCGCCGTCCAGAACTCGCGGGTCCACTGGATATGCTGGGCAGACTCCTCAGGATTGAGCCACTGCGAGATAATGTCATAATCCCACTGATCATCGCGGAGCCCGAAGGCGGTCTCATGCGGCTTCACCCGGGTAGCGGCACCGTGAACATGGAAAAACCCGACCATAGACATCGGGGAGGGCATAGTGGCGGCCCGAGCCACGAGGATATCTAGGACGTCGTCCCCCAGGTGCTTCAAAAAGCTCGACTTCCAGTAGCGCTGGACGCCGCCATACGGAACCCCGGCGTCCAACAGGGTGTTCAGTTGCACGTAGGACATCGGGCCAATCGTATCCGCAAGGGGGGAGCCAAACTTCCGGACGGGCGCGACCAGACGTTCGCCCTCCGCAATGGGGCCGATATAACCGACGATGATGGCGACAATCGGGGCACCCTCCGGCGAGGTCATCAACGCGGCAAAGGCGGTGAGTTCATCGGGAGCACTGCGTGCGTACTCTCGATAAAAGCGCAGCACGTCTTTGGCGTTGGCCATTGGATGCAGGACCATCCCCGCCAGTACTGAGTCAACAGGATGGACCCGATACTCGAACGAGGTCACCACACCAAAGTTGCCACCGCCACCCCGCAGGCCCCAGAAGAGGTCTGGGTGCTCACTCGTACTGGCCGTGAGAAACTGCCCATCAGCCGTGACAATATCTGCCGAGAGCAAGTTGTCGCAACTGAGGCCGTACTTGCCCATGAGCCAGCCAAGGCCCCCACCCAAGGTGAGGCCCGCGATCCCCGTGGTGGAAACGACCCCACCAGTGCTCGCGAGGCCAAACGCTTGGGTCTCGCGGTTATACTCCCCCCACGTGAGACCCGCCTCGGCACGCGCCGTGCGTTTGGCCGAATCGACTCGCACGCTCTTCATCCGCGACAGGTCAATCATGAGACCACCATCGCAGACGGCGTTGCCGGTGATGTTATGCCCACCTCCACGTACGGACACCAACAGCGCGTTGGTGCGAGCAAAATTCACAGCGTCAATAATATCGGCCACCCCAGTGCAGCGGGCGATCAGTGCCGGTCTTTTGTCGATCATCCCGTTCCAGACCTTGCGGGCATCATCATAGCCGGGGTCGCCGGGACGGAGCAACTCGCCCCGCAAGCTCGTCTTGAATGCCTCGAAATCTGCATCGTCGATCGTCGTGTCTGCACCAGTGGTTGTGGTCACGAGTAGTCCTGCCATAACGTCCCTCCTTGTAGAGTGCTTGGGATTGGCATTGTGCCTTCCATGAGGAGACAAGATACTTGCGTCTATCGCTGTAGGGTGGGCACGTTCTCCTTCTTGCTGTGGTGCACCGAACGCCCGCGGTGAGCCGCCGCCGGAAGCGCAGGCGGAGCGGAGCGAAGCCGAAGCTGTAGGCGGTCGGCTCCACTGCGTTGTTCGGCTGGGTGTGCCCCGTGGAGGCGCGGGTGAGATACCATCCACACCTCGACGCTCACGCCATGCGGATACTCCGTGCGGCACATGCCACACGCCTGCACGGCTCTCAGATGCTCCCCTACTTTATGACCTCGTCCGCCAAAACGAGGAGGTGCGGGGGTATCGTGATTCCCAGGGCCTTGGCGGTCTTGAGGTTGAGGACCAACGCAAAGCGCACGGGCCGCTCAATGGGCAGGTCCCCCGGCTTGGCGCCTTGCAGAATCTTGCCCACCTGCACCCCACAACTCCGGAACGTCGCGGGCAGCGACGGTCCATAGGCCATGAGGCCCCCCGCCTCTGGGAAGTCCCGGAAGGGGGACAACACGGGAAGCCGGCTGTTGGCCGCAAAGTCGGCAATCACCTGGCTGTTGCGCCGCATGAGCGGGGACCCTAAGACGAGCATGGCGTCAGGCCGGGCCTGGGTGGCGGCCAGGAAGGCCGGGGCAAACGCGGCATCCGTGCGAACCTCGAGCGTGTGCAGCTCGATGGCTAGCAGGCGCGCCGCCGTGTGGGCCGCGTCCCGTTGGACGGCACCGGTCGTGGGATCCCAGAGGACGGTGACGCGGGCGAGCTGCGGCCGGACCTCTTTGAGCACCTCTAGCCACTTCCCCACGAGGCCGGGGGCGTCGAGAAAGACGCCCGTGATGGTGCCGCCCGGCCGCGCCAGGCTGGCCGCGACGCCGCTCTGCACCGGATCACTTTCCAGGTCGTGGGCTACTATCGGGATGGTGGCCGTGGCCTGCTGGGCCGCCTGGAGCGCGGCCGGGGCGATCGTAAAGAGCACGGCCACCGGGAGCCGCACCAGCTCGGCGGCGAGGGCGGGGAGATCCTCCGTGCTCCCCGTCGCGAAGCGGTCCTCGATTGTCACGTTCTGGCCCACCACGTAGCCGAGGTCCTGGAGGCCTTGGCGGAAGGCTTCTTGCTCAGCGGGCGGCGAGAGAACGCTGCGCCTCAGCCGCGCCCGGAAGCCGAAGCGACGTAGGAGCGTAGGCTGGAGGGCGTCGGCTGCAGGCGGTTGTTCGGCGGGGTGTGCCCCAGGGGCTGCGGGTGGGTGCTCCCTCTTCTTCGCCCCACCTCCCTGGTTGCTCTCTCTCCGCACGATGTCCCACCCCATGCCGTGCCTCTGCCCGCGCCTACTCGATCACCTTGTCTGCCTGAAAGAGGAGGGTGGGCGGCATCGTCAGGCCGATCTGCTTTGCCGCTCGCAAGTTGATCGCCAGTTCGAATTTCGTGGGCTGCTCCACCGGCAGGTCGGCGGGCTTCGCCCCCTGCAGGATCTTGTCCACGTACGTCGCTGCCCTGCGATACGATTCCTCCAGACTCCCCCCGTACGACATCAAGCCGCCCGCCTCGGCGAACAGCTTGAAGAAGTACATCGCGGGCAGCCGCTGGCTCGCGGCGAATTGCACGAGCTTGGCGCGATTGGCCGCAAAGAACGGGGTGTTCGTCACAATGAGCCCTTGCGCGCCACTGGCGCCGATGGCGGCAAACGCCCTCTCCAGGTGCGTGTCATTCCCCGCGTCGAGCACGTCGAGCGTCATATGCAATTCCCGTGCCGCCGCCTGAATGTCCCGCACTAACGGCGCACTTTGCGGATCCGCCGCGTTCGCGAGCACCGCGACATGCGCCAGGCCGGGGACCGCTTCCTTGAGCAGCTCCACCCATTTGCCACCGAAGCCCACCTCGCCGATCCCGAAGGTGACGCCGGTGGTGTTGCCTCCCGGGCGCGCGAGGCTTGTGACGATGCCCGGCGTGACCGGATCGCTCACGCCCGCGAACACGATGGGGACGGTCGTGGTGGCCTTCTGCGCGGCGAGCACACCGACTTCCGAGCCGACCACCAGCACGTCCACCTGCAGCCTGAGCAGGTCGGCGACGAGGTCGGGGAACCGGTCTTGGCGTCCTTCCGCAAAGCGTGTCTCCAGGATGACGGTCCGCCCTTCGACGTAACCGAGTTCACGCATCCCTTGCCGGAAGGCATGCAGCGTCGGCGGCTCTGGAGAGGCCGGCAGCGGTGAGATAAACCCGACCCGGTATACTCTGACCGGCGGCTGCGCTTTGACGACACATGGCACCGCAAGGACGCAGAGGACGAGTGTGGTGATGATCCCGACGGTGGTGCGCCGCATGGTCGTCTCCTCACGTCAGCTTTATGCCGACTTTCTTCTTTCTATGGCAGCCGAACGCCAGCCTTCAGCTGCTGCCGGAAGCGGGGTAGGGTAGGCCGCGAGCGAGGTCAGCTAGGCTGCCTTTTCTCCCGGCCCCCCTCCGAACCGGACGTGCGACTTTCACCGCATCCGGCTCTCCAGTTTCCTTGTTCAGGACCGTTTCGGCTCTCCGCATCTCGCGTACCTTGACGTCCTGTGCTTGAGGAAACCTGCTTCCCTTTGCCAGTGGGCTGCTCTGCCCGTGTGGACGGCTTTCCCGTCCTCGGACTACTATGGAAGCTCCGTGGCCCTAGGACTCTCATCCCTTAGGCCATCCCGCACTTGACTCTTCCCGTACGTCCAAGCATGGAGGAGGTGGCCCGTTCGTTCCGTTCTGAGGGTTCGTTACCCCCCGTCCTGCCCTCGGAGGTGTGTGTGACCTCGCTCCCGTCACACGCAAGGGCGCGCATCGTCATCAGGCGCTCTGCCGATGGGTCTCGTTGGGACCAACTGGGCACTGGGCTTCAAGCAATGCAGCTTTCACCATGCCATGCAGGTCTTGCGGGGCTGCGCTGTCTGCGCCTTCTCTGCGCCTCCCGCTTTTCCGCCATGCTATCGTCCCTTCTGCCTTTCGGCTCCGGTAAGGCGGCTGACCTCTAGGATATCCTCCTCATCCTATCCCGATTCATCGGGGATACGGTTTGAGCTGTTGCGGCGCACAGCGAGGCACGAGCGGACGCTGGAGGCAGTCAGCTGCAAGGCGTTGTTCGGCGCAGACTCGGCCAGCGAGGTCCAGCCAGCTGGTGCATCCGCATTCGTCTCTCGTTTCCTCGGGTGTTATGGCGTCTTTAGCGCCAGTCGTCAATGACAAAACAGTCGGGACGATTGTAGCCGGGCTCGTTGGGCCGCTGCATGGCCACCCCTTCCAGAAACGTCCGGAAGCCACGCGCAAGCATCATTCGATAGGCCTCGTGGCGTGCGGTGTTGACCCCCGCGATCAGCTGTTCCATACCGCGGGCACTTGCCAGAGCTTCGCAGGCTGCGAGCAAGTGGTCAAAGGACTGCGCGGCGCCAGGACCAGGGTGTACGGCGCCAAACTTGACGTACGCGGCGCCGGTGCCCGCCTCACTGCCCCTGCCAAGGTGGCAGATGGCGAACGCAACCAAGTCCGTGCCGTCATGAATGAGGACGGTGTCGCCGAGCTGTTGCTCGACGACTGCCCGGATCTCGCACTGGACATCGAGCCCGGGATACACCGCGTGGGTCAGCGCGCGACAGGTGGCGAGGCAGGTCTCGCGGGCGTGCAACGGGATCTCCGAGTATGTCGACCAGCGCTCGGCGGTGATGACGCGCCCAACCGGCTTGGACATCACTGGTGTCAGATACTGCGGCCAGAAGTCGAATTTCTGGTAGAGGGCGAGATGTTTGGGGCTCTGAGGAAGCGTGAACAGCGCGGCTTGGCGCGTGCCCCATTGCCTAAAGAGTTCCATGGTCGCCGTGAGCAGTCTTTGGGCAATGCCTTGGTCCCAGAGGTCGGGACGCACGGTCAAGGGGCCGAAGAAGCCGAAACTCCCCCAGTTCGTGGCGACGTTGGAACCGACCAACGCGTTATCGAGGTAGGCACCGAGTGTCGCCGCTGGGGCGGCGCGCCACCGCGGGCTCACCAGGTCGGCGTCACCCATGAACGACATGGGATCGGGAAGCCCGAAGAACGTGCCGAAGGCGAGGCGAAAGATGCGCTCGGCCTCGGGCAGGTCGTGTTGGTCGAGAGGACGAATCGTGATGTCCATGCTCTTTGCTCCTTCTCTTAGCACTGATGATTGACGAGCACTGTGTGAGGCCGAACGCCAGCGCTCACCTGCTGCCGGAAGCGGGAGCGACGCAGGAGCGGACACTGTAGGCAGTCAGGTGCAGCGCTTGGTTAGGTGCTGCGCGGGTATGGGATTCTCGCCTCGACGTGCTTTCCATCCTTCTGCCTCCTGGCGGGGGCCATTGTATAGGGCCTGAGCGCCTCTATGGAATGCCCAAAGCGGCCTTGAGACAGGTGTTCATCTGCTCCATGGCTGTAGCCGAGAGACGACCCAGGACACGCAAAATGAGCGCTTGATCGTACGTGAGCAGATTTTCGCCTTGGATGACAGAGTTGAACCGCAGGCCCGTTTGCTGCCCCTCCGCAGTGGTAATGTCAATGGCCAACTGCGTAGCGGCACCAATGCGGCGATGCCGACTACTGGTAATGAGTGCCAGAATGGTATCGTCGAGGCGTTGATTCAACATATCCGCTTGCACAACAAGCGCCGGACGGACCTTACTTCCCGTGGGGTCGCTATAAGGGAAGTCGACCAACACCACCTCACCACGGCGCACCTTCATGGTTGTCGCCGCGGATCGAGTTCGTTATAGACGTCCATCTCTGGATCATCCCACCCCGCGCGTAAGCCCGCTTGGATAAGCACCGCACGCCTCTCGTCAGGGGTCAGAGGGGTTTCATGGTCCAACAATCCGTGGAGTTGGTCATATATGTCGGCCTGGAGCAATACATATTCCGCGTGTGTCTCTGGGTCTGTAAGCCGCAGGGGACGGCCATGCGAGGCACGTACCGCCTGTTGCAGTTCTTTGGGCATAGTAAGCATAGATTGTCCTCCTGGAACGATTATCCCAGAAGGATTGGGTCGCGGCAAGCCAGGGATACAGTCCTGTAAGCACCTAACGTTGCCGATCACCTGCCGCCGCCCGGACCGTGTCCGTTCAGTTCAAGCAGACCCGCCAGCGGGCGACGGTCAGGTGGAACGGTGAGTTAGGTGACGACTTTGAGTCCTCTCCTCTGACGAAGAGACGCTTCCAACTTGGGCTTTCATGAGATGAGAGGAAGGGAAAGCCCGGAGCCCATCCCTCCGGCCCGCAAAGTAGCGCGTGTTCGCGTCCTCTGGCCTGAAGTCCCCGACCTCAGCGAACCCTACCTCCTGTACTCGCGCTCGCAGGCTGGCGGGGTCGAAAAAGCTGAGCCACGGTTCGCCGCGCGCTGCCACGAACGTTTTGGTCACCGCTACTATGCGCTGGCTTTCGGCATCGAGCTGGGATTCGAGCTCCTCATACTGGAAGATAATCTCGGTCCCAGCCGCCAAGGACGCTACGTCTCGCAATGTGCTCAAGATCGCGTCTTCGGTGAGATACACGGTGACGCCTAGCCATGAGAAGACGCCAGGCTCCTCCATGCGGTAGCCTCCCGCCCGCAGCCCTCTCGCAGCGTTTGCTGCTCAAAATCGATGGGCACGAAGGTCACATTGGACGGGATCTCCACGCCCAAGGCGTGCAGGCGTGCCCGTTTCCAGTGTTGCGTGGCCGGGTGATCGACCTCAAAGACGCGTACCACCCCGGCGAGGTCTCGTCTCCGGTACGCGAACGAGTCGAGCCCGGCCCCTAGGATGACGTACTGCGCGACGCCGCGCTGGAGGGCCTTCTCCAGTTCGTCCTCGACGTACCGACTCCGCCACGCCATCAAAGCCCGTGTGGCCCGAGACAAGGTGTGCGCGAATTCTGGGGTTGTTTTCTGCGCGATCTCTGCTTGAAACCCGCTCAGGACCGCCCGCAGCGCTGCTTCATTTTCGACCCCACTGAGCCCCAAGGCGAGATCATCCCGCAAGATCTTCGGCTCGTTGTCTAGAAGCACGTGCGCGGCGCGCATCATAGCCGCTCCTATGGCAGTTGCACTCGGTTGTCCTTCTTCCATACGATTCCTCCGAATCCCTGAGGGGGCCTCTGCGATACCTAACGCCACGCTTCAGGCGCCGCCGATAGCCGCAGCGAGGCACGAGCGGAGGCTATTGGCGGTCGCCTGCAAGCGATTGTTGGGCTGCCCCAATTGCCACGCGCGTGGTCTCAGACCTCCGCGCGCATATAGGCATCGTTGACCAAGACAGGCGTACACGTACTGACGTTGAGTTGTGCAGCCAGCATCACATCAGTGGCAAAACCCCACTCGATGAGTTCTTTGCCCGAGCTGCATTGGCGCAACGCATGGTCCAGCTCCGCCTCCACGGCCCGAAAGGCCGCCAGGGCCACCAGGGCTTCTGGCGACCGCCGGCCATGGAGATGACTGATGATGGCGCCGGCACCAATGAGGTCTTCAAACGCTGGACGCAGACTGCCGTCGTCTTTCCACCGTTCGCCCGCCGGGATCACCGCGATCTTGTGGCCATACTGCCGCGCCACAGCCGCGACGGCCCCTGCGTTGCGCAGACAGCCCGCTAGAACGGGGGTGGGCTTCGCGGCTAACGTCAAGGTGGCGCCATTCGGTGAGGGCAACACAAGCCGCGTGCCCTTGGGGATGCCGGTCAACGACGCGGGCGACAATGAGTATCTGGTCGGATTTCGTCCAGGATCAGCCAATGTTGCTCCGACGGACACGGCATAGGCCCGGGCGGTGTCATCGCGCCAGCGATAGGGGAAGACGATCGCGCCCTGGGTCACGGCTACATCAACGCTTGTCGAGAAAGAAAGCACATCGATGATAATGATCACATCACTGCTGGGGGCCAGGACCGCGATCCCATGCTCTCCCCACTCACAACGGATATCGAATTCCTGCTGATCGAATATCATGATGCTTTGTTCTCTCTCTCCAAGAGTACGGGCGGTTTAAGGCTGCCCAACGCTATATAACCAATGGTGTTAGTCTCTGATAAACCAAGCAACGATGTTGGTCTTTTACAAACTAAGCTCCGCAATCGAGAGGGGCACGAAGCCCGACGCGTTGGGTTGTAAACCGTGCCACTGGACTAAGACATTGAAGGCGGCCATGGTGAATGCCAGGCACGCCTGAAAATAGGCCCAGCCTCGATGCATCACCTTTTTGAAATGGAGTACCACCGTCAGCATCGAGAGCACCGTCTCGACGAGCATGCGATCCTCCCACTTGCCGCGCTGACACAGTTTGAGGTTGGCTGGATCCCCCTCGGTGGCATGGAAACCGGTATCGCTCAGGACAATCATCCGTTCGTCGAACTGCCGAATCAGCCACTGAAAGGTAGTATCTGCGACATTCGCGGTGGCACACGCCCACCCTACAATCAATCCCCACTGATTCAACACGAGACACAGTTTCCCGCCGACAATCCACCGGTGATTCGAGAGGCCTTTGCGGCCGATCTGCTGCGGGCTGCGGCCTTCGCGCATGGGATGGATCAACTCGATGCCGTAGGTGTCAATGACGCCGAGCACCGTTGGAGCAGCCAAGAAAGCGGTTGCCCACGCCTTTGAGGGCATGGAGCAGCCCCAAGGTGACCACCTCGCTGGGCCAGAGGTGGGCCTCGGGGTGTTTGGGGATGGCGCCCATCTGCTCATCGATCTCGTAGAACAATGCCGTGATAAACTCCACCGTAGTCATGCGGCTCTCCTCTCAGGGGAAGGATGTCACACAGACCAGCGTGGAGGAGTCGTCGGACGACGGCAAGGCAAAAACGTGCACCATTAGTTTTTACAGGCCTGTACTTCTTGAGGAGTTTATAAGAGACTAACACCATTGGTTACATAATCTTCTGCCATTTCCTTCTCCGTACAGCCTCTCTCTTTCTTGGAACCTCACAAAGGTGAGAAAAGCTTCAATGCAACAACTATATATAATATTCTTGAAACTATACAGGAGTTGGATTATATTTCTTTTCTAGTCATTTACAGAATGGTGTATATGTAACTACACACATACAGAGAGGGATGTTCTATGGCCCTCCACTATTGTAGTCTGCATCAGCGGTTGTTCAGTCGAAGATGCCAGCGTTGGGTGTGCTTCTCGCCAGCGACCATCACTGAAATTCGTGGCTATTACGACCTTCTGTGCTCTACCAATCGGGATGCTTCCTTCCTCCACGTCATTGAGTTGTCCTGTGACCACTGCGCCGAGTCCTTTCGGACTATAGCCCAGAGCGACGCCGAGGATGGAGTTTGCGAAGCATGAGGTGCACTGGAGGCCACAGAAGCGCACACAACATGGTCATGGGTCGGAGCTGCTTGCGTGAATCATTATGACGGGAGAAAGGTGCAAGGCCCGCGATGTCGTCTGTGCGAGATTCTCCTGGATATCCCCTGTACGAATCCCGCCTGCGACGGCCATCGCAACGAACGTGTAGGCGACGTGTGTCTGTATTGTACCACTGATGCACGAAGAAAAACGCTCTTTGTTCGTGAGATTGCTCCCCTCTTTTTTTCGAGCTTGGGCGATATCGGGCACGGGGAGGATTGAGCGAGGGGTGAGTTGGCTCAGGTGTTCAAAAAGTTTATGAGACCTGACATATGACAATCCCACATGCCACCGGACGGAGTGGTAAAAACTCAAGCCATTGATATGGTTGAGGGTATTTTAGAGCTACGCAGACGATCCGACGTTGTGCAAACGTCATGGAGAAACAGGAAAGCACGGTGTGAGCGGTTTTCACCATCTGAGGCCTATTGGTCCACCACTCAATCCGATGGCATGTGGCAATGTGAGCACAGGGACGAGCAGGAGCATGCGGTCATTCTTCCAGCAGAGGCTCCAGCTTCTTCCCACGTCTTCACACAGTGCCTCTGCGCGTCACGCTCTGG
>WNFC01036478.1_pt1 | contig 10567 bp, 8 predicted proteins | sample 5400541 | NCBI WGS metagenome assembly WNFC01 (sample SAMN13153342, study PRJNA577476) | soil metagenome | isolation source: 120 cm saprolite under Douglas fir tree site 2 hole 2 replicate 1 | place: USA:California | collected 2015-04-18
CGATGTGTTGATAGAATTTTTCCGCCGTCGCTTCACGTGCCGTGACGTATTCTGAGAGAAGAAGTTGGTCTGTTCCGTAATGAACTCTCTGATTCAGAAGCAGCATATGTCCGATGCTTTCTGATGAAAACGGCGGGATCTGCTGCGAGAGCAGTGTATCCAAATAGCTATATGCACTCATCATTCTCATTCTTATCGTCGCTGTAAAAGGCGTGTCTTTGCGACCGATGCCTCGAAGATCGAGCTCATCATCAATTTCCTTCCAACGCATCTCGACCACCTTGAGAGACGCATCAATTTCTTCTAGTTGTAATCTTTCAGGACACGGTTTCACTTTTTCCTGTCTCCCTTCTTCGCGTCGCTTCCAACGGGGACACTCATTCCCTCCGCCCGGCGGCCCACCTCCCGCGCACAGTGTATCACAGGAGGTGGGAGCGTCTGTGTAGCAGAGATGTCTGCGTGCCATGAAAGCAAGTAACCTCCACCAAACCAGTCCGAGAACCCAAATCTTTTCGTTTCAGATTTTCAGATGTACATTTTGCAATGATGATGGTGATCAGGTATACTGAAGAGAGATCGTGCTGTTGGCCCTTTTTGTGTGAGAAGGACGCGGAATGTACGAATCATCCTTCCCGATCGTAACCCTTTCAAAAGCCCAAAGAACGCAAGCTGATGAACGCTAACGCAACAGGAGAGCAGATCGTGGTCATTGTCGGTGCCGGGCTCGCCGGCGGCAATGCGGCTGTGACCCTACGAGAAGAGGGATGGCGGGGCCGCATCGTGCTCCTGGGCGCGGAGCCGGGTATCCCTTTCGGCCGTCCGCCGCTGTCCAAAACCTATCTGCGGGGTGAGGAAGACCTCAGTGCCTGGCACGTCAAGCCCGCCGACTGGTATGGTGATCACGACGTTGAACTGCGCACCGGGTCCACCGTGCGGCAGGTAGATACTGCCCTCAAGCAGTTGCGACTCGAAAGTGGAGCCACGTTGTACTACGACAAGCTGGTGCTCTGCACTGGCGGAAGAAACAGGCGCTTTGCGGTGCCCGGAGCGAGCCTGCCGGGCGTCTATCAACTGCGCACGGTAGCGCAGTGTAATGAGATCCGTCAGGTCGCCCAGCCTGGTGCGCGCGCCGTGGTGGTCGGCATGGGGTTCATCGGAGCTGAGGTGGCCGCCTCTCTGCGCCAGATGGGCCTCGAGGTCACCGCTGTGCTCCCTGGAGCAGCACCGCTTGCCACGGTCCTCGGCAACGAGGTCGCCGCCGTGCTCGCAGCGCTTCACCGCGAGCATGGGGTCCACCTGGTGACGAACGACCAGGTGATCGGCTTCGAGGGCGGCAACCGGGTGGAGCGCGTGTTGACTGCTAAGGGAGCACAACTGGCGTGCGACCTGGTCGTCGTCGGTATCGGGATCGCGCCGGCCGTGGACGCGCTTGCTGGCAGTGCGATTGCCCTGGATAACGGGATCCTCGTGAATGCGCGCTGCCAAACGAGCGTGCCCGATGTCTTCGCCGCAGGGGATGTGGCTAACCTGCTGCACCCGGTCTTCGGGAGGGTGCGGGTAGAGCATTTCAACAACGCCGAAAAGCAAGGCCGTGCGGTGGCCCGCGCCGTGCTCGGCAACCTGCAGGCGTACGATTATATCTACAGTTTCTGGTCTGACCAGTACGAGCACAAGCTGGAATACGTGGGGTTTGCCAGAAGCTGGGAGCGGATTGTCCTGCGTGGCAGCTACGACAGCAGAAAGTTCCTGGCCTTCTACCTGACGCAGGGCATCCTGCAGGCGGCTTTCGGGCTGAACCGTGGGGGTGACCCGGAACTCGAGGCTGATGCCGAGCTGCGCGCGTGTCAGGATCTGATTCGCGGCCGAATCCGACTAGCGGAAACCGCCCTGGCGGATGACCGTGTGGACCTGCGGTCATTGAACATCGCTCCGCAGTGAATGCTGCGCTGCTGTATGACCTGGTAGCCACCGATGGATGTGTCCCGTGGCTAACCCCCTTGCCATCCTCGCAGCCGTCTCCTACTCTGACAGACGGGCCCGTCCGAGCACGCGAACAGACCCAGCTCCTTGCGTGCTCGGACGGGCCCGATTGCGACTTTGCGCCCGTTCGTGGTCCGTGTCATGGGGCGTGCTCGTAATCGGCGAGGACTTCAGCGATTGCGCGGCGAGCGATGCCGGCGAGGACGGGGTTGGTGCTCTGGTAGTAGGGGAGGGCGATCAGCCCGACGGACAGGGCCCAGCCGCGCCCTCGCGCCCATGTCGCGTCATCGACCGGGAGCGCTGCGCGGAGGACGTCCCGGGTTTCGGCGGAGAGGAGATTCCACGCGACGATCAAGTCGCATGCTGGATCGCCCACGCCCAGACACCCGAAGTCGATGACGGCGCTGATCCGGCCCTGCTGGACCAGCAGGTTAAGAGATTGCAGGTCTCCGTGGATCCAGACGGGCGGGCCGTCCCACGCTGGTGCCTGAAGGGCTGCGTCCCACGCCGCGGTCACTGCGCCGGTATCGAGCATGCCGTCCAGGGAGGCGATTGCGGCGCGGGTGTCAGCGTCTCGTGTGGAGAGCGGCACGCCGCGGAAGGAGTTGTGCGAGGGGGTGGCCCGCCCGTGGGATCGATCCGCTGCAGGGCAGCTATGAATTGAGCCAGATCACGCGCCGCCTGGCCTGGATCGACGATGCGCTCGATGGTCGCGTTCTCGCCTGCGAGCCACCCGTAGACGGACCAATGCCAAGGGTAGCCCTCGCCCGGTGTCCCCTTCGCGAGCGGGACAGGGATGGAAAGTGGGAGGAGCGGGGCAAGTCTCGGCAACCACTGGTGCTCTTTGTCCACTTGCCCGGTGGCACCTTCGATGCGGGGGAGTCGCACAGCCATGTCGGAGCCTACCCGATAGATCGCGTTGTCGGTCCCAGCGGAGTGAACCGGCTCGATGGGAAGGTCTGCCCACTGCGGAAACTGCGCGGCGAGCAACCGGCCCACGAGAGCGACGTCGACGTCCACCTCGTCGACATGCATTTTACCAGCGGACATCATCACCCTCGCCCAGAACAGAGTGAAACCACCTGGCGCGCCGATCATGTGCGCGATCAGGTCACGAATCGAGTGCACATGCGGGGCAACGGCCTGGAGGAGACGTTGTTGATAGGTATCCCAATCCTGGTAGACGGTCGCCAACGAGGTAGTATCCTCAGTCATAAATGTTCTCCTCACAAATGAATGAATTCCTAAGGCATGGTTCAATTTGGACGAATTGTCCTTGACCGTTTGAACAGTCACACCGTGTCACGCCTCCGCGCAGCGAAGGGGCTGTCGCGATCGGCAGCGAGATGCTGAGCGCAGCGAAGCATGACAGGGCTGGACCTTGCTGTTGCTGAGGAACTGTCAAGTGCATTTGAACCTTGCCTAAGGATACTATGTTAAGGTCTTGCGCCGCTCTCAGTTAGGGTGTCAATACGGGTGTCAAAGGGAAATGAGAGCCGCCCGAAGCGGCTTCTATGCTGGCTTCAGGCGGTCGTGGGTGCCGAAGGGGGGACTCGGTTGTTCGCTGGTGTTCGCCCTTGTCCTTTTTGTGCTGGAAACAGCTCTGTTCTGTTCGTTGCGTGCTCTGTTTTATCGCTGATGTTCGCTGGCGTTGCTGTATGGGTTGCTGTACAGCGTTTGCTTGTACAGCAGTGTTTGAGAAACGAATGGAAGCAGTAATCAGACGATCATTACCCGAAGTGGGAGACGAGTTTTTAGACTGTTCGCTAACGTTTGCCGTCGTTCAAGTGGTGCTTGTCGGGCGGCTTCATTGTTCGCTGGTGTTTGCCACTAGTTGCTGTCAATATTGCTGTGCTTTTACGATTCTTTGAGTGTGGAATTGATGGGTGTTAGATTATCTACAACAATTTTGCAGAATATAAATCTAAGTGCTAAACGATGAAGCTCCCTTTCCGTTTGCGGGCTTGTGGCTTGTGATTACAGAAAATTATTGTTATCGCATCCCCTCCAACTTCAAATGATAGAAATGAGGCTGGGATCTGGAATGTGAACCTCCTATATCAGCAAGAATTATGTCATTTTTGCTTCTCCAGCATATACTATCTACTCTGAATGTAGCCGGGTACATCGCAAGTAAAAGACCTATGACCAGTCTACCTTCTTTCCAGAAGAATGTAAAACCAGCGGCGTCACTGCTTACAATAAGTTCACCGTTTGGTGAGTAATGTACTTGACGTATGCCACGACTATGGCCGAGCAATAAGCGGTAATTCTGACCACTTTCCACATTCCAGATCCTCACTGTCCTATCATCCGATCCACTGACCAACTTGGTTCCATCGGGTGAAAATGCAACACACTTTACGTCTTCTTGATGGCCACGCAATGTGTGTAAGAGCTTGCCGCTGTCTACCTCCCATACTCGCACTGTTTTATCGGCAGAGCTACTAGCCAGCTTGGTTCCATCTGGTGAAAACGCAACGCCCCAAACACCGTCTCGATGATGTTTAGATGTCAGCAGTTGTCTTCCAGTTTTTAGATCCCATACAAACACTTGCTTATAGATTCCCCCTGCAAGTTTTGTTTCATCTGAAGAAAATGTTAAGCTATTCACAAAATACATCTCTACTGATGTTCTTTGCAGTTCCCGCCAAGCCCTCATATCCCACAACCCCACTGTCGCATCCTCAGAACTAATGGCTACCATCGTTCCCTTGGGTGACAACGCTATACTCACTACTTCTTCTTTAAGATCTGTTAACGGTTGGTGTTTTATCTTTTGATCCAACTGCCACAATCGTACAGTCCCATCAGCTGATCCACTAACTATTTTCACCCCATCTGGAGAGAATGCTACACTCCTTACAGAATGTAAGTGACCTATCAATAGTTGTAGTTCCTCCCCACTCTCAACATCCCATACTCGTATTTGCCCACTGTGGAAACCACTTACTATCTTCTTTCCATCTGATGAAAACGCCAGACTTACTGCTATATCTTGATGGCTTCTAAAAAAATGCAATTCCTTTCCGCTTTCTATCTCCCACAGTTGTACATCTCTCCCAGAGGTAATACTTGCTATCTTTTTATTAGATGATGAGAATACCACAGGACTTATTCCAATTAGTAAATACCTTAATACTTGTAGTTTCTTCCCGCTCTCAACCTCCCACAATTGCACTTCATTAATGGTAGTCCGTTTTTGGTTTGCTACTATCGTCCCATCTAGTGAGAGTCCAAGACCAAATATATCCTTTTCAAGGTTTAGCAAGGCCTGTGCCATCTCTCCACTCTTAACGTTCCAGAGCAGTACTCTCCCATCAAGTGACTGGCTTACTACTTTACTACCATCAGTTGAAAACGCTACTTTAAGTACGGGATGCGAGTGACCTGTCAACACTCGTATCTCTTTCCCATTTTTTACCATCCATACTCGTACCGACCGATCATCTGATCCTGTTGCTACCAAACTCCCATCCGGTGAGAACGCAATGCTTAGTACTGTAGCCTGATGTCCTATCAATTCCCGCAATAACTTCCCTGAGTCTGCTTCCCACAGTCGCACACTCCCGTCTTTAGAGCCACTTGCCATTAGCGTTCCATCGGGAGAGAATACCACAAAGTTCACTTCACTTCTTGGATTCTCTAATCCCACGGGATGCGCAATGAGATTACAGCAAGCGAGCGGAGAAGCATAGGTGGATCGTGGTGAAGAGCAGGTCATTTTGTGTCATACTAATGGAGTGTTGAGAGAATGGCCCCCTCATCTGAGAGGATAGGGCACTCTTGATAGCCGCTCAGCAGTGGCTGAGCGAGCGAGGAATCAAAATGATAGGAGTGCTGATGAGTATGGACGCCCCTTCCTCCGTGAATATTCAGACCTCTGTGGAACCGATCCCCTCGGTGCCTGAGTGGTTTGGCGAAGTGGCTCTTATCGCCCACACCTTAACCCGTCTGGGCTTGCTTGCCGAGATCTCCGAGCGTGTCCGCTTTGCCCGCAAACGCTTCGGTACCTTTGAAGTGATTGACTTTGTCGTCGTGCTGATGGGGTATGCCATCAGTGGTGAGCCGACGCTGGCGGCGTATTACGAGCGTCTGCAGCCTTTTGCGACGGCGTTCATGGCCTTGTTCGGACGCCAGCAGTTGCCTCATCGCTCGACGCTCAGTCGCTTTCTGGCCGCCCTGGATCAAGCGAGTGTGGAAGCGCTGCGCAGCGTGTTCTTGCAGGACGCGCTGGCCCGTTTGGGACCCGCCGAGGGCGTGGGAGGTCTGTGGGACCGGCAAGGACAACCATGGGTGGTCTTCGATCTGGACGGCACGAGACAGGCCGCACGACAGCGTGCTCTGCCCCAGAGTCCTGATCTGCCTCCTCCACAGCGACGTTTGCAAGCGGTCTGTGCACCTGGCTATACGGGGCGTAAGCGTGGAGAAGTGGTCCGCACCCGCACGACGCTCTTGCAGGTCCATACCCATCAGTGGCTGGCAACATTTGGCGGAGCGGGCAATGGCGACTACCGAGGGGAGTTGCTGCGCGGGCTGGAGGTGATCGCGGCGTATCAGGAGAAGCTGAGTCGGCCTCGAGGTCAGGCCCTCATCCGACTCGATGGTCAGTATGGGAATGGAGCCATCGTGGCGGACCTGCTGGCTGCCCAGATCCCCTGGCTGATGCGTGGCAAAGATTACGGGCTTCTTGAGCTGGCGCAGGTCAAAGAGCGTCTCGCCTTGCCTGCCGATGAGCAGTTTGTGCATCCGGAAAGTGGGATCTGCCGGGACCTGTTTGAGTGTGGAGAATTGCCAGTGACCGCAGAAGGACACCGCTCTCGTGTGATCATCGCCACACATCCAGCCGGGACCACTGCCAGTCCGATTGGCGTGACCCGTGATCAGCGCGTCTATGAGCTCTTTTTCACCGCCCTGCCCGCCCTCGGCTTCACCGCCGCTGATGTGGTCAAGCTCTACCTCCATCGCGGCAGCTTTGAAACCGTGCTCTCTGATGAGGATCGTGAGCAAGACAGTGATCGGTGGAGTTCCTACACACCATTTGGTCAAGAAACCTGGCAAATCCTTTCGCAATGGATGTGGAATCTGCGCCAAGAACTCAGCCAACAGTGGCAACCGACCTCGATGCGTCTCACCGAGTTTGCCCCCCCCTCAAACTGAATCCCTGCCATCCCCGGATCTCTCCCCGGCTGGACCGTCCTTCGGTCCCCCGCAATGGGCGCGGGCAGCGCGAGCAGGAAGCCTGGGAGGGCAAGATTTTCTTCCTCAGCCTGACGGCACATTGCGTTGTCGGCAAGGAGCCACGCTTTATCCGCAGGAACGACGCTCCGAACACGACGGGACGGTGCGTGTGCTCTATGCCGCCCGGATTGCTGACTGTCGCTCGTGTCCCTTCCGCATCCACTGTCAAGGACATGGCATCTCCACCCAAAAACCTCGTCGTGTCAGCGCTGTCCTGCATCCCCTGCCTCAGCCAGCGCCAGAAGAGCCGCCGCCTGCGTGCCTTGCTGCCCCTCATCCCATCCTGTGGGGGGATTGGTCGCGCTCTCAGCCTCGCCGAGCCTGGATCCGTTGGCAACGGAGCCACCTGGTGACGGTGCAAGCCCCATCCGTTTCACCACCTGTCTCGACGCCTTCAGCTCGCGCGCGCGCTGAGCGAGCGCATTGGCGCATGACATGGCCACAACGGCTCGCACGCAATGCGCGACCACCCAGCGCCCCGCCTGTCGAGCTTACCATCTATGGACTCTCACCCGTGTTTGCCCAGATGCTCGGTTTGCGAGTCGCTTGAGCTGACTGCGCGCTCTAAAGGAAGCTCATCCTCGACCTGGATTCTCCCGTCGAGCGGGTTCGTCTGCTCATTTTCACACCCAGTATCCCATGGACCATACTTTTTGCCAGACAAGATCGCTGATTCTTTGCTCTTTTCTCTGCTTTCTCCCTCTCTTCCCGTCGTCCCGACGACAGGTCAAAGGAACATACCTCTCATTTTTCTGCTTGCTTGCTAATACCTCGTTGCGCATTCCGTGGGCTAATACTCTGATTAGAGCATGGTCTTCCGCACCCACAGGTGCAAGTAGTTTTATCCATTGTGCAGGTGCCTTTTTACTCTCAAAGAAAGGTTGGCTTTCTTCCACAGCGCGATTATATAATTGCTGATAGAACAGTCCAGGGAGTATATCTGGGCTCCACTCTACTGAGCCTAAGATATGGCTTTCGAGGTCCATCCAATGCTCTAGTAGCTTCAGGTAAACCGCTTTCTTAGAATCTAGCAATTCAAGATAAACTCGAGCTGCTCTTATCTGTTCTAGACATTGCCAATAACCAACATGCTGAGCACGTTGCTCTAAACGATTTAGATCTTGAAACTCGATTACTATTTTTCTAGCCGCTTCTTCAAGCATTTTTTCCCCTCGATCGCTATCCTCAATGGTCAAACTTCGCGAGAACTCGCGTATCAGAGGATGCAACCGGACTTGATCGTCAGATAGTTCCTCTAGCAAGCTTACCTCTTGCAAAAGTAGTCGTGTTTTACCCAATGGCTCAAATATATCATTGGTTTCGCCTAGACCAACTGCAAGTCCTAATATCCAAAGTGGGATGGGCGACGCTTCTGGAAAGTAGGCCGCTAACTGGAAAAGGTCACGTGCTGCTTCGTCTTTTACTTTTTCCCAACTCAGCCAGAATGTGGCAAAGAGGGGAACTGCATCTAAATATCTATCCTTCGTTAACTCGATGGCTCCGCGTTCCTCGAGTACTTGCGCTAGCCTTATCAATGTCACACGCTTGTCTTGCGCTAGATATCCACGAAGATGGATCAATCCGAGTGGTAAATAACCTACTTTCTTGCATAGGTCCCGTGCGGATTTTGCCTCAGAAGAGAAGCTGTAATGCAACTTTCTCTGGCAATAGTTTAACATCATATGTCACGACATTAGGTAGCTCCTGTGTGCGACGTGAAGTGTAAAGGATAGTACAAGATAACTCACCACCAGCTAGGATTGGCAAGGCGGAGAAAATCAAACTAGGTTCTTCAATATTATCTAGGATTAGCAATGTTCCTCGATGGCTAGCAAAATAACGACATAGGTAACTTGCTCGTCTTAACTCGTTTTCAGGATGTGTTATCTCATCATTCGGAGGTAAGTAATTAATGCGGCCTGCGAGTTCTGCTAAATGATGCTGCCAATCGTAGAGATTTTTTCCTGTTGCCGTCACCCAGAATATGCCGTCAGGAAATCGATCTTTATAACGGTAGGCTAGTTCTACCGCCAGTTGCGTCTTGCCTATGCCACCCATACCCAACATCCCAACTAGTCCAAGGCGTGTGGGTGCGTGATCTTTTCTATCGAACAGTAATGCTTCCAACTTCTCGAATTCACCTGGTCTTGGCTGAAACAATGTTCCTCCTAAAGACTTGCTAATGAAGCTCGTTATCCGCTCTTCGCTGGATTGAAGCTCGGCAACTATAGTCTTGGTCTGCTCGATTACTTCAAGCATGATAGCCATCTGAGGTATGCTGAGTTGTCTACGTAGTACTTGGCGGTAACATTTAAAGAATTCGGGAATGATACGATCTGGCACCAATCCACGTTTGTGTATCAATGCTCTAGTAATACCATCGGTGCCCAAATACTGATCAATTTTTTGATTAATTTGATCCTGCTTAGGAAGTTGGCCATCAAGGATATAATTTCCAATTTGCTGAGCGACTATTGGGTCGCAGAAGAAAATTTCGATGCCGGTAAGCTCGTATTCAGGGTGTTCCTTGAAGAAAAGCTCTAGAGTCTTTATCAGTATTTCGCGCAATCGTTCGTCGAAGTTGGGTTCAATCAGTTTTGCTTTTTTTAACAGCCTTCCAACAAGTGTGTCTTCAAGACCTTGAACGCAATGCAAAACAATGGTAGAAGCTAAATTAGTGATTATACCAGCGGTTATTGCGGCAGGAGTGAAAGGATCGGGAATCAGCATGTTTTGTTCTTCCTTATATCATTGATGATTAAGTCCTCGCTCATATTTCTCCCTTCTTCATATCACAGTGCTAGAATTTGGACATGATTATACTCCTGAGATAACATGTTTACAATGAGGTCAGGGCTTCTCAAAAGTCGAGCTGACGAGCGTGATTTTACCACAGCCCGTTATGGAACTCGACCTCACTTGACTCGACTTTTGAGACTATGGGGGCAATACCCCCGCAGGGCTTCTCAAAAGTCGAGGTGGTGAAAAAGGCGAGTCAATCCGGTAGAATGAAACGCATCGAAAAACAGCTTTATTCAGGAGAGACTCGTTATGGACTATACTACACTATGTACAGAGAGCAAAGAAGGGCAAGAGCAGCCCACGATCAGGATGCAATCGCTCTACGAGGTGTGCCAGCAGGTGGTGGATGGGCGAGGGGCGCGTGGGAAATGCTATGAGTTGGCAGGCTTGTTGGTGGTGCTGGTACTAGTGGGTCAACTGGCAATGGCGTAACCCTTGACGAGGGCCGCGCCTGAGCCAGCCAGGCGGCGTACGCGTGCCCGTTCGCGCCGCCGTCGCCGCTTGCCATTCCACACAAAGGGCGTGGGGTGGTTGTTCCATCCTT
>WNFC01017117.1_pt1 | contig 10565 bp, 8 predicted proteins | sample 5400541 | NCBI WGS metagenome assembly WNFC01 (sample SAMN13153342, study PRJNA577476) | soil metagenome | isolation source: 120 cm saprolite under Douglas fir tree site 2 hole 2 replicate 1 | place: USA:California | collected 2015-04-18
TTGAACACGAATTCGACCTTGTGGCGCTTGATGAGTACGAGTAGTAGCGCGTTCGCGTACAGCGCGGTCACGCAGAGCCAGAAATAAAACACGAAGTCCAACAACTGATAGAAACCCTTCGCGCCGAACGGGACTAACGTATGAGTGAGAAACCACGAGTAAGAGAGAGATAATCGCCCAAGAGTTGGAAAACAACAGCCAACGCGGTGCGACGCTTAGCGTTTCTCAGGAGGTCTAGTTTTTCCGCTACGCCCATAGGCATTCTCACGTACCGAGCCGTTCTACCCGAGTTTTTCCGATCATTCCGTGTACCTGCGGTGTACCTCACTTCGGCGTTTTTGCGGTTTTTCTAGATTTTGCTGTTTCGTAGAATCAATAAGTTACGCAGTATCAATGCCCGAGAGGGGTTCGACTCCCACCCCGGGCACCAGTGTCCCTGCTCCCAGGGGGAAGGTGTTAGCGAGATCCCTTCAGGGAAAGTCGCAAACCCTCTTGCAAGCCTGCGTGTTTCAGGAAATCTACCAGAGTGGCCGCACCCCGAGATTGCGGAGGCGGATTTTCCGCAGCCAAGACGATCGCGACTGAGCCCTGCTGGCTCCCAAGCAGCCGCGCTTTGGCCTGCAGCAGCTTCGCCCGGTAATCGTTGCTGGTAAAAACCCCATCCACCCAATAGCAATGCCATATCAACAACGAAGAATCCGCGGATTGGACCAACACCTCATGCATTTCCACGGGTTGACCGTTAAGCTCAGCGAATTTCCAGCCCTCGCCCGTTCGTGACCAGTGCGGCCGGTCATAGAGCTGGTTCACGGAACTAACGAGTTTTCCGCCCTGCTGCCCGCCGTTGTAGTAGGCGATATAAAGGTGTACCGTTTGACTTTCTGATTCATAAGTTTGTCTCAGTTCCGCGGTTGGCGATTGGAATTGCGCCACCCATGTGAAATGATCGTTTCGCGAAGTGGACCATGGCGCGGAAACAACCGGCGCTGCTAAGTTCGCCTCGTCCGTTTCGGGTTGGTGGCTCCAGAGATACCTAGCCGAAAGAGGGCCGAGTGCAATCAAAAGAAAAAAACTAGACAGCAAAAGAATCGCGCGCGGAGTGAAGTAGGAACTCTCACTCGGTCCATCTACAGCGTCTGAAATCGGCCTAGATTCTTTACTGCCTCCCGCCTGCAGCGCCTTTCCGTTCTGATCTTCACGCCAACGCATCCCCGCAAGAAACAGAAGCAGCATGATGATGGAGAAGAAGGCCAAGCCCGCTAGGACGTGGTCCACGCTGAGTGCCAGCCTTTCCCCGCCAAGATAGCCGAGCAGCACGATGCCATAGATGCGCACTCCATTCGCGAGAATCGGAATAATCGCAGAAGCCAGGAAGAAGGCGATGCGCCGCCTCCAGCTTCGATAAACCACTCCCGCAAAAAGAAACCCCACCGCGAGCGAAGCCATGAGATAGCGGACACCGCTACATACCTCCGCCACCTCCCATTTGCCGTGGGGAACCGTGATGTAGTGGCCTTCCAGCAAGACGGGAACTTGGGAAAGCGACAGCAGCCTTACCGCAAATCTCGCCGAGAAATCCTGTAACCCCGGGATGAGCCCCTCTCCCAACGGCACCGCGAAAACGAGAAAAATCAGCGGGAATAATAAGGGCCTGACTGCCGCGCTTCCCAACACGCCCCAGGCCAGTCCAATAATGAATACGACCCCGCAGAATTGTTCCACAACGGCTGTCGTCGTCAAGTTTCCCAGCAGCCAGCCGAACGCTGCCAGGATCAGAAGGGGAATAGCCCGCATGCTGGGCGCGGGAGTCAATGCAGTCACCATCCTCCGGCGATTCCAGATAACGTACAAGCTCGCCGGGAGAATTAGGTAGCCGTGGGAATATGTGCTCGAATGCCACTGCGCAACCATGGCCGCGAACGTGGACCAGTAAAAAAAAGCTGCAACCGCAAGGAAAAAAAGGAGTGTCAAGCCTGCGACACGCCATCGAGTTGAGCCAAATGCTGACAGAACGACCCTCCGATTCAAATGGACTATCGTCGTTTTTCCCAATTACCTTCTGCGGAAATTACCTTGCAGAATCCGAATTGTCTTCACATATGCGTCGGCTATTCGGCCGTATCCAATTCCGCCAGAGCCTTGCGGATTTCATCTGCCCGCGCGGATCGGGGCTCTAATTTGATGGCCCGTTGAAAATTCGCGCGTGCAAGTTCTGTTTTTTGAAATTTTTGGTAGGCCAAGCCCAAGTGGTAGTAATAAGTGGGATTTGTCGGCGTCTTCTTGATGGCTTCTTGAAATAGCGGGATGGCCGCATCGTAGACTCCCGATTTGACATACGCCCAGCCTAGCGTATCCGCCGCATTTGGCGAGTCCCGCATCGCTCCCCGGGCCGTTTGTGCAAGCGAAAGAGCATAACCCATTTCCCCGCCGTGCTCGAGGAGCAGAAAACTCAAATTATTGGAGGCATTTGGGTGTTTTGGTTGAATCTGCAGAGCCTTTTTGTAGAGATCCTGCGCCCTCTGCCAATTCCCGCGCCGCTCTTCATAGACCCCGAGATCCACATAAGCACGCACGTCGCGTGGGTTCTCGCGCATGGACTGCTCCAGCGTCGCGGATGCGTTATCGATCTGGCCCGCTGCTGATTGCAATTGTGCCAGCAGGAGAAAAGCTGGAACGCTTGTCTTGTCCAATTCAATGGACCGCTTCAAGGCGGCCTCTGCTTCGGCGTTTTTGTGGTCCGCGATCAATGATTCCGCCAGTAGGTAGTGCATATCGGCACGCTCGCCGTTCTTTGTCATCTGAGCCTGGATGCGGTTCACAGCCCTCTCTGGCAGGTGTTGAGCAAGGTAGACGGTAACCAGTCCTTGCAGTGCGTCCATTTCCTGCGCGTTGTGGCCCAGGGCCTGTTCATAGAGTTTTTCGGCCTCAACAAATTGCTTTTGCGCCAGTCGCAAGTCCCCCAACCGGGTGTAAGCTCCGGCATTTTCTGGCGCTAACTCCATCGATCTTCGAAAATCTTTCTCCGCGCCTGATCCATCCCCGCTCCTCATCCGCGCCACGCCGTGCAGAAGATAGGCCTCCGGGGAAGAGGGTGCATATTTGATCCATTCTGCAGCACTGTTTTCCAGAAGCTTTCGGTCTCCCGTGCGAACCGCCAGCTTTGCAAGATTTTCTTGCGCCTCCACCAGGGAAGCCCTTAGTCTGATTGTTCCTTGCCATTCTGCTTCGGCTCGCGCGAGGCTTCCCGTCTTGTAATACGCCACGCCAAGGTGAAAGTGTCCCGTTGGATCGTCTGGATTATTCTTCACTGCCGCTTCTAAGACAGGGAGTGCTTCGGTGGGTCTATCGAGCATTAGCAGAGCCCGGCCCTTGTCCAGTAGCGCCTCGCTGTCGGTTGAATTTTGCTTTAGGATTTCATCGCTCAGTCTTCGCGCCATATCAAACTGGTTTTTTCCAAGGAGCAGCTGGATGTAACGCTTTTTTACATTGAAGTCATTAGGGTGCTTGTCGTTGAGCGCTGAGAATTCTCCCAGGGCCTTCTGCCATTCGCCATTGTCAACGTAGAAATCGCCGAGAAGGGCGTATGCGGTGGGATCATTGGAAAGTGCTGTCTGGGCCTCTTTGAGAGTGCGCTCCGCCACATCCTTCTTTCCCCAGGCAACATACAGGGAAGCCAGAGAAGCCCGCGGAATCACCTTGGAGGGCGCTGCTTCTATCGCTGCTTGATACTGGCTTTCGCTTTCAGCCCATCGGCCCTGGGTTTGATAAAAATTCCCGAGACTCAATCGCCCGGGCAAAAACTTTGCATCGAGGGAGACTGCCTTCTCCAGATTCTGCTCGGCTGCCTGAAGCTGTCCGGCCTTTTGCTGGAGGATCCCCACCGTTAGGTACGCTTCTGGTTTTCCGGGCGCCATCTGGACGGCCTGTTGCGCTTCCTGAATAGCCTCATCCGTTTTCCCCAGCTCTCCATCGGCGGTCGACAATATGAGTTGCGCGCTGACATTGTCCGGATATTGTTGAAGGATGATCGCTGAACGCTCACGCGAAGACTGGAACTGCTTCGCCTCAAACAGCAAGTTCGCTAACTCCAGTTCCGCGTCTAATTTCTTAGGCTCTATTTGAATCGTTATGGACAACTCTCGAAACGCCAGAGGCCAGAGGTTCTGCCCGATATAACATTTGGCAAGTTGGAAGTGCGCCTCCGTAAATTTCCCATCCTTCTGAATGGCGTTCTGAAATTGAATGGCCGCTTCCGCGTATTTGCCTTGCTGGAGGTATCGACTACCACTCTCGAAGAACTTCTGTTTTTGCGTGTTGACGTCCCGGGAGCATCCAATTATCAAAGCAAAGCAGATGGCAAGGAGAACAGCCGTCATCTGCTGGTATAGGGTCTTCATTCAGATTCCTTTAGTGGGCGGCAGACACTTCGCCGGACTAGTCGGCTTTCACGAAATGCTCGGAGCGTCATAGCGCTCGTCGAGCATGGACTGCCATCAAATATAATTGTGGATTGTTCTGCGCCGAAATCACCAAGGAAGTGGAGCGCTTGCAGCCTAAAAGACTACGGGCGCCTCCAGGTTAGAGACGCCCCTACATCGGTTTGAGTTTTAGGAGCGCTGACCTGAGTCCGTCAACTTTACGCTTGAGCCCCGTTGCGTCGCCGCAACACTGCAGCCAAACCAACCATCCCGAACCCGATGATCGCCAAGCTTCCAGGCTCGGAGACATTTGGAGGGGGTTGCGTGCCGCCCGCACAGCTCGTGCCGCCGGTTGACGTGTAGCCGCAAGAAACGATCAGGCCGTTGAGTTGGCTACCCGTAGTCGCCGTCCCTCGGTTGTACTGGTAGCCCACGTGAGAAATATTTGTGTCCGCAGCTACTATGCCTGTCCAAGTCCAAGTCAGCGTTCCGCCGGTGGCAACGCCAATAACCGGACTTCCCGCCGCCGAGCAAGTCTGCACATCACCGTTGCTACTCATGCAGGGGCCGGTATTGCCGCTGTTCAAAGACGTGCTTGACGTGCTCCAGGTGGCACCTGCCGGTGCCGATAGGGTACCTGTAAAGGTCGCACCGCTGCCCAGTTTGAATGCCACGGCGTCAATATAGGCTTCCTGCGTGGGGTTCGTCAGAGCCGTGGTGTTGATTGCTAGTGTGACGGTGCAGCCACTTCCACCGCAACTGGTCACGGTTAGAGTGTAAGAGCCGCCGAACCCGTCATTCGGATTTGAAACTGACGTATCAGCGTTAGCTGGCTTGCTCCCCAGTAGAACGAGGACTGTTGCTAAGACCAAACTATATATAGGGAACCTCTTCATTCACACTCCTTGGACACGAATAGCCTCACTCCCTCAGGTGAATACCTGGTTCTACTTCGCATGTAACATGCCAGATTCGACGCTTTCGCCCCTGTTTCTGAATTGGCGTAAACATTTTATAATCAATGTGATACAGCCGTTATTTTGGTCGTGCCAAAACGGGAAAGGCTGCAAGAGCCACTATAAGGAAATCCCTTGCATATTCCTGTCCATGTTGTGCACTTAAAATTCACTTTCCCCGGTCTAGCACTTGCCATCTTTGGTGCGGGTCTCCGGCCTGCTGCTTGGCATTGTTAGGCCCGAACTGACGTTCGCGGTTTCCCAAGTGTGCAAAATACATCTTGACCGCCTATGAACTCCTTGCTACTGTACCCTTTAGGTATGAGTGCAAAATCTCTCTGGGTGGCTGCCCGTTGGCGGGATCTTCTTGCGTTGAATTACTTAGAATCGACATCTGTAGAAATAGCTCTATACCACCGCTGTAACTTCCTTTAGAATCAACACCTATAGAAGCGCCCGCAAGTGTTGATTTTAAACCACTTGCATGAGCGCCAAGTCCTTTAGATGCAACACTTATGAAAAACACGGGGGAGGGGGGCAGTTATAACTAGGAGTCCCGCCCAGAGCATCTCGCCGTGTACTCACGCAGGGAAGGTCTGAATCACAATCTCATCCGATACGACCGCCAAGAAACTTCTGCGCCTGGCCCTCACTTCTCCTACAATCCTCCGGGACATGTACCTAGTTCAGAAGTGGGAACCCTGTGGAGGAGTGAGTGACCTCAAGCGACAATTTTGATCTGATCGTTATCGGCTGCGGCCCCGCCGGTGAGAAGGCTGGCGCTCAGGCCGCGTACTTTGGCAAACGCGTTGCCGTCATCGAGCGCGCCGAGGATATGGGTGGAAGTTGCATCAATACCGGCACTGTTCCCAGCAAGACCCTCCGCGAATCGGCGTTGTACTTCTCCGGGCTAAAGCAGCGCGGCCTCTACGGCATCGACTATTCGCTCAAGGAAAATCTCACCGTTCACGACTTCATGCATCACGAGCGCGAAGTTGTGGACATGGAACGCCGGCGCATCCTGAAGAATCTTGCGCTTCACCATATCGACCTCGTGCGCGGACAGGCGGCGTTTCTGGATCCCCATACTCTGGCCGTTTCCGGGGCGCAGGGTGCGCGTAAGCTAATCGGTAAAGTCATTCTCATTTCCACCGGCTCAAAGCCACATCGTCCTTCAGAAATTGCTTTCGACGATATTCACACTTTTGACTCCGACACCTTTCTTCAGATGGACCGCATTCCTAAGAGCCTCGCGGTGATTGGTGGCGGTGTCATCGGCTGCGAATACGCTTCCATTTTCAAAGCTCTCGGTGTTGACGTCACGCTCGTCGACGGGCGCGACCGGCTTCTTCCTTTTCTCGACAGTGAAATCTCCGATCGCCTCCGCGACCGTCTCGCTGCACTTGGGATGCACTTTTGGTTCAACGAACGCCCGGTCGGAACCGAGAATTCCTCAAGTGGTGTGCGCCTCACGATGAAGAGCGGCAAAGTCCTCGAAACCGATGCTGCGCTCTTTGCTGCTGGCCGCCGCGCTGCTGTCGATGGACTCGCTCTGGAAAAGGCCGGCCTCGCTATCAATGATCGCGGCTACATCGCCGTCGACGAACACTACCGCACAGCTGTCCCGCATATTTATGCCGCAGGCGATGTCATTGGATTCCCCGCGCTTGCTTCCACTTCCATGGAACAAGGCCGCGTCGCCGTCTGCCACGCATTTGGTTTGAAGTACAAAGAGCGCGTTGCTTCGCTGCTCCCAATGGGGATTTACACCATTCCCGAGATTTCAGCCGCCGGCGAGACCGAAGAATCTTGCAAGGAAAAGAAAATCGACTACGTCGTCGGCCGCGCCCTTTACGCCAACAACGCGCGTGGCCATATCGCCGGAGATACTGCAGGACTGCTCAAGCTCATCTTCTCCCGCGCCGACAAAAAACTCCTTGGCGTCAGTATTATCGGCGAAAATGCCACCGAACTCATTCACGTCGGCATGATGGTTCTGGACAATGGCCTCACCATCGACGAATTCATCGAACAGGTTTTCAATTACCCGACGCTCAGCGAACTTTATAAATACGCCGCCTACGACGGCCTCGGAAACCTCGCAGGCCACAAACTCCGTGAAGGCTAAACATGAGAGTCCTTCTTGTCTGCTCGTTTCTTCTCTGCGTTCTGTGTGTCTCTGCGTTAGCTTTTTCCGCTGCGCTTTTCATCACGCCTGTGCTTCCGAAGGCCGCGCCAGAGCCTTCGCGTTCCTACCTGGGTTTCGACCGCAACGTTTATCCGGGGGATGCCGCTCTCCCAGTCCTTCGCAAGACGTTCACATTTGCCAGCTACTGGCTCAGCCCTCCGCCCGGCGAAAAACTAAATACCTGGAAAGGGAAGCGCAAACTTCTTGTGTCGCACGGTTTTGGAATTTTGGTTTTGTACTGCGGACCCGACAGCAGCGAACTGAAGACTGAAACCGATGCGAAGGAGAAGGGAAGTCAAGACGCGAACGCCAGTGCAGCCGCTGCCAGAGAAGAAGGCTTTGCTCCCGGAACCATTATTTTTCTGGATATCGAAGAAGGCGGACGCCTTTCCCCTGCTTACCACCAATATCTCGGCGTGTGGTCAGAAGAACTCAAACGAGCTGGCTTTCGAGCCGGTGTCTACTGCTCTGGCATTCCAGTGAAAGAAGAAGCCGCCGTCACCATCACCACTGCCGAAGACATTCGCAACCAGGCAACACTGCAAGAAATCGTGATCTGTCTGGCAATTCGCGCAATCGCCGCGACGCAAAGAACGGACCGCGCTTTGTCAGTCGAAGTACGCTCCCGACGGCAACTGCTACGCCCCTGGTGACACCGCCCACAAATGGTTCCTCGATGTAAACGCAGCGAGTTCCGCGGACCCGTCCCGCGGAGCCAAATGAACGCGTCCGCAAAATAAAAAAGAGGCGAATTTGCATTCGCCTCCCCCAATGCCACCTAAGTAGCGATTAGATTTGCGCCAACCCGCCGTCGACGGGGATCTCTGCGCCCGTGATGAAGGATGCATCCTGCGATGCGAGGAACGCCACAGTTGCGGCGATTTCCTCTGGCTGTCCGATTCGCTTCATAGGCACCATAGAAATAAAGCCTTTAAGCATTTCGTCCACAGTTTCTTTGGAAAGCCCCGTGCGTTCAAACCCAGCCGGCGTCTCGATCGGTCCCGGGCTCACGGCGTTCACGCGGATGCCGCGTTCCACCAATTCCGCCGCGATTGACCGCGTGAAGGAACGCAACGCCGCCTTCGTGGCTGCATACGCCGTGCCGTTCGGCACGCCGATTTCGCCCGCCACGGAAGTATTCACAATGATCGACGCGCCGTCGTTAAGGTGCGGCAGCGCTTTTTGGATCGTGAAGTAAACTCCCCGGGCATTGATGTCAAACAGTTCGTCGTAAAGCACTTCGGTGGTTGCGGCGAGTGGTGCAAATTTGTAGATGCCGGCGTTGGCAAAGAGAACATCAATTTTGCCCAGCTTTTCCGATACTGTTGCGTAAAGCCGGTCCAGGTCTTTAGCGCTGGATACGTCCGCCTGCACGGCAACGGTGCCTTTCCCAATCGCTTTCACGGCCTCGTCCAGCGTCTTCTGGCTCCGCCCGGCAATGACTACACGCGCGCCTTCCTCATGAAAGCGCTTCGCCGTCGCCAGCCCGATACCACTGTTTCCGCCCGTTACTACCGCTACTTTTCCTTCGAGTCTCTTCATGGTTGTCTCCTGTCCTTGTTTGCCTGGTCCGGAAAGCCCCCGGAGTTGCAAGGCCCTTGCACCGCTTCTCTGGCTTTCTGCATTTCGGTATTTAGATGACTATCGAAGTATTCGGTTGCATCGTTTTGGATGGTAATTTCCGGGCCTTGAATCCCGGTGGCAAAGTGCAAGCAAGGTCCGTTACACTTTGGCAAGACCCATGGACCGCTCTCAGATTGAGAAAGTGTCCAAAGCGCTCGCCGACAAGACCCGTCTCAGAATTTTCGAAGCCATTTCCGCCTGCAAGCACATGAACTGCGGAGAAATTGTTTCGATGCGGGGGGTAACGCCAGCGACTGTTTCTCATCATCTCAAGATTCTGAGCGAAGCCGGACTGATCGCCTGCCGCCGCGAAGGGCAGTTTGTTTACAGTCAAGCGGTTCCCGAAACCGTCCAAGCATACACTCGCGCGCTCACGAAGATTTCCAAGAGCAAGAAATCGACGCGGCGTTGATGATTTTTTGATTTAATTGGTCGGATTTCTTGGAAACTTGAAGTAGGGAAGCCGGACGCCTTGGTCCATGATTTGATCTGCTCGGATACTTGTTGGCGCCTCGAAACCCTTGGTTCCGCCGCTCGTTACATAGTCGTCTTGATCAACGCCGTCGCCGCTGACTCCGAGTCCGCCAACGAGCGCGCCGTTTCGAAATAATCCCGCGCTTCCGGGAAAGAAAACGATTCCGCTCTTGTTTGAATTTGCCGCGCCGCCCTGAAATCCCTGCGTGCAGGGATTTGCCAGGTCCAGCGTATACAAGTTGAAAAATGGCCCGGCGCTCGAACCATCGATTCCCGGCGGATAGAGCGGCTGCGCGCCGAAACTAATCGTCCGGCTCGTTACCGCCGTTCCCATAGGCACGCCGTTCAGGTCCGCAGCCGTTCGCACTGCACTGTTGAAGTACACCATGTTCCGCGCCTTGGACGCCGCCACATCGATGCTGAATACCGTGGAATCCTGCATCCGCCGCAGCCCGATAATGGTTCCATCCAGATCCGCCACGGCGATGACCATGCGAGCTTTGGAACCCAGAGGCAGCCGAATTGCCGCTCGAGTCGTATTCGCTGTCGCTTCGGCATTATCCAAAATCTGTTTCACATCTGCGGCGCTCAGACCGCCCAGCGGTCCCGCCGCCGGCGCAATCAAATCGCCCTCGGGCGGCTGCCCCTGACTGTTTGTCGGCGCCAACAAAAAACTTCCCATCCCCGTGACGGGCCCAGCGGAAAAACCAGCGGGCCGCGATGCCTGATTCACGAAGGGAAGGGCGATGCCTCCGATAAAAACCACTCCCGGAGCGGCAGGTGTTGGCCCGAAATTGTCACCTGCACCACCGCGCGCTGTCGTCGCGCCGACGAACGCTGCGTACTCTGCTACGTTCAAATTACTTGAAGCTGTCACGACGCCGATTCCACCAAGCACAACATTCT
>WNFC01021924.1_pt1 | contig 10565 bp, 7 predicted proteins | sample 5400541 | NCBI WGS metagenome assembly WNFC01 (sample SAMN13153342, study PRJNA577476) | soil metagenome | isolation source: 120 cm saprolite under Douglas fir tree site 2 hole 2 replicate 1 | place: USA:California | collected 2015-04-18
TTTCCACATGCCTCTTCGAATTCCTCGTCTTCGTCGATGGTTTGCTGGCGGCGCCATCCTCGTGGTCTTACTCGTTGCCGGCGCTTATTTCTATGCTAAGTGGCGGGTGAGTAATGCACTCCAGGAGGTACCGGAAAAAATCGGGATCAATATCGAACAGACTGCGCAAGGATTTACGGTATCGCGCTCCGCGGCAGGCCGCACGATTTTCAAAGTTCAAGCCAATCGAGCGGTGAAATTCAAGGAGGGTGCTCGCGCGGAGTTACACGATGTGATGATCACCCTCTACGGACATGATTCCACCCGCTTCGATCAGATATATGGCGCCGATTTTGAATACGATAGCCAATCCGGGGATATCACCGCCAAGGGTGAAGTCAATATCGATCTCGAAGCCAATCCGGAAGGTTTGATCAAACCCGATCAGGCGCCTCCCAAGGAATTGAAGAATCCCATTCACTTGAAGACCACCGGCCTGATCTTCAATCAGAAAACCGGAAACGCTTATACAAAAGAACTAGTCCAGTTCAGCATTCCGCAGGCCAATGGGTCAGCGGTGGGGGTGAACTATGTGGGCAAGGACAACGTGCTTACGCTGCAATCGCAGGTGAACGTGATTTTCAACGGCCCAACCCCTTCAAAGTTGACAGCCGATCATGGAACTATCACCAAAAACCCAAAACAGGTTCTGCTCCAACACCCGCATCTGCAAAGCAGGGATAAACAACTGGATGCAGACAAGGCGACACTCTTTCTCCGTCCAGATAATGTGCTGGATCGTGTTCTCGCCAGCGGCAATGTCCTCGTGCAATCGGAGACCGATCCAATCACACGGATTCGCGCTGCCCAACTGGACGCCCTCATGGGTGCGAAGGGCGATACATTCCGCCAAGCTGTGCTTTCTGGCAACGTTCAACTGGATAGGGCAGGACCTCAGGCCATGCAGGGGACTGCAGGGCGTGTGGTCATGAATTTTTTGGCTAAGAACCTGTTAAACACTGTGCACACCGAAGGAAGTGTCAAGTTAGTGCAGCATCAAAAATCGACTACCCCGTCATCGCCCGCACAAGATCTCGAAGTCACAGCCTCGGCCATCGATTTTTTTCTGGCGGGCGGAAATCGTTTGGACCACGCTCACACTTCCGGCCCTGCACAAATAGCCTTGCGAACTACGGAGGGCGGTGCGCGACCGCAGACCGTAGTCACTGCGGAAAAATTTCAAGCACGCTTCAGCAAGCTGGGTCGCCTGGCATCGGTTCACGGCGCCCCGAATGCGCGCATCACCACCAGCAATCCTGGCCAACCTGATCGGATCAGCAGCAGCAATACGGTTGACGCAAGCTTTGGCGCCAGCGGCGCTCTTGATTCAATCGTGCAGCAAGGTGCCGTCGCTTATGTGGACGGCGGCCGCAAAGCTTGGGCTGAACGTGCTCGCTACACGCCTGCCGACCAGATGCTCGTACTTGTCGGAGCTCCGCGTGTGGTCGAACAAGGGATGACCACCACGGCCAACACCATGCGACTGAACCGATCCACAGGAGAGGCTCTTGCCGATGGCAACGTCAAGAGTACTTACAGCGAACTTAAGGCACAACCGAATGGAGCGCTGCTGGCCTCTTCATCTCCGATTCATGTGACTTCACAATCCATGAGGGCTCAGCGCTCTCCGGCAATCGCGGTGTACACCGACAATGCTCGTCTTTGGCAGGACGCCAATGTGGTGCAAGCGCCCACCATTGAGTTTGATCGCGATAAGCGATCCGTTATCGCTCGCGGAACTGGTGCGCAAAAAGTCTCCACCGCGCTGGTGCGGACCGACAAGAACGGCAAGACGACTCCGGTGGCGATCACTTCAGCTCGCCTCACTTATGCCGATAATGAACGTAAGGCTCATTTCGATGGAGGAGTGCTTGCCAAAGGCGCCGACCTGACGATTAGCGCGAACCAGATGGATGTTTTCTTGCAAGCCAGAGGGCAAGCAACAGCCAATCAGTCGGTTACGACAGTGGGCAAAGTAGAACGGATCGTGGCCCAGGGCCAGATTGTGGTGACTCAGCCAGCTCGCCGGGCGACAGGGCAGCAGCTGATTTATACGGCTGCGGAGGATAAGGTCGTGTTGACCGGCGGACCGCCTAGCATTTTTGATGCCGAACATGGCAAGATTACCGGGGTTTCGTTGACTTTCTACATACACGATGATAGGGTTTTGGTGGAAGGAAGCAATTCATCCCCCACCGTCACGCAGACGCGAGTGGCACGATAAATGCGTACTCTGGCCACGGACGAAATCGGCAAGTCTTATCGTGGTCGCCGGGTTGTAAATGGAGTCAGCCTCCGCGTCGAGCAGGGCGAAGTCGTTGGTTTACTTGGACCTAACGGCGCCGGCAAAACCACTACCTTCTACACCATAGTGGGCCTGATCCCCCCTGACACAGGCCGGGTGTTAATCGACGACGAAGATATCACGGACGTACCCATGTACTTGCGGGCGCGTCAGTTTGGAATCAGCTATCTCCCCCAAGAAGCTTCTGTGTTTCGCAAGCTGACCGTTGAGGAAAATATCCTCGCGGTGCTGGAAGCGCAGCCTATCTCCTGGCATGAGCGCCGGGAGAGGATGGAGAAGTTGATCGATCAGTTAGGACTGGAGCATATCCGGCTAAATCGCGGGTACGCGCTCTCCGGGGGCGAGCGGCGACGGGTGGAAATCGCGCGCGCCTTGTGCATCAATCCGACATTTATTTTGCTGGATGAGCCGTTTTCCGGGATCGACCCGATCGCTGTGCTCGATTTGCAGAAGATTATCAGTGACTTAAAGGCGAGCGGGATTGGAGTGTTGATCACCGATCACAATGTGCGGGAGACGCTTTCGGTCACCGATCGCGCCTACATTATTAATGTAGGACGAATCTTCCGCCAGGGAACGCCAGAGCAGTTGGGCGGCGATCCCGAAGTGCGGCGCGTATATCTGGGCGAGAGTTTCTCGCTAGTGTGAAAGCCGTCGTTAGCGCTTGGTCGTTGGTCGTTCGCACAATCAAGAACGACCCGCAATCAACAGCCAAGGGCGAATGACCAACTACGAAGACCAAGGACCAACGACCAGCCATGATGTTGTTGCAGCCAAAGTTGCATCTGAAAGTCTCGCAGAGACAGATACTGACCCCTGGTCTGGTCCAGATGGTCAGCGTTCTCGCGCTCAACAAACTCGAGCTGCGAGACATGATTACCGCCGAAATGGTGGAGAATCCGGTGTTAGAGGAACTGGAAGATTCGGTTCCTCTGATTGACGAACTGGGACGCCGCCAGGAGGATCGCGATCGTCCAACTCCTGAAGAAAACACAGTAACTGCCGTCGAGAAAAAGGATCCTTTCGAAGAGATCGATTTCGGTTCGTTTTTCCAGGAGTACCTGGATCCTGGCTACCGCAGTCCCGGCGAGATGGAAGAAATCGAACGGCCATCATTCGAAAACTTTCTCGAGTTGATGGGGGTTGCCCCGCCGGCTCCGCCCGAAGTGGACGCCACCATTGCCCAGAACGTTGTCAAAGAAGCTGCAGCGTTGGGACTGGCCACGGCAATCGAGGAACCGGATAGTGACGCACATATCCCGTCGGAGTGGAACGAGAATGAGGCCCTGGATTTAGGACCCCAGGACTTAGAACCGCCGGATTCAAGAAACCAGACTCTAAATAAGCAGGAGTTCGAGAATGCCGGCAGCACTGCGGCAACTGGCATTGCGCCAGCTTTAGACACTACTCCTAAGGTCTCTGTTGCACAGGTGCCCGAAGCGAATCCGGTTCCGAAACCAGTTTACCGTCCCAACTTCAGCCTTAGCGATCTGCATGAAGCGCTCGAACTGGTGCGCCAAATGGATCCTCCCGGAGTGGCTTGCCGAGGTTTGCGCGAGTGCCTGCTCTGTCAGTTGCATTACCACCAGCACCAGCTTGCGGTAAGTAAGAACGGCAACGGGGAAGCGACGGCCCAGGTGCTCTCGGATGCGATTCCGATTGTGGACCAGCATCTTCGCGCGTTGCAGAATAAGCAATACAAGGAAATAGCCAAGGCAATTGCCCGCCCCATCGAAGCCGTACAGCAAGCGCTGGAATACATCAGGACGCTCGATCCGCGACCGGGCCTGCGCTACAACAAGGTTCAACCTCGACTGATCGAGCCTGACGTAGCATTCGTGAAGCATGGGGACGAGTGGCTGGTGATGATGAATGACGATGACGTTCCCCAACTACGTCTGAATCCGGCTTACAAACGACTGCTGAGTCGCGACACCCAGGACAAAGACACGCGCAATTATGTGAAGGAGCGCTACAAGAGCGCCATCCAGCTCATAAAGAACATCGAGCAACGCAAGCAGACGATTTTGAAAGTGTGCTACGCGATCGTAACCCGTCAGCCCGACTTTCTGGAAAAAGGCATTGACCAGTTAAAACCCATGATGATCAAAGAGGTCGCCGAAGAAATTGGCGTACACCCTTCCACCGTCAGCCGGGCGGTGGCTAATAAATATGCTCACACTCCCCAAGGTGTATTTGAATTACGGTACTTCTTCAGCGAAAGCGTGAACGGTCCCCAGGGCGGCAACACTTCGTTGCTTATCCTGAAACGCCGGGTCAAAAAGCTCATTGAGGAAGAAGATCCCACCCGCCCGTTGACCGACGAGCAGATCACCCGCATCCTTCAGTCCCAGGGTATCCAGGTCACTCGCCGCACGGTTGCGAAATACCGGGAAGACATGCGCATCCCCAGCACTCACCAGCGCAGAGTGAAGAAATAAGGGAATGCAGGAGTTGGAAGTCAGCCTTCTGACTCAGTTATGACTTGTTCCAAATGTGGTGCCCAGCTATACGACGCAAGATTTCAGGAGGGGCGCTCATGAATGTGGAATACACCGGCAGGCACTATGAAATCACTCCCATCATCCGCAAGTCAGTCGAAACCGGCCTGGCAAAAATCCGCAAGATTCTAGGTGACCAATTCGAGACCAAGGTGGTTCTTGCCGTGGAGAAGCATCGCCACAAGGCGGAGATCACGATTAGTCCGCGAAATGGACCGTTGGTTGGCCTTGCTCAAGCCAGGGATATGATCGTCGCGGTGAATGAAGCGCTCGACCACCTGGAGAAACAAGCGGTCAAGTACAAGACGCGCTGGCGCACCCGGAAACGTCATAACCACAAGAACAGTAATCAAAAATGGAACGGCAACTCGACGCAGGAGAACGTGCAGGTGGCGGTTGGACTTTCCGAAACCACAGCGTTGCCAATGGTGGTGCACAAGTTTCCGTCTGTGGCCAAAAGTACGGAAGTACACCTTTCGCGCTCGAATGATGCTGTCGCCATGCATCCCATGACACTGGAAGAAGCGATTAAGGAAGCGCATTTCCGCGACCGCGATGTATTTGTCTTTCGCGATCCCAAAGGTAAGCTGATGATTTTGCATCGCACCAGGGACGGAAAAATAGAATTGATCGAAGCGCCCTAGCCTCTCTAATCATCTCTCCGAGAGACCTAAACTGACATGACACGGGCTTTTTCCGCGCGTGCTGAGGCTAGCGCCTCAAGCGACGGAAAAGATGCCGGAACAGTTAACGTGCGCTCAGGCGGCATGGTTCCGGTGTTCACTGCATGCACCAGCATTTCCATGGCGCGTCCGACGTTCGGCGGAACGAAAACGCTGGCGGCTAGAAGGCCTCTTTTTACCCAGGCTTGTCCGGTCTTAGGCAGGCCGTCGCACCCGATGTAAGGAATGCTTAACCAGCGCTCCCGGGCGGCATTGTCAGGCAAATCTTGGAAAGCTTTTCGCGCACCCAATGCCATGGCGTCGTCCTGGGCCGCAATCAGATCAATACGAGTTTGCTGCGACGTAGACAGGCGCAGCCAGGAACTGACGGCACGATAGGAGCTATCCTCAGTCCACTGTCCCTTCATGATTTTGACTTGTACCTCGGCGGGTTTTGTCTCGTACATTCCGGTAGTCCGTTGTTTGGCAGCGAGGCTTTCTGACGGACCTTGAATGTACAAAACCGATCCGCCCTTGGGCAGCAATGCGGCAAATTGACGGCCCTGGATGCGGCCGATCTCTTCGTGATCCGAAGTGACACCAAAGATGGGGACGCGATGTGTCCGGCGTAGTTCCGAAATGTATTCGACATCGCGGTTCAAAATTACCCATCCGATGCCCCCTGCGACAGCGGCACGGGCTACCTGAGGCAGCGCAGTCCCACCGACTGGTTCAAAAATGATGGCGTCAGGGTGTGAATCCGAACGCGACTGAATGACCTTTAGCAGTTGCTGACTTTGCGTGATGGCGTCGTTATCGGCGTAAATGATTTGCACGTCCACACCCAAGCGGCGAGCGGCGGCTTCGGTGTCCACTGCCTGTTCCATCTGGTAATCGTTGTCGTTGGTGGTTAGTGAAACCAGAAAATTCAGTTTTTTCATATCTGCCCCGTTTGCGCGATCATACCCTCACATTGGTGACAAAGCATGATGACGGGAGTAACTTGCTCGTCCCCACGTTCTGATTGCTGGTCAGATTCTACGGCGCCAGGGCAGAGTGCTAGAATGCGCCCCTCGGGAGAATATTTCATGCGCAAAGCATTGATCCTGCTTCAAATGCTGCTCTTATGCTCGGTCTGTTGGTCCCAGGCAAAGCTGTCCGTGCACTGGGAGGAATTGACCGCAGGCGACTTCCACAACGCCATCCAGCAATCCCAGGGGACTTGCTTGTTGCCCTTCGGAATTCTGGAAAAGCACGGACCACACCTGCCATTGGGCACCGATCTGCTGAATGTACGATATGTAACACTGCAGGCTGCCCAGCAGGAATACGCCATAGTCTTTCCTCAATATTATTTTGGCCAGATCTTTGAGGCGCAGCATGAGCCTGGGACCGTGGCCTACAGCTCGCAATTGCAGTTGGCGCTATTGCAGGAAACCACGGATGAGATGGCGCGCAACGGCTGCAAAAGAGTCATCATTGTCAACGGCCATGGCGGCAACGAGCACCTGCTACCTTTTTTTGCTCAGAGTCAATTGCAGAAGCCTCATGACTATGTGGTCTACATCTTAGGATTCGTGGAGTCGCCGCCGGGAGGACCCGCCAAGAAAAGTTCGATCGACATGCATGCGGGCGAGCAAGAAACAGCCAATACCATGGTGTCTTATCCCCACCTCGTACACATGGACCGCGCCAAGAGCGAGTCCGGATCTGACCAGGCGCGGGTGAAGCTTCCTCCTTACCTCTACACCGGAATCTGGTGGTATGCGCGTTTCCCAAATCACTATGCTGGAGACGGGTCCGTAGCAACGCACGAATTAGGCGAGTTCAAAATGAAAGTGTGGCAGGACGCAATTGTGAATTCCATCCGTGCGGTCAAAGCTGATCAAGAGAGCCTGAAGATTCAGAATGAGTTTTTCGAGAAAGTTAAGCATCCGCTGGATACACGACCTTAAGAAGATTTCACCCGAATCCTATACGACAAAAGTATTTCTGAAAATCTGACAATCGAATCTAGGGAACCCGTTTATCATCCAATAAGACCAGCACAATCAATAGTTTGCGGCGTAACTTGCGTAACGTTGGCGAGTCGCATACCCCGTGTTAGGCTGCGCACAAGTGGGGAATCGGCCTCTATCGGGGCTGCTCACCCGAATGGTTCGACCCTGATTCCACGATCGAGACCCTGGCAACCTAGCGCGGAGAAACGCCCGTCAATGCCACGCATTCCCGTCTTCAAGCTCGGACAAACTTCCCATGAAACGGGGCGTCCCCGTTTAGCTCGCTATACACCCTCTCTTTCGCTCGAGGGACTTCAACTCGGCATCGACAATCTCCGCCATGATGTTCACTTGAGCCCCCGCTTTGTGGAGCAGGCCAGATTACACATTGCGCGTTTGATCATACGTTTTGGCAACGTCGAAGGATTCCTTGCGGTCGAAGCGCCTGATATCCCACAGCTGAATCGATTTATAGGATCGCTGCGAGCTCAGAACACACGGCCGAAGACTGGACCCTCAGAACTCAAACCGCTGCTCGCCGAAATCCACGTAGCGGCCCTAAACCGCGCCAAAGCCGCCGAGAACCTCGCATTAGACATGTTGGCTCGAGTGGCCATTATCAAGTTTCTCCGAATTGAACTGAACGGACAGTTTGCACAAGTGCTCGAGCGATGTCGCATGATGCTCAAGAACTCTGAAGGCGGGCGGCATGGCAAGGGCCTGGAATACAGGGAGCGGGTTGCCACATTCCAGGTGGCAAAAAAAATTGTCTTGCGCAAGACCGGCCAGGAATTATTCCGCACCATGCGCGAGATCGACAAAGAAACGCTGGCGAAAATGCGGCGCTCTCTTTTTGGAAATCGCGGCGAAACGGGCTACAAACTGTTACTGAATCCGTTAATGTTCACCGAAGACGGCCGCGATATCTACCTCAACGCCGAGCATTACGTTCTTCTGGGAACCTTTGATCGTGACCGCGATCGCTTTTCAATGTGCGCCGAATTGCCAGTCAGTTTCTGCAATCCTGCGCTACCGTTCCCAATACTGACCAGGAAGCCGTATTGGATAGCTGGCTTAACGTTCCCGAAAACGCGGAAGAACTGGTTGGGGCAGGCAGTCCCGAGGATTCCACGCAAAATATTCGTTCTCAGAAAGCACGATTGGGGATGTGGGTGGAACTGCTGCAGCACGAAAATATTATGGATGATGTCATAGCCGCCTATGAAGTCGTGCCGCTGCTTGCTGAATACTCGCCTCGTATCAATGCGCAACAACTAAAAAATAGCCTGATCTCCCGGGAGGAGCGTGAGCGCGTAGAAAAGTTGATTCAGGAACACGGAAAACTTTCAACCGACAGCCTGAATACTGCGATGGCTCGGGTATCCAATTGTCGAGGCGCCGAACGTGCCAAGGTAGCAGGACGTTTCCTGCGAGACTTCATGCGCTATCATCGCGACCTGAGGCGTCTTGAAGCCCTCAATGGAGCATTGGACAGCGTCAATCTGATTGGCAACGACAAATTGCGGGAACTTTCCGCGATGAATGGCACGCTATACGAGTTTTTCCTGCCGGAAGAACAGAAACAAGCCGAGGAAAAGGTTCTCCGCCACGTGGTGCTCAAAGCCGACGTGCGAGATTCATCACGTCTGACGCGCTCTCTGCTCGAGCGTGGAATGAATCCAGCTTCCTATTTCAGCCTCAATTTTTACGATCCGGTAAACAAGTTGTTGGCCAAATATGGCGCCCGCAAAGTTTTCCTGGAAGGCGACGCAATCATTCTCGCATTGCTTGAGCGCGAAGGTGAAGCGGGTCTGAGTGTGAGCCGGGCGTGCGTGTTGGCGCGAGAAATTATTGAAATCGTGCGCGGCTATAACCAGCTGTTGAGCCGGGCCGGCCTTCCAACTCTGGAATTGGGATTAGGAATTTCATTCCAGGATTCTGCGCCTATGTACCTTATGGATGGCGAGCAGCGCATCATGATCTCCGACGCGCTGAATGAAAGTGACCGGCTCTCCTCCTGCAAGAAACGGGTCCGGATACCGATCGAGCGCATGGAAAGCCCATTCAACGTCTATGCCTTTCAAACCGTCAGCGATGCCGAGGCCGCAGAGAACGTCGATGACTTCATTCTTCCCTACAACGTGAACGGTATTCGCATCAGTGAAGCCGCATTCCGCAGGCTTCAGCAGGAGATTTCTATCGAACCCTGCCGGCTCGATTTCCCCCAACTCTGGGGTACTGAAGATTATCTTCTCTCCAGCGCCCTGGTGCCGGTGGGCAATGATATTTTTCGCAAAATTGTGGTGCGCGGAAGCCGAATCGCGGAGATAGATCTCACCAACTTCTCTTTGCAGCGATGGACCGATCGCTGGTATTACGAAGTCTGCGCCAATCCCGCGATTTACGCCGCCATCGAAGGAAAAGCGGCAGCCGGCAAGTAAGCTTCACCTCAATATCGAATGGTGCGGAAGGGAATCAGGACCACTGCTTCCAGGTCCACCGCGTACCCATTCTTCATCGCGGGATGGAAGTGCCAGTGGGAAAGCGCGATTCGGGCGTATTCGTCGAGACGCTCGTCTACACCGCGCAGTACCCGTACCTCACCCACAGATCCGTCGCTGCGGATCACAGCGTAAAGAGTCACTGTGCCCTGCACGTTGCGCCGCATGAGTTCCGCAGGATATCCAGGATCCACTTTCCGGGTCGCCAGTGGTGCAACCAGATCGCCATGGTCGCTACCTTCTTTCAGTTCGGCAAAACGGATGATCCAGCTCCCCCCGCCCGAGTTTAGGTTGGGCATATTGAGAGTCATGGAATAGAACTTGCGACCTCCAAAAACTTTTTTTTCCAGCTCGGTGGGGTAGTGGTCAGAAGTTCCCGAACCCACAGACTGTGGAACAGCGGAGACTCGCGGCGGCGTAGCTTTCGCCATTAACCGGGAGTCGTCAGACAATGTATGCGACGCCCCGCTCTTCGTAGTGCCACTCTGATCACGAGTGGGCATGGGAGAGTTCTTTGCTGAGTTTGGCGAGGGGCCGACCAATAATCCTGGGGGAAT
>WNFC01009915.1_pt1 | contig 10564 bp, 7 predicted proteins | sample 5400541 | NCBI WGS metagenome assembly WNFC01 (sample SAMN13153342, study PRJNA577476) | soil metagenome | isolation source: 120 cm saprolite under Douglas fir tree site 2 hole 2 replicate 1 | place: USA:California | collected 2015-04-18
AGACAAGGGGCTTGTGTCTGGACTCCACCGCAACTCTGCATACTTTTGCAAGCGTGCAGCTTTGGCTTCACCGTCCGACACATCAGGGGCAACCGACAACTGCCCCGTGCTCATCCAAGCTTGTCGAATGAGCAGCGTTCGCAAGGCAATGTTGCGAGCACCAACCAGATCAGCATGGAGCATGTAATGGCAACTCTGACAGACAAACAGCAAACCTTGAGCGGGACGGTTTGCCTTGCTGGTATAGCCACATGTGGGGCATGCCTGACTGGTAAAGTGGGCGTCCACTTTCACGGTCAGGGAGCCTGCACGTGCGGCTTTATAGGCAAGGATACTGTGCAATTCGGCAAAGGCCCAGCGGGAAGCATGCTGGTTGGCCCGTCGCTGCTTCTTGGAGGCGTGCTTGCCCCGTGTGCGTTTGCTATGTTCGCGGATGTCGGTCAGGTTTTCCAAGCCGATGAGGGAATGGGGGTGCTGGTCAACAATGCGTTTGGCGATGCGGTGATTGGTGTGCAGCTTCAACCGTCTCTCTCGTCCGCTGATCGCCATCAAGCGACGGGTCGCCGAACGAGTGCCTTTGCGCTGCAAGCGTTTTCTCAGACGCGCATAATGGTCAGCTTTGGCGCGGACTTGCTTGCCCGAATAGAACGAGGTCTGATCGTGGGTATCGGTCGTGACTGCCAGGTAGCGTTGCCCGACATCAACCCCGACCACGCTGCTCAGGGTCAAGGCTCGGGGGGCAGCCCCCTCGTTCTCAAGACTGACGAGCAGGTAGAACTGCTTGTGGGGCTTGTCATACCAGAGTTTGGCAGCACCACAGGTGGCTCCCTCCCCGATGAGTGCAAGATGCCTGTTGTAGCCCGTGTAGGGAACAATCACGCGCCCTTGGAGGGTGAGGATGCTCACCCGCTGGTCAGACTTCAAGCTGTAGTCACGTTGGTAGTTGTAGGTGAGGGTGGGAGAGACATACTTGGGGGCAGTATCCAGTCCCTTATAGCGTTTCTTGGTGCGTCCCTGCTTGCGCATTTTGGCATTTTGCTTCACCTTGGTCCAGAGAGTCTTGTAGGTAGCCCCAACTTGTCTGGGAACATTACAAGCCATCTGGGCGGGCAACTGGTAGAGCAGTCGAATCTCGTCGTACATCTGCCGTTGCAGAGTGCGCTGATTGCTGATTTTGCCGTGCGCAAAGGCATACTGGCTCACCGCATTGAGCGCATCACGATAAGCCAGTTGTGTCTTCCGCAATGCCTGGAATTGCTCTGGACCGGTCTGCAGTTTCAGTTTGGCTGTGAGCGTCATTTTCATAGAACACGTATACTATTTTTCACGCTGATTGTCAATACCGTTACCTGTGTGAATGATGCGCCAATTCCTCCCCATGGCTAGCAGCCAGGGGACTCCTTGGCGCGGAGGTTGAATTATAAACGAAGCATGCAAGGACTTTACCTACTATGCCACAAACGGATGCCAACAATGATAAAACCAATAACATCAGCCAGGATGAATTAGTCTGGCACGATCAAAAGGTTCCACACCAGAGTGATGCAGAACTGGAGCGCTTACTTCTAGAAGGGATCAGCCTCACCCAAGAGACAGCGCAACCTCCTTTGAGATCGTTTAAGGATGGAGACGATGACGAGAACAATGATGTTCCATCAGGTGGTGATATCCAGGGGGCATTGGGATTATTTGCCGAAGCCGCACAGGATATGGCAACCGCAGGGGTGGAACTTGGCCTGGGAAGACACTTCGCATGCGCAGATTTTTGTAATCAAGCAGCAGAAAAGGCCGCTCAATCGGTAAGCTTGCTGCGTTTTGGCCGTCGAAGTATGTATGACCACGATTTACGAGCGCTTGGAGCATTGGTGGGAGCGCCAGAGGAGATTCAAGAGGAGATGGCGATTTTGACGCCGTTCCATCCCGAGGCTTTTTACGCCGGAACACCACCAGAAGAGGCCGATGAGGTGATCAACGCCGAACAGGCCAGCAGTTATATCCAGAGCGCTCGCCGAGTATTGCGTTGGGCAAGAGCCATAGTGTTGAACGCATAATATTTCGTCTTTGGGAGGATTTTTGTGACACAACAGATTACACGTTCGGGCCTGGATGAGGCAGTGAAACAGTCACCACGTAAATGGATTTACTTATTTAGTGAAGGCAACGCCAGGATGCGCGATTTGCTCGGAGGCAAGGGCGCGGGCGTTGCGGAGATGACAAACGCAGGGCTACCTGTTCCTCCAGGATTTACGATTACGACTGAAGCATGTAACGCTTATTATGACACAGGCAAACAGTTTCCTCAGGGTATGTGGGAGCAAGTGCTTGAGGGTATAAAGATCGTTGAGCAACAAACAGGCAAAGGTTTTGGTAAGCAAGAGAATCCGCTGCTGGTCTCAGTACGCTCGGGCGCGAAATTCTCAATGCCGGGGATGATGGACACAGTATTGAACCTTGGCATCAATGATGAGACAGTGCTGGGGTTGGTAAAATTGACAGGTGATGAGCGTTTCGCCTACGACGCCTATCGCCGCTTTATCCAGATGTTCAGCAAGATTGTGCTAGATACGGACCCACAAGACTTCGAGCATGTGCTGGACACCTATAAAGAGCGTGCGGGAGTCGCAAGCGATGCTGAGATACCCGCTTCTGAACTAAAAAAGCTGGTGGTTGAATTTAAGCAGATTGCCGAACGCCAGTCAGGTGAACCATTCCCAACGGATGTATACTCGCAATTGCGAAAGGCAATCGAGGCTGTATTTTCATCGTGGAACAACAAGCGAGCCTTCGATTATCGCAACTTCAACAAGATTGCGCACAATCTTGGAACGGCTGTGAATGTACAGAGCATGGTATTCGGCAATATGGGCAACGATAGCGGTACCGGAGTGGCTTTCACACGTAATCCCAGCACAGGCGAAAAGCAACTCTACGGTGAATATCTACTGAACGCTCAGGGTGAGGATGTCGTGGCAGGTATTCGCACTCCCTCAAAGATCGCTCGCTTGCAAGAAGACTTGCCACATGTATACGAGCAGTTCAAGGAAATCGCACGACGCCTGGAACAGCACTATCGCGATATGCAAGACCTGGAATTTACAGTCGAGAAAGGCCACCTCTATATGCTGCAAACACGCGCAGGCAAGCGCACAGCACAGGCGGCTGTCAAAGTAGCTGTAGACATGGTGACGGAAGGTTTAATTAGCGAGCAAGAAGCGGTCAAGCGTGTCGAGCCAATCCAGGTTTACCAATTATTGCTGCCGCGCTTCGATGAGTCTGAAAAGCAGAAGGCCGAAGAAGAAGGAAAACTGCTGGCGAAAGGTCTAAATGCTTCGCCTGGAGCTGCTACCGGCAAAGCCATCTTTGATGCAGATCGCGCAGAACAACTAGGCAAAGCTGGAACGCCAGTCGTGCTGGTGCGTCCTGAGACCAGCCCCGACGATGTACATGGAATGCTGGTTGCCAAGGGCATTTTAACTGCCCGCGGCGGTGCCACGAGCCACGCGGCCGTTGTTGCACGCGGATTGGGTCTGCCGTGTGTTGCAGGCACTGAAGGTATTCGTGTCCATGAGGAAGAGCGTCTTTTCCGGGTGGTTGGATCCGATATCGTCATACATGAAGGAGACGACATTTCAATAGACGGCGCGACAGGCCAGGTTTTCGCTGGTATTATTAAGACAGTTGATGCCGATTTTGAAAAAGAGACAGACCTGAAGAAACTGCTGGAGTGGGCAGACACAATACGCAAGCTGGGCGTGTGGGCAAATGCTGACTATCCACGCGATGCGCGACGTGCTGTAACATTTGGCGCTGAAGGCATTGGATTGTGTCGCACCGAGCATATGTTTATGGAGCAGGAGCGCCTGCCCATCGTGCAGAAGATGATCCTGGCAGAGAACAAGGAAGAGCGCCAGGCTGCGCTTGACCAACTGTTGCCTTTCCAGCGCAGCGACTTCAAAGGTATCTTCGAGGCGATGATGAATCCCAGGACTGGCGAGGGTTACCCGGTAGTCATTCGCTTGATTGACCCACCGTTACATGAATTCTTGCCTTCCTACGAAGAATTGCTGGTGGAAGTGACACGGCTGGAAACAAATGGAAGCAACCCACAAGAGCTGAAAGAGAAGCGCAAGATGCTGGAAGCAGTGGGAGCGATGCGCGAGGCGAACCCGATGCTAGGCTTGCGCGGTTGCAGACTGGGTCTGCTTTTTCCAGAGATTAATGTGATGCAGACTCGAGCAATTTTGGAGGCAGCGCTAGAACTAGCCAGAGAGGGGAAAAAGATCCATCCAAAGATTATGATTCCGCTGGTCAGCCATGTGAATGAGTTGAAGGAAGTCCGGCGACAGCTTGAGGCCGTGGCACAGGAGATCACATCTGAGGTTGGTTCTGCCGTTGAATATAAATTCGGGACGATGATCGAACTACCAAGAGCTGCGCTGACTGCCGACCAGATCGCACCAGTAGCCGAATTCTTCAGCTTTGGCACAAATGACCTGACTCAGACGACCTTTGGTATTAGCCGTGACGATGCCGAGGGCAAGTTCCTGCTGAAGTACGTCGATGGGTTGGAGGAGCCTGGAGCGAAGGAGAGGGTGAAAATTCTCCCTGTCAATCCATTCCAAACACTCGATCGTGACGGTGTGGGGCAACTGGTACGCATGGCGTTTGAGAAAGGGCGAAAAGCGAACCCGCGCCTGGAAGTGGGTATCTGTGGTGAACATGGTGGTGATCCCGACAGCATTGCTTTCTGCAATGAGGTGGGGTTGGATTACGTAAGTTGCTCACCGTTCAGAGTGCCAGTGGCGCGGTTGGCTGCGGCGCAGGCAGCGCTGTCGGGTGGGGAGAAGGATAAGTAATTAGTGAAGCGAACAGCAGAGGCGCTCTGCTGTTCGCTTCACTATTTGATTACACCTTAGCTAAAGACGTATAGACCACCAGCCGTAGGGTCGTCTGATGCTGACTTGGAATCCAATCTCCCGCGCAGGTGATTAAATTGAGATAGGTGCCTCCCCCATTACCGAAAATATCCTGAATAGGTGCCTTCTGCGGCGGGTAGAGAGCGATACGTGTCACTCGGAATCGCAATGTTTTCCCAGTGGTATTCGTCACCCGTACTTCGTCACCAACGTGCAAATCGCGTAAACGCCAAAATACTGCTGGATATCCTCCTGGACGATCAAGGTGTCCATCGATTACCGCACTTCCTCGTTCGCCCGGATGTGGACCCAGATTGTACCAGCCAACATCCTCCCATGGATTTTGCGCTGGAGTTGCCAAATCACCATTCGACTGCGTACCTACCCACTCAATGGGAGCATTGATTGCTATAGCCGGGATGATCAGGCGTACCGGGTTTGCAGCAGGATCCGTTTTCCCTATTGGAAGAACTGTTGACGCGCTATTGGCGTTATCTGCATGTGACATACGTGCCTCAGGAACTTCAGAAGTTGAGGCACGCATGTCACATGCAGATAACGCCAGTACCACTATTATGGCAAGTAGGCACACTCTCAGGCGGAAAGTATGCATAAAACGCACAACCTTCCCAATTTTTGCATTATCGCTTAGCTACCAGGCGACGCATGAAGATACCACTACCAATAAGTAAGAGCGACATAAATCCTACGAGCCATGTCCACGAAGAGAGCGGTTGTACATTATCAACTTGTGGGAGCGCATTTGGATCGCTCCCGGTATTTGGCACGCCAGGAAGACCTTGAACCTGAGCGGTCACCAACTGAATGTTCGGGGAGCCATGGACAAGCCCGACAGCGAAGACACTTGTCACGGTATTAGCCTTAAGCGCTGCTGAAACATGCAGTGATGCACTGTTAGTAGAAGAGTCCATTCCTAAGGTATACGTGCCTGCAGAAATCGAGAGGTAGTTACTGGCACTCTGGTAGCCTATTCCACTGAGCAATGTATTCCCTCCGGTATCCACACTGACGGAACCTTCATCAGGAGAGAGTTGATACACTCGTATTTTGGCTGTACCAGGGGAGAGGAGGTTATTGTCAATAAAAACCTGCAGCGATAGGCTTGATGGATCCGCACCGGTCGCGGCCACCGTGTAGACAACACCAGGACTGACTGCCAATGTTTCTGAAATGACCGCTGCGCCAATGCCTTTTCCGACCAGGGCGATTTGCACCTTGTGGGGTCCCGCGGGGACCGCTACGTAGTCTGTAACCGTTCCGAACGCGAAACTGCTCAACAACTTCGCGCCATCAACAAAAACGTCGGCGGTTCCGACAAAGGGTGAAGCATGAACAACACGCACGTAAGAGGGGCTTTGAGCTGAGGCGGAATACCTCTGCGAACCAAATAGAACAGCCAAAGCAATGATACCAATGAAACCGAGTCCCAAGAACAAACGACTCGCTTGAAAAGCTAAAGTACGTTTCATCTTCACTATTGCATCTCCTTCCATCAAACAAATACACTTTTTAATCGCATATATAATATATAACGTCCTAATAATTAAAAACGAGTTATGTGCAATAAAGTAACTATAGTTTGTTCATTTCTATTGTTATGTTGTTGATTTTACGAAAGCAGAAGGTGCTCATTACCTAAATTTCCCCACAGTAAAACGAGTTGCTATAAAATGACATACGGAGATCAAAAATAGTTGACTTTTTTCAAAAGATTTAGTATTATCAAACAGGTTTCGACTAGAAAGCTCAACCTATAATGAAGAGTTAATTTCACAAGCGTACGAGGTACAGCGTGCTACAAGAACAGATGACGCTCCCCGTTGGAGCCACAATCCAACATCCCGATGGAGAACGCTATGTCATAGAAAGCCTTCTTGGTAAAGGGGGATTTGGCGCTGTCTACCTGGTCAGGGACCGGCGTATCAAGGAGCGTCTGTTTGCTCTTAAAGAGGTAATTGATCCGAGCAGGCGCGACCGCGAACACTTCATCTTTGAATCAGAGATGCTCAAGCGACTCAATCACAGGGCATTGCCACATGTTTACCAGGCGTTTGAATATGAAAAACTCAAACGGGTATATATGCTCATGGATTACATCGAGGGACGAAACCTGGATGTTCTGCTCGGAGAGCAACCAGAACGGTATTTTTCGTTTTCCCTGGTTCTGGCCATTATGAAGCCTATCGTCGATGCACTGATCTATCTGCATGGTCAAAATCCGCCGATCGTGCATAGAGATATCAAACCGTCAAACATCATCGTGTCAACGAAAGTAGGTGAGGCTGTTCTAGTTGATTTTGGCCTCGCTAAGGAGTACATCGCAGATAACACCACAACAATTATTCGTCATGGCTCACCTGGCTATGCAGCGCCAGAGCAGTATGGAAGCGGCACCAATCCTCGTACAGACATTTATGGTCTTGGAGCAACGCTTTACACGTTGTTAACCGGTACCATCCCTATTGATGCAATCACTCGAGTTACAGGTAGCAAAGGGATCGATCCTCTCGAACCAGTACACCTTGTGGCCCCAGCTGTACCATGGGCTAACGCAATGGCCATTGAAAAGGCGATGAGCATCAGCAGTGATGATCGCTTCAATACGGTAGAGGAGTTCTGGCAGGAGTTGACCAGCCATACTCCAAATCAGCAGGTTGATCCGCCTCGTCTCAAATCATTAGCTCCAGATCAACATCAGGTTGTTCCTGAACAACAACTTAAACGTTTGACAACTTCACCTCCAGCACCGCAACACCAGGCTCATGCTCCTAAATCGAGAAAACAGAGGGCATTCTTGCCTGTCCTCCTTGCAATCATTCTTGCTGTGGCCATTGGAGCGGCTCTCGTACCGATTGTTCTGCGACATAACAGTACTCCTTCGACTGTGCATGGAGTCACTCCCACTCCTCAATCAACGGTGACGCCTTCTTCCAAACTTACTCCAGTAGTCCCTGTGTATCCAGATATTTTTGCCTCGTATGCAGGTAGGGTTCTTGACCTTATGAATGGCGAAAAAACGGATATGTTCTTCACACAAGTTCACCGAAACGGTGGAAACATCTCCGGTTACTTCAGGGGTCTCGGTATGGTTGGTCCATTCACAGGGACTGTCACTCCAAAGGGACACTTGCAATTCATCGTGCAGGCGGGTTCATCAATCCTTTTGTTTGAAGGGGACATCAAAATAGGTGGGGATATAGTGGGGACCTTCGAGGCCGTTAACCAGCAAAGACAGCCTACCGGTGAATCTGGCCCGTGGAATGTCTCCTCTAGCCAATAATGCATTTCCCCATTGAGGTGGGAAATGGCTATACTCGCACAAGCACTTTGAGCACTCCAGGTTTGGCAGCGTGCTCAAACGCAGCTATCCCATCATCCAGGCTGTACCGAGCGCTAATCAGCGGACGTACATCAACTGTGCGTTGGCTCAATGCGCGAATAGCTGGAGCGAAAGGGCCGCAGCGCGAACCTTGCAGGCGAATCTCGTCGATGACAATAGGAGCCAGGTTCAATGTGCTTCTGTCGGCTACGGTGCTTTTTAAAATAAGCGTTCCTCCAGGCCTCACTAGCCGTAGCGCCAACTCAAGCCCTTGCGCGGTTCCGCTGCACTCTACAACCAGATCCACACGTCGCTTGCTCTCTAATGCAAAACTTGCAGCATCACCAAGCACATAGGTACGCACATTATGCTTTTCTACCAGTGCCAATTTCTCCACGTGTTTCCCCACCATCATCACTTCACACCCAACCAACGCAAGTACTTGCGCTGCCAGTTGGCCCATTTTGCCATCACCAAGGATGACCACGCTATCTGTAGGTTTGAGATGTACTTGTTCTAATATTTCAAAGTTGGCCGCTAAGGGTTCGACGAAAACAGCTTCTTCATCGCTGATAGTGTCAGGCACAAGATGGAGGTTCGCAGTTGGTAATGTTAGATATTCAGCGAATGCTCCATCACGGTTGAGAATCCCCAAAGTGGTGCGATCCGGGCAATGGGTTGGCATATTATGCTGGCAGTAGAAGCAATCCAGTCTGTTACATGCAGCGTTGATTTCACCAACGACACGCTTACCAATCAGATACCTTGGAGAAGTCGCACCAGGACCCTCATAAACAGATTCAACGATGCCTACAAATTCATGACCCAGGACACCCTGAAAATCCATATATCCACGAATGATTTCCAGGTCGGTGTTACAAATACCAACTTGTAGGACTTTTATCAATGCTTCGCCTGATTGCAGATCAGGTCTCCGGTAATTCTTCTCAAGCGTCAGTACGTTGTTGCGAAAGACAAGAGCACGCATGGCAACTCTCCTTCTCCTTCTCTATTCTGGCATATCCTCATGTTCAGTATAGCACGTATAGAAGCCTGGCTTGTACTTCTCAGTTGTTGCTGCCTTGCTCCCTCATACTAAAGGCGATTCCCTCGCGGAGGCTGCAGTAAAGTGCACATTGAGGCGCATCCGTTTACCTGGCAGATCCAGGTATGGTGCTACACCGTGAGTTGATCTGACGTGTCAGACTGACGCTCTATGAACATAAACCTATTGCTCCTTTACAGTGACTTCGTAAGAGCATATTATATAGACAGACCATCCAATTAAATTGGATGGACAGATTGTATAATTAAATCTGAAAGGTGTCAAGTTAGCTATATGAGCCCTCGACCCTACCGGCTTGGTCAGCGCCAGGCAATTACCGAACAGACACGAACCCGCATCCTCACCGCGGCCCGCGAGTTGCTCATGGTTAGCGATGGCTTTGCAAGCTTTTCCATCGACGCAGTCGCCCGGCAGGCCGACGTCGCCCGCATGACCGTCTACCACCAATTTGGCTCTAAAATAGGACTCCTCGAAGCTCTGAGTGACTCCCTTGCGGCTCACGGGGGGATGGAGCAGTTAGCCTCAGCTTTCCATAGATCGGAACCGCTCGAAACGTTGGACGAATACATTACGGTCTTCGGTCGCTTCTGGCAGTCTGATCGGCTTGTGACACGCCGGCTACGCAGTCTTGCCGCACTCGATCCGGACTTCGAGCAGGTGATACAGGCACGCGACGAGCGGAGAAGGCATGGCTTGCGTGTCATTTGCCAGCGGCTCGTCGAGAAGTACAGAAGACCGACCGCTGAGGCATTTGACGAGGCGGTCAACGTCCTCTACACGCTGATCAGCTTTGAGTGCTTCGATACTCTCGCCGGTCCCACGCGCAGCATTGAAGAGGTTGTACCCGTGGTGCAGCGGCTCGCCCGAGCGGCACTCGGTCTGGACGAAGGATAATTGATAGGTTCATCGCAGGTGATAATCATGTTTCACTTTTTAGTTCTGCCTCTCGTAATCCACATATCGAGCTGAGGATGGCTGCACCGATAGTAGACCAGTTCTATCACCAACTTTCAAAAGTGCGGCAGCCGAGCATGGTCCAGGCTACTCCAAACGTCTGGTCGCACCAGGCCAAACAGCCGCTCGCGTCTGCGTGCCCGAAGGAGGTTGGAAAGGTTTCTGCTGGGCTAAAGTGGAGGACCTTGTCGCCTTGATCACATCAGCCGCCTTTTCGCCGATCACGATGGCTGGCGCATTTGTGTTCCCCGATGGCACACTCGGCATGATCGATGCATCGACCACACG
>WNFC01029436.1_pt1 | contig 10564 bp, 10 predicted proteins | sample 5400541 | NCBI WGS metagenome assembly WNFC01 (sample SAMN13153342, study PRJNA577476) | soil metagenome | isolation source: 120 cm saprolite under Douglas fir tree site 2 hole 2 replicate 1 | place: USA:California | collected 2015-04-18
CGATTGCAAAAGGGCAATCGGTTCTTACCGTGACGGAATCCGAAGATGCCCTGTCGCACGGCAGCATGATCAATTTCGTTTCCGTCGATGACAAGGTGCGCTTCGACGTCGCGCTGCCGCAGGCTGAGCGCGGTGCCCTCAAGATCAGCGCACGGCTTCTCGCGGTGGCGCGCAAAGTGGTCACGAGCTCGTGAAGAGGCTGCTCGCCCCATTCTCGGTGCGCCAAAAGCTGCTGGCTGTCGTGCTTCTCACGACGCTTACGGCGCTCCTCGTGGCGATTGTTGTGATGGTGGGCTTCGACCTGCGAAATTACCGGCAGAGCCTGATCTCCGATATGACGACGCAGGCGGACTTGCTCGGGCGGACCACCGCACCCGCGCTGACGTTCGACGACCCCCGAGTGGCGCAGGAAAACCTCGAGCTGCTTCGTTACCGTCCGCAGATCCGTGCCGCGGCGATTTACAACGCAAGGGGAAAAATTTTCGCTCGCTATTCGAGCAAAGATGGGCCGGAGTTCCCGAAGCTGCCAGAGGCTGACGGAACACGGATCGAAGGCAATGACCTCGTCCTGTTCAAGCGCATCGTCGACAACCGGGAGATTCTCGGCACGGTGTACCTGCGGGCGGATTACGAGCTTTACGACCGGCTGGTCGGGTACCTCGGCATCGCTGCAATCGTCGCGGCAATAGCGATGCTGGTGGCCTACGTCCTGTCGCGCCAGCTTCAACACATTGTTACCACCCCTCTGCTCGCGATCGCAGGCGTCGCGCGGGAAGTGGCCGAGAAGCGTACTTTCTCGCTGCGCGCGCCCAAGCTGAGCAAAGACGAGATCGGCATGCTCGCAGAGAGCTTCAACACGATGCTCGCCGAAATCGAGCGCGCGACCCGGGACCTCGAGGCGTCGAACGAGGTTCTTGGCCGCGAGATCGCCGAGCATAACCGTGCCGAACGGGAAATCCTCCGGCTGAACGCAGAGCTGGAGCAGCGTGTGAAGGAGCGAACCGCGCAGCTGGAATATACGAACGGAGAGCTCGAGGCGTTCTGCTACTCCGTGTCCCACGACCTGCGTGCGCCGCTACGGGCCATCGACGGCTTTGGCCAAGCGCTGATGGAGGACTTCCCGAAGGATGTGCCGGAAGAGGCACAACGCTATCTATCGCGAATCCGGTCCTCCACGCAGCGCATGGGGCAGCTGATCGAGGACCTGCTCAACCTCTCGCGCGTATCGCGCGGCGGCCTCGAGCGGCGCGACGCCGACGTCAGCGAGCTGGCCAGGCAGGTGGTGAACGAGTTGCAGAGCCGTGAGCCACAGCGCAAGGTCGACATCTCCATCTGGGACGGCATGCGTGCGAACGCGGATTCGAGGTTGCTGCGGGCGGCACTCGAGAACCTGATCGGGAATGCGTGGAAGTTCTCGGCAAAGACGGACAAGCCACGCATCGAGATCGGCAGTCTCAGCGACGATGGGCGCGCGGTTTTCTATGTGCGCGACAACGGCGCCGGCTTTGACATGGCGTACGCCGACAAGCTCTTTGGCGCGTTCCAGCGCCTGCACTCGGGCAACGAGTATCAAGGCACAGGGATCGGGCTGGCGACGGTCCAGCGGATCGTCCACCGGCATGGCGGCCGCATCTGGGCCGATGCCAAGCCGGGCAAGGGCGCCGCGTTCTACTTCACGCTCGAATCGGATGGCGTGGAAAAAGCGGGCCGCGACCTGGCGGAGGCCCAGGCCTGATGACGGAAATGCCGGTCAACCTGCTGTTCATCGAAGATTCCCGGGACGATGTCCAGCTTGCGCTGCTGGCGCTGGAGCGGGACGGTCTGCGGCCATCGTGGAAGCGCGTCGCGACGGAAATGGAGCTGCGCGAAGCGCTGAAGAGCTCGACCCCCGACGCCATCCTGTCCGATTTCTCCATGCCGGAATTCGACGGCCTGGCGGCGCTGGAAATCTCGCGGGAGTTTGCACCGCAAGTGCCATTCATCTTCGTTTCGGGCACGATCGGCGAGGAGCGCGCGATCGAGGCGATTCGGCTCGGCGCGACCGACTATGTTCTCAAGGACAATTTGCGCAGGCTCGGCACCGCGCTGCGGCGCGCCCTGGTCGAAGCCCGCGATCGTGATCGCGTGCGCGCCGCGGAGGAGGAGCGCGCCCGCCTGGTGGAGATCCTGGAGGCGACCAGCGATTACGTCGGGATGTCCGACCCGCAAGGAAGGCGTATTTACCTGAATGCCGCCGGCCGCAGGCTCACCGGGGTGTCGGACCATCACGCTCAAGGCGCCCCGAGTTCCGAGATCCATCCCGGATGGGTGCGCGAAATCATCCAGAACGAGGCGCTGCCGGTCGCAGCTCGCGAGGGGTTGTGGCAAGGTGAAACGGCAATGCTCAATTCCGAAGGCAAGGAAATCCCCGTTTCCCAGGTTGTCATTGCTCACCGTGCCTCCGACGGCGGCATACGGTTCTTTTCGACCATCGCCCGCGACATCAGCGAGCGCAGGGCCTACGAGAAGCGGATCAAATATCTGGCCAACTACGATGCGCTGTCAGGGCTTCCGAACCGCAGCCTGCTCAGCGACCGGACCGCCCAGGCGATGACCCATGCACGTCGTGTTGGCCGGCCCTGTGCCTTGATCGTCCTTGATATAGATCGCTTCAAGCGGATTAACGATAGCTACGGGCACAACGCTGGCGATGCGCTGCTGCGGCAGGTCGGCGAGCGCGTTCGTGGAGCAGTGCGAGACGGCGATACCACGGCCAGACTGGAGGCCGCCTCCTTCGCGCTGCTGGCGGCCGATCTTGCGCGTCCGGACGACGTGCTGAACGTAACGCGGAAAGTTCATGAATTGTTCAAGGTGCCTTTCTCAATCGAGGGGCACGACGTGCATGCAACGCTGAGCATCGGAGCCAGCGTATTTCCGAGAGACGGGGACAATTTCGACGTATTGCTGGGCAACGCCGACGTCGCCATGCATCGGGCCAAGGCGGACGGCGGAAAGGGCTTCCAGTTCTACGCGGCCGCGATGACTCACGAGGCGACCGAGCGCATCGAGATCGAAAACGCATTGCGGACCGCGGTCGCACGGCGGGAGCTGGAACTGCATTATCAGCCTCAGGTGGATATCACGAGCGGCCGGATCCGTGGCGTCGAAGCCCTGATGCGCTGGCGGCACGCCGAGCGAGGGTGGATCCCGCCGGCGCAGTTCATCCCGGTCGCAGAAGAGTCCCACCTGATCCAGCCGCTGGGCGACTGGGCCCTGGTGGAAGGTTGCCGCCAGCTCGCCGCCTGGGACCGCGCCGGTCATAATGACCTGCAGGTGGGCATCAATGTCTCGGCGGTCCAGTTCCGCAGCGCGGGTTTCGTGGAGGCCGTCACTCGAGCCTTGCGCGCTGAAGAGATGGATCCGGGCCGCCTGGAGCTGGAGTTGACCGAAAGCGAGCTGATCGATGACCGGGAGGTGGCGATCTCCGTTCTGGGGTCCCTGAAGAAGCTCGGCGTCAAGATCTCCGTCGACGATTTCGGGACAGGCTACTCCAGCTTGAACTACCTCTCCCGGCTGCCGGTGGACTGCCTGAAGATCGACCGCTCCTTCGTGGTGCGTGTTGAACAGGGCGGGCGAGACGCCGCAATCGTGCAAGCGATCATCTCGCTCGCTTATTCGCTCGGACTGAGAGTGCTCGCCGAAGGAGTTGAAACGAAGGAACAGTTGCGATTCCTCCGCTCGCACGGCTGCGACGAGGCGCAGGGGTACCTGTTTGCCCGCCCGTGCGCAACCGATGCCGCTTCATCGCTGATCGCGACCCGATCGTTGAAAGTGGAGTCATAGAAAGGCAAGGAGCGCAATGTCCCAAAAAATGATCATGGTCGTCGAAGACAACCCCGATGACGAGGAGCTCACCCTGCGTGCGCTGAGGCAGGCAAAAATAGCGAACGAAATCGTCGTCACGCGCGACGGCAACGAGGCGCTCGAGTTTGTTTTCGGCACGGGTCAGTACGCAGGACGTAATCTCGACAGAATGCCCGCGGTAATACTGCTCGATTTAAAACTGCCGAAATTGAGCGGCCTCGAGGTACTGAAGCGGCTGCGCTCCGATCCCAGATCGAAATTGATTCCCGTGGTGGTGCTGACCTCGTCGAGCGAAGATGAAGACATGCTGCGCAGCTATCAATCCGGCGCCAACAGCTACGTGAGAAAACCCGTCGAATTCGGTTCCTTTGCGAATGCCGTCAGCCAGCTGGGGCTGTACTGGTTGCTCCTGAACGAGACGCCGCCGAGGGCCTAGGAGCGATGGAATCGAGCCGTCAGACGACCGTCCTGTTCGCCGACATAACGGGTAGCACCAGGCTGTACGAGACGGCCGGAGACTCGCGGGCTGTGGAAGAGATCGCGGTTTGCATGCAGAAGCTGCGCGAAGCGGTCGAAGCGCACGGCGGGCGGGTGGTGAAGACCATGGGCGACGCCATAATGGCGCTCTTCTCGACCCCGAACGCCGCCGCGGCGGCGGCGGGACGGATGCAGACCGACGTCGAATCGCTTCCGGCCGTCGGGGGTCGCAAGCTCGGGCTACGCATCGGCTTTCAGTCGGGGCCGGTGATCCAGCGCGAAAACGACGTTTTCGGCGACACGGTCAATCTCGCGTACCGCCTCCACGAGCAGGCAGTGAAAGGCGGAAGAAGTCGAGCTGTTTGAGCTGCTGTGGGAACAAAACGCCGATATCACCGACGTTGCCCAGACCGTCTCGCTGCTGCGCTCGCCTCTGGCGAGGCTGCGTCTGGTGCATCGGGGCCAGGACATCGTGCGGCGACGTGGCAGCGAATCGATCATGCTTGGGCGCGATCAGACCTGCCACCTCGTGGTCGCCGATCACAAGGCTTCGCGGCAGCATTGCACTATCGAGCGGCGCCAGGACAGGTTCATGCTGCGGGACCACAGCACGAACGGCACCTTTGTCACCGTCGATGGCGAGTTGGAAGTGGTCTTGCAGCGGGAGGAGTTCCAGCTGCGAAAGCACGGCTGGATTACGTTCGGCCAGTCGCGCGCGGACACGCGGGAGATTGTCGAGTATTTCTGCGAGTAGCTATGGATTCATGACGCAAAGTCATGAATAGATGACCCGCTGGACTAGATGTTTGGCGATCGCCGGGTGTTTAATCGAATCGTCCGGGAATCTTTATCTTCTGGACGAGAAGTCAAAAAAAACCACCGCAGGAAAACATACCAGCTTGAATACCTAGAGGAGAGGGAAATGGATTTGTCATCGTGCAACGGCAGCAAAAGGCGCCGCGTCGCGTTATCCGCGGCTGCCCTGGCGGTTCTGGCGCTCAGCGCCGGCAGTGCGCTGGCCATTAGCCAGAGCGGCGAGCAAAAAAACATACGTCGGGTGGGACACGTCGACCTGCAAGGGCGTCCCTCCTACCAGCCCAACGTCATCGTGTACCCGGATGGCAGGACGATTGCGTTCGCGGGCACGCACACCGGCAGCAAGCCCAATCCGCTGAAAGGCGGCGTCGTCGAACAGAACGGAGTAATGATCATCGACGCTACCAATCCGGAGAAGCCGGTCGAGAAATTCCATATTCCCGTCCCAGTCGCGGGAGGTCAATCGCAATCGGTGCGCATGTGCCTGGGTTCCGATCTGCCAAAGGGCATCCCCGGCCGCGTGTACCTCCTGCGCAATGTTCAGGGAAGCAGCGCCTCGGGGTATGAGGTCTGGGATGTGACTAATGTCAGCAACCCCACGCTGGCGGGAGAAATGCGGGGCCTTCGCAACACGCATAAGATGTGGTGGGAGTGCAAGACCGGTCTAGCTTACCTGCCGGGAAGCAAGAACGCGCCAAGATGGCGCCAGAGCCAGTCGATGCTCATCGTCGATTGGAGCAATCCGTCGTCGCCGCTTTACCTGCGCACGCACGGGCTGCCGGGCGGACAACCGAGTGGAAAGGGAGCCGTGCCTCCTTCGCTGCATGGTCCCATCTCCGCGCACGAGCATCCCAATGCGGCCGGCACGCTCGCGCGCGCCGCCACGGCGGACGACGTGATCGGCAACCGCCTCTACCTCGCATACGGCGTCGGGGACGATGGCGTGCTGCAGGTCCTGGACAGGAAAAAATTGCTTCCACCCCCTTATGGGACGTTCAGCGGCGACCCAGACGATCCGACGAACGAGCAGCTGGAGGCGCCGCAAACCTCGATCCTGTGGATGTCCCCGGATCAAGGCGGCCACACCAGCATGCCGGTGTTCGGGCTGACCCCAGCGAGCTATGGAAAATTCACCGAGTTCAAGACGCGCGACATCGTCCTGCTCGCCTCCGAAGCGACGGCCGACAAGTGCCAGGAAGCGCCGCACTGGAGCTTCGTGGTCGATGTGACGGTCGAAAATTCGAAAACCATGCCCCCCGGAACCCGTCCAGCACCTACGCCCGGAGCACCTGTAGAGCAAAATCCGTGGCAAGGGCCGATGATTCTCTCGGCAATGTCGGTCGATCCGCGCGCCGGCGAAAAATATCCTCGCGGCAACTACTGCACGCGAGGAGCGCGTTTCGGCGTGCACTCGACCGAGGAGAACTTCCGCAATCCGTATTACGGCAGGCTCACTTTCCTTGCTTACTTCACCGGCGGCGTGCGCGCGTGGGACATCCGCGAGCCGCAAGCTCCCGTCGAGGTGGGGTTCTATGTCCCGGTCAGCAATGCCAACACCACCCAACCTGACGGCTACATGACGAACAACCTCGAAGTCGACAATCGCGGGTTTATCTACGCGACCGACCGCAATGGTTCCGGGCTAGATATTCTGGAGCTGCGCGGCAGGGCGCGGAGCATCGGCCTCGGGCGCGATGGCGACGACGATGACGACGACGACGATCACGGTCATCGCGACTGACGCTTAGCCTGTCGCAACGGAAAGGCGGCCCTCGGGCCGCCTTTTTTTACCTGAAGGAAAAAATCGGCCAGAACTCTTCGCCGCCCGGCAGGATGATGCGGGCTCTCAGCCTGTCTCCAGGAACCGGCGTCAAGCCGCTCGCCTTGAGCTTGTTGTCACCCGCTGGAACCAGCTTCGCCTCCTGCGCCGGCCGCCCTTGGCGGGCGACGCTCAGTGTTCCCTTCACTTTCTCCGTCGAGATCGGCGTCGCACTCTCGTCTTCGATGTACAAGGTGGCAGTGCCCTTCTCCATGACCAGCTCGACGGAGATTTCGTCGTCGCCCCGGCCCATGATTCCGCCATGCTTGGGCCTGTGGTCGCCGTGAGCGTAAGCGTTGCAGAAGGACAGCACCTGCACGACCGTCGCAATCACCACCAGAGCGACCTTCATTCGCCTCGCGCTTATCCTTTTGTCTAAATCTCAGTGGTACCGCAAGCTGATCGACGCGTCAAACAGCAGGTCAGTCGGCAGGGGTGACGTATGGCAGATGGAATCGGCAAGCGAATTTCCGAATCCGGGGCCCTGAAGGTCGTTGCCTATCCGGGGGACAACATGGTGCTTCTCGCCATGTCGATCAAGGATGGGGAGGTCTCGCGGAAAGACAAGAACCTCGCCGGATTCTCCATCTGGCGCACGGTTCAGGGTGGAAGCGAGGAGCCACTACTCAACAGGCTCGACTTCGAGACGCCGGTGACGAAGGACACGCAGCCGCATGAGCGCAAGTGGACTTCGTCGGCCGACGCGCCGTTCCAGAAATTCAGGTGGGTGGATGTACCGCCCGAGGGCTTCACGCTGCCGATGACCTATCGCGTAGTGGCCAAGTATTTCGCGGGGAACGGGAAAGCCATGCGCGGCGGCCCGACGGCCACGGTGACTGTAGATCCGCCCAGCCGGGCGCATGCCAGATTCCATATCGCGTTTACCCGCGGATATGCGTCCTCGCAGGCCTACGCGGAAAAGTTCCACAACGCCGACATCCGTCCTCCGGGGCCGAAGAAGGCGCAATTCGATACCACGCCGTTCAGCGCTCAATATGAATGGCTGGGCGCCGATGCCCGAAAAGCCTTGATGGAGTTCATCGACGACTGCAAGAAAGACAATCACGCCCGGATCGATGTATTTGCATACGACCTGGACGCGCCCGACGTCATAGCGGCCTTATGCCAGTTCGGGCGCGAGAAGCGCCTGCGCGCCATCCTGGACAACGCTTCCTTGCACACCGCTGCCGGGGCCGTGGAACCGAAAGCCGCCCGACTCATCCGGGCGGCGGCCGGGGCGGAGAACGTTCGGCAGGGCCACTTCAGCCGATTCCAGCACAACAAGGTCTTCATCAAGCGAGATGCCAAAAGGCGGGCGCAGAAAGTCCTGTTCGGATCCATGAATTTCTCGCTGCGCGGGCTGTATGTGCAGGCCAACAACATCATCGTCGTCGACGATCCGGCTGCCGCGGGCTATTTCGCCGACGCCTTCGACAATGCATTCGCCAGCGATGTTAAGACTCCGGCGTTCGCGAAAGCGGACATAGCGGGCGGATACAAGACGATCAGCCAAATCAACACGGCGGACCTGCCACAGAGCTCGGTCGCCCTTTCGCCGCACTCGGACTGGACGATTTCGCTGAATCCAGTGGCATCCGCCATCCAGAACGCGCGCAGCTCCGTTCTCTACGCGGTCATGGAGCCGAAAGGCTCCGGACCGGTTCTCGCGTCGCTCCGCCGAATCGCGGCAAAGCCGACGATCTTCAGCTATGGGACGGTCGAGACCAGCACGGGCCTGGCGGTGCAGAGCGGCAACGGGGCGATGGGCGACGTTACGAGCTATACCTTCCTGAAGAGCAAGGTCCCCGCGCCGTTCGTGCAGGAGTGGTCGGGGGGCGCTGGAAAGCACATTCATCACAAGTTCGTCGTCGTGGATTTCAACGACAGCAACCCGGTGGTCTTCACCGGCTCGTCGAACCTGGCGGCCGGGGGAGAGGTGGCGAACGGGGACAACCTGGCGATGATCAATGACCCTACCATTGCATCGATCTACGCCATCGAAGCGGTGCGGCTGTTCGACCATTATTCGTTTCATCAACACATGCAGAAGGCGACGTCGAACGCCCCCTTGACGCTTTGGTACCCCGGCAAACCCGGTGCTCCCACTCCTTGGTGGACGGCGTATTACGAGCCGAGCAACATCAAGCTTCGCGACCGTTGCCTGTTCGCCGAAGTGGCGCTGCCGCCAGGCTTGAAGACGGTAAAGAGCGTGGATTGGTCATCCATAGACGGCGCCGCGCCCGCAAAACTCAAGCGGACTTCTTCTCGCGGTTGATCTGCACTATGGTGTCCGCGGGCTGCTGCTGTCCGGCTTCACGCTCCTTGCGGATGCGCTCAAACGTTTTCCGCACGTCTGTTTCGCGGCTGGGGATGTAACGGAAAGAGCGGTCGAGAATGCGCTTCATGGCGAAGGCGAAGCCGAGAACATGGAGTCAATGTAGCCGCTCGGGTCATCGGGAATATTTCAGAAGCGGGGTGACTGCGTTACAGCTGTTACCGCACGACCTCGACAGCGGCGGTAAAGACGTAGCCGGCACCGCGCTCGGTTTTTATGAGAGGCGGCTGAGTCTCCTCTGGCTGAATCTTCTTGCGCAGCCGTCCTACCTGCACGTCGATCGAGCGATCGTAGACCTCGTCGTTGTGCAGGCGTGACAGGCCGAGCAGCTGGTCGCGCGACAGAACGCGGCTGGGCGCGGCGAGGAAGGCGGCGAGCAGGTTGAATTCGGTATTCGTCAACACCACGATGTCACCGCTCGCCGTTATCAGGCGCCGCAGCCGGACGCTCAGCTCCCAGCCCGCAAAGCGATAGGCGCGGATCTTCTGCAGGCCGTCGGCGACCGTTTCCTGGGCGCGCGTGCGGCGCAGCAGAGCGCGAATGCGTGCCAGCAATTCCCGCGGGGAGAACGGCTTGGTCAAGTAGTCATCAGCGCCCAGCTCAAGGCCCATTACGCGGTCCGCCTCATCTTTAAGGCCGGTGAGCATGATGATGGGCAGCCCGGACTCCTGGCGCAGCCGGCGGGCGATTTGCATGCCGTCCTCTCCCGGCAGGCGAAGATCCAGCACCAGAAGGTCGATGGTCTCGCGCGCCATCACGTCCGCGATCTCGCGCCCGCTGGCGACAGCAGTGACCCGCATCTCGTTGTCGCCTAGGTAATCTACGATCATCTGGCGCACCGAGGGGTCATCATCGACCGCAAGGATGTGCGCCGCCGCCGCTTGAACCGACATCGAGTCTGGGGCCCCCATGGCGGCACCTTTGCATGGCGCCGCGTGCGCTGAATGTACTGCAAGCCTTGCTTTATGTCAGTTGTCACGTTGCGGGCTGCCTTGCTCACATTGACGTGCCCGGATACGCCTTAAATCATCGATTCAAGGAGCTTCGTGCCGCATAAAGACTATATTGTCGTCATCGAGACGGACGAGCTCATTCGGGGGCTGCTCGAAAGCTGGCTTGGGGATGCCGGATATGCCGTCATCATCGGGGATTATGAGAAGCGCGCGTGCGAGGATGAGCCACGCCTGGTGATCGCCAATATCCCCAACCCGGCCCGCGATGAGCCGCTGATGCGCTCCCTGCAAGGACTCTACGCCGCTCCTATCCTCCTGCTG
>WNFC01009917.1_pt1 | contig 10563 bp, 11 predicted proteins | sample 5400541 | NCBI WGS metagenome assembly WNFC01 (sample SAMN13153342, study PRJNA577476) | soil metagenome | isolation source: 120 cm saprolite under Douglas fir tree site 2 hole 2 replicate 1 | place: USA:California | collected 2015-04-18
AAAGAGCTGATCATGGCGTTCACGGTCCCGGAAACCGTAAACGTGGAAACCGCGCACGGCGAAGTGATACAAGCGCTGCGGCGTCTCCGCCGCATCCCCGCTGGTAAGGAAAATGATTTCGAGCTGAGCTCGCCGGACTTCCTCAGCAATCTCTGGAACCAGCTCACCGGCGCGCTGGTGATTCTCACTACGATTATCAGCTCGATAGGATTGTTGGTGGGCGGTATCGGCGTGATGAACATCATGCTCATCTCGGTGACCGAGCGCACTCAGGAAATTGGCGTGCGCAAAGCCATCGGCGCGCGCCGCGCGGATGTGCGCCTGCAATTCTTGCTGGAGGCCGTGGTCCTCACGCTGGTTGGCGGCACAATTGGCATCCTGATCGGCGCCGGAGTATCCGTAACGGTGCGTACTCTCGTGCCCTCGATTCCCGCAACGATGTCTTATCTATGGGTGTCGATCGGGTTTGCGATCTCCGTCGGAGTGGGCTTGTTCTTCGGCTATTATCCGGCCAATCTGGCGGCCAATCTCGATCCCATTGCTTGTCTCCGGTATGAGTAAAAGAGTTCCGGGGAGGAATACGCCCTGCCGGCGAGCGGATCACCGGCGATAAGGGAATCCGTCCACAGTGATCCAGCTAGCGGCCCTTTTCCAGTGGAGTTGCGCGGTCAAATCAAGGCGATTTTCGGCAGGGTTCCATACGAAACTATCCGTATTAATATGGTTTGATTTATCGTTTCAATCTGTATTAAAGTGTCCGGCGGCCGAACTTGAATTCTGAGCTATCCCGCAGGCCAGAGAATTGGGTTCTGGGAACAGGGTGAGACTTCGTGCGAATTTGGCGGAAAGTTTTCGTTGTCCTTGCTGTCTTTCTGTTCGCGGCGGTTCCTTCCCGTCCGCAAGTCACGGGAAATTCCAACGCCGGAAGCGACCCGGGGTGCTTCGCGAACTGGTTCAACCGCGTGGATAAGACGCAAGCGGAGCAGCCTCACTGGGCCACGCCCCTGGCGACGACGACGCCGCGTCTCGAAGAAGAATATCGCTTCGATACTTTCTGGCAGACCAACAATAGCGGCATCACGACGGAAAACTATGGTGGCGCGAAAGGACTCGAGCTCATCCCTGCCGAGCGAATCGAAGTGATTCTCGTTGCTCCGCCCGCCTACTTCGTGCATAACGACCCCGCGGTGCGGGATGGATTTGGCGATTGGGGCTTCCTCGTGAAGTACCGGATTCTTTCCTCGAATGAAGAACATGGGAAGTACATCTTGACGGCGTTCTTTCAAACGACTCTGCCGACGGGTCAGTACAAGAATGGAGCGACCGACGCGATCATCACTCCCACGATCGCCTATGGGAAGGGCTTCGGCGCTTTCGACATGCAAGGCACGCTGGGGGTGACATTGCCTACGGGCAACGAAGCCAAAATCGGCCGCACGGTTCCGTGGAACAATGCATTTCAGTATCATCTTTATCGAAAGTTCTGGCCGGAAGTGGAAGTAAACTACACGCATTTCCAGGACGGTCCGAACAATGGCAAAACTCAAGTTTTCATGACCCCGGGTCTGGTCATCGGAAGAATCCATCTTTGGAAGAGACTGGCGCTAACCGTCGGCGGGGGATTCCAAATCGCTACAACTCAATTCCACAGAAACAATCACAACGGCATTCTTTCGGTGCGCTTCCCCTTCTAGTAGCGCAAACGGATGCGTAGCTAGGACAGTCGTCAGCTATAGCGTTTTCCACCGTCTAAATCCGACGCCAGCCGGATGATACAAAGTTACGGCTTTCCATCTTTTGAGCCGCGTGTACCGAAAAAACCCCTGCTTCTATTTCGTGCGCTAAACAGCACCGAGCCATCTGAACGGGAAGTGGCCGGAGACTTCGATTGCCGCGGAGCACCTCGGCAGGCTAGAATAGAAAGGTTCAGGAGGACTGACTTAGTGTTAACGATTCGGCTGTCAAGGATTGGCAAGAAAAAGAAACCCTATTACCGCGTGGTGGTCATCGAGCGGACCCGGCCGCGGGACGGCCGCGTGAAGGAAGCGGTGGGCACCTACGATCCGCTGAAGAAGCCGGCGGAGATCAAGCTCGACGCAGAGCGCATCAAGTATTGGATGGGACTGGGCGCCCAGCCCAGCGACACTGTGCGTAGCTTTCTCCGTTTGCAGAAGATCGCTTAGTTTCAGCGCCCTCCTTAAATTTGCGCGTCCCCGGTTTCACCGGGGGCGCCATTCCCAGGTACCGTATGAAGGAACTGGTCGAAGAAATCGCCCGGGCTCTCGTAGATCATCCCGAGGATGTGCAGGTGAAATGTGTCGAGGGGTCGCAAGTCACAGTGCTGGAGCTGCGGGTGCATCCCGAGGATCTGGGCAAGGTGATCGGGCGGCAGGGGCGCACGGCGAAGGCGATGCGGACGCTGCTCGGTGCGTCGGGGATGAAACTGCGCAAGCGGTTTACGCTAGAAATTCTTGAAGATTGACCTTTTCGAGGTCATGCTTTCCAGAGACCGCCGAGCAGATTCACTTCCCATTGAGCCCGGAAACTCCACGCTGGATCCTGATTGCACGCATCCTACGGGCGCGCGGCAACAAGGGCGAAGTCGCGGCAGAAATCCTCACCGATTTTCCGGAACGCCTCACACGCCTGCGGGAAGTTTTTGCCGGACATGCCGATGACAAGAGTGAGCCGCGACGCATGGCGCTGAAATCGTGCTGGTTGAGCCAGAATCATCCCGGCCAGGCGGTTTTTCATTTTGAGGGCGTTGAATCCATTTCGGAAGCGGAGAAATTCCGGGGGATCGAGGTGCTGCTTCCGTTCGAACAGCGCGTGACCCTGCCCGCGGGACAGTATTTCGTATCGGACCTCATTGGCTGTTCCGTTTTCGAAAACCCTGCCGCGCCTCCGATCGTGTCTTCTTCGCCGTGCTCGCTTGCTGAAGCGCCGTCTCTTCTCGGGACGGTCCGCGATGTGCAATTTCCGGGTGAAGAGATCTCGGGAACCCCTCTACTGGAGGTGGAGACTTCGCGAGGGGAAATTCTGATTCCGCTGGCCGTGGACATCTGCACGAAAATCGATCCAGTCGCGAGGCGGATTGATGTGGTGCTGCCTGAAGGATTGCGCGACCTCAACCGCGAATAGCGAGATTGGTGTACGCTGCTGCCGATGTCTCCCCTCATTCGAACGCTGATCTTCACTGTTTTCGTTCCGGGTTTTTGGACCCTGATGATGCCCTACTGGCTGCTGCCCCGCGGCGCGCGGCCTGCTCTGGGCGGAGCGGGTGCAGCGGGCTGGCTGCTCATCGCCGCAGGAATTGCACTTTACTTCGCGTGTGCCTTCTGGGGCTTCGCGCTGCGTGGCCAGGGCACGCCGTTGCCAATGGATCCACCGAAGAAACTGGTAGTGGAAGGGCCTTACCGCATTGTGCGGAATCCCATGTATTGGAGCGTTGCGTTTGTGATGCTGGGAGAGGCGGCAGTGTTTCATTCTCTGGCGTTGGTGGCGTTGGCGGCAGCTTTTTTCGTCGGCGTGAATTTGTTCGTGCTGTTTTTCGAGGAACCAGTGCTGAGGCGGAAATTCGACACCGAATACGAAGAGTATTGCCAACGGGTACCGCGGTGGCTGCCGCGCTTCAAAGCGCGCCCATGACAACCGTGGAAGGCATTCGTTAGACTAAAAGCCAATGCGCTTCGATCTGATCACCATATTTCCGGAGTTTTTTGCGGGGCCGCTGGACCACGGCATCGTGCGGCGAGCGAGAGAAAGCAGGCTAGTAGAAGTTCACGTGCAGGACTTGCGCGCGTTTACCAAGGATCGTCACCGCACCGTAGATGACCGGCCGTTCGGCGGTGGCGAGGGCATGGTGTTGAAGCCGGACCCATTGTTTGAGGCCGTGGAGTCGCTGCTTGGGCATGGCGTCGGCGACGCTTCGAAGCCGAGCGCCGCTGATCCGCAGACTGCAATTGTGCTGATGTCCGCGGCGGGGAAATTGTTCCGGCAGGAAACGGCGCGGCGTTACGCGCAGTTGGAGCGAATCATTTTTATTTGCGGGAGATACGAAGGCGTTGATGAACGCGTGGCCGAACATTTGGCAACGGAGGAAATATCCATCGGCGATTTGGTGCTAAGCGGCGGTGAGCTTCCGGCCATGATGATCGTGGACGCGGTCACGCGGCTCCTGCCGGGTGCCCTGGGGAATGATGCATCGTCACAAAACGAATCCTTCAGTGGGATTACCGATCGTTCTTCAACCGTAGGGGCACGATATATCGTGCCCCTACCCTCCACCTCTACAACGCAGGCGAGTACTCCTGAAAATTCCACCAGTCACGATTCATCAGTCACGAGTCACGCTCTTTTGGATTTTCCGCATTACACCCGCCCGGCAGAGTACCGCGGCTGGAAAGTCCCGGATGTGCTCATCGGCGGGAACCACGCCGAAGTGGCCAAGTGGCGGCGCGCCGCAGCCCTTGAAAAAACCAGGCGCAATCGGCCAGATCTGCTGCCAGGAGAATAAAATGGAACTTTTTGAGGTTCTTATTCATCCCATGAGAAGTCATTCCAGAGCTACAGGACAGCTCTTGCCCTCAAATGACGCTCCAAAGGCGAGCGCTAGATGCGAGGATTCATGAGCAACGAGACAAATGGAAACGGCTATGGACTCGAAAAGCCCATTGCGATTTATTACGAGCATCCGGACTGGTTCCGGCCGCTGTTTCAGCAGCTCGATGAACGCGACGTGCCGTGGCTGAAGATTGATGCGCGGCACCACAACTATGATGTTGCTTCGCCGGAACGAGAATATTCACTGCTCTTCAATCGAATGAGTCCTTCGGCGTGGCAGCGCGGTCTGGGTCACGGCATCTTCTACACGCTCAACTATCTGGCGCATCTCGAAGGCAAGGGCGTGCGAGTGGTGAATGGCTACCGGTGCTTCAAACACGAGATTTCGAAAGCGCTGCAACTGACGAACCTGGAAAGATTGGGATTGCCGTATCCGAAAGCGCTAGTCATCAATCATCCGTCGCAGGCGCTCGCCGCCGCGGAAGCGATCGGCTATCCCGTGGTCCTCAAGCCAAACATCGGCGGCAGTGGCGCGGGGATTGAGCGCTTCGATTCGCAGCACGAGCTGCGCAGAGCGGTAGAGGCGAATCGCCTCTACTTTGGCATCGATTCCACGGCGCTGGTGCAGGAGGCGTTCACGGCGCGCGACGGAATCATTACGCGCTTGGAGGTTCTCGGCGGAAAATTTCTCTATGCCATCCGGATTCACTTCACCGGCGAGAGTTACAACTTGTGTCCCGCGGACATCTGCCAGAACACCCGAGGTGAAGAGCTGACGCGCATTGCGTGTCCGGTGGACGCGCCGAAGAGCGGGATGAAAGTGGAAGGCTACGAGCCGCCGCGAAAGGCGATCGAAGACGTGGAGCGCATCGTGGAACTCGCTGGGGTCGAGGTTGGCGGCATCGAGTATGTGATCGACGAGCGCACAGGGCGGCAGCTTTATTACGACGTGAACGCGCTTTCCAATTTCGTTGCCGATCCGGTGCGTGTCATCGGCTTCAATCCGTATGCGCGGCTGGCGGACTTCCTCATCGCGGAGGCACAGCATCACGAGGCGAATCGCAGCGAGCGAGTCGCCGCAAGTGGAGGCCCGAGATGAGATACGGCTACTGGCTTCCCGTTTTCGGTGGCTGGCTGCGCAACGTCGAAAGCGAAAATATGGAAGTAAGCTGGGCGTATGTGAAGAAGCTCGCGCAACGGAGCGAGCAGATTGGCTTCGACCTGACGCTGATCGCCGAGCTCAATCTCAACGACATCAAGGGCGTCGAGGCGCGTTCGCTGGATGCCTGGTCCACGGCGGCGGCGCTGGCCGCGGTGACGGAACGAATCGAGTTGATGGTGGCGGTGCGTCCGACGTTTCATTTGCCCGCGCTGCTGGCGAAACAGGCTGCCAACATCGATCAGATCAGCAATGGCCGGCTGACGCTGAATGTAGTTTCTTCGTGGTGGGCGGATGAAGCGCGCAAGTATGGCGTCGCGTTCGAACAACATGACGACCGCTACGCGCGCACCAGCGAGTGGCTCGACGTCGTGGATGGCGTCTGGAAGCAGGACCATTTTTCGTTTTCGGGGAAGTATTACCGCGTGGAAGACAATGTTCTTGAGCCCAAGCCAGTAGCGAAGCCGCGGCCAACACTTTACGCGGGCGGCGAGTCTCCCGCAGCAAAAGAGCTAATCGCGGAAAAGTGCGACGCGTATCTTATGCACGGTGATCCGCCGGAGCGCGTCGGCGAGAAAATCGCGGACCTACGCGAACGCCGTGCAAAACACAACTTACCGCCCCTCAAATTCGGCGTCGCCGGATATGCGATTGTCCGCGAAACGGAGCGCGAAGCCCAGGACGAGCTGCGGCGCATCACGGATGTTCAACAATTCGCTGCGGGCTACGAGAATTACCAGCAATGGCTTGCCGGAACACAATTGGAGCAGGGCGTTTCGTTGGAAGACTATTCGGTTTCGAATCGCGGATTGCGATCGGGCCTCGTTGGCACGCCGGAACAGGTGGCCGAGCGGCTAGCCCAATTTGAAACCGCTGGCGTCGACCTGGTGCTGCTGCAATTCAGCCCACAGTTCGAAGAGATGGAGCGATTTGCAGAGGCCATCATTCGCCGGGATTCGTCGCTGACGGCACGGGCTTAGCCGTGAGCTTGCCATCCAGAGCGCCAATACGAAGGTGGAAGGCTTCAGCAGCGGCCTGAATCCGCTAGGTAAAATGTAGTGGTTTGTCTATAATTATAGATTGTCTCGGAAGAGCCGGCCCCGCCTGAGTGGGTCTAAAAGGAAACAGGAACATGAATCCGGTAATTCAAAAGTTACATGAAGCGCAACTGCGCAAAGACCTTCCCGAGTTCCGCCCGGGCGACACCGTGCGCGTCAACGTCCGCCTGCAAGAAGGCGAAGGCGAAAAGTTGAAGGAGCGCCTCCAGGCATTTGAGGGTGTGGTTATATCGAAGAAGGGCAGGGCCTCCGGCGCGACCTTTACCGTGCGACGCGTCAGTTTTGGCGTAGGAATCGAGCGCATTTTCCCGCTGCATTCGCCCACGATCAGCTCGATTGAGGTCGTCGGCAAGGGCAAAGTTCGCCGGGCACGGCTGTATTACCTGCGCGATCTGAAGGGCAAGGCCGCCCGCATCAAGCGCGCGGGACGTGAGGAAGTGACTGCAGTGGCGACTGCGGGAACCGAAGCGAAGGCCTAGGCAGCTTACGGCAGATCCCCGAAATTCAGGAAAAGCTCCGTTGGACGGGGCTTTTTTCATTTTAGAAGCATCGCCGAGGTTCAGGCGAAGCGAAGTAGTTCTCACTTCAAATACCGGTCCATCCATTCGACCCAGTGGCGATAGACGTCCATCTGGCGGACGGGGTCGCCTGGGAAATGCCCGGCGACAGGAAAAGCTAGGAACTTCACGGGCACGCCGTTATCTTTGAGAGCATGGTAGAGCGAGTACCCCTGCGTAATGGTCACGCGGGCGTCGCCGGTATCGTGCATGATGAGTGTCGGCGTTTTTATTTGCGCGGCGTAGGTGATTGGCGATTGCGCGCGATAGTCCTTGAGGTTGTCTCCCACGTAAGGCGAGCCTTTGAAACCGTAGCGGCCGGACACATTGCCGTCCGAGAGATTGTATTCGTCGTAGATGTCTGTGACCGGCGCGCCGGCCATGGCCGCCTTCCAGATTTGATAGTGGCCGATGAGCCAGGAGGTCATGTATCCGCCGTAGGACCATCCCGTCACGCCGATTTTGTTCGCGTCGATGAAGCCCAGTCTCTTGAGCGCATCAATCCCTGCGATGACGTCGCGCCCCGGACCGTCACCTGCATCGTTCCAGATGGCGCGCTGGTAGGCGTTGCCCAAATTGTCGCTGCCGCGGTAATTCGGCGAGAACAAGACGTAGCCATGCGTGGCCATGAGCTGCGAAAGAAAACTGAACTGCGTGGTGGAAGAAGCAGTAGGCCCGCCATGAATAATCAAGACCAGCGGATATTTTCGGTCCTTTTGAAAATCGGGCGGATAGAAGAGCACGCCGTCTTCCTGGAAACCGTCAGACCCTTTCCACTCAAATTTTTCGGCTTTCCCAAGCGCCAGCGAAGCAATCTCGCGATTGAAATCGGTCAGACGTCTCGGCGTGTCATTGGCAGAAGCCATGTAGTACAGCTCCGAAGGCTGCGCCGGCGTGCTGCCGGTGAAGGCAATCTCGCCTTTGTGGCCAATGAAGACATCGACCCAGAAGAGCCACGACGGGCTGATATCGCCGAGCGGCAACTTCTTCGCGGCGCCTGCAAGCGGCTGCAGCCAGAGCGAAGTTTGCGTACCGTCGTGGCCGCCAACCAACAGCGAATTGCCGTCGGGCATCCAGAGCACGCGCAGGAGGTCGCGGTCGACGGATCGCGTGGCGTCGGAGCCGTCGCCGCCCGCCGTCTGGGTCACAAAAATTTCATTCTTGTTGTTTGGATCGCCGTCGCGAGGATACCAGTAAGCCACGCGGGAACCATCTGGAGAAAACAGGCCGAAGCTTTCTAACTTTTCGTGTTTTGTCAGCTTGCGGGTCTCGCCGGTTTCGACGTTGAGCACTTGCAGCGTCGTCAGATCATTGTCGCCCTGGTGCGGATGCTCCTGCCTGGTGAACAGCAGCCACTTCCCATCGGGGGACCAGGAAATGGGAGATGCCGGCGAGCTGGGCGGTGCGCTCTTGGGAAGGCTCCAAGCGCCGGAGGTGAGCCGCTTTGCCTTTCCGCCTTCCGCCGGAAGAATCCACAGGTGAGAAGGCTGCGCCGCTTCGGCCGCTAGGAAATCGTTGTCGCCGACCTCGAAGGCATCGTGATGCTTTTCGATTTCCTTCTTGTTCTCCGGCTCGTCGGAGGTGACATAGGCAATCTCTTGCCCGTTGGGCCGCCAGGCAAACTGCTCAATGCCCTTCGGCGCGTCGGTAATCTTGCGGGCTTCGCCGCCAGTCATGGGAAGAATGAAAATTTGCGGCTTTGCCTCTTTTCCGGGTCCATCCGCGGCGACAAACGCCAGGCGGTCGCCGTTTGGCGACCAGCGCGGCGAGCCGACACCCTTGCGTTCGTAGGTCAGGACGCGTTGCGCTCCCGTGGCGATATCAATCAGCACGAGTTGACGATCGCTGCGGTCCTGATCGAGATTCGGCCGAGAGACTGTGAAAACAATGGTCTCCCCGTCGGGCGAGATCTGCGGGTCGGAAACCGAAGTGATCTTAGCGTAGTCATTCAATTCTATCTTGCGTGTCTGCGCAGAAACGGACACTGCGCCAAGAAATGCCAAGGAACAAAGTAAAACCGCAGCCTGTGAATCAAGCCGCGGAGTGCGCAGTGGTCTCTTAAACATTTCAGACCAGTTTTGAATTGCTTCATGCTTCTTGTTCATTAGTTGGATCTCCTTCAGGAGAAAGCAGGCTGTAGATATTTCCAAAAGCTGAACGCAATGAGCGCGGTATCGTGGCACGCGGACAGCAACACAGTCAAGAAAACGACGGCGCGAATGAGGTGCTTCGCCGTGCTAGAATCGCCAGCAAATGAGCCGCCTCTGCTCCTCCCGTTTCGAGCGAGCGGCGCGCCAACTGGGTTGGACGCGCATCGCGGGCATTGATGAAGCCGGACGCGGCGCGCTGTTTGGTCCGGTCGTTGCCGCTGCGGTAATTCTCAATCCCAGGCGGCGCATCGTCGGCCTGGACGATTCGAAAAAGCTCGCTTTCGAACGCCGGGCGGAGCTCGCACCGCGAATTCGCGAGCATGCTCTTGCGTGGGCTGTCGCCGAAGTGGACGCGCAGCGCATCGACGCGTGGAACATTTACCAAGCGTCGCGCCAGGCGATGACCGCGGCGCTACAGCAACTGACAATTCAACCCGACTACTTACTCATTGACGCGATGCAGCTCGACGTCTTGATCGAGCAGAAATCATTGATTAAGGGCGATGCTCGCAGCATTTCCATCGCGGCAGCCTCGATTCTGGCGAAAACGCATCGGGATATGCGCATGGAAGAGTGGGATGCCATCTATCCGCAATACGGTTTGGCGCGCCACAAGGGCTACGGCACGCCCGACCATCTCGAAGCCTTACGCCAACATGGCCCGTCACCGCTTCACCGCCATTCGTTCGCCCCGGTACGCGAAGCCGGTTGCTGGGCTGCCGGTGCGACCCAGACTTCGCTCCCTCTCGAGACTTAGAGGTATTTCTCTTCCCGGGAAGTTTCTACGGGGGCCATTTATTCCAGCTAAAGCCTTGCGCTCAGAGTGCGTCTGCCTTCCTCAGTAGCTCCTTCATTCCCGCCATGCTTTGGCGCGAAGATTCCTCCGCGGAGCCAGCGCCTCTCCAGTGTGTTTCAAGGCTCATCGTTCCGGAGTATCCGGCCTTTACCAGCGCACGGAACTGGCCGACGTAATCGATGATGCCCCGGCCCATAGCCGCCCATTCGAAGGTGCCGTCCGCTTTGGGCACCACATCTTTGCAATGCATGTGCCCGATGCGTTCCTTGGGGATTTTTGC
>WNFC01022070.1_pt1 | contig 10563 bp, 13 predicted proteins | sample 5400541 | NCBI WGS metagenome assembly WNFC01 (sample SAMN13153342, study PRJNA577476) | soil metagenome | isolation source: 120 cm saprolite under Douglas fir tree site 2 hole 2 replicate 1 | place: USA:California | collected 2015-04-18
TCGCTTGCTAATCGCTGAACCCCTCGGGGCAACAGGCGAAATTATCTTTTAGTATCAGCCCATTCGGCGATAGCCCCTCGCAATCCCCCAGACTGGTGCGCTAACCGGGCTGCGCTACGCTCCGCCGGGCCGTCGCCGATGCTCTACGCCGCACGGTCCAGTCGTGCAAGGGCGGCAGTGGGAGCATCGGAAACGCGGTTCGATCGGGCGCCGAACGACACCGCCGGCAATAAAAGCTCGACCCCAAACACGTTTCGTGGCCATTCCGTACCGGTCCTTTCAGGTGGGTTGAACGCCGGTGCGGCAGGTCATTTCCCCGCAGAAGGGCACTTTAAATATTCGGACCTAGGATGCTGCGTTCCTGCAGGTGTTCGCGCTGGTCTCGCCGCTGTTCTTCCAGGTGGTGATCGACAAGGTGCTGGTGCACCGCGGCCTCACCACCCTCGACGTGCTCGTGGTGGGGCTGGTTGCCGTCTCGGTGTTCGAGGCGGTGCTGGCGGGACTGCGCACCTACGTGTTCTCGCACACCACCAACCGCATCGATGTCGAGCTCGGCGCGCGGCTGTTCCGCGATACTTCGCCTCGCTCTCCGCCGCGGCGGCCTGCGCTTACGCCGCAAGCAGCGCCTCGCGCTGCGCGAGGATGATCGCGTGGGCAGCTGTCATACGGATTCCGGCTGATTGACTCGGAGGATTCCTGCGGGCTGGCGAAGGAGTTAGGTTGGAGCGCCATGAATCGTGGGAGGGCGGGCCATGGCGCATGTTGCGGCTTATCTGAGCATTGGGGAGTTGGAGCGGCGTTATCGCGCGTGCGAGGATGCGTGCTCGGCGCGGCACTACCAGACGATCTGGCTTTTGGCGCAAGGTCATACGGTTCCGGAGGTATCGGCGCTGACGAGCTTTGTACCGCGCTGGATTGAGGAGCTGCAGGCCCGCTACAACGCGCTGGGGCCGCAGGCACTCGGGGATCTTCGCCGCAACAACGGCACGCTGCCTTCGCTGCTCAAGCCCGAGCTTTTGCAAAAGCTGAAGGTTCGGCTCAAGGAGCCGTCGCCGGACGGCGGCGTGTGGACGGGCCGCAAGTTCGCGGCCTTGGCCGATCAACTTGGGCTCAAGGAGCTTGCGCCACAGCGCGGCTGTGAGGCGCTGCAAGCGATCGGTTGGTCGATCCAGTCGCCGCGTCCGCGCAATCCGAACTCGGCAACCGCCGAAGAGGTGGAGACTTTTAAAAAAGCTTGCCGACACACTCGCCGAAGAAGCCAGCAAGCATCCCGACATGCCGATCGAGGTCTGGGCGACGGATGAGCATCGGCTCGGCCTGAAGCCGATCCATCGCCGGGTCTGGGCACCCATCGGCGAGCGGCCGATCGCGCTTGGCCATCATCGCTACGAATGGCTCTACGTCACCGCCTTCGTCGCCCCCATGAGCGGAGAGACCGTCTGGTATCTGCCGCCGCGCGAGCAAGGATTATGCTGCCGCGGAACCCCCGGCGACAAAACTGCACACCGAGGAGGTGTGACCTGGGTCACACCTATCGTTAACGAATTGCTGCCATATACGCGTTGAAGGAATGGTGTGAGTTATGTTGGGTTCTCCGAAACGAGTTCGATTATTGTTCGGGTTCGAGGCCGCGGATTGGCTGTTTCTCGCCGGCGGCGTCGTCCTCACGGCGGTCGTCGCAGCAGTCCTCGTTCTCTAGAGAGCAAATATCGTTAGCACTACCAGTGCTACACTTCCTGCCATTATTACCAAGTCGCCTCGAAGCAATTCGAAACCGCTATAGCGAAGCAGCATTACCCGACCCCCGTCGATCAATGCCCGGCAATTAAGGGTTGGGCAGCAATCCGGCAGAATTGTGGCGATCAACATTCCTGATCTTCGAACGTCCAAGCGGTCCCAATCCGAAGGACTGCACGAGCCCACCTGCCGACCGTTGGAGTGCTAAAGATTTCTGCCCGAGGTGTGAGATTAGTCACAGCCGGCAGCGGATAAAGGGTCCTACCCTCCGAGCGTCGTGCACACCCGATTTGCCCGGTTCACGGCATGGGGAGGAGTAAAATGTCTTTGTATCAGACAGGCCTCGACGAGCTGCGCCCGAGGGCACTTGCCCCTGCGTTGGTGCTTGCTAACAGCTTTGCACGTGTGAAAGCTGAATTTCTGCTGGCGGCAACCCGCCGAGTGGCGGACACGCTGTTTGTTTTTGCGCTGGTCATTCTGCCCATGGTTGCGATGATCGCCTTACTGTTTCTGGTGAGCAGCGCTGACCCGACCACGGCGGTGGCGGGCGTGGTTGATGGTACAGGCATGCTCATCCTGCCACCCTGACGATTAAGCGACGGCGCCGAAGATGATCGCGCCGAATTAGATCAATCGCACTCGCTGTCGAAGAAGTCCCCACCCTGTGCGCACTCCTGCCGTATGGCCAGAAGCTTTGCTCGGCAGTCGCTGTACGGGTAGTGGTCTTGAAGGCGCCAACAGGTCGCATCGTCCTCATCATCCGCCTGTCTTAGACGCCGCTCCTGTTGCTGGCGCCATTCCTGCCAGTCCTGCTGCTCAAGTTTCCGGAACTCGTTAACGAGGGCCTGCTCCGCTTCGTGCAGGAACGGAGGGTAATTCTGGGCCTTGGCGGTTGCCGCGCCTAGAATGACGGCAATTATGATTGTGCTCATTCGGACCATGGGAGTCACTCGGCGGGTCATTCACGCGCACCACGATGGCCAAAATCTTAAAAGCTGTTGAGGTGTGACGCAGGTCACACCCGACTCGCATCAGCACAGGGCAGAACGGTCCCGGCCAAGCAGGGGGCAACCTGTGACCGGGACCGCCCGGCCGGGGAGTAGGTAGGCACGAACTAACTTCCTCCCCGACCCTGGGACCGTAGCACTAAACCAGAGCGAGCGGACTTATTTTTTGTGCAGCGCAATGTTGCCTGCCCTCGGTCGATTTCGCCGGGGCTGCTTATTTTCAAATTCTCAGCCCCCCGCTCCGGGAAGGAAGCACTGAATCTGAAGGCTCGTGCGCGGCTGTAACCACACCACGGCATAACCCAGCTTGTTGGTTTTCGGATCGATCAACGCGAAATTCGGCACGTCGTGCCATTCGCCATCGATCGCCACTTCGGCAGAAGCCCGGTTCGGCGCCAAGTAGACCTCGCGCAGGTCCGTCTTCATGTTCGCCTGTACCGAGAGCGCGACTTTGTTCAACACATTGGCAGTCTTGTGCACCCAACATCATCGGTTAGATTTTTGTCGAGCAAAGCCGCATCGAGTGGCGTGCATTCACCGGAGTCGCTGCGTATCGACCAAATTATGCTTGCGGTTTCACCAGAAGCGGATCGACTGTGCTGCGGTCTGGAAATCCTTTAAAACGCGGCCTGAAATTGCTGAGACTAGACCGGGACCATCGTCATCTCGCGAACGAGCCGGATGACTCTGCCAAATTCATAAGGTTTGCTGATGAAGATGCTGCTGCCCGGAAGAGTTTCGGACTCAAATGACAAATTTCCAGAACTAACGATGATTGCGAGATCAGGCCATCGCACTGACGCCATGGAGGCGAGCATCAAGCCATCAATCGATCCAGGCATATTGATGTCGGTGAAAAGCACTCTGATATGTGGATTGCTCGCCAGTAAGGTCAAAGCATCATGACTATTGCTCGCCTCGAAAACCTGAAAACCGGCATCCCGGAGAACGTCGGCCGCGATCTCTCGAACAGGCGCCTCGTCCTCGACGATAAGGACGATGATGGGCATTTCTGTACCTGCCGATTCGACGGAGCGCGAACCGACGAGGCGCGAGCCGGTTGCCCGGCTATATTCCATGGTTCTCATGAGACTGTTTCCCGTTTTCGAGCTGTGAGCCTGCTCTCAACTCTCTTGCGTTCCTTCGAGCGATTGAACTCCAGTTAGTTGGAATTTTCGACAGCTTGCAGAGATCGTCCCTAGTAATTTATTAATTTATAGAGGATCGATGGACACGGGGACTCGACGATCAGCAGTCCCCGGCGGAAAGACGATGGGCGCGGGGCAAGTCGGTTCAGTGCGGTTACCGCAGGCGAGTCAGCCGGTGAAATCCCGGCATCGTCATGGGATCGAAAGAGGAGCGGGGAATTCTCAAGCCGGCCGCGGATGGTGACCGAAGCGGTGTAGACGCACGGCCTCGGCGATGATGGCCGGTCTTAGGGCTGCTCGGCGTGCTGACCGAGGCCCAGCTCGCCGCCCTGGAGAAAGCCAAGCAGGAGAAGGAGGCGCATGGCGAGTTCGAGAGCGAGCATCCGGGTTATTGCGGCGCCCAGGATACGTTCTATGTCGGCAATCTGAAGGGGGTTGGACGCATCTACCAGCAGACCTTCATCGACATCTATGCCAAGGTGGCCTTTGCCAAGCTCTACGATCGCAAGACGCCGATCACGGCCGCCGATCTCCTCAATGATCGTGTGCTCCCCTTCTTTGACAGCCACGAGGTCAAGCTGCTGCGGACGTTGACCGACCGCGGCAGCGAGTACTGCGGCAACCCGGAGCTCTACCTCGCGATCGAGGACATCGATCACTCGCGCACCAAACCAAGAGCATGCAGACCAATTTGTGAACAGTTCTACAAAACCGTGCTCAACGAATTTTACCGCGTCGCGCTCCGCAAAAAGGTGTATCGTTCCGTTGACGAGCTGCAGGCCGATCTTGATGCTTGGATGCGGGAATACAATGAGGCCCGCCCGCATCAGGGACGCTGGTGCTTCGGCAAAACACCGATGCAGACCTTCCTTGACGCAATGCCAATGACGAAGGAGAAAATGATCGCAGCCTAACGGCATCGGACACTAAAATCCGACGCTCGCCGGGCAGGCGGCATAGTCAAGGACGCCGTCACTCTCGCCATGCAGCAAATGCTTCTCGGAACGCCTGTTCGCCGGAAGGGCCCTTTTCTACTGCAAGGATCGCGCGGCGGCCGTTGTTATAGATGACTGGAATGTCGAACCAGGACCGCTCCTTCAATAGTTCCAAATTGCGCTGCATATCGCTCTCGGAGAGTCCGACGAGAAAGAACCCGGAGATCACTTTCACCGAGAGCCCAGCGAGCGGCGCCCCACGGGTCTGCTCCGCCTGCTTCATCAGAATGGCAGGAACGTTGGAAATACCTCCGAATGGAAAATCGGCCGGCAGATTGAAGATGATCTCGATCATATGGCTCGCCGGCAGCGTCTTATCGGTGTTACGGCGGAGCAACATGCTCATACTGATGCGGCGTTCCGGAACCTCGAGCAGGGCGCGAATGGCGACCTCGGGCACCTGCCCCGGCCCGGGCGACACGGCCTCGGTTCGCCACACCACCGATCCGACATAGCGCTTGGCCAGGGCGTCGGCCGGGTCGCCCTCGTAAAGCATCGCGCGCGGCGCCACGGGAAAACCCCGAGCGGTGGTGGTTTCTCCAGTCGCGGACGAGCCCTGCTGGGGGGATTGGCCGACACTGTCCTCATGTTGGGCCTCCGTGGCCGGGCTCCTGACCAACAGCGCTCGCAAAAAATCGCGCTTCCAATAGAGCCCACTCGCAAGCGCCAGCACCAGGAGCCCGCCCAGGAATGCTGCGATCAGCATCCTGAGCGAGCCTGTCGGCTCCGGCGCGACGGCTTCGACAGCTTGCCGCTGCAGTGCCGGCTGCAGGCGGGGCCTACGCAGGGAAGGCTCTCGCCTGGTCGGCGCGCCATCGTGGCTCCCACTGCGGCTGCTGCTCCCAAGGATTCGGCACGGGTGCCGAAGGCGCCGCTTCACCTGTGAGCCCTGCGCCGCTCTCGGCCTCCACCTTGCGGATTGCTTCCTCGAGTGACTCACACTCGCACGCGATGTCCGATTCCGGGAGGGGCGGTGTAAGGCTGCGGAGGTGACCCCGAAGGACCGTTCGCGCTCGCTCGTAAAGCGCGTGCCGAGCGTCGCCGGTATTCTTGTCTAGATCAGCGACGGCGTCGGCGATCAATGGGTAATAGTCAGTCATCAGCGCCTTACGATCCCATGTCCAAGCGATTGTGGCTTGATTGTAGGCTTCGCAGGCCGGCGGTGCCATCTGGCCACCTATGCCCAGGTTGATACCTACGCCAGCCGCAAGGTCTAGACTAGCAGGCTGCCATTCACGTGTTGCATGAACTCTCAGCCGTAAATTCTGGCCCTACAGCGGCAATCCCGGCCTAGCCCTCGTGCGGAGTGCGGTAACACGCGTATGAGTTTGTCGAGGCAGCAATCCCCGAAGTCGCCAAGCATCAAGCGGCAGCGGCAACGACGATCAAACGGGCGCAGGGGCTGATGCTGCAGATAGGGATCGGTTAACCATCGGGGAGGCTGGAAGTAGCGGCCTGCGCGCAGCATGGCATGGTGTCCCGCCGTTTCCTTCACGAGAAGATGTCTCCATGATCGAACCAATCATGTATTTCGGGTTCGGGTTTCTCGCCGCGAGCCTTCTTGCCCTCGTAATCGTGCCGCTCGTCCATAACCGCGCGGTGCGCCTTACGATGCGTCGGATGGAGGCCTCGATGCCGCTGTCGATGGCGGAGACCTGGGCCCAAAAAGATCAGCTGCGCGCCGAATTCGCCATGTTGACGCGCCGCCTCGAGATAACCGTTGAACAGCTCAAAACCAAGACAACCAATCAGCTCGCCGAACTCGGCAAGAAGACAGACGCCATCAACCGACTGAAGCTCGAGCTCGTCGAGAAGACCGCTACCATCTTCGCGCTCCAGGCGCGGGAACAGGAGCTCACCAGGCTCACGGCGGGCCTTCGGGAGCGCTCAATCACCGCGGACAACGAGCGTACCAAGGTCGCGGCGCCGAAGACCCAGGTCGGCTCGCTTAGGGATCAGATCGCTGGACTGGATAACGATGTCGAGAAGGCCCAACGTTTTCGCCGCGAGCGGCTCGGCGCCGAGGAGGCGGCCTTATACTCGGAAGGCGTTCGATCCCCGCTAGGGCTAGCTATCCAGCCCCGGGGACGCTGGTGAGGGCCGAGCGATCCAGACTACTCTCCCTTCAAAATTCGACAAGAGGATGGGCAGCTAGGTGGTGTTTCTCCCAATTGATCGGGCTGGCGCGGACCGGCGGATAACGCTGTGCGATCGCCGCTAATCCGTATATTGTTTGGATGAGGAGAAGCTCGATGCTGCTGTTCGCCGGAGGAGATTGATCGAAGCCGGCGAGATGTAAAGATGCTCCCAGAGGCCAGCAAACGCCTAGCAGCGATGCATGCGGCTCCTCATGGTATGGAAACCGGGCACGCCCAGTCGCCACGAAATAGTGAGCGCAAACGTGGATAATCCGGCGCCGGGGAGTGAGACTTACGCTAGCAAAATTACGAACGGAGCACCAGCGCCGAACGAAAGTCCATCATCCAATCTCCCATTGAGGGGATCATCAACAGCTGGGGACCAAAGCGCAGAGAAATGAACCCTCACGATGGCAGACGCTTGCCGCCGCGCGGTGCGCAGAGGGACGCCTTGGAGCTGGCCCGCAAGACTGGAATGCTGCGCCGAATCGGCAGCGGGTGGCTTTCGATTGAAAGTCCCGAGGGATTGCCCGTAACGATGAGACCTTCAGCCGGCACTACCACTGTCCGGTCGTGCATTAGCCGCGGCTGGCTCGAATTGACGAGGCGAGATGTTGTAACTCTCACCGCAATCGGCACGCGTGTGCTGGCGGGCTCGCGACCGAAGTTCCACAGAATGAAATGAGAAAAAGTGTGTTGGTTGGCAGGTAGGTCGGCCAGATGTTTCGGGGCACAGCATCGCAAGGCCTAGCGCCACAATCGTCGCTGCTTTGTCAAACGACTCTGCGCCCTACTGTACGCCGTAATGCGCGAATTCCTCGGCCGGCCGCGATGTCGGCATTGCGGCCGCTTCGGTCGCCCTTGTTGACCCTGCCGAGACCGCGGCCGTAGAGCGAGGTAGCCATCTTCGGATCGTGGCGCAGGGCCGAATCGTAGTCTGCGATCGCGGAGTCCCATTGCCTCATCTTGAGATAGGTGAATGCACGCGAGTCCACGATCGCGGCGACGTTGGGATCCAAGCGGACTGCCTCGTTGCAGGTCCGCAAGCGCCGCCGCCTCCAATTCGCCGAGGACGGCGCGGTCCCAACAACGCCGGTTCCACATCATGACCAGACCCGCACAAAGCGTCGTTCAAGGAAAACTGATATCAGTTTGACATTTTCGCCGGCTGTTGCCACTGCGTACCGCTGCCGAACCGCACACGATAGGCCCGCAGGTTCTCCATTACGCGCTGAACGTAGTTGCGCGTCTCGGCAAACGGAATCCGTTCGACCCAGTCGATCGGGTCGATCTTGGGGTCGCGCGGATCGCCGTACCCGCTCGATCCATTTTTCTACCTGGCCGTGGCCGGCATTATAGCCGGCGAAGACCAGGAGGTAGGAGCCGTGGTTAATCCCGCAATAGCCCCGCGAGCTCGGCGGCGCCCATTTAGAGAGTTTTCCGAATAGGGGTATTGTGCGCCTTTCCGAGCTAGGTGGAACCGCGAAGTTGGGGGAGATGACGAAAGCATTTCGACATCCAAGCGTTGCCACGCGCACGGCGCGGTATGGGCTCAAGGCGCGCCCCAAGCCGTACTATTTGCTTATCAAACCGGGACTGCATCTTGGATATAAAAAGCCGTTGAGTGGCGCCGGTACGTGGGTGGTCCGGCATTGCGTGGGCGCCCACGCGTACGCCGTGCAGAGGATGGCAACCGCCGATGATTACTCCGACGCCGATGGCGTCGCGATCTTGAATTTCAGGCAGGCGCAGGAAAGGGCCCGCGCATCTACGGGGCACCGTCCCGCTGCGGCCGGCCAGCATAGCCCTCTCACAGTCGCCGATGCTATCGGATGTTATCTTGAGTTTCTTGAAAGCAGCCGCAAGTCGGCGCGGGACGTGCGGTATCGGGCCAACGCGTTCATCCTGCCGCAGCTTGGGAACATCAGCGTCGACGTGCTGACCACGGACATCCTGCGCGATTGGCTCAGCGAACTTGCCTCAGCGCCCGCCCGGTTGAGCACAAACCCCGGCCAGAAACAGCGACACCGTCAGGCAGCGCACGATGACGAGGCCCGGCGCCGCCGCAGAGCAACAGTAAACCGCACCCTGACCGTACTCAAAGCAGCGCTCAATCGTGCTTGGCGAAACGGCCTCGTTACGTCAAAAGCCGCCTGGCAGCACTTCGAGCCATTCGAAAACGCTGATGCAGCACGCATACGCTATCTCACAGCCGATGAAGCAAGCCGTCTAGTCAACTCGTGTGAAGGTGATCTTAGGAATCTGGTGGAGGCGGTACTGCACACCGGTGCACGAGCTTCTGAGTTGACCCAGCTGATTGTTGGAGATTTCAATCCGAATGCTGGTACGATCGCGATCCATCAGTCGAAAGGCGGAAAGCCGCGGCATATCGGATTAAGCGACGCGGGTCTGGCGTTCTTCAGCCAGATTACTGCTAATCGGTCAGGGGCGGAGCTCATTTTTAACAAGAAATCGAAAAACTGGCAAAAATCGCATAAAAGTAGCGCCTTGGCGGAGGCTTGCACGCGAGCAAGCATCAGCCCACCAATCGCGTTCCATGAACTGCGCCACACCTATGGTTCCCTCAGCATCATGGCGGGCGTACCGCTTGCCATCGTTGCGAAAAATCTCGGACACGCCGATACACGGATGGCGGAGCTGCATTATGCCCATCTCGTGCCATCGCGATCCGAGCAGGTGCGCGAAGCCCCGGGAAGCGGCCCGGCGCCCAAAGCTCTCGCCCTCTGAGGGTTCCGGAGTGAGGCTATAGGCAACTGCAACGCAATCCTGCCAGATCTTGCGGTACTCTCGAGCGGAGATTGCAACCTATCAATTAAACAACGTTAACTACCGTAACCTTTGCGCCACACCCGGCTAAATTTTCAGTCCGCGGCGGCATATTGAACCAATTCTCCCCCAGAAAATCTAAAATCCAGGGTACAAAGCGTGGTGGGCGGTTTGCAACACGGGCGGAAAGGTTCGGAGGGAACGGGTGTGATGATTCGAGCCCTGTTCCGTGCAGCCGGAGCAGTCTTGCTCGCATTCCTTATCGTTTTCGGCACGAGCCCCTCCGGCTCGGCCGAAACGATGGCGTCTGCCCTGGTCCAGGCCTACCAGAACAATCCGCAGCTCAATGCGCAACGCTCCAGCGCCCGCGTCACCGATGAGGCCGTCCCGCAGGCCCTGTCCGGCTATCGCCCAAGAATCAGCATCACCGGGACGGCAGGCGAGCAATACACGGATACGGTGACAAGATCATTCGACGAGAAGACGGGTACCAACGTCTATACACACGCCCACGGCACGACCTCGCCGTGGACTGCCGGCGCGACGGCAACCCAGACGCTGTTCAACGGCTTTCAGACGGCGAACCGGACCCGGGCAGCGGAAAGCCAGGTATCGGCGGCGCGCGAGGGGCTTCGGGTCATGGAGCAGACCGTGCTGCTCGCCGCTGCGACCGCCTATATGGACGTGCTGCGCGACACGGCGAATTTGGAGGTCCAGCGCACCAACGTGCGGGTGCTGGAGGAGACGCTCA
>WNFC01012553.1_pt1 | contig 10562 bp, 12 predicted proteins | sample 5400541 | NCBI WGS metagenome assembly WNFC01 (sample SAMN13153342, study PRJNA577476) | soil metagenome | isolation source: 120 cm saprolite under Douglas fir tree site 2 hole 2 replicate 1 | place: USA:California | collected 2015-04-18
AACTCACTTGTTGCCAGCTGGGATGAAAATCACATCCTATAATCATCATGCGAAGGCTCCTTCCTTTCCGAGAAGCCTTAGTCCTCAAACCAAGACTACCCCGGTTCGATCGAGCCTTCGCTCTTATCCAATCAACCCTAAACCTTTTAATCTCGCTGGCATCGCCCGACCGAGGGTGTCCCGCCGTTCGCGCTTTTTGCGAAGGGTGGGAGGCGACAGACTCCACCACCGGAACGAAGGTCTCGCTGTTATAGCATCGCCACCACTCAGCAGGCTGCGTCTGCCCCGGCTTGAGTCCGATCTGCTTGCTTGAACTGGCGGCTCAGTCGCCGACCCAGTTAGTCGCCACTTTAAGCCCGCCTTAAGCATCCATCCCTATGGTGGAGGGACAGTAGGCTCTACATGCTGTATCGTGGAAATTCCCGCCTCGCTTCTATTCTGACCATCTTAGTCGACTCCGTCCACGCCGAAGCCGCGCGAGAAATCGTCCTGCGCCACGATTGGGTCACTCTTCATACCGACGGTATCCGATATCTGGAAAAGGCTCCCTTGATGTACTGGGCCATCGCTGCAAGCTACAAGGTATTCGGCATTAGCGATTGGAGCACCCGTCTGCCCCTTGTGCTGGCGATGTTGTGCCTGCTGCTCTCTACCTATGCATTGGGGCGCCACGAATACGGCGAAGCGGGCGGATTGTACTCCGCTGTCGCGCTGGGCACTTGTGTTGGCCCCTACATCTTCACCCGGTTTCAAATCCCAGAGGTCTTCGTGGCCCTGTGGCTGACCTTAGCGCTCTATTTCTTTACCAAGTCGTTGGAAGGAGAAACGCCTTCACGGCCTGCGTGTTGGGGATTTGCGGCCTGCTGCGCTATGAACGTCCTTACCAAAGGCCTGATCGGGTTGGTGTTTCCGATCGGCACCGTCGTTGTGTACCTCCTGCTCACCCGCGACTTGCGTCGGCTTCTAAGGTGTCACCTGATATCGAGCACCATTGTCTTCTTGGCGATCGCGGTTCCGTGGCACGTGCTCGCGGCGTTACGGAATCCCGCTCAAGGCTCTGTGCGGGGATTCCTTTGGTTCTATTTTGTTAACGAGCAGTTCCTGCGGTACCTCAACAAGCGCGTGCCGCCCGGCTACGACACTGTTCCCTTGTTCATCTTTTGGGGATTGCTCGTCCTTTGGTTAATGCCTTGGAGTGTTTTTCTTCCGCAGGCGCTGCGTGACATTCCAGCGAAGTGGCGCGAGTTACGGAGCGAACTCAACCTTCGACAGAGAGCCAACCTCCTCTTCCTTTTATCTGCCCTGCTGATCGTGGTTTTTTTCAGCTTCTCGACTCGTCAGGAGTACTACACCATCCCGGCACTCCCCGGACTCGCGCTGCTGGTGGGCGGCTGGCTGGCAAAAGAGTCGAGGGCTCCGGCGGATTCTGCCGAGCGGCGAGCCGGCAGAATCTCTGCCCTCGTCTTGTTCGGCATGGGCATCATGGCTTCGCTGATCGGCGCGGCTTTCTTGCTCTCTTCACGCTTGCCCACCACCGGCACCGACCTGGCCGATTTGTTGAAAAAGAACCCCCAGGAATACGATCTCGCTCTCGGTCATTTTCTTGACCTTACACCCGAGGCGCTTGCGGCCTTCAAAGGTCCGCTGCTCGGCACCGTAGCGTCGCTGTTCCTGGGAACCTGGCTGAACTGGTTTCTGCGGAAGTGGGGACGAGTGAAGCCCGCCAACTTGGCGCTGGCATTAATGATGGTTGGGTTGCTGACTTGTGTGCATTCCGCATTCGTAACCTTCTCCCCGATTTTGTCCTCATCGCAGCTGGCGCTCGCAATTGAGCACCACTACCAGCCAGGTGACGTCGTGGTTGTCGACGGTGAATACCATGAGGCCTCGACTCTGAATTTTTATGCAGGTCTGCCCGTGCACGTTCTGCACCTGCCCAGCGGAAATCTGTGGTACGGATCGAAATTTCCGGACGCTCCAAATGTTTTTGAAACCGAAACCTCGTTCGCCACGCTGTGGAACGGACCTTCCAGGGTATTTCTCTGGAGTACAAAAGGAGATCCCAGGGTTTTGCACGGCAGGGCACGCTTTCTGATAGCCCGGAGTGGCGGGAAATACATCTTCACTAATAGAAGGTCAGTCTACTGAAATGGCTATCGTCTTACTCGCAATCGTTCTTGGCGCTCTCGTGTACTCGCTACTCTCGACCTTGGCGGCAATTCGCTACCTGCGCGTTCCCGCTCCACCTGCAAATTCAACTGAACCAGTTAGCATTCTGAAGCCGCTCTCAGGCCTCGACGACAACCTGGAATCTAACCTGCGAACATTCTTTGAACAAGATTACCCAGCGTTCGAGATCCTGTTTGCCGTCCGCCATGGGAGCGATCCGGCTATAGCGGTCGTGGAAAAACTGCAACTGGAGCATCCTCAAGTTCCGACTCGTCTGCTGGTTACTGGCGAACCCTCCTACCCAAACGCGAAAGTTTTCAGCCTCGCCCGCATGCTCGCGGCCGCTGCGAATGACCTGGTCGTGATGAGCGATAGCGACATTCGGACAGCCTCGGACTTGCTGCGCCATGTGGCGGCGGAATTCCAGGATGACAACCTCGGAGTTGCGACTTGTCCTTACCGCGCTGTGCCCGCAAACGGTGTCTGGTCACATCTCGAGGCGACGGGTCTGAATACAGATTTCTTGTCCGGCATTCTGGTGGCAAGGATGCTCGAAGGCATGAAGTTTGCGGTAGGCGCAACGATAGCCGCGCGGCGGTGCGCGCTCGAAGCGATTGGCGGCTTCGAGCGGTTGAAAGACTATCTGGCTGAAGATTTCATGATGGGCAGGTTAGTCGCCGACGCTGGTTACAGCGTGATTCTTTCTTCCCAGGTAGTCGAGCATTGCCTTGGTAGTTCGGGGCTGCGCGAGAACGCGGCGCATCGTTTGCGGTGGGTTCGCAGTACGCGACGCTCAAGGCCAGCCGGTTATGTGGGCCAGTTGTTCACTATGCCGCTTCCACTTGCTGTCGTCCTTTGCGTAGCAGATCCCGCTTGGTGGCCAGTTCTGCCTCTGACACTTCTGGCGCGGGGCGTTGCCGCCTATGTGGTCTCAGCCAGGGTGTTGCGGACGAGGATCAATTGGCTGTTGCTCCCGATTGAGGACCTCGTCGGATTCGGGTTCTGGCTAGCAGGATTTTTTGGAGACACAATTGTTTGGCGAGAGCAAAAATATCGTCTCAAACGAGATGGCCGTTGCGAATTGTTGGGAAAGATAACGAGCGCATAGCGTTCAGGGCGTAGAGGGCGGGCGATCCCTAAAGATTTTGACCTCGCAGGCATCGCCCGACCGAGGGTGCCCCACTCTTCGCGCTTTTTGCGAAGGGTGGGAGGGGACAGGCCCCATCACCGGAACGAAGGGTCTCGCTTTTACAGCATCGCCGCCCACCCTTGCAAACAACGCAAGACCCTGCCCTGAGCGAAGTCGAAGGGATGGGGCAACCTCAATTGCGGCGCTGCACGCAGAGGAAACTGGAAAGGATGGGCCCGCCCGCCTCTAAGCGATTTTCTCAGGGGAAGATGGCATCGTGATATCTACCTGTGACGGCCCCTTACCTTCTACTCCCGCGACTGAGCGTTGAGCCAGCCGATTTTGGATGCGCCCCAGAACCAGCGTCAAGGCATCGATGAACCGGTTTGAAAGGTCGATACCGTGGTACTCGCGGAGGATCGGACCAAAATTCTGGTTCTTCCTTACATCCTCCGGTGAAACACATAACAGTGGCAAGATCAGGAGGTCCGGTTCGCACCCAGATTCAAGTCGGCTCTGGAAGCCTATCAGTTCGCCAAAACAACGCGCCGACTCCAGGTAGGTAGCTGTGACCAACGGTACAAAAATTGTCGCCTGCTTTACCCCTTCTTCGACGCGCTCCAGCCAGATGTCTCCACCCGGTACTGTAGTGGGCGCATACCACACAGGGATATTTCTGAATTCCAAGTTACGTCTGATTCCGTTGGCCAGCCGTTTGTCTTTGCCTGAGTAACTAAGAAATATAGGCCGCTCAAGACGATCGGAATCCATTTGCTGTGATCCGCCCGCCAGCTTGTAAAGACGACGCCTTTTGCCGGTCTCCGCCAGAGCCTCCATCTTTCTGATGGCGACGCGGAAATCTTCGAATGGCTTTGGCAGTGCGGCTCCTGCACCTATCATGACGGCCTCCGCCATCTCGGCACTTCCAAGATTCCCCGAAATAACGAGAATTTCGGAAAACACATCTTTATCAGCCAGTTCGGCCACCAGGTCGATCCCCTGCATTCCGTTTGGAGATAACTGCAAATCCACAACGACTAGGTCTGGCTGCTCAGCGAGGGGGACATCCTCGAAGGCCCCACTCAGCAGCGCTTCCGCTTCCGTGTATCCCCTGACATCGAAGTCTTTTGCGCGAAGCGCTTCCACGATGAAATCACGGACCCCTTCGTGATCATCTAACACCACGGCTCTGTATTTCTTCGCCGTATTCTTCTCCGCAAACGACCTAGTACTGGGCAGATTAGCATGATTCAGTAGGGATGCAGCCTCTAAGTTTTAGAGGCCGGGTTGGGGGACAAGATTGCTAGATTATTCCGAGTTTCCGCACTATTGCCGCAATGAGCTCCTGATTCTTGCGATGCGGCCGACTGCGCCCAGCCCGTACTTCGATGAGTGGCGGGACAGGCCACTGACATTCACAAGTAGTTGGCGGGCTGGCCCACCCTTGCGGAATTTCTGAATGAGGCTGCCCCACCCTTTGCGATTTTCAAAGGGTGGGAACCACGGACCTCGCCAAAATCGATTCGCCCGCAGCCGGACAGATTCAAGGTGCCCACCGGCCGAGCGCCGGTAAGCCCACCTTATCCGCGAACGCTGATCTTAGAGAACGACAGCACGGCGCGACCCGAGGTTGGCCGGCCCATCGACAAGGCCGGACGGAAGGTCGTGAAAATCAGCATCCTCTTGACCTGAGGCAACACTTCTTTGGACTCATCCGGATCGGAAAGAATCCGGTAATCCTGCACGCGGCCGTTGGCGTCCACGTCGGCTTCGATCACCAGCGAGTCCGAGTTGATCGTGCTCAACGTCATGTTAAAGGCGCTCTGCTGCAACTCCGGCGCGGTTTTGACCATGATCAATGGCACATCATCATTGCTCGCCTGCAAGGGCGAAGGCACCACGAAGTAAGCCATCGCAATCCCGAAGATCACGAGCGCGCTCAGAAACCCTGCAGTCGCTGGAACCATGAACGCGTGCAGCGCGTTCTCCAGGCGCACCGCCAGGCCTTCGAATGGAGGCCGCCGGGCTTGCGCCGCTTCGCGCGAGACTGCGAGCCGCAGCTTCAGCGCCAGGTCCGCCGGGGCCTTGGGACGTCCAATGCTCACCAACAACTGTTGCGTCTGCCGCAACAGCTGATAGTCCCGACGGCATGTCTCGCAATCTGAGAGATGTTCCTGCAGGCCGTGCATCTGGGTGCCCGTAACGGCTCCGTCCAAATACGGCGAGAACAGCCGCTTCGCTTCCGAACACTGCATCCCGGTGCACTGCGTATCTGTGCACTTCATGGTGTCACCTCGACTCTTCTACCCCCTCCAGCAACCCCCGACCGCAAACTCTCCACTCGATCTTCTTCCCGTAAGGTCAGTTCCATGCCCGTTCCCACGTCGCGCACATAAGGCGCCAGACGTTGCTTTAACGCTTCCCGTCCGCGGGTCAAGCGGGACTTCACCGTCCCCAGCGAAATCTCCAGCACTTCCGCAATCTCCTCATACGACATTTCTTCCAGGTCGCGCAGCACCAGAGTAGTCCGATACGGTTCCGGAACCTTGCGCAGCGCGTCATCTACCCTGCGCTGCACCTCCCGATGCGCCGCCGTGTCAAACGGAGAGTCCGCGTGATCGGTCAGCGCCACTTGCATCGCGCCTTCTCCGCCAGCCGCGCCATCGGATTCCACCGGCTCAATCGAAGTCTCATGCGCCTTGTGGCGGAACCACCACCGTCGCCGGTTCGCAGCCTCGTGTAAAGCGATGCGGTAAATCCACGTCTTCAGCGTGGACCCACCGTGAAAGTGTTTCATCCCGCGAAACACCTTCATAAAAACTTCCTGCGTCGTATCGGCCGCGTCTGCCGGATCGTTGACGATCCGATACACCAATCCGTAGACCGGTTGTTGAAACTCGCCGATCAGCCAGGCGTAAGCCTCTTCCGAGCCGGCCTTCAACTCCGCTACGATCGCCGCTTCCTGCGACCGCGCTCCGATTGCACTTGCCAGATCACCCAAGGTGGTTGCTCCCGCCATAGACGGCGTCCCCTGATTATAGGATTTTCCACCCCATTGCGCGCTGAATATTCATTTGCGCTGGCCGGTTCGCCAAGTCAGGCGGAAGCAAGACTTCACTTAACATAGACTCCGTACACCTGTTCAGAGTTCCCGCCCGTAAGTGATTTATTTTCATGGAGGGCCAAGGCCAGCAAGCTGCGAGGTGGCAGGATACCCATGTATCTTGCGGACCGAAAGTAACTTCCCCACTGCTGCGACTGCTTGAAAATCGCAGATCATGGCAGGTTATGCCGGGCGCGGCGCTCATTTTGGGGCGCCCGCAGCCTGGATCCGGCACGCTCGCCTTTTGGGAATTTGCTTTACGATCTCTCCCAGCGCCGCCAGTAGCGCTTCCGGTCCCGTAACCAGGCCCAGCGAAGACTTCTCCAGAAAAGCGAAGGCTCCGTCTGCATGCAGCCGCGTAGCATTTTTCTGCGAAAGCCCGGTGCACACTATCACCGGGATCTCCGCCGTTGCCGGATCCTTCTTGAGAGCGTGAAGCACGTCCGGCCCAGTCATCTTTGGCAGTAACATATCCCAGCAGGATCAGTTCTGGAAGCCCTTCCCGGGCCATCTGCAGGGCTTGCTCCCCGTCGATGGCGGTGCTCACCTCATAACCAGCGCGGACCAGTGCCCGTTCCGTCGCCAACCTCATAAACTTGCTGTCTTCGACCAGCAGTATTTTCATCACGCTGCCATGCCTCTCGCGACCTCGTCGATCCCTCACACTGCCGTCGTCGACGGCTAGGGGGACGCAGTCTCTGCATTCCATATCGGCAAAAATCGCAAGTCCTTATAACACCACAACGGTCTGCCGATAGTTGCGGGATACGTCGCGGAAGGCTAAGTATTCTCTAAGATTAGGCGCCGCCGGGAATGATTCAACGAGCGTGCACGACTACCCTGCGCCCTCCGGGAACATCGTGGACTTCACCTGCACCCACCCTGCGAGGTGACGCTCGCCAAAGGCTGTGGATGTCTCCTTGAAATAATCCTGCTGACGAGCGGCTATGAGATGGTAGGGGTACCTAAAATGGAATTTTCGGGAGAGTTGAGGGGGTATCCCCCCTCCCCCCCGAATCTTTGGAGTCATCGGGTTAGCAAGAAATTCCCCGCAAAATCCGCATGTCAAAGAACTTAGAGGTCAAAATCCAGAGAACAAAGGCGTTAGCGCGTTGCCGTCACTGCTGGCTGTAACCGCTTGCGCTTTGACCATGCTGAACTGATTTTGATTGGTGCACAAGGTCAGGTGTCACACCGCAGCTGTGAATTTCTCGCGGGATGGGGCGGCCCCGTCGCAAGATCGGGAAGGGCACGAGTTCACTCGCGCCGCCGGACAGCCGAGGGCGGCTGTCCCCACACAAAAGCTGTACAGACGAGTTGTCCCCTCACCCGGGCACCCCGCCCATTCCTGATTGACATTGCCGGAACCGCGGAGTAGGGTTGGGCCGCTTTTCAGATGATCCCACGAAAAATTAAGGAGAGATCAACATGCGAGTGCAAATAGCGCTGTGTAATGTGGCTTTGTGTCTCGGTTTCGCCCCGATCGTCCTGGCACAGGATGCGGTCAAGGTGGATCCCAAGCATTACACGGTGGTGAGCGAGAACGACCAGGTACGGATTGTGAAGGTGCACTACGGAACGGGTGAGAAGTCAGTCATGCACAGCCATCCCAACCTGGTGGCGGTGTTCCTGAACGACTCCAAGGGGCAGTTCACTTTTCCGGACGGGAAAAAGCAGGACATTACCGCCAAGGCAGGCGACGCGCAGTACGAAGCCGCCGTCACTCACTTGCCGGAGAACACTGGCGACAATGGAATGGACCTGATTCTGGTCGAACTGAAAGGCCATGCGGCCAAAGCGAAATCGACAATGAAATCGGAAATGAAGTAAGGCCGGTTGGTTCGCTGTTGGCGCCATCAGAAGCTCGTGGTGAAAGCCGGGTGCCCCACGTCTCGCCTCCTTTGCGAGACGTGGGTCTTTTCCTTTCAGGGAGTCTCGCCGTTTTCGAAAGATGGGGAAGTCGCAGGGTCGGGAAGGGCACGAGTTCACTCGCGCCGCATCAGCGTTCAATAAGGTACGCGGCTTCAGCCTCTGAGCCATGTGCCCTGAAAATATTCTGTCATCCCGACCGAAGCCGGAGCGCCAGCGACGGCGCAGTGGAGGGGCCTGCTTTTTTGTCCCTCACCCCCGGAGTCGCGAGAAAGCCCCAGCGGGACACGTCCGTGGAATCCCACCCTTCAAAAAACGAAGGGTGGGGCGTCCGGCCCCCGCTTTCCTTCACTCCAACTCCCAAAGCGCACGCCTGTCAGATTTGTCCCAGACCGCCGTCGACGTTGATTTCCACGCCTGTGATATAGGACGCATCCTGCGAGGCCAAAAACGCTACGGCTCCTGCCACTTCTTCGGGCTGTCCAAACCGCTTCATCGGAACCTGCGCAATGATCTGCTTCGCAAATTCATCGACGGCCTCCTTGGGCAGCCCGGTCCTGCCAAAGATCGGCGTGACGATTGGCCCTGGCGCGACGGTGTTGACGCGGATGCCGCGCCCCGCCAGCTCCGCGGCCGTGGTTCGTGCCAAAGAACGCAGTGCCGCTTTGGTTGCCGCATACGCGCTGGCCCCTGCCGTGCCTTTCTGGTCTACAACGCTGGTATTCAGGATGATCGACGCGCCGTCATTCAGCAACGGCAGAGCTTTCTGGATCGTGAAGTACGCTCCCTTGATGTTGATATCGAACTGCTCGTCGTAGGTGCTTTCCGAGGTCTCGGCAAACGGGGCGAACTTCGCAACGCCCGCGTTCACAAACAGGACATCAATCTTGCCCAGCTTCTTCGAAACCTCCGCGTACAGCTTGTCTATGTCCGTGAGTTCGGCCACGTCCCCCTGCACCGCCACCACGCCGTTTCCGATGGTTTTCACCGCTTCATCCAGCGTTTTTCTGCTTCGGCCCAGGACGGCGACTCTCGCGCCTTCTTCCTGCAAGCGCTTGGCCGTCGCCAGCCCGATGCCGCTGTTCCCGCCGGTTACTACCGCCACTTTTCCTTCAAGCCTCTTCATGTCAGTCTCCTGCTTTCTGCTGAATTGTCTGACTGGAGTCTCAGAGGCAACCCCTTCGTAGCGGCCGCGTTCCAGTCAGATTTAGACAATTAGATGACTGTCGAAGTATTCGGATGCAGGTGTTTCGAAACCCTTGCCCAGCAGGCGGCTTCCTCTGTGGCGGCAGGGCCAATGACTTCGCTACACTCTAGATGAACCATGGACCGTTCTGAGGTTGAGAAAATATCGAAAGCCCTGGCCGACAAGACCCGCCTTAGGATTTTTGAGGCTATCTCGGCAACCAACCGCATGAACTGTGGCCAGATTGTTTCCATGATAACCAGGCCGTTCCTGAAACCATCGCAGCCTACACTCGCGCGCTTGCGAAAATCGCAGGAGGGGTGAAAGGGAGGGGGCGGCGTTGATTGGATTTGGTGCATGCCGTTCGCGTCGTTTTATGAGAAGTGGGAATTTTCCGATGATGCTACCAACAGCGATGTCATCCTGAACGGAGCAGTCGAAGGATCAGTGAGGAGTGCTGCCGCCCCGCTTCAAGTCAACAGAGCGGGCAAGAGTGCCCGCTCCACACGATCTCCTTTCCTAGCCTGACGCGCGAGTTGTTCGCGTGCAAGAAACGCTGGTGATTCGGCGGGATGCACGGGGCCTTCGGTCGCAAAGGCGGCGACTTCAGGATGACAAGCGCAGTGCGGGTGCATTGTGAGAATGCCCCGAGTCGGCCGTCGGAGGTGCCGTCGGGGTTAGGGGTCCGTCGGCTGTGTATACCGATCCGCTTGCGGATCGGCATACTTCGCTCAGGATGACAAACTAAAAAATGCGGCCCGATACTCCCGGGCCGCTGAAAAAGCCTAAGTCCCTTCGCTCCACCCCGCCAGATACTCTTCCTGCTCCGGCGTCAAGCGATCGATCTTGATTCCCATGGACTCCAGCTTCAGTTTCGCGACCCGCTTGTCCAAATCATCGGGAACTTTGTAGACCGTCTTCTCGAGCTTGCTGTGGTTGCGGACCATGTACTCGACCGATAGCGCCTGGTCGGCAAAACTCATATCCATCACCGATGCGGGATGTCCTTCCGCGGACGCAAGATTGATCAGCCGGCCTTCGCCGAGCAGGTTGATCTTGCGCCCGTCTTTCAGCGAGTACTCATCGACATAGGTGCGCGTGGTCCG
>WNFC01009921.1_pt1 | contig 10559 bp, 10 predicted proteins | sample 5400541 | NCBI WGS metagenome assembly WNFC01 (sample SAMN13153342, study PRJNA577476) | soil metagenome | isolation source: 120 cm saprolite under Douglas fir tree site 2 hole 2 replicate 1 | place: USA:California | collected 2015-04-18
GACGAGCTGGAAGCCGCCACGGTGGGGGTTGGTGTCGAACTCGGGCCAGCGCTTGGAGTCGACTTGGCGCACGCCGAGAGCAGAGCGATCATACCTGCGAGAGCAACGAGGCCGAACCGCTGGATGTTCATGAGATCCCTGCGGGAAGGCTACAGTAAAGCTCGGTGAAGTTTCAAAAAGCGTCCCTGGCCAACACGCCCTCTCACGGGCGGATCAATCCACGAGATTCAGGGATTACTCAGGGCCTACGACCAGGCAAACAATGAGTCAGCCGGACCCAGCGTTGACGCGTGACGAGGTGTTGAAAAGGGCGGAGAGCGCCGGCCTTCGCCTCGTCCGGTTTCTCTACTGTGACAACGACGGCCTGATCCGTGGCAAAGCAACCGGGGCCTCACGCCTCGCCGAGCGCCTCGAGAGCGGCATCGGACTCACCGTCGCCATGCAGGCTTTTAGCATGCTCGACCGCTTGGCCCACGTCGAGGGGATGGGATCGGTGGGGGAGATTCGCCTGGTTGCCGACCCGAGCACCTTCGTGGTTGCGCCCTATGCCCCCGCCACCGGCGTCGTCCTCGCGGACATGATGACCCTCGAGGGACAGCCGTACCTTGCCGACGGGAGGGCTTTCCTCAAGCGCATGATCGAGCAAGCGGGCGCGCTGGGCCTCGAGATCATGGCGGCCTTCGAGCCAGAGTGGTCCCTGGCTCGCCGGGAAGGGGACACGTATGTTCCCATCGACAAGAGCACGTGCTTCTGGAGCAGCGGGATGCAGGACGTGGCGGAAGTGATCGACGAAGTCGTCGCCTCCTTGGAGGCGCAGGGGATGCCGGTCGAGCAGTACTACCCCGAGCTCGGCTGGGGCCAGCAGGAGCTTTCGATTCGGCGTGCTTCGGCCCTGCGGGCGGCGGACAACCACCTTCTCTACCGGGAGACCGTTCGCGCTGTGGCCTCCCGACATGGGCTCCACGCCTCGTTCGCCCCCAAGCCCTGGCCGGACCAGGCGGGCAACGGTTGCCACCTGCATTTCTCAGCCTGGAGCCTCGGCCAGACCGTGAACCGCTTCCACGACAAGGCAAGTCCCGGGGGCCTCTCCGACCTCGCCCGGCACTTCATGGCCGGCGTGCTCGAGCGCCTCCCGGCGCTCGCCGCCCTCACCTGCGCCTCGGTCAACTCCTACCGCAGGCTCCGGCCTGGTACCTGGGCCTCGGCGTACCGGGCCTGGGGTCCTGACAACCGGGAGGCAGCGCTCCGGGTCCCATCCACGTTGAAGGGACAGGAGGCCGAGTCGACCAATGTCGAGCTCAAGGCCTCAGACTCCAGCGCTAATCCCTACCTCTCCCTCGGGGGGTTGATTGCCGCCGGCCTCGACGGGTTGGAGCGACGCCTTGAGCTACCCCCACCCGTCCTCGTCAATCCCGGAGACCTGAGCGAGGAGGACCGCCTAACCGTCGGCGCCGTCCGGCTGCCGGAGAGTCTGAGGGAGGCGATCGACAACCTGAAGGGGGATGGGGTGCTGATGCGGGCCCTGGGCGAGCGCCTGGCCACCTCGTACCTCGCGGTCAAGGAATCCGACATCGAGGCCTTCGCCAACGAGGACGAGTCCTTCGAGTTTCTCCAGCATTTCGCTGCGTACTGATGGAGACCAGGCTACTGGTGGAGTGGGAGGCCACCGAGGCGGTGGACCATCACTGCCACCCACTTCGCCGCCGGCCTTTTCCCATGAGCGCCTTCGACCTACGCACGGTCTTCACCGAGGCCCTCGACCAAAGAGTGATCCACGAGCACACCCCCTGCACGGCCGCCTACCGTGCGGATCTGCGCCGCCTGGGGGACGAGCTCGGCTGCTTGCCGGTCGAGGAGGCGATCCTCGACCTCCGGGCTGGTCAGGACCCCTCCGCCTATGCCAACCTGCTGCTCCGCCGAAGCAGAACCGGGATGATGCTGCTCGACCACGGCTTCGGCGGGAAGGGCGCTTTCACTGCGGCCGAGCACAGCGCTGAGGTCGGGATCCCCCAGCGAGAGATCATTCGCCTCGAATCGCTTGCCGAGAGTCTCCTGCTCCGCTGCGAGGCCCCCGGAGTGGTCACCGTCTTCTCCCTCGGCGGCACCATCGCCATGGCCCGAACTGGCGACGGCCAGGAGGGCGTGGTGCCCACCCTGACCGCCAGCCAGCTCGTCGACGCCATCCCGGGCCTGACCACGTGCGGAGTCACCATTGAGGTCCGGGACTTTCGTCAGCTCCCGGGGGCATCTCTCAGCTTCGACGATGTTCTCGGTCTCGCGGCTGAGATCGACGAGCGGGTCGGCGCGGGGACGAGGGGCGTGGTCGTCACGCAGGGGACGGACACCATCGAGGAGACCGCGTCCGTGCTCGACGTGGTGTACGGGGGGGATGCCCCAATCGTGGTGACCGGCGCGATGCGCAACCCCACCATGGCGGGGGCGGACGGTCCCGCCAGCCTCCTGGGGGCGATCCAGGTGGCGGCGAGCCCGAAGGCGCGCGGGCTGGGCTGTGTGGTGGTGTTCGGTGACCAGATTCATGCTGCCCGCCACGTGCGCAAGACCCACACCACGAGCACGGCCGCCTTCGCTTCCCCCAACACCGGTCCACTCGGCCACCTCGTCGAAGGGCAGGTGTGCATGCTGGCCCACATCGAACGGCGAGCCCCCCTGCAGCTCGCTCGCTCGCGGCGAGTGCGCGTCGGCTTGCACCATGGCCCTCGGTGAAGAGGGCGAGCTGCTACGAAACATCGATGACCGCTTCGACGGGCTCGTGGTCGCCGCCTTCGGTGCCGGGCACGTCCCGGCGGCAGTCGTGCCTACCCTCGCCGAGCTGGCCACCCGTATCCCCGTGGTCCTTGCATCTCGGGTCGGGGCCGGCAGTGTGCTTGGATGGACCTATCGCTTTGCCGGCTCGGAGCAGGATCTGCTGGAGCGCGGCTTGATCAGCGCTGGGTTCCTGGACCCGCTGAAGGCGCGAGTCCTGCTGCACCTTCTGCTCGCCTCCGAGGCGGCCGGAGCAGAGATAGCCAGCGCATTCGCCCTTGCCGGCTCGCTGAGTCAGGAAGGAAATAGGCCGAGGGGCACAACGGCACCGCCGCCGGCAAGCCAGGCGCGTAGGAACGAAGCAAGATAGGAGCGAAGGATGCGCAGCCACGAACTCACCGTCGCCAGGACATTCGGTGTTGCCCTCGATGACGGAGACGACTTCTTCGAGGCCTTGAACAGGTTCTGTGCGAGCACCGGAATCCGCCAGGGCTACCTGCCGATGTTCCTCGCTGGCTTCAGGGAGGCGGAGATCGTCGGGACGTGTCAGAAGCTCGCCGACCCCAGGGCGCCGGTGTGGTCCGCGGTGCACCTCGAGAACGTCGATGCGCTCGGTTGTGGCACGATCACCTATGACGAAGGGGAGGACCGAATCCTCCCCCATGTGCACACCACGCTCGGCCTCAAGGCCCACTCGGCGGCAGGCTACACCAGCCACCTGCTGGGGGCCCAGGTGCAGTTCCTCGTGGAGATGGTGGTGGTCGAGGTCACCGCGCCCCGGATGCGCCGGCTGCCCAACCCGGATCTCTACAACGTCCCTCTCCTCACCTTCGAAGCCGAAGCCTGAAGCCGTCAAGTCGGACCCAGCGTCCACGCCACGTTGCGATTGCATACTGATCGAGCGGGTACAAGGACCTACTCAGAGCGAGAAGGCCAGGCGTCGCCCTTTCTTCAACAGCCGCCCAGTTGGTTGTCGTGCCGCCAGCAGGCAGTCAGAGCGCGGCCCAACCGTGTTGAGGAAGGGAAGCACCTGGGCTGGGACAGTGATGAGGTCAGGCCCGGAATGGTGCTGCGCCGTTTCAAGGCTAGGCCCTTCAACTGGGTACCCAACTTCAAGGGATCCAGAAGAGGGCCCGCGAAGGCCTTGCCAAGTCCTACGCAAGGGTAGGCTTGGTTACGGCTGGTCCGTAATGGACCTCCAGCTCGTCGAGCCTCCCGCCCATGTGGTCCTGGGTCCAGGCACGCCGGTCAGCTCGGCTCGGCGGGAGGCCACGGACGTACCCGCAACCGCCATGACCGGCTGCCACGCCGTACCTCTGGGTCTGAACAACAGAACGGCGTGAGCGGCCCGATGAAACCGACTTCAGGACATTGTCGAACGTTGGCGCAACCAGCAAAAGCGCCGCACCCGCAAGGACGATGAGGCCGGCGATTTCGAGGTTGAGGGACAAACGGGCGTAGGGAGCCAAGAGGCTGTCATGAAAGCCGAAAAGGCCAACCTTCGTGCTGACGAGGAGACCGCCGATACTGGCGGCCATGTACCCGGCCCCCGCCACTGCCGTGCCCAAGCGCCGGTAACCAACCATACCCATCGCGAGCAGGATGCCTGCGATGCCCGGCACGAGGAACAGGGGTCCGATGGTTGGGATATGGCGGTACGCTTGGTACCAGAGGCGAAGATGGATTGTGCCGGAGGCTATCAAAAAGGCCCCTCCAGCCAGCATCATTGCCGCGAGGGAGGGACGCCGGAGCACTGAGTCCTCCTTGGACGTCGACCGCATGATGAGCCTCCCTGCGGCCCGCACCCGAGTCTGCGGATCTTCCTTTAGGACCATACTCGGCTCCATGGGTTCCCCTTCGTCGTTGGCATTTTGACCTTTCAACGACGTATTCGCAGCATGCGAGCGTGGGGGATTGGGTCACGTCGCTCCAGCGAAAACTCCTGCCCTATTCCAATCCGTTCTGAAGGGCGCTCCGAATGCGCCGACGCGCTCTTCTGTCGTGCCCCAATGCCGTTTATTTAGAGGGCCGGGAGGGCAGACGGCACTTTTGGCGTCCGTTGGAACCCGTTGCAGAACATGGTCGAGGGGCGGGTTCGTGAGGCACGTTGACTGGTTCCCGGACGTCGCCACTGTGCGTGGTGGCTTCCCGGCCTGAGCGACGACCCGCTGGCATTCTTTGAGTACAAAGCGGCGCTCTACGCCATTCCATACTCAAAGAAACAGTCAGGCTCATGAGAAACTTGGACGATTCGGTCTTAGGGTGGGCGCCCTGAAGCCTGGAAGACCACGCTCCGTGAGAACGAAGCGGGATCGTGAACGTTCTGCCCACGCCCTGATTTGCAACAGGCTCATTGCTGGTTGTGTCCTGCCAGACGTACCCTCGATCGGGGGTCGGATGGGGGGCCGCCTCATCCTGAGCCTCGGACGTCCCGGGCGATCCCGGTTAGGTAAACGGTATTGGGTCTTGCCATGGTCTCTGATCCCGTTGCTGGCGACCGAAGCCGGAACGAAGGCCGCTCGATACCCCCACCCCAGGTGGGGTAGGATGGTTGCCATGGAAAACCTCCACCGTCAGTCAGTGATCAACAGGCTGCGCACCGCACGCGGTGATCTGGACGCGGTGCTCCACATGGTCGAGGAGGACGCGTACTGCCGCGACGGCCGCGGCGCGGAGATCGTCGACGAGCTGATGGAGGCACTGCGCTACGAACCCAGCGTCACCGGCCCAACGCCCGAGTCGCCCGCCGAAGCTCGCCGGCGGGAGGAGCAGCCCGCATGAGCAGAACCGAGGCGCAGGAGGAGGTCGTCACCGACAGCGCGGTTCCCGAGCTGCGCCGGATTGAGGCCGGGGTGGGTGGGATGACCTGTGCCTCGTGCGCGGTAAGGGTCCAACGCACCCTCGGTCGCCAACCGGGAGTGGCGGCCGCCGTCAACTATGCGACCGGGCGGGCCACCGTCACCTACGACCCGGCCCTGACCGACTTCGACACGCTGGCCGGGGCAGTCGACCACATCGGGTACGAACTGACCCTTGTTCGGGCGCCCGAGGCGCAGGAAGCACGCTCGTGGTTGTTGCGAGTCGTGGTGGCGGGACCCCTCGCGGTCGTCGTGTTCGTCCTGCTCCTCGTGTCGATGGACTCGACGTGGGCACGCTGGACCGCTGGGGTGCTCACGGTGCCGATCGAGTTCTGGGCCGGGTGGCCGTTCCTGAGCTCTGCCGCCACCAGGGCGCGCCACCTCGAGGCGAACATGGATACCCTGATCGCGATCGGCACCCTGGCCGCCTTCGGGTTCTCAGCCTACGAGCTGGTCGCCGGCGGACCGCTCTACTTCGACAGCGCCGCCCTGATCATCGCCTTCCTCCTCGTGGGCCGGCACTTCGAAGCCCGCGCCCGGGGCAGGGGGTCGGCCGCCATCCAGGCGCTGCTCGAGCTCGGGGCAAAGGAGGCCAGACTCGTCGTGGACGGCGGGGAGCGCATGGTTGCGGTCGACCAGGTCCGCGTCGGCGACCTGCTCCGGGTGCGGCCTGGCGAGAAGATTCCGGTCGACGGGCGCATCACCGCGGGAGGCTCGGCTGTGGACGAGTCCATGCTCACCGGTGAGTCGGTGCCCGTCGACAAGGGCGTCGGCGATCCGGTGGCCGGCGCTGCGATCAACCAGCAGGGTGAGCTCATCGTAGAAGCCACTGCCGTGGGAGCAGACACCGCGCTGGCACACATCGTCCGCCTCGTGAACGACGCTCAGGGTTCCAAGGCGCCGGTGCAACGCCTCGCCGACCAGGTTGCCGGGATATTCGTTCCCGTCGTGCTGGCCATCAGCATCGTCACGCTCGGTGTCTGGTGGCTGACGGGCAACGCCTCGGCCGGCCTGGTCGCCGCCGTGGCGGTGTTGATCATCGCCTGCCCGTGTGCTCTCGGGCTGGCGACGCCCACGGCCATCCTGGTGGGCACCGGCCGGGCTGCGAAGCTGGGGGTCCTGATCAAGGGTGGAGAGGTCCTCGAGCGCTCCCGCCAGGTTGACACGGTGGTCTTCGACAAGACCGGAACCCTCAGCGAGGGACGGATGGCCCTGACGGACCTCCACCCCACCGAGGGCACCACCCAGGATGAGCTCCTGAGGCTGGCCGCCGCTGTGGAGGACGCCTCGGAACATCCTGTGGGGCGGGCGGTCGTGAACGGGGCCTCCGGGCGGGGCGTGTCGCTGCCGGCGGTCACCGCCTTCAGCGCCGTCGCCGGCCACGGGGTACGGGGCACCGTCGAGGGCCGACACGTGTCCGTGGGCAGCCGGAGGCTCCTTGGAGAACTGGGTATGGATCTGCCCGTCGAGCTCGAGTCGGTGGCGGCCGAGTTCGAGGCGGCTGGCGCCACCGCGTTCTTCGTGGCCTGGGACGGCAGCGTCCGGGGTGTGCTGGCAGTGGCGGATACGCTCAGGTCCGCGGCGGCCCGGGCGGTCGCCGAGTTGCGTGCCATGGGCCTGGAGGTGGTCATGATCACAGGTGACAACGCTCGGACCGCGGCCTCGATCGCCACCCAGGTCGGCATCGGAAGGGTCCTCGCCGAGGTGCTGCCCGGCGACAAGGCCGCCGAGGTCAGGCGCCTGCAGGCGGAGGGACATGTCGTGGCAATGGTCGGCGATGGGGTCAATGACGCCCCGGCATTGGCCCAGGCCGACCTCGGCATTGCCATCGGAACCGGCACCGACGTGGCCATCGAGTCATCCGACATCACGCTGATGTCCGCCGACCTGAGCGGGGTCGCCACGGCGCTGCGCCTGGCCCGGCGCACGTTGCGTACGATCCACCAGAACCTCGGCTGGGCGTTCGGCTACAACATCGCCGCCATTCCCCTTGCCGCCTTCGGAGTCCTCAACCCCATCGTGGCCGGTGCCACCATGGCCTTCTCCAGCGTGTCGGTGGTGAGCAACAGCCTCCGGCTCTACCGCTTCAAGAGCCGGTCTCCCAGCCGATAGAGGCGAACCAGTAGCACGTCGAAAACGCGCCGGCTCTGGCCCACGTCGACGACGCCAAGTCGGTCCTCCGTTGTGCCCGCTCACCGAGGCCGAGGCTTGGGCGAGCCTCCTGGCCAGTTCCGCCGGCGGAAGTGACTCAGCGCTCGACGTGACCGATTAGAAATGATGTGAGCTATAATCCCAGGGCGACGCGCGCCACGGTCCACGACGGCCGACGGCGTGAGGGCCATGAAAGCCGCAGTCCCGTTGGGACTCAGCGGCTTTTTTCATGCTCGGAGACGGTAGCGTGGGAAGCTTCCAGGACGGCCCGGTACTCGCTCCGGACGGTTGGAGCGTGAATCTCGGAGAGTCTCCGGGTGGGTGAACTGCGCGCTCCGGCCGCCACATCCTGGACCCCCCGAGCCCTCAAGGCCCACCCCCCGCCCATGAATGCTCTCCCTCGTGACATCCGCGGGGCGGACCATCTTCGAGGGAACCCCTCCGCATGACTGAACCCACGACAGCCCTTTGTCCGCCCCGAACGAATCATGCCCGAGCCCCGAAGAGATCATCGAGCTGGTCAAGGCCCCGGGTCTGCGGGGCAGGGGCGGGGCGGCGTCGGTTCATCTACGACGAGCACCACGCGTACATGAGACCGGATTGGACCTACGACGACGAGGAGGTGAGCAGCCGTGAAGACCGAAGAGATCATCGCGATTCCCGAGACCCACCGCGACCTGCTTGACAAGAGGGGCATCGCTCACCTCGCGACCGTCGGGCCGGACGGCCTCCCGCACAGCAGCGCGATGTGGTACCAGTGGGACGGCGAACATCTGCTCTTCAGCACGCTCAAGAGTCGCCAGGAATACCAGAACCTCCGGACCAATCCGTGCCTGGCCGTCTCCATAGTCGACCCGGACAGCCCCTACCGCCTTCTGCAGGTCGTGGGCATCGCCGTCCTAGCGGAAGAGCCACACGGAGAGTTGATCGGTGCCCTGGTTCGGAAGTACGTCGGCCTAGGCGTGTCTCACTGGGACGAGCCTGGAGTGGAGCGCGTGACGTTGAGACTCAAGGTCCTTCGCGTCACGTGCGCCGGATGACGGGAGGGCTCGCTGGGGGAATCGACGCGGTCCAAGAGCCCGGAAACGTGCCTGGGAAACGTCCCCATGGCATCCAAATGGTGACGCCCAGGACCTTGACGGGAGAACCACCATCCAGGGTCAAGAACGTCGAGAATTTCCCGGGCCTGAGCTCGGATTCCATCCCGAGAGCGACCAAGAGAAGCACCGTCCGCGCGGCCTCGTTCTCGTCGGAGATCGAGGCTCCTGTGGCATCAGGTCTGTGGCTCGACTCAATTGGCCATCGACCAGGTATGGTGCCCAGGTCACCACCCAACCAGCGTCCCATACTAGGGCCTCACCCGGATGCCCGGCTATCCGAGAGCGAGTGCGTGACGCAGGAGGACAGGAAGGGAACGGACCCAGGAATGCCTCTGATTGAGCCCTTCATGAGCCGCCAGGTCCTCACGGCTCCTGCCGACCAAACCCTCGAGCAGGCTGCCCAGTCGATGACGGAGAGAAGGGTGGGCGCCGTAGTGATCACCCGGGGCCCGTCGGTCGTCGGCATCCTGACAGAGCGCGACGTCCTGCGGTCGGTTGCTCGGGGGCTGGTGCCGTGGAGCACCAGCCTTGACGTCTGTATGACCCACGATCCCGTCTCGATCGCGCCGGGCACCGAGGCCCTCGTGGCCAGTCGGCTCATGTTCGAGGGAGGCTTCCGGCACCTTCCCGTGCTCGAGGAGGGCCGGCTGGTCGGGATCCTCAGCCTGCGAGATCTCTGGCGGGCTACCGAGGCCGAGCGGATCCTACAGGCGAAGGAGGAGGAGCGGCGGCGGTTGGCGGCGGAGATCCACGACGGGGTCAGCCAGGAGCTGATCTCGATCGGCTACCGCCTGAAAGCTTGCGAGCGTCTCGTCGGCCGCGACGAGCTCGGTGCCCTGCAGGAGCTGGCGGCGGCAAACGAGCTGGTCGACCACGCTCTGAAGGATGTGCGTGTGGCTATCAATGCCCTCCGCCCGTCCCCCGTCGACGAACTCGGCATGATTCCGGCGATCCAGGCGCTGGCGCGCCGCACCTTCGGACCGGAGGTCGAGGTGGTCCTCGCGGCGAGCCTTGATGCTCGAGTCACATCCGAGATGGAAGGCGCCCTCTACCGGATCATCCAGGAGGTGCTGAACAACGTGCGGAGGCACGCCGGGGCACGCCGGGTCACGGTGAGGATCGAGCCGGGAGACGACCGGCTCAGCATTCGGCTGACCGACGACGGAAAGGGATTCGACTTGGAGATGTACCGCCGGTCGCGCCCGGAGAGCTCCTTCGGGCTGATGGGGATTGCCGAGCGGGTCGAAAGACTGGGAGGGCGGCTGCATATTCAGTCTGAGGTGGGGACCGGGACGAGCGTCGAAGTCGTCGTGCCACTACCAGGGACGCCGACCGGTCGCAACGACCCGAGCTGAAAAAGGGGGCGGTCAAGCGACCTGCGCACATCTTGAGGCTGACTGTTGAGGTGTCGCACGCCTGTGGGCAAGGGAGTTGTTACGCCGGCTGGGCCTGTCTTCCGCACATGAGGGTGGCTAGAGGGACGGTCCTCAGAATTCCCAACCCTCTGCTCTGCCGAGAGCCTGGACGGAGAGGGCTTCGAGCTCGGTGACGAGCCTGTGGAGGCGCCGAGCGTTGTCGAACCACTCCTGGTAGCGCTCACGTTGCTCTTCGGTGATCTTTCGGGTCACCGTCTTGCCGCCCACGGCCCTGGTCCAACTCAGGTAAGGCCCATGCAGCACTGGAGGGT
>WNFC01011428.1_pt1 | contig 10559 bp, 11 predicted proteins | sample 5400541 | NCBI WGS metagenome assembly WNFC01 (sample SAMN13153342, study PRJNA577476) | soil metagenome | isolation source: 120 cm saprolite under Douglas fir tree site 2 hole 2 replicate 1 | place: USA:California | collected 2015-04-18
GGCGAGGAGGCCGAGGAACTCGTCCTCGGGCATGATCTCGCCGTCCGGGCCGAACCGGCCCGCCTCGGCGACCGGATGGCGGTGCCACGGGAGCGGCCGCGCCGCGAGCTCGTCCACGCTCACGTTGCCGATGAACACCTGGTTCGGCGCGTAGGCGCGCGCAGCGTTCCAGTCGCGCAGGTGCGGCCGCAAGTACTCGATCGGCTGCTCCACCTCGCGCAGCACGCGGAGCGGCTTCGAGCCGAGGCGTACGAGGCTGGGGACGTGCGCGAGCACGAGAGAGACCGCGCGGATAACCGGCATCGCGTTCGACGTCACGAGATGCATTTAATGGGCGAGCCGCTGCTCCGTCAAGCCGGAGCGTAGGCCGGGAGAACTGGGCAAGACAGGCGTCGCGGCGCGCGGACTCAGCGCAGGTGGCCGACCACGGTCTTTTGACAGTCGACGAACGGCACGCTCAGCGAATCGCGCGGGCGGGCGAGCGCCACCTTCACCTCCGCTTTCACCGTGCCCGGGTGCGGCGTGAGCACGACGACGCGATCGGCGAGGTACACGGCCTCCGCGACGTTGTGGGTGACGTAGACGATGGTCTTCTTCGTCTCGCGCCAGACGTCGACCAGCAGCCGCTGCATCTCGTCGCGTGTCAAGGCGTCGAGCGCGGCGAACGGCTCGTCCATCAGGAGCACCGAGGGGTTGTAGGCGAGGGCGCGCGCGATCGCGACACGCTGCTGCATGCCGCCCGAGAGCTCGTGAGGGTAGGCGCCGGCGAACTGCTCGAGGTTCACGAGGCCGAGAAAGCGCTGCGCGGTCTTCGCCCGTTCGTCCCGGGGCACGCCCTTCATCTCGAGGCCGAACTCCACGTTGCGCTGGGCCGTCCGCCAGGGGAAGAGCTGCGCGAAGTCCTGGAAGACGACCCCGCGGTCGAGTCCCCGGCCGCTGACCGCGCGGCCGCCGATCAGCACGTCGCCCTTCGTCGGCGTGAGGAAGCCGGCCAGGATGTTGAGCAGCGTCGTCTTGCCGCAGCCGCTCCGTCCCACGACGCAGATGAACTCCGAGTCGGCGACACCGAAGCTGACGTCGCGCAGCGCGGTGACGGCGCGCTCGCTCGCGGCGTACTCGTAGTCGATGTGCCTGAGCTCGATGTGATCCATGCGGCGCTCGCTCAGGTCCCCACGGTGCGGATCATGCCCCAGCGGCCCACGGTGCGTCGCTCGACGGCCTGGAAGATGAGCCGCTCGAACCCGAGCCCGAGGAACCCGATGACCACGAGCGTGCTCAGCATGACGTCGGTCCGGAGGAACTCCTTCGAGTCGAAGATGACCCAGCCGAGCCCCCAGCTCGTGGCGGCGATCATCTCGCCACCGACCACGGCGATCCACGAACGGGCGAACGCCTGGCGGAGGCCGGCGATGACGAAGGGGAGTGACCCGGGAAGCACGACCTTCTGGAAGAGGTCGCGTCCCCCCGCGCCCATGGTCTCGGCGGAACGGATCCAGATGCGGTTGACCGAGCGGACTCCGGTCCAGGTGTTGAGCACGATTGGGAAGGTGGCGGCGTAGAGGACGAGCGCGATACTCGCCGCGTCGCCCAGGCCGAACCACAGGATGAAGAGGGGGACCCAGGCCAGCGACGGGATCGGGGAGAGCACGCTCACCAGCGGCAGCACGAATCGCTCGACGGCCTTGAAGCGCCCCATCAGGATGCCGACCGGCACGCCCAGGAGCGCGGCGAGTCCGAGCCCCCACAGGATGCGATAGAGGGTGTAGGCGATGTGAACGAAGATGGTGCCGCTGACGATCATCTGCGCGAGCGCGGGCAGGATCACCGCGAGCGAGGGAGAGAGCGCTGGTGAGAAGAGCCCGCTCCGCGCGAACGCTTCCCACACCACTGCCGCAAGGCCGAAGGAGGCGACGGTGCCGAGGACGAACCGCGTCATCGCTCGAGCATCCCCCAGCGCACGACCGTGTACTGCTCGATGCGCTCGAACACGAACTTCTCGAGCGCGAGCCCGACGAGCCCGATCACGGCGATTCCGGCCAGCATCACATCGGTATTGAGGAACTCCCGTGCGCCGAAGATGAGCCAGCCGAGCCCGATCGAGACCGAGGTAAGCATCTCGACGGCGATCAAGACGCGCCATGCGCGCGCCAGCCCGAGGCGGAGTCCGGTGAGGACGTAGGGGAGCGCGCCCGGCAGCACCACCTTTCGGAAGAGCTGTCGGTCGGTGGCCCCCATGGTCTCGGCCGCGCGGATCCAGATGCCCTTCACCGCCTTCACGCCGGTCCACGTGTTGACCACGACGGGAAACGTGGCGGAGAAGCCGACCAGCAACACGGCGGGCAGATTCCCGAGACCGAACCACAAGACGAACAGGGGCGCGTAGGCCAGACCCGGGATCGGGTTTCCCACGCTCACCACGGGAACCAGGAGGTCCTCGGCCCAGCGATAGCGGCCCATCAGCATTCCCACGGTCACGCCCACGACCGCGCCCAGAAAGAAGCCCGCGGCCAGACGTAGCAGCGTCTCGGCCGCGTGGAGTGGCAGGATGCCGGTGACGATCAGGCGGACGAACGCCGACACGATCTTCCCGATCCTCGGGAAGAGGCGCGGGGGAAACGGGCCGAGGAGCGCGAATCCTTCCCAGAGGATCGCGACGACGACGAACGGCAGTGCCAGCTGGGCGAGCGAGAGCGCCGCCCGTCGCAGGTAGAGGACCGTCGGCGTGCGGAACAACGGCCGCTAGCGCGCCGCCTTGGCTCTGGCCAGCAGATCCCGGTTCAGTGCCTTGGCGATGTCGGGCATGGTGTTGATCCGTCCCTCACCCGCGCCGGCCAGGAGGTCCTTGGCCTGGTCGACGAGGTACTTCTCCATCTGCGGCGTGATGTCGGGCTCCCACTTGATGCGCTGGAGCGCCTTGTCGATCACGGCGACCGAGATATCGCGGCCGAGGGACTTCTGCTCCTCGACGTACACCGCCGCGGCCTTCTGGGGCTCCTCCTTCAGGAACTTGATCGCGCGCAACCAGCCGCGGAGGTAGGCCACCACGGCGTCGGGGTTCTCCTTGATCACCTTGTTGGTCGCCGTGAGCATGAACGGGAGCGGGTCGTACTTGCAGTAGTCCTCGATGATCCGGATCGTTCCGTCGTGCTCGCCGATGGCGCTGTGCGGCTCCCCGAGCGAGGACATGTCGATCGCCTTCGCGATCAGGCTCGGAATCTGGTCCTTCGGGTCGGGGATGTTCGCCACCTGGAAGTCGCCCGGCTTGAGGCCATAGCTCGGCGCGACGCGGGCCATGAAGACGTATTCGGTGATCGTCCCTTTCGCGAGGCCGATCTTCTTGCCGCGGAGCTGGCTCACGCTGTTGAGGTCGGAGCTCTTGAGCGCCACGATGTGGGTGGCCGCGCAGATCATGGAGTTGACGGCCACCGAGGTGTACGGAACCCCCTTGTCCAGACCGATCAGGAAGGGCGTGGGAGCGGTCGCGTTGATGTCGATCGCCCCGGCGATCATCGCATCGCGTCCCTCCTTGCCAAGAAAGAACTTCCGGTGCTCCACGTCGAGCCCCGCCTGCTTGAAGTACCCCTGCCGGATGGCGATGACGTCGGGGGCGCCCATGATCGACGCGTGAACGCCAATCCGGAGCTTGAGCGGCTTCGCTTGCGGAGACGCCGTCTCCGTCAGTCCCAGAAGACATCCCAGGATTCCGAGAGTTCCGAGCATGATAAAGCGCTTCATTTGTGGTCCTCCGGAGCGTCCGGGTCGCGCCCGGACTTTGCGGACTCTAGACGGCTGAGAGAAGCCTTGTCAAGGCGTGCGCGGCGCCTGAGCCTCCACCCGGCTCTGGCCGGCGGCCGCGCTTGCCGTGTCCGCCGTCAGCGGGATCACCCCGCCGGGCTCGCCGGCCAGGATCCAGTCGATCAGCAGGTGATAGCGCTCCGCCGGCACGGCGCCGACGAGCGACAGCTTTTCGTTGAGGATCACCGTCGGCAGTCCCGACACGCCGAACCACGCCGCGCCCTCGGCGCAATCGCGCAGCACGGCCTCGTAGGCCTCACCGGCGAAATCGGTCTCGAAACGCGCCAGGTCGAGGGCGCTCTCGCGGGCGAGGGTTCGCAGCACGTCGGGGCGGCCGATGTCGAGGTTGTCGCGAAAGTGCGCGGCGAAGAGGCGCTCGTGAAATCGCGCGAACGCGCCCTCGCCCTGGCGCTCGGCGCACTTCGCGGCCGTCAGCGCCGGGATGCTCGAGGACGGCAGCGGCGCGTCGATCTCCGGCGGCACGAAGCACGCGCGCGGCTCCTCGGCGCCGACGCGCTGCCGCCCGTCGCGCGTCTTCTGGGTGACGTGCCGGTCCGGCTGCTCGCCGGGAATGAGCGGGAAGGTCCGCCAGTGGACACGCACACGGTCGCCGTAGGCCTGCTGGATGTCGCGCAGCCGCACCGCGGCGTTATAGCACCACGGTCAGAGATAGTCGGAGAAGACGTCCAGCCGGACCGGCGCCGTCATTCAGCCGAGAACACCGTGGGCCGCGCGACCTCGGTCCGGAGCGCCTGCAGCGCCTGTTCGACGATGCGCCGGCGCAACGCCTTCTCGTCGTCGGGGGAGAGATCCGAGTTGCCGAGCGGATGGATGATGCCCGCCGCGGGCACGATGCGGTTGGCACCCACCATCACGGCCACCGGCGTCATGGTCGAGACCTGCACGGTCGGCAGCCCCGCGCGCTCCAGCTCCCGGGCGATCGCTGCGCCGCAGCGAGTGCTCGTCCCTCACGTGGACGTGAGGATGACGGCGTCGACGCCGGCGGCGCGCAGCTTCTCCGCGATCTCCGCGCCCATGCGCGCGCTGTGGGCGAGGGTAGTCGCGACGCCGACGGTGGAATAGACCGTCTCGTGGAGCTTGCCGATGGCGCCGCTCTGCTCGAGCTCGCGCGCGACGTCGACCGGCACCAGGCGATGCGGGTCCTGCTTCACCCAGGTCGTGTCGTACCCGCGATGCGGGTTGTCGTACTGCGCGGCGTCGAGGCCCGCCTTGCCCTCGATGCTGTAGGCGCCGTAGCGCGTCGCGTTCAGCGCCTCGATGCCGTCGGGGTTGCCCTTCGGCACCAGGCCACCGTCGGTGACGAGCGCGATGGTGGCGCCCGCGAGCGTCTTGACGAGACGTGGCGCCGGGACGCGCGGAAACGCCGGCCGCGGGACCTCGCTCGCGAATGGCCGGCCCGCAAGCTTGTCGAGCAGCATGGCGACGGCACGGTCGGCCGCGCTGGCGCCGGCCACCACGTTGCGCGTCACGCCACGCGCGAAGTAGCCCTCGGCGGCCGGAGCGCCGATCGCCTCGCCGCGCGCGAGCTTCGTGCCGAGCGCGACGAGACGTTTCACCTCGTCCAGCATGCGCGCGGCTTCGGCGCTCGTCTGCACGATGTAGACCTGACGGCGGTGGAGCTCGACGCCGGGATTCTCCGCGTGCATGCCGGTCACGGTCGGAATCTTCAATGCCGCCTGCACGGCGGCGCAGAGCGCGCCGCACGCTACACCGTAGCGGCCGGCCAGGAACGCGGGCCCCGCGACGACGAGATCGGGCCGCGCCGCGGCCGCCAGGGCGACCATCTCGGCCACCGCACGCTCCGCCTGCTCGGCGGCGTAGTTGTCGCCGCAGATCACCGTCGCCACGACCGTGCCCGCGTCGCCGAGCGCCTGCTGGACGGCGCGCGCGGCGCCGACGGCGCCGTCCACCACCTGCGGCCCGACGCCGGCCTTCTCCTCGCCGCCGAGCTGGCCGAAGAACTGGTTGAGGTAGCAGACCACGCGCATCGGCTTGACCGCCATCACCGCACCTCCGCCATCACCCGCGTCCTCAGCCGGTCGACTCAAGATGTGAGCGCCTCGACACGTATGTCGGCGCCGAGCCGACGCAGCGCCCAGGCCCAGCGTGCCATGCCGCGTACGTCCTCCGCTGCAACCGTCGCCTTCAGCCGAGCCGCAGTCACCGCGACCAGGGCGTCGGTGACGTGGTCACGCGGCCGGACCCGCCCCCAACGTTCCGCGTATCGTGCGAGGCAGCGGCCCGCCAGGACCCAGTCGTCCGGGGCCGTCCCGACGATCTTGGTCCCCAGCGCGCGGCGCAGCGTTTCGACATCCGCCCGGTCACCTCGGGTCGTGGCCCCAGCCTGCAACTCGTATAGCACGACGCCCGGCAGAAACACGCCTCCTCGGGCCATCTCCCGTCGCAGGAACTCGCCATGGCGTCCGGCACGGAGGTAGCCCACGAGGATGGAGGTGTCCACGACCCAGATGTTCGGTTCACGAGGCAATCCGCTTCCCCCACGTGCCGCGCCGTCTCATCCGGTGGAGCGCTGCTACGGCCTCCTCGAGGGCCAGCGTCCGCTCAACGGCAATCCTGATCGCCGCTGACTCCGAGGACGTCCGGAGCGTTCGCCGAAGCCTCCTGACTTTGCCGGCATCGACGATGACGTTCTTTCGTTCGAGTCGTTGCGCTCGGGCTGCTGCCATCTCGATCTTCTCCGATGTGTAGTTGGATAGACGATTCTACACACCGGGCCTCTGGCCGGCAATGTGTATCAGGTCACCGCACCTCCGCCATCACCCGGGTCGTCCCGACCTGCTCGATCGCGCCGCACAGCGTCCCGTACGTCGCACGCGTCTCGCCCAGAAGCCTCGGCGCCAGATCGTCGGCGCCGACGACGCGATCCATCGCGGGAAGGGTGAGCGGCTCCTGGCTGCTGCCGACGTTCACCAGCGCGTCCACCCCCGGGAAGTCGAAGAGGAGCATGCCCTCGGCGCTGCCGTCGGTCGACATGTCCTCGACGACCGCCGTCGTCTTCACGCCGAGCGTCTCGCACTGCGCGGCGGCCTGGGCCATGTCCACGTGCGGCGCACCGCCGCCGATCTTCGTGAACACCGCACCGTCGGCGCCGAGCGTGTGCGCGACGAGCCCGGCGGCGAGGAACGCCGAGCGCACGCGCTCGGGCTCGGTCGCCTGGGCGACCGTGACGACCACGCCCGCGAACCACAGGGTGCGGCCGTGCTGCGCGTAGAGCGCGCGGATCATCGGATGGTTCTGGGTGGCCCAGGTGGTGACGCTGCGACCCATGAAGCCGCGGAGCACGGCGCCGTCGAGGACCTCGTTCGGATGCACGATCGTCGGCAGCATGCGCCGCACGGGATCGCCGTAGAGGATGCCCTCGTCGAGGCCGGTCGGGCGCTGGTGCGAGTGGATCTGGAAGACGTACGCCACGCGCGGCAAGTGTGAGAGGTCCGGGGGGACGCGAGGCGAGGGCGGCAGCGCGAACACCTCGACGCGGTCGGGCTCGGTCTCGCGCGCCGTCCGCGCCAGGCACACCGCCGTCTTCAGCGCAGCGAGCCGGACGGCGGCGAGATAGTCCGAACGCTCGATACCCTGCGCGGGCCACGCCGAGATCACGAGGTTGTGGGTGGTGCCGAAGGCCGAGAGCGCCGCGTTCGGCCCGGCCATGTCGATCACGGCGAGTGTGCCGACGCTGGCCGTCTGCTGATCGGTCGCCACCACCGCGACACCCGCCAGCGCCAGCGTCCGTCCCTGGCCGGCCCTCGCCACGCCGCCCAGCACGCCGGGGAAATCCTCGCCGCCGTCCAGCTTCGCGCGCGGCGCGATCACGTCGAACACGCGCGCGATCCGACACCGCTCGCCGGGGTGCACGAGGTCGAGACGGATGCCGGTGAGCCGAGCGTCGGCGGACAGGAGCGAACGCAGCCCGTCGAGATCGACCTCGAGCCGCTTCCCTGCGAGACGCGTGGCGGAGGTGGCCACCAGCTCATCGACGTCGGACCAGCGCAGCTCGAGTCGCATATCGGGCAGTAGTGTACCCGCTACACGGGAGACCCGGCCATCCCATCAGACACGGCCGGGCGGCGCGGGTGCCTCGAATCAGAGACGTTGTCAGTCGTTCGCGTTCCCGGTATTGCTGGCGCCGTCGTGCGCTTCATTCGCGACTACCGGGGCCAATACCTGCGGCTCACAGACGAGCGGCTGGAGCATATCGTCAGGCAGCACCCCGAAGCAGCGAGACTTGGCGTGCTGGCAATCGAGGACGCCCTGAGGCATCCTGATGCGGTGATCGTTTCACCGGCGGCCCCGGACGACCGCCTCTACTACCGACGTCACTCCGGCTCGGACCCGGGTGACAAGTTCCTCTGCGTTGTCGTGAAGTCGGTCGACGCGTTTGTGGTCACGGCATACGTGACGGCCCGGCAGAAGAAGGGAGTGCGGGTATGGTCGAAGACAACTTGAACGTCTGGTACGACCCCGAGGGTGATCATCTGGAGATCGTCTTCGACCAGAAGGCCGGGTACTTCGAAGATACCTCCTTCGAGAACGTGATGCGTAAGCGCGACGCCGAGGGCAATCTGCTCGCGATCTCCATCTTCAATCTTTCGTCGTTCGCGGGAACCCGACCACACCCGCAATCGACTTCTGGTCACGACCTGTGGGCGGTGTTCAACCTGGACATCGATGATCCAGACAGCTTCGAGTTCGACGTCGCGCTGGGGTACGAGCGGCTAGGAGAGCGCTTGGAAGAGACCGACCCGGAGAGCACGAGTGTGTCCATCGCTCGAGCCGGTGAGTGCGCGAGATGCTCGGTCTTCCTCCATGCCGATAGATCGAGTTCTCGACTCGTCGAGCGAACCATCGAGATCATACACAAGCCCCTGTCACCGCCGGTGGTCTCGATCGGTGTGGACCCGTTGTCACCGGTTTCGCTGACATCGCTGTGTCGCGACCAGTTGGTGCTTGCGCTGAGGCTGTTCCAGTCCCAGAGCTTCTTGATGTTCCCTCGGGAACGGCGCCAGGAGGGGCGAGGGCGGGCTTACCTTGCGCTCGCTGCTCGCCAAGCCGGAGCGCCCGCGCCCTACGTGCTCCGGGGTCGCCAGGTCACGAGATTCCTGGAGTTCGCGAGGAAGCTCCATGCATTTCACGTCGATCGCAATCTGTATCGAGGCATCCGACGGGACCCGCGGGGGCCCTTTCTGTTGCCCGACGACCAGGCCGAGGCGAAGTTCTTCAAGCGAGTCGCCAGGCTGATGATCGCCACTGACCTGTTCGAACAGGCCAACGAGGCTCATGCCCTCTCTGGCGAGATGCGGCTGATGTGGCTTGTCATGGCAGCCGAGGCGCTGTTTACCGACGACGACAAGAGCGAACTGGGTTACCGGCTCGCGACTCGTATGGCGTTCCTGAATGGCGCTGGCGTGGAAGACGTGAAGCGCCATTGGGAGCTCGTGCGCTCGATGTACGAGGCGAGGAGCAAGCTGATGCACGGGACGGCGTACGTTGGGAAGCCGTCCAAGCGGCTCCCAGGGCTGGTGGGAGACGCGGGATTCATCGAGCCCACACCCGAACGCCTGCTCGCGTTCAACAATCTGGTCCGGGCATCGATCCTGTACTTCATCGCGCTCCAGGATTCTGAGCGACGAGATGTCCTAGATGTCCTTGAGATCCTGGATCGTTCAGTGTTCGATCCTTCAGAGGTTGCCAGGCTCCGCAGGATCGCCAACGAATACTGGGGCCTCACGGGCCGAGAAGACGAAATGCTCTGTTCCGGGCGCTGGGCGGCATAGGACTCGCTGCGGATCCCGGGCTCGATAAGGGCAACCTGCATGGCCGGTGAGTACGCGTTCGTGGTGCCGCATGCGCGAACTATCCGACCAGGCTGCGAAGCTCAGGAACCACCCAGAGCGGCGTCCGTCCGGCCTCCACGCGCTGGATGTTGTCGAAGCCGTTGCGGTACGCCTTCGTCCAGTTGTCCCACGTCGGCCCGGCACTGTGCGGCGTGAGGGTGACGTTCGGGAGCGAGAAGAGTGGATGGTTCTGTGCCGGCGGCTCCTCGATCGTTCCCGACTTGAGCGCCTGATACAGCGCGTCCTCGTCGACGACAGGGCCGCGGCAGGTGTTGATGAGGACCGCGCTGCGCTTCATCATCGCGAGCTCGCGCGTGGACATGATCTTACGGGTGACGTCGTTCAGCGGCACGTGCAGGGTCACGACGTCGGAGGTGCGGAGGAGCTCGGTGAAGAGGGCGAAGCGGACGCCGAGCGCGTCCTCCTGGTCCTCGCTGAGCCGGAGGATGTCGAAGTAGCGAACGTCCATGTCGAAGCCCTGGACGCGGCGCGCGACCTTCTTGCCGATGTTGCCGAGGCCGACGATGCCGAGCCGCTTGCCCTCCACCTCGTAGGTGCGGGTGGCGGCGAAGTCGCCGATGCGCCACTTGCCGGCAACGACGTTGTTGTGGTGGTACACGAGCTTCTTGAGCACGGCGAGCATGAGCATGACGGCGTGCTCGGCGACGGCGACGGAGTTGGCGCCTCCGTTGTTGGCGACGGGCACGCCGACCTTGCGCGCGGCCTCGATGTCGACGCGATCGTAGCCCGCGCTGGTCAGCTGCACGAGCTTCAGCTTGGGCGCGGCGCGGAAGAACTCGTTGCCGATGCCCTGGCGCGGCGAGCCCAGGTAGTACTCGGCGTCGACGGCGGCGTCGTAGAACTCGGGCTTACCTGGATCGGCGACGACCA
>WNFC01016484.1_pt1 | contig 10559 bp, 10 predicted proteins | sample 5400541 | NCBI WGS metagenome assembly WNFC01 (sample SAMN13153342, study PRJNA577476) | soil metagenome | isolation source: 120 cm saprolite under Douglas fir tree site 2 hole 2 replicate 1 | place: USA:California | collected 2015-04-18
GGGGACGGGCGGCCAGGGCGATCATCTGCAGGTCGCCCTGGCCCGCCCGGAGTCCGCAGCGGCGGACAGACAACTTTCGGCACCGCCACCTTCGCCGCCCAAACTGGGTCCCGGCGGCCGGACACCCGTCCTCCAGGGCAACCGCTCGCAGCGCTGCCTTGATGAACACCGCAACTGCCAGCAACTATCCAGGCACGGAGAACCGCCATGATCGCCCTGATCGCATTCCTAGCAGCCACCCTGTTCGCCGCCGGGGTCATCACCGGAATAACCGGCGTGGTCAGCGTGGCCATCCACCGGGAGGACCGCCACACCCTGAAACCTCACGCGACCGGCAACATAGCCCGCACCGGGCGCAGGCTGACCGGACTGCGCGTCGGCCCCCCGCGTCATGCTTGCACGCACCGGGAGACCACTCTCGCCTAGCCAGCAACGCAGGCTGAGTCGGCTTATGCGGGACATACCCCGGCTCCGTAGCATTCACGAAACGGGGATAGTTGACGCCGTTGCGCGGGCCAGCTATGACGAGGCTATCGGAAGGGAAAGGTCGATTGCTTCCCCGGCCGGTCTGCCGGTTGCCCCGGAACGAGGCTTTCCAGCGCTTCCTTGTCGGGTTCCGGTCCGGCTCCGGGTAGGCCTAACTGGGCCAGCTGGGAGCCGGCCGTGGCCAGCAGGTTCTCCACGTGTAGCTGCACTGGGCTCGCTTGGCCGAACATCACCCCCCTATTGTTGGCTCCTCTGTGCCGCATGGCTCTCCCGGGAGCGCCTGCGTCAGCTGTAGCGCAGGAAGCAGATGCCGGCCAGGCCGGACACGCCGCCGCACGACGAGCTGCCGTCGTAGTTGTCGCTGGCGATCCACAGACCCGCGCTGGTGAGCAGCATGTCGTCCGCGCCGTGCCCGCGGGCACGGCTGTAGTAGCCGGCTGTGCCTTTTGAGTTCACGTACAAAGCGCCGCTAGCGGGGTCCACGCCCTCCATGCCCGGCGCGGCAATTCCGCCCGGGCCGAGAGCGTCGCAGGCGTTCTGGTTCATCGACCACCGCTCGTGCCCGCCGAAGTAGGCGGCGTGCGGGTCCGCGGCCGCCGAGTAGAGCGAATCGCAGCCGGTCTGGTTGTCCCATAGGGGGTTCACCGATCTCTGGGTGGCCGGGAACGCCATCGCCACGTCGCAGGGGTTGCCCGGCGGCTGCGGCCCGTGCTTGCTGACGCCCACTTCGTGGAAGCCGGTCGTAGCGACGTACACGGTGGAGTCATTCGGGGACCAGGCTGCCCCGCGGGCCCAGAATGGGAAAGCGCACGCGATATTGAACGTCGGCGAGGTCCAGCCGGTCACCGTTGCCTTCGAGCCGCCGACCTTCAGCATGAACATCTGCCTGCGCGTGACGCCTCCGGCCGAGCTGAACTGCCCTTCGACCAGGTCAAGCGTGCGGCCGTGGCTGAGCTGCTGGTTATAGACGTGGCTGCCGCTGATGGACAGGTTCAAAAAGCCGTCGCTGTGTCCGGTGGCCGGGCTCAGGCTCGCCATGTAGCGGATGGCCGCGCCGTTGATGGCCGTGAAGTTGCCGCCGGCCAGCAGGTGACCGTTGACCGCCACGAGGGTATCCACGCCGGCGTTGGCGGAGTGCGCGAACGTCGGCACGATGTTGCCGGTGCTGGCGCTGATCGCGGCGATGTTACTCACGCTGGCGCCGTTGACCTTGGTGAAATGGCCGCCGATATAGGCGATTCCGCAGTTGGTGCCGTTGAAGGCGATGGAGTTGATCGCGGCGGCTCCGTCCTCGTTGACCGAAGTGCTGCCGACCACCCGCGGAGCCCAGGGCGTGACCGCGTACGGCGGGCTCGCGCTGAAGCTGAAGATGTCCGTCCGGGCGTAGGTCGTGCTGCCCTGCCTTATTGCGGTGAAGTAGCCAACGGCGTACATCGTGCCGCCACACTGCACGATCTGGCGGATCTGCTGAGTCGAGCTGGTGGAGGTGAGCAGGTGCGGCGTGCCGGTGACAGGCGTGGCCGACACGACGCCGGAGGGCGGATGCTCGCCACCCGTCCCGGCCTGCGCCGCCGGAATGCCCAGGGTCAGCAGCGCTCCCGCCACACCCGCCGCCATCAGGTATTGCCGCACGTTCTGCTCCTTGGCTTCCGCCGATACGGACCGCTGCTGTTTGCCATTCGGTTACGCCACGATTGTCATGCGACCTCGCTGACATGTCACGCAATAGCGGCGCGATAACCCTGATGACTCAGCGGGCCCACGTTTGCTCATGCGGCATTGAGCGGCGGCTCCCACGCCCGAAGCACGCATCGCCGCCGTCATGCCGGGGAGGCCCTGACCAGGGGGGTTCGGCCGACGGTGCGGTCGCCACTCTCCGCGAGCGATGCCCGATGCCCGATGCCCGGCGGCGCCGCCGCGCCCAGTTCGCAGGCGAGCCAACCGGGCCTTTTCATTCGAGGCCAACAGCGTGCTGGGAGGATCACCGTCGCTGTCATGGGTGGCCTGCCCGGCTTCTTGAGCTGACGATGCGGCGGGAGGATCCTGGACCCGTGAACGTCCCTCCCAGCAACGTCCCTCCCACCGGCGATGTGGCTGAGCGACTGGCGGCCCTGGCCGGGCAGCGGCGTTGGTGGCCGGGCTGACGGTGTGGGCGGTGGCGGCCGGTGGCCTTCGCGCCGACGGCGCGGCGTGGATGCACCACCGGCCACCGGAGCCGTTGGAGGCGCTGGCCGGCATGGTGACGTTCACCTGGCGCGACCCGCTGGCCTGGTTCGAAGAAGATGAGCCGCTGCTTGCGCACGCTCGCGATCCGCACAAGCGGGTCGACGTCGTTGCGAGTTCCCGCGCCGTCCGGGTCGAGATCGACGGCGTGCTGGTCGCCGAGAGCCGCCGGCCTCTTCTGTTGTTCGAGACCACCCTGCCCGTGCGGTACTACCTGCCTCCCAACGATGTCCGGGTCGAGCTCGTGCCAAGCCAGACACGATCGGTCTGCCCCTACAAGGGAGTGGCCGCGTGGTGGTCGGCGCGGATCGCGGACCGGGAGGCCGAGGACATCGCGTGGAGCTATCCGTCGCCGGTCCCGGAGAACCCGCGCATCGCTGGACTGGTCTGCTTCCGTAACGAGCGGGTCGACCTGACCGTCGACGGCCAGAAGCTGGAGCGCCCGGTCACGCCATGGTCCTGAGCATCGGCACGCCAAAAGCTGAGCTGGCCGCGCGACCGCTTGCCGGAAGGCGACCGGCTGTTAGGTCTGGCCGGCTTTACCGAGCCACACGATCATTCCGGTCGGCATCGGCTGATTCCAGTTGCCCGCGCTCACATACCCGGTTTCCAGGGGACCCCAGCCGGCGGCAGCGTGCTGGGCGGTTTGCCAGATCAGGTCGGGTACGGTCAGGCTGTGCGCCGCTGCGAGGCCGTGCAGCGACGCGCTGCCGTCGGCTGCGACCTTGAGCGGCTGCGCGGGTGGCGGTTCGGCGGGGGTGCGCAATGCCTGGGCCCGAGCCAGGATCTCGGTCCGCTGGGCGGAGCGGACATGCCGGGTCGCGCTGTCCGGGCACGTGTGTGCGCCCCAGGGCGATCCGCCCATGGAGTGCGTGCCGTAACCCTTGACCGACGGCGAGTCGGTGATCCGGAGCGGGAATTCCGAGAACGCCGACAGGCATTCCACGAGCTGAGCGCTGGCGGTCAGCTGGGCGGCGGTCAGCGGCGTGTCCGGGTTGCCGCCGTCGGCGTGCTCGATGCCGTACCACGAGTCGTTGCCCGCGATGATGTGCCAGGCGATCCATCCCTTGCCGACCGGCCCGAACTGGTGGATCTTCCCCTCCTGGTCGATTCCGAAGTGCGCCGACCGCGGGCCGAGGCCGTCAGGCGGGTTCAGCTCGTTGAAGGTGGTGATCGTGCCGGGCAGGTTCCCCTGCATGGTGTGCATGATCGCGCCCATCATCGCGCCCGACCCCCACGAGCCGCAGACCGTCGGGAACGGGTTGTTGTACTCGATCACGGCCGGGCCGGCGACCCTGCCGTCGCCCTGGACAACTAGCTTGCCTGTCATGGTTACTCCTTAGAAGAATTGCTATGGGAGGAATCAGCGGTGCGGCGCCGAGTGGCGACTCGCGTTATGCGGTCTGTGGCCGTTCCTGCGGGGTGTCTTCGGGCAGTGCGGGTATCTCGAGGTTGTCCCTGGCCTGCGGGACGGCGACTCCACGACTGGCCAGGCGGTAGTGCTGCAGGAGGCTGGGACGTTGCGGCAAGGTCGGCAGCCAGGTGGCGCTCCAGGCCCGCGCGTCGAGGTTCGCTGTGTGCCAGATATCTTGCTCGATACCGCTTGCGGCTTTCCTGGCAGCGGCCCGCAAGCTTCCGCCGGTAATGCCCAGAGCGGCGGCTACGGTCACCAGACTCGTCCACACTTTGGCTGTGCCGCTGGTGTTGGCGAGCGCCAGGTAGAGCAATCCCGCGGTCACCGCGGCCAGGATTACCACGATCGGCCAGAATCCCCGAAGGACTGCCAGCATGAAAATCCGGATGGTCCGCAATACGGATTGCCCGGCATGCGCCCATGCGTCGGGGCTAGTCGGCTCACTGATATCTGCTGGCCCCCCGAGCAGGGCATGCCAGGTGCCTGCTTGAGTTCGCAAGGCGGCGACCACCGACAAGTGTGCCGTCTCCCACCCGGCTTTGATGCTGGGTGCATTGATGTCAGCCCAGTCCTGCCAGTTCTGCAGCGACCGGCTCACTGTGCCGGCTGACACTGCCGGGAGCGCGCCAGCCGCCTGCGCTAGCCACGTTTGCAAGGTTGCCAGCCGGTGACGACTGAACTCCCGCAACAAGAAGTCCGGGCCGGCCTTCTCATTCGGGAGCCAGCAAGTATCGCTCAGCGCCCGGCCCAGCTGATAGGCGTTGAGCTGCTGGGGATCGCAGACAAGCTGTCCGAGAAGCTCTTTATGCAGGGCTGCGACGGCGGCAGTAAAGCCTTGGTGATCAGGGGATTTCCAGGCGGTCTCGATATCCGCGCTGGATAGGCCCGGGTGCGGTCCGAGCAGATCCTTCAGCTCCCGGAATGCCACATCCATCTCGTCGTTCTCGTCAAGCTCGGCGACTGTGGGCAGGTGAGCTGAGGTTTCACTTCCCCGGTGATGCTGAAGAGGGCCGAATAGCTGGGCCATCAGCCATCCCAGAGAGAACATGGAGCCCACAGGCGGGGGCTGGCTGCCCGCCGCGCCAGCCACCATGTGTACCTCCCGCGGTCATGGATCTTATGACAACGCTGCGAATGGCCGCATTGACGTCTGGGCGACGCTTCATCAAACGGTAGCGAGCCAGGTACGAGAATTTCCAGTCCTTGCAGCGCACCAGTCCGCTCTCTACGGCTCCCGAACCATTCGGTACCCGTGCCTGCACGCAGGGACCAGGAGACAGCGTGCCAGCCACGGCCGGCCGCCCTTAGCCGCGGCGAGGATGGAGTTCACCCCGCGTCCTGTGCCCATGTCCAGCACCCGCTCATGCTCGCGCGCGGACCCGCTCGCTGGTCATGCCATGCCCGGCCGACCCGGAAGCCGGTGCGGACCGCTGAGAAACATGTTGTAGCCGCTGGCAGCTGGTGCAGGAAACGCCAGAGTTGCTGGCAGTCCAGGTTAACCGGTTGACCGCGCCCGGCGTCTACAGCATGTGGCTGGTTCCGGCGCATTTCGCAGGTGCGCGACGGGCACCCGGCACGTTCACGGAGATGCCGGAACGCCACGAGCGGGACGGTAGCCGGGACGCGCGCTACCCCCCGGGCCAGGAAGGGCGGGGCGGATGGATTACGGGCAGCTGCGGGCGACCGATGCCGACCGCGACAAGGCGAATGTGATGCTGCAGGAAGGCTACGCCGACGGCAGGCTCAGCTGGGCCGAGTTCGACGACAGGTCGACCGCGGTTGCGGCGGCCAAGACCCATGACCAGCTCGCGGCGCTCACCGCCGACCTGGGCGGGGCGCCGGTGCCGGCGCCGTACCCGCCGCCGCCCGGCGTGAGCGCGCGGCCCGGCACCAATTCGCTGGCCATCGCCTCGCTTGCCTGCGGCATCGGCCAGGCGATGTTGTGGATCTTCTCCGGCATCCCCGCGATCGTGCTCGGCCACATCGCCCGCAAGCAGATCCGCCGGACCGGGCAGGACGGCGACGGGATGGCGCTGGGCGGGCTGATCCTCGGATACGCCGGCGTGCTGCTGAGCGCGCTCCTGCTGACCCTGATCTTCTGGACCTTGCCGAGCTCCCCGGCCCGCCCCGGCGCGGCCAGCCCGGCCGCCCATCCCGCAGCCCCCGCCCGCGGCCCCGGGGCTGCCGCGCCAGCCAGCGCCGATGCCGGGCCGTTCGCCGCCGATCACCGCTGGCTGCAGGGCCTGGGCGTGCTCGAGCGGCAGATGAGCACAGCAATACCGTCCGGGATCATAACGCCCCGGTCGCTGCGCCTGACCGCGGCCAGGCTGAGCCGGTGCCCGGCCGGGCTAGCCGCCATCGGGCCGCCGCCCGGCCTGTACCAGCCGACCGAACGGGCCGCCAGCCGGGCCTGCGCGGTATTCGTCCGGGCAGCCAGCCTCGCCGCCGCGGCAGCCCGGGCGTACACCACCGCCGGCACCGGGCCCGCCGCCGGCACGTTCGCCAGCCTGCTCAACCGTACCGACGCTGCGGTGAACCGCGGAGTTTACCTGATCGACACCGCATACTACGGCGCTCCCGTCATCGCACCCTGACGGCAGATCTGGCCGCCGGCCAGCCGGATCCCGTGCGGGATCGGGCAGTCCAAGGGACGGGCAGACCCGCTCCCGGACGACCTGCGGCCTGCTGACCCCGGCACGGGCGCGGAACCAGGCGCCAGCGAGCCAGCACAGCAGAGACGTGTTAGAGGGACGGTTCATCTGGCTGCGCCCGCCCATGAGGACAGTCATATCAACAGGCCGCCCATCAGCAGCCGGCATGCCGGCCGGAGCATCGACTTCATCGCTTTCACCGTCCCCCAGTACCAAGACAGCGAAGGCTACTTCGCACCGCTCACCGAACTCGAGGCTCATCCCAGCCAGGTGTACTTCGGGATCGTTCCTTACTACCCCGACCGGCAAGCCCCAGGTACCACCGCGCGGCAGGTCCACATGATCGACCGCTACATCGCCGACTGGGGTGTGCGCACCGAATGCGGCATGGGACGTGTCGAGCCCGGCGACGTGCCCCGGCTTCTCGACCTGCACCGCGCCATTGTCGCGGAGCACTCGACGAGCTGACGCATCGGATCGCCGCGACCTTCGGCTCAGGCCAAATTTGCACATCCGCCGTTCTGGACGGGAATCCCAGTTCGCTAGTTGACGGTGTTCCCGCCTCCGAACAGCCAATATGAAGCCACCTGGACCAAACTTGCGGGCCGAGCCCGGAGGGGCAGCAACTTTGGAACGCGCTTGGTGGCCGATCATCCAGGCGTTCAGCGCCGCCAGACCGGCCCTCAGCTCCGCTGCCTGCTTACCGCCTGCACCGGACATTCGGCCGGAGCAACTGGCGTGGGCTTAGTCCCGCTCATTGCTTCGCCGCCTGCCGGTAGACCGCAGGCGTGAACCCGAACTGACGTTTGAACGCGCGCGTGAAGTGGCTCTGGTCGAAGAACCCGGCCCGCAGCGCGATCTGCGCGATATCGTCGTCCCCGTCCACGAGCATGCCTGCGGCCCGGGACAGGCGCAGCCCGCGCTGGTAGGCTCCGACCGGCGCGCCGTAGTGCAGCCGGAAGGCCCTTGCCAGGTGCACCGGATGCACCCCCACGGCCTCCGCCACATCCGCCACCCGCAGCCGCTCAGGGTATCGATCGTGCATCAGGTCCCTGGCCTGGCTGAGCCAGAGCGGCGGCCGGCGGGAGGCCCGTGCCTCGCGCACCTCACGCAGCCTGGCCATCAGTGCCAGCAGCTCCAGCGCCAGCCCTTCAACGGCGAAGGGCGTCACCGCGTCGGGGTCGCGCAGCTCGCCGGCGGCCCGTCGGGCCAGCGCCGTCACACCGAGGTCACGCGTGTGACTGACCTCGTCGAGCACGCGGCGGAACGGTTCGAGCAGCTCGTGCCTGCCCGGGTCCGGCTGGACCGTGAGTACGTCCGCGCCGGCCCTTTCGAACAGGTTGCCGTGCCGCTCGCCGGCCGGCTCTGTCAGGACGCTGGCCTGGGGGCACGGGTGGCTGCCGCCACGCAACAGCCCGTCGAATGATCCGTGCAAGATGATCGCGATCGTCGCGCGCTCGTGAGTGTGCAGCGGCAGCTTCAGCAGCGGCGGGAACCGCACGCTGGTCACCAGGAAGCCATCCGCATCGACGCAGCGGGACGAGGTGCTCCCCAGCGTCACTGGAACCGTTCCGGCTGGCATCTCACCTCCAGCGCCGCGCCCAGGTTGCTTTCGTCCCAGCCGCCAGATCCGTGCAAGACAGCCGCATGCCAGATGCCCATTGTGATAGCCGCGCATACAGATGTCGAACCTGGGAGGGGCAGCGATGCCGAAACTCACTCCGATCGCCGCCGCGCTGGTCATGGCCGCGGCCATAGCCAGCACGGGCGCCGCATCGGCCGCCACCGGACCCGCCCGCGTCAGCAGCGACAGCACTGTGGCGGCCCAGGTCGAAGGCGATACCTACGTCCTTCTCGGGCCCAGCGTGTTCGGTGTCACCGTGCAGCAGGATCCGCTGGCCTACTCGGCGGTCGAGCTCGCCGATGGCACCGTGTACGGCCACTGGCGATACGACCTCTGGCAGGCCGGCCAGGAATCCACCTACAGTGGCACCGTGACCTGCATGTCGGTCAGCGGCAGCCACGCCTGGGTGGGTGGCCCGGTCACCGAGTCGAGCGACCCGACCGCGGTGGGCATGGGGGCCTGGTGGCAGGTGGCTGACAACGGCACCGGGCGGCACCCAATTACCCCGGACCAGACCACATTCGTCGGAATGGGGACCATGGCCCAGACGCTGGCCTATTGCGCCAACCAGCCAGCCCCCCATTTCATCTTCGACGTCCAGCTCGGCGGGGTCCGGGTCGACGACTCCGGGAGCACCGGGTAGCGGCCCAGCGCCGCATGCCAAGCGCTGTGCGGCGAGGCGGTGGCGACAGGCTGAACAAGGCGCCGCGGGCGAATGCCCCTTGTCATGGCCAGGCGAAATCGCTGCTCAGACACGGCCATCGCGATCCCGGCTTAATCTTCCAGCAGCTGCCACCAGCACCAAGATCACCCGTCACGCACTGTAGTTGTGCCATGCGAGTGCTGACGTGCGCGAACCGCCTAACTGAACCCGGGAGCGCTGCGGTGTGCTGTAGCGTTCGGGAGGCCCGGGTGGTGATGTGCCAGAGCACTGGGACATCTAGCTCATCATCTTCCACAGCAGGCTACGGCGGCTCCAGCACCGGTGCGTTTGCGGGCAACGTTATGGCCCGCTACCGGCATTCGGCCTGTCGCAGGCAGGCGACGCACGCGGACGTCAAGCAGCTGAAGATGGGGGGCGAGAGTGCGCGAAATGGTTGAATGCTCCGGTCGGGCTTAGCTACCCTGGCTCATCAAGCTCATCGCCTGGCGCCGCCACGATGGCGGCGGTGATGGTCCGTTACCCCGTTCCCTGGCTGCGAGCCATATGTGAACCGGTGAGCCCCCGGAGGAGCGTGACTGCGCGTGCACACTCCGCTCGCAGTTCGCATGGTCACCTTGGGCCGCAAGGTCAAGGCCGGTCGGCTCAGCACGGTCAGCCTCGCGGCAACGGTCCTCCTTTCGGCACTGGTCACCGCGGCCGACCTCAGCGGGCCGGCGGGCGCCGCCCCGCGGCCCACCCCCGCGCAGGCTAAGAAGGAGCTCGCCCAGCTCAATGCCAAGGCGACCAAGCTGGGTCGGAAGTTCGCCGATGTGATACAGCAGCTCGCGCTCGCCAACCAGCAGCTAGAGCTCCTCAAAAAGCAGACCGGGGCCTATCGTGCCACCTTCGATGCGATGCGCAAGCAGATCGCCCAGCTTGCCGTCGCCGCTTACGAGCAGGGCCCCGTGGCCTGGCCGCTCCTGCTGCTCACCTCGGCCTCGCCACAGCGCATACTCAAGGAGGCGTCGATCCTCGGCGAGCTGTCCGCCCTCGACACCTCCAGACTCGACCAGTACCTGACCGCCACCCGGCTGCTGCTGAGCTCAGAGCGTGTGATGACCAGTACCCGAGTACAGATCCTCCACTTGAAGCAGGCGCTGGACAAGCAACTCGCGGTGCTGAAGGCGCTGAACCGGAAGGAAGGGACCCTGCTGCCGCTGCTGACCCTGGAGCAGCTGGCTACCAGCGGCCACCCCTACCTGAATCCGCTGCGCGCTGTCAGCGGCCTGTCTCCCGACCGTGTTGACATGGGCGTCGACTTCAACGGAGCCGGGCCCGTCTATGCCATCGGGGCTGGCGTGGTCACTGAGGCGACGATGGCCAGCTGGGGCTGGCCAGGCGGCGGCTGGATCACCTACCAGCTCACCGACGGCCCGGCGGTAGGCGAGGTCGTGTACCTTGCCGAGGATGTTATCCCGACCGTGCAAGTCGGCCAGAAGGTGACGCCCTACATGGAGA
>WNFC01029223.1_pt1 | contig 10559 bp, 6 predicted proteins | sample 5400541 | NCBI WGS metagenome assembly WNFC01 (sample SAMN13153342, study PRJNA577476) | soil metagenome | isolation source: 120 cm saprolite under Douglas fir tree site 2 hole 2 replicate 1 | place: USA:California | collected 2015-04-18
TCCTTTGCCTTGGGTTTTGCCCGCAAGACGAGGCCGACCAAAGCAACCTGTTAAGCCAATCAAGACTGCCTGCAAGCGTCCTCTCGTTCGCCTACGAAAGGGGGTCTTATGCTCGACCACCGTTTAGTGGGGTCCTACCATAGTTTCGATTGTATATAAACAGCGTCACAAGGTATAAGTGTCATATGTCACATCTTTTGCTATGTCCAGCGGAGCACCTGAAAGCATGCGATTCTGTTGCCCGTGCTGCTATTTCACACCTTTATATAATACGACTGAGAAATGCTGGTAGAGGTTGCAAATCAGCGAAAATGCGGGGGATGTGCTTGCTGTCCATCCCAAAAGCATATATACTATGCATATACGAGAACATATCGATTTGCCCAAATCGTAACACAGGTGGTGTTTTAACCAGCACAGCGTAGCCAGTTTGAGGTCCTAGCCATGAATAAGCGCATTTTGCTGGGTGTTGATTCAACCATCTCTCCTGCCACGCGGCAGGCTCTGCTCACTATGAGTGAGTTCATCCAGCAGGCGGCGCCTCAACTGCGACTGGTTCTCCTCAACGTTATCCCTCTCCCCTCCATGGTCTCGCCTTCTCCTGGCATGTACGCCGGACCCCTCCAGCCCTTGACTGTTACCCCCGACCAGCGCGCCCAGGCAGAAGATGTCCTGTGGAAGGCGCGTTCAGAGCTGCAGAAACAGGGCGTTACCCCGGCGCAGATAGAAATCCTCGTGCGCGTTGGTATACCTGCCGATGAAATCGTAAGAGCCGCGCGGGAACTGCGCGTCGACTTCATAGTAGTCGGCAGTCGCGGCAACTCCCCGGTCAATCATATACGCCGCTTCTTCGCGGGGAGCACCTCGCGCAAGGTCCTGCACACAGCTCCTTGCCCGGTAATGATCGTCGCTCCGCCGTCACTCTCGCAAACAGCCCGCCCCGCTGACCTTGCTCGCTGGTATCAAGAATCCATCACCGGCTACCTCCAGGAACATACCAGTGCCTTGACCGTATTCACACCGCTGGAAGTTGTGCAGCTCTTTGCGCCCCTGAGCAAGAAAAAACACAGGCGTAAAGAGATTGCCGCCGCTACCCTCGCCCTGGAGCAGCTGGCGCGCGAAGGTGTTCTCTGCCGCCACGAAGTCAAAGGCGAGCTGCGCTACATTAATGACTGACGCGCTTACAGGAGCCGTTCCAGTTCCCCAGGTGTATTGACCGGCGCCAGGCAGGCAAAGTTCTGGCACACGTATGCAGTAGCCTGTTCATCCTTCAGAGGCCGGTCGGCGAGCAACGGGATCGCCCGTATGGCCTCGCTGTCGCCAGGAGCCGCGCAGGCCAGCACGCTGGCGGGCAGGTAACGCTTATTGATGACTCCTAATAGATTACGTGTATCAGCGCCCGAAAACTCACCAATAATGGCGATCTCCTTCACCGGCGAGATGGCGAAGTCGAGCGCGCCCAGGGCGTGCCCGAAGGCCTGCGGGTGCTGTACCATAATATCGGCCAGGGAGCGCAGGTAGTCGCCGGCTCGCTGCCGGTATTCCTCCTCGCCGCTGAAGGCAGCCAGCCGCAGCAGTACCTCCGCTGCTACGCTGTTGCCTGCTGGGGTGGCATTATCCATGATATCTTTAGGGCGGCTGACCAGCGCTTCGTGGTCGCTGCCCGTGTCGAAGAAGCCGCCGTTCTGCCGGTCGGCAAACAGCGCGATTGCTTCATCCATCAAGTGGCGCGCTTCCACGAACCAGCGCGTGTCAAAACTGGCCTCGTAGAGCGCCAGCAAGCCATCGGCCAGAAAGGCGTAGTCTTCCAGGTAGCCGTTCAAGCGCCCGCGCCCGTCCTTGTAGGTGCGTAATACGCGGCCCTCGCGGCGCAGCTCGCGCAGCAGGAATCCGGCGTTCCTGGCGGCCACCTGCAAGTAGTCGGCACGATCCAGGTGGCGCGCAGCCTCGGCGAAACTGCGCAGCATCAGCCCATTCCACGACGTGAGGATCTTCTCGTCGCGCCCCGGCTTCACGCGCTGCTCCCGTGCCTTGAAGAGCAGTTCGCGACTCCGCTGCAGTTGAGCATGAATATCACCGGGTGAGGATTCCACGTGGGCCTCCTCTTCGCCCCCCGGGCGCGAGGATATTGAAACGCCATCCGCAAGCTCTCCCACGATAAATCGGGGAGCTACAGCCCCTACGACGTGCAGGATATTTTTACCCTCGAAGTTGCCTTGCTGCGTCACATCGTAGTAGCGCATGAAGAGCGCCGCGTCTCCGGGCGGCAGCACTGCCTCGACCTCCGCAGGCGTCCACAGGAAGAACTTCCCTTCTTCCCCCTCGCTATCGGCGTCTTGTGTGGAGTAGAAGCCGCCCTCGGGAGAGGTCATCTCGCGCACTACGTAATCGAGCGTCTCCTCGGTGATCCGCCGGTAGAAGGTCTTGCCCGTCACCAGGTATGCATGCAGGTAGAGGCGGCTGAGCAGGGCGTTATCGTAAAGCATTTTCTCAAAATGCGGCGCGAGCCACTCGGCGTCCACCGAGTAGCGGTGAAATCCGCCGCCAAGCTGGTCGTAGATGCCTCCATCCGCCATGTGTTTCAAGGAAGTCTCGACGATCTCCAGTTCGGGGGTCGTCACTTTCGCGCCAATCTCGCCCCGCAAGCGGTGCTGGTGGACGCGCAGCAGGAACTCCAGCGCCATGGTGTTAGGAAACTTGGGTGCGTTGCCGAAACCGCCGTGTGCGGGGTCGAAATCGGCGGCTAGTTCCCGGCTGGCATTGCTTAATAATTCGAGCGGCAGCGCCCCCGTGGCAGCCATGTTCTTACCGCGTAGAGGCGCGCTGCTGTGCTGCTTCAGGTAGTTAGCAAGCTCGTTCGCCTGCTCCTCGATGTCCTGGCGGCGGTTCTTGTATGCCTCGGCCATACTGATCAACACGCGTGGGAACCCCGGCATGGCCTGGCCGCTATAGCGCCGGTCGCGCGGCGGGAAATAGGTGCCCCCGTAGAAAGGGCGACCATCTGGCGTGAGGAAGACGGTCATGGGCCAGCCGCCCGAGTGCGTCATTGCCTGCACGGCCTGCATATAGATATTGTCAATGTCCGGGCGTTCCTCGCGGTCAACCTTGATCGAGACGAAATGCTGGTTCATCAGGTCGGCGATCTCCTCGTTCTCAAAGGACTCGCGCTCCATCACGTGGCACCAGTGGCAGGCGGAGTAGCCGACGCTGAGCAGGATGGGTTTGTCCTCGCGCTTCGCCTTTTCCAGCGCCTCCTCGCCCCACGCGTACCAATCTACCGGGTTGTGCGCGTGCTGCAGCAGGTAGGGACTCGTCTCATTGATGAGCCGGTTGGTGTGCTTGTGTTGTTCCTGGGCATGTGTGTTGTCCGGCATATCTATATTCCTCTCCTGGTGGATGTTGCTATCTCTTTATGTATGCTCGCTGGCATTGTACCATATGGGGAGTTCCAAAGAGGCATCCATCACGCTATACTAGAAGGAGAACTCCACCGCAGGAGGAAGACACGATGGCCAATCAAGAACAGCTTGACCTGCTGAAACAAGGAAGAGAAGTCTGGAATACGTGGAGAAAACAGCATCCCTCTCTCAGACCAGACCTGAGCGAAGCCAACCTGAGCGATGCCGATCTCAGCTTTGCCACCCAAGGCGGAGCCATCCTCAGAGAAGTATTCGACTGGGGAACCGATCTCAGCGAAGCCAACCTGAGCGGAGCCGACCTCAGTGGCGCCAACCTGAGCGGAGCCAACCTCCGTCAGGCCAACCTCCGCCAGGCCAACCTCAGTGGAGCCAGTCTCAGCCGGGCCTACCTCAGCTATGCCGACCTCAATGGAGCCAACCTCAGCGGTGCCAACCTCCGCCAGGCCAGCCTCACAGGAGAAGCCTACCTCAACGGAGCCAACCTGAGCGGAGCCGACCTCAGCGGCGCCCATCTCAAATACACCGAACTCAACGGAGCCAACCTGAGCAACGCCAACCTCAGCGGCGCCGAGCTCGAGAGAGTCGAGCTCTCGGGAGCCAACCTGAGCGGGGCTAACCTGAGGGGGGCCGAGCTCGCCGAAGTCTCCCTCGAAGAGACCGATCTCAGCGGAGCTAACCTGAGTTCTGCCTCGCTCGGTGGAGTCAGTCTGGTGAGAGCCAATTTGAGTAAGGCGAATCTCACAGGAGCCCATCTTTTCTACGGGACCGATCTCAGCGGAGCCAACCTCAGTGGAGCCGACCTCAGCAATACAAAGATGGATGAGAAGACCCGGATCACGCCAGAACAAATCGGGCAAGCAAAACCAGGCACGCATGCCTGAGCCAGCAGTGGATAGGCTTGCTTTGCCCCTCACCTTCGCTCGAAGCAAAAAAAGAAATACATCCATGGATGTCTACCGGCATACTGGTCACCTACCCCATGAGTAAACTCAGGGGCTTGCATCTCTCCTTACCGCTTCTCGGTAGATCAGGGGAGGATACGAAAGGCCGGGTGACTTCGGGGAACTACCCATACGACGCACCGAAGTGGACTGGCGGCCCACAGACTTCCTCCCCATACCTGAAGGCAGGGGTATCCAGAATTGGAGGGAACCGATGAAATGCCGCAGGTGGTATACTGATACTGGTTTAAGGTATCATTGGCCATTCGCATGCCATGCCGCGAGAATTGGAGTCATCACATGCATATCGCAATCGTAATGGCTGACGGTATCGGAAGCCAGCTCTACCACTGGATATTCTCAGCAGTGTTTTTGCAGTACCTTGTCACCTTTCTCTTTGCCTTTATGTTTCCTATCACGAGCGCAGCCATTATCAACTATTTAGAGCGCAAGGTCATGGCATGGATGCAAGACCGTAAGGGCCCATTGCACGTAGGCCCACATGGGAGCTTGCAGTTACTGGCCGATATCGGCAAAATGTTCACCAAAGAAGACATTCATGCTGCTCAGACGGATAAAATGATCTTCTTGCTCGCGCCGTCGGCTTTTATCGCGCCCATGGTTGCCTCTTTTGTAGTGCTGCCTTTCTCGCCCTTTATCGGCTTGCCCGGAACAGCCCTCGCCACAGGCATCATCTACCTGGTGGCGATGAGTTCACTCGACGTGATAGGCGTGATCATGGCAGGCTGGGGCTCAAACAACAAGTACTCGCTCATCGGAGGCCTGCGGGCTGCCGCGCAAATGATCTCCTACGAATTACCCCTCGTGCTGGCCCTCGTCGGCGTGGTGATGCTGACCAGCGTCCTTGCCGGTTCGCCGGGCTATCCCGGGAATACGGGCATCGGCACCATCTCAATCAAAGAGGTGATGACCTTCCAGAACACCTGGAAGGATAGCGGCATCGGCATCCTGGACTTCATCTTCAAAGGCTTTACGCCGTGGGCATGGTTCATTCTGGTCCAGCCGTTGATGCTCCTCATCTACTACATCTGCGGCCTTGCAGAGACAAACCGCGCTCCCTTCGATCTCCCGGAGGCCGAATCGGAACTGGTCGCCGGGTTTCTCACCGAGTATAGCGGCATACGCTGGGCCATGTTCTTTCTCGGGGAATACGGCAATATGACCATCGTCTCCGCCATTACCACCTCCTTGTTCCTCGGCGGCTGGTCTGGCCCTGGCGTCGGCTTCCTGACCGCCCCTGGCATGGCATTTGGCTGGCAACTATTTGGGAACATCCTGGGAGTAATCTACTTTGTTAGCAAGGTCTATCTGCTCTGTGTGCTCTTCATCTGGATTCGCAGTACGCTGCCGCGCCTGCGCGCCGATCAATTGATGCAATTTGCCTGGTTAATGCTCATACCGGCAACGCTTGGAAATATATTGCTCACCGGCCTGCTCTACCTCGCAGTGAGTGGGCTTGGCCTGTCAAACCTCGTCTTCCTGGTCGTGACGGGTGCCATCAACTGGCTCTTACTCATCGGCTTCATCCGCCTGGTGGGTCGCGCTACTGTCGCCACCACACGCCGGGCGCAGGCTCCCGCGATCCGCGCCCGCGCCCGTCAAGCAGCTCTCGCGCAAGTAGCAGGACAGACCGGAGCCTCTGCGGTGGACCGGTAGGAAACCCTATGCTGCTCTGTCAACCTTAATGTGATAAGGAAAATGTAGGGCGACCCTTGCGGACGCAGTCTGGGGACGGTGTGGCCCTGCTAACCATGCCTCACCCATCACTTGAACCTTGACAATCCAATAAGCGTCATGTGAAGGGGCGTTGTATGATTTACTGACACGAGGTTGGGAAACCATACAGGGCGTAGCCGCGACATTTATGGCGCCTGGGGAGGGGGACGACCTCGCCTGAGATACCTCCTCCCCGCCCCGGCGCGATGATGAATTTTCACAATCAACATCGGTAAAGTATTGTCACCCTGAGCGCAGCGAAGGGGCAGCGAAGGATCTGCCCATCAAGGGAGACCTGAAGAGCTACTCGATACGCGGTGGCCCCTGCTGAATGCGCCTGCGCAGTTCCTCAATGGGAGGAAAGGACCAGCGGCTCTCGGTCCACCAGGTCGCTCCTGCCTCAGCATAGGGGCGCACGATCGCTCTGGCCCGCCTGCGGTCCTCCCCAGGCGTCTCTCCCTCCTGCACAATCTCGAAGGGCGTGGTCTGGCTGCGATGCTCCTCAATATAGGCTTTCATCGCCCGGATATCCTCTGGGGTGATCGCTGCTGGCGCATCCCCGCTCGCAATTTTGTTGGGAAGGAGCCCATCATAGCGCAGCACCCGCCGCATCGATTGCTGGCTCGGCCAGGCTCCCACCACCCAGATGGGGATGCGCGGTGACTGCACCGGAGGAGGCAGGAAGGTCATTTCCTCGACGTGATAGTGTTTCCCATCAAAGCTGAACGGCTTTCCGCTCCACAAGCCCGTCAGGATCTCCAGGCTTTCATCCAGCAATTCGGCTCGCTGCTTGCGATCCGTGATCTCCCCGACCTTCGTAAAGCCTCCATCTTCCAGTGCGCCCAACCCGACCGGCAGGATGAGCCGCCCATGGGAGAGGTGATCCAGCGTCACGGTCTCGCGAGCCAGTTTCCACGGGCGCCTCCGCGAGGGAGGCGTGAGGATCAAGCCGAGGCGTACCCGCTCCGTCCGCAGCGCCATGGCTGCTAATACGATCCACGGGTCATACATCGGTCCGGCTTCCTTGATGTAGATCCCGTCCCAGTAAAAAACGCCATCCCATCCGGCCACTTCCGCCTCGTGAGCCAGTTCGGCAAGCGTGTGAATATCGCCGTGGGGAAGAATGAAACCATACTGCATAGAGCACTCCTCTGCAAAAAACTTGTTGTCTTCTCACCAGAGAGAGTATACCTCATGCTTCCTGACAGCTTGTGTCATATTTCACCGCGCCCTGGACTGCTTTGACAGACTACTTAATATTGTATGATAGTGTTGGCAAGAATAGAAGCATGCTTTCGTTTTCTTGATGACCTGGAGGCCGGGGCATACGCAGCAGATGACAAAATGGCTGAGCAGTAGGAACCTTTTACTTCATGATTATACATGGCATACTCCTTGATATCGACGGCGTGCTCCATGTCGGCATGCGGCCTATCCCCGGAGCAGCAGACACGCTGCGCTGGCTGGAGCAGCAGGGCTACCACACCTGCTTCGTCACCAATACTACCACCATGGCGCGTGCCACCCTGGCACAGCGCCTGTCGACCATTGGACTTCCTATAGCCGAAGAGCAGCTCATCACGGCTCCCGTGGCGACCGCCAGCTATATCCGCCAGCACTACCCCGGCAAGCGCTGCTGGGTGCTGACCAAGGGGGATACGCTGGTAGATTTTGCAGGCATCGAGCTGGTGGAGTCGCAAGCCGATGTTGTTGTGATCGGCGGCGCTGAAGAACTGCTTACCTACGAGGCGATGAATGCCGCCTTCCGCATGCTGATGGACGGTGCTGTGCTGCTGGCAATGCATACCAACCTCTACTGGCGCACCAGCGAAGGACTGCGCCTGGACAGCGGCCCCTATGTGTACGCCTTGGAGTTGGCAACAGGCAAGCAAGCCATAGTCCTTGGCAAGCCGAACCGCGCCTTTTTCGAGCAGGCGCTGCTATCTATTAGCGTAACAGCAGCCGAAGCAGTCATGGTGGGGGATGACCTTGAGAACGACGTACATGCGGCACAGCAGGCCGGCTTACGCGGCGTGCTCGTATGTACTGGAAAGCACGGTGCTGACTCTCCGCTGCTGGAGCGAATACACCCCGATGCAATACTGCCTTCGATCGCCGCTTTGCCAGGGTGGCTGGCGCAATAATCTCGCCTCAGCTCAAGAACAGGCTCATGGCGAACGGCGTTTCCTTCACAGAGACAAAATCCGGCTTTTGATCGTCTATAAAAATGGCAAGTTTGCGGAGAAGGAATCTATTCGGCGCAACTCATCCATGCTATAATGCACGCTGGAATAACCTGCCGTACATGCATGTTGCACACGGGGTGCAGGGGCAGAGCCCCTGCCGGAGCGCGAGGTGTCCTCGCAAAAATCCTTTTTTCTTTCATTTTGTGCCGCCGCAGGCGGCGCAAAATGAAAACTAACACAGTAATATTAGACCACTGAGCAGGGGCTTTCAAGGAGGGATACGACAGATGGCCGACCTTGTTGGACAGCAATTAGGCCGCTACCACCTGGTGCGTGTAATCGGGCAGGGCGGGTTCGCCGACGTCTACCTCGGCGAGCATATTCACCTGAATACCCAGGCAGCCATCAAAGTGCTTCAGATGCGCCTGGTCGGCAGCAGTATGGAACAGTTCCGCAATGAAGCCCGCACCATCGCCAGCCTCGTCCACCCCAACATCATCCGCGTCCTCGACTTTGGCGTGGAGAACGGCATTCCTTTTCTCATCATGGACTATGCCGCCAATGGCACCTTGCGCCAGCGCCACCCTAAAGGCGCTGTACTGCCCTCCACCGTCTTTATTCCTTACGTCAAGCAAGTTGCATCTGCCTTGCAGTACGCGCATGACCGCAAGTTCATTCACCGCGACGTCAAGCCGGAGAATATGTTGCTGGGGCGCGACAACGAGGTCTTACTCAGTGATTTCGGCCTTGTCCTGATTGCCCAGAGTACGGGCTCGCGTAGTATCCAGGAGATGAGCGGAACGATAGCCTACATGGCCCCGGAACAACTCCAGGGCAAGCCGCATCCCGCCAGCGACCAGTATTCCCTGGGCATCATTGTCTACGAGTGGTTAACCGGAGATCGGCCTTTTAACGGGGCGTTCGTCGAGATAGCCAGCCAGCAAATGCTGACTCCGCCTGCGCCTCTACATGAGAAGATACCCGGCATCTCGCCTGCTATCGAGGACGTGGTGCTGACTGCCCTGGCAAAAAAACCGCAGCAGCGTTTTGCCAGCATCCAGGCCTTCGCCACGGCCCTGGAGCAGGCCGCCCTATCGACACAACCGGCTTTCACTGTCCCTCCCTATACTGCCCCAGCAGGCCAAACGCCGCTGCCACCCCCTCTCGTCACCCGCTCAAATCAAAGCCCGCAGCCAACGCCGGTGAATACCCCGCAGCTAAGCCAGTCATCGATCCCCACGTACATAACCGCGCCGGATGAAAGCGCGCGCACTATTCCCATGGAACCGGCGCAGTTGAGTCAAACATCTATCCCTACGTATATTACCCCTTCAGATCAAAGCTCGCGGCCAGCGCCGCTGAGCGCACCAGAGTCAAACCGCTCGTCGTTCCCCGCTTTTGAAGCCCCACCCGCCGCGTCACCGCCCTTGATTTCCTCGGACCGTTCGCTTGATAAGCTTCGACCTGAGCGGGGTATCTCGCGGCGTGCTGTCGTAATGGGCCTGGGAATAGTGGGGCTTGGAGCCTGCGGCGGCGTATCGGCCTGGGCCGCTACCGGGGGATTGCAAAAAACGTTGCGTGCTCTGGGGTTGCTCAACGCGCCAACCCCTACTCCCACTACACCTACTACACCCACTACTCTCCCGCAGCCGGACCCCAGCCCGCGTACAGCGCCGCCCGTGGGATCGCTCCTGCAGACCTATCGCGGCCATACCAGGGCCTTGTGGACCGCGGCCTGGTCGCCCGATGGACCCGATGGTAAACGTATCGCCTCGGGGGGCGACGATGGAATGGTACAGATATGGGACCCCGTGACCGGCAATCGCATCCTCATCTACGACGGATATCTCAGTAGGGATCAAAACCCTTCGGTGGTCACGCTCTCCTGGTCGCCCGATGGCAAGCGCATCGTCTCCTCTGCCACCTTCTCTACCAGTTACGGCTTCTTACCTGACGTGCGAGTGTGGGATGCGACTACCGGCAACGTTCTCTTGAGTTACAACGGCCATCTCCCGCAGACTGCCGGCCATTCTAATGTGGTGGGCGAAGTCTCCTGGTCGCCCAACGGCACGTACATCGCCAGCGCTGGCGGCTACGATAAGACGGTCCAGGTGTGGGATGCCACATCGGGCCAGATCATTTTCACCTTTCGCGGCCACCCCGATTTCGTGGGCAGAGCCAGGTGGTCGCCCGATAGCGCGCGGGTCGCTTCTGGCGGCAATGATGGCATAGTGCGCGTGTGGGATGCCACGACCGGCAATCACCTGCTCACCTTT